>CEQS01074332.1_pt1 | contig 189722 bp, 160 predicted proteins | sample 530981 | NCBI WGS metagenome assembly CEQS01 (sample SAMEA2621176, study PRJEB7988) | marine metagenome | biome: marine biome (ENVO:00000447); feature: mesopelagic zone (ENVO:00000213); material: "saline water (ENVO:00002010), including plankton (ENVO:xxxxxxxx)" | depth 800 m
CAACAAGACAGCCAAGCTTTAGAACAGTTTCATGTCCTTCATTTTAAATTGTAACCTTATTTTGAGCTTTGCGTTATTAAAGAAATTGTAGAGGAAAAGATTTATGAAAACAAAGACCAACAATATGAAACGTTTTAAACACTGGATGATGGCTTTTGGAGCCATTGCACTGGTTGCTTCTTGTTCTAGAGAAGTATCAGATTCCACTGGTTGGGATTACAACAACCCAGGAATGGGTGGTTTCCAAAAAGTTCCTTTCGTTGATCAAGAAACAGGTCCAGGACTTGTATTGGTTGAGGGTGGTACTTTTACAATGGGTAGAGTTGAAGATGATGTAATGTATGATTGGAACAACCGTCCAAGACGATTAACTGTATCATCATTCTACATGGATCAAACGGAGGTAACTAACTTCCACTGGTTAGAATATTTGTACTGGATCAGTAGAGCATATCAAAGTTATCCTATGATCTATAAGAATGCACTACCTGATACATTGGTTTGGCGTTCTCCTCTAGGATTTAACGAAAAATATGTAGATTATTATCTACGTCACCCTGCTTATCGTGACTATCCAGTCGTTGGTGTTTCATGGTTACAGGCAAATGACTACTGTAAGTGGAGAACTGACCGTGTAAACGAGTATATTTTAATTCGTGAAGGTGTTCTAAACTTTAACGTTAATCAGGCTGATGAAGCAACTTTCAATACAGAAGCGTACTTAGCTGGTCAGTACGAAGAAGAAGTTAGAGAATTGCTAACTGATCTTAACCCTTCGAAAGCTACAGGTAAGAAAGGAAAAGAATTAGGAAAACGTATCGTACGTATGGAAGATGGTATTCTCTTACCACGTTACCGTCTGCCTACTGAGGCTGAATGGGAATTTGCATACTACGGATTGATAGGTAACATGTCTGGTGAAGACTCTGAGGTTATCGATGAAAGAAGAATTTATCCATGGGATGGACACTATGTTCGTCAGGACAATGAAGAGTTCCAGGGTGATATTCGTGCGAACTTTGTTCGTGGACGAGGAGATTACATGGGGGTTGCAGGTAACTTAAATGATGGTGCCGATGTAACAGCTCCTGTTGATTCTTACTGGCCAAATGATTACGGTCTTTACAATATGGCTGGTAATGTTGCAGAATGGGTTCTAGACGTATACCGTCCACTATCTTCTGAAGATGTTGATGAGTTCCGTCCATTCCGAGGAAATGTTTTCCAAACAAAGCAGCTTAACAACGCAGGTTCTATTGCTTACAAGAACTTCCAGGTTCGTTATGATGTTCATGGTATGAAAGAATACATCAACGAGTTCGAACGTGTAAGATTCCAGCGAGTATCTGCTTCTAAGCACGATCCAAATGATACTGTAATCCAACGTGGAATCCAGAAGCATAATGAATCTAAGCAACCTGTTGCTCGAGGATATGCTCCAGACCCATATTACGTATCGCACGGAAATGTGAAAGATTCTATGGAATTATCGATCATTAGAGAGATCAATGAAGTATTGGATCAAGCGATCACATACAAAAATGACAAGCACGTTACCGAAGCGAACATGCTGATCCAAGATCGTATATTTGATGGGATTTTCGCTGATAAGATCAGAATCGGTCCACTTGGTGAAGAATATTCTTTTGAGATCATTTCTATGCTGAGGGAAGGATTCAATGAATTCATCGTGAATACTCCTGGTAAACTTAAATACCGTGAGGTTACTGAAGAAGAAAACATTGGTCGTTTAAATTATCGTCGAGCTGACTATATTGATTATGTAGATGGTGATATTGAGTCATCTATCCACTATGACAATACAGATAGAAAGAACGCGATCAACGAGGCTACAAGAGATCCTGAATTAGTTATGTATCAAAATGAATTTGAAGAATACAACTTAAAAGGTGATCAGGTGAAACCAGGAGGTGATGATCGTACAGCATGGCCTACTACTCTAGTGTCAAATAAATCCAGAGTGTATAAAGGAGGTTCTTGGAAAGATAGAGCTATCTGGCTTGTTGGAGGTAACAGAAGATTCCTAGATGAGGATCAGGCTACTGATTACATCGGATTCAGATGTGCTATGGATCGTGTAGGAAGTCCTACTGGAATGAACTACAATAAGAAGAAGAACAGAAAATAATTATTGATTGATTATATTTAAGCCCTGATTAACGTCAGGGCTTTTTTTATTCTATTATGCAGCGACTATTCCAACTTTTTTACGAGTGTACAGGTGTATCAACTGATACAAGAAAAATTGAAATTAATAATCTATATGTAGCGTTAAAAGGCGAAAACTTTAATGGTAACAAATTCGCCAATGACGCGATCGAGAAAGGCGCCAAATTCGCTATCGTAGATGAAGAAAAGTTTGCTGATAACGAGAAGATCTTTTACACAGAAAATGGTTTAGCGTTCCTTCAACATTTAGCAAATCATCATCGTGAGAAATTCTCTATTCCTGTACTTGGGATCACAGGATCAAATGGAAAAACAACAACCAAAGAGTTGATCGCTGCAGTATTAAGCGAAAAATTCAATATCCTTTACACAGAAGGAAACCTCAATAATCATATCGGAGTTCCTTTAACCCTACTCCGCTTAAACAACGATCATGATATTGCAATAATTGAGATGGGTGCCAGTAAACCTGGAGATATTGAAGAACTCACACGAATTGCAAACCCAACGCATGGTATAATTACAAATATTGGAAACGCTCATTTAGAAGGTTTTGGTGGACCAGAAGGAGTCATCAAAACTAAAAAGGAACTGTATGATTCAATTGAATCAGTTGGCGGTACATTATTCATGAATGCTGATGACGAAGTTCTCATGGAGGTTCTTCCAAAAGATATTGAGACGATAACATATGGGGAAAGTTCTGATGCAAATATCCACGGACAACTAGATGAATTTATTCCAGAAGTAGTTTTTAGCTGGAAATCAAAAACTGGTCATGGCACTGAGGTTAGAACGCATATTATAGGAAAATACAATTTCTACAATATGTTAGCTGCTGTTGCAATTGGGGATTATTTCGAAGTAAATGACTCTGATATTAATACAGCTATTTCAAATTACATCCCGAAAAATAATCGGTCTCAAATAGAACAAACTGATCGAAATACATTGATCCTCGACGCGTACAATGCAAATCCTACAAGTGTTAGATCGTCTTTAGAAAGTTTCAATGCTATGCCGTATGAAGAGAAATTCTTTGTATTAGGTGATATGAAGGAATTAGGGACAGATTCTCTCCGTTTTCATCAGGAAATAATAGACCTAACACAGAAACTCCACCTACAAGGTATTTTCGTAGGATCTGAATACGCTACAATTGCGCAAAATAATGATCAGATCATGGCTTTCGAATCCACTGAAGAAGCAAAAATATTCCTGGAAACGGCGAAACCTAACAAAAATTTGATACTTCTAAAAGGTTCTAGGTCGATAGGTTTGGAGCGACTTAAAGATATTTTCTAGTTTTTTTTATTACCTCCCCCCCACTTTTCATCTGAAATTACGTTCTTATAAAAAGAACACACAACTTTGGAAGTTAATGAGAAAATCATCAAAGGGATAAAAAAGAATGATCGAAAGGTCATCCTACGTCTTTATGATTCAACTTTTAGCTTGCTTATGAGTGTGGCGTTTAGATACCATAACCAAAGAGAAGAGCAGATGGAAATTGTGAACAGTACTTTTATGAAAGTTATCGATAAGATCGATACGTATGAAGTCGGAACAAACTTCTATGGCTGGGTAAAGAGAATTGCGCATCACACAGTCATAGACCACTTCCGTAGCCATAAAAAGTATAAAGAACTCTTCACATATGATGTTGATGATTCTGATTACTATTTAGAGCCTTCAACGAAAGATGATCACAACTTTTCACAAGAGGAGCAGATCGAGTACGTTCTTAGCCATTTACCTCCAGCTACACGACTCAGCTTTAATCTTTTCGCCATTGATGGATACAGCTATAAGGAAATTGCTGAGCAATTAGACGTTGGATATGAAACGGTAAAATGGCACGTTAAAGAAGCACGAAAAAGATTGAAGAACTTACTAAAAGAAGATACACTCGAAATTGAAAAATAACGAAGAAAATATCGACAAACTTATTCGTGATCAATTGAATGATCGCCAGTTTGATGGTCCTCATCAAGACTTTCTTGACGATCTCAATGATCGACTGGATAAAAGAAGTAAGGATGGATTCTTCGGTCCATGGAATGGAGTACTTGATATTTTAATTCTGTTATTGCTTTTCATCTGGCCATTTTTTAATACTCCAGAAGGTGTTGATTCATATGCTCACAATAATTCACAGATTGATCAGAATACCTATAATGACAGAACCGAAGAGGAATCTGACTCAAACCCTACAGATCATGAAGAGAATAATGCTTCAGGGAGCAAGGATCCTATTGATTACGAAATGAACGAAAACAAAGAAGTTAATTCCCATCCGAACACAATTGGGGATCAAGAGCATCATCTCATGGCTTCAAATGATTCAGCGACAAACGACGAATCTTCTGGTTCAGATAGACCAACCAATGCGACATCAACGAGTCAGACAGGTTCATCTTCAAATGAGTCAAAAAATGATCAGAATAAGTACAACGAGCAAAACAAAAGTAAATCGAAAATCCAAAAGAGTTCTGATCATTCGAAGGAAAACAATAAGGATTCTCAAAGTAAGCCTCCTAAAGTTGACGAACCAACTTATCAGTATTCTCCTGTGTATGCAAGTCAATTCAACATGGTTGAAACAAAGATCAGGAATTGGGACTTCCCTTCTCTTCCTATCTCACACTTTGATCTATCGACAGATTCATCTACCCAATCAAATGATGACGAAGAAAGCTCTCCATTGGCATGGGAACTTCAAGTTAGCTCAGGTTTAGTCCTAGGAAGAACACTAGGCAAGACAAGCTCGATCAACGAACAGTTGCTTATTGATCAATCATCTTTGGCACCTAGCTTTACTTTTGGAGGAAGAGTCTCAATGTGGTTGAACCGATCTGTATTCACCACGGGATTTGATGTCGTTCAGTTCAAAGAAGAAAATTTATTTGAGATCAGTTCAATAGAAAGTTATGATTCAGTATATGTCACAAATGTTGATACAACGGTAACGTTCGACTCAACAAATCAATCTTTTGATACTACATATACTTATTACTATGATTCTACAACGGTTACAGATACTGTCAATAATATAACTCCGGTAAACCAACAATACTCATGGATACAGATACCGTTTCAGTATGGATATAGATTCAATATCAATAAATGGGCTATAATCCCTCGCGTTGGTGGTAATTTAGCATTAGGAATTCGACAAACGAATAAGTTATACCCTTCTGCTGAGTTCGATCAACTCAATAGTTATCCTGTCAATTCCAAAGTTTTACTAAACTTAACTGGAAGTCTTGAGGTTAGAAGGTCATTTAACAATTTCCACATATTCGCTAGAGGTGATTACCAAACGGGATTGAGGCCTGTCCTCACAGGAGATTACTTTGAGCGAAGATATGGTGGATTCAGATTCAATGTAGGAATTGGAATTCAGTTGTAAAAAAAAAAGAGGGAACTAATAGTTCCCCCTTCTTCGATTATTTTGAATAATCAATTATTTTTTATCGTCTACAAGTCCAATCTCTCTAAGACGTTCCATTAAGTATTCTCCAGCAGTAATATCTTCATATAACTTTGGATGTTCTTCATCGATACATGATTCAAGACAATCCAATCTCATATCTGATCTTGGGTGTAAAAAGAATGGAACAGAATATCTGCTTGTGCCCAACAATTCTTTAGGAGGGTTTACCACTCTATGAGTTGTCGATTTCAATTTATTATTTGTCAATCGTTGCAACATATCTCCTACATTCACTACAATATGATCTTGAATCTCAGTAACTGAAACCCACTCATTCTGTTTATTCAGTACTTGTAAGCCATCCGCTGAAGCTCCAACTAATAGAGTAATCAAGTTAATATCTTCGTGTTCACCTGCTCTAACCGCTCCATCTTCAATTTCACCTGTGATTGGTGGGTAATGGATAGGACGTAAAATACTATTCCCATTATGGATCTTGTCATTAAAGTATGTCTCTTCTAATCCTAAATGGATGGCAATAGCCCTTAATAAATGACGTCCAGTATCTTCAAATGTTTGATAAGCTTCTTTTCCAGTTAGAAGAAAAGTTGGTAATTCTTCAACATTGACATTCTCCGGATATTCTTCTTTGATTGGGTCATTATCTTCTACAAACTGACCAAAGTGCCAGAACTCTTTTAAGTCACCAGCAGATTTACCTTTGGCGTGTTCTTTACCAAAAGGGGTATAACCTCTCTGTCCTCCAATTCCAGGAATATCATATTTCTTTTTCACATCCTCTGGCAACGCAAAGAATTTTTGAATTTGATCATAAAGATTATCGATCAGATCTTTAGATATTCCGTGATTTTTAACGGCAACAAAACCTATACCTTCATAGGCTGCACCAAGTTCTTTTACAAATTTCTCTTGTTTCGCTGGATCATCTGATAAAAATTCAGATAGATCAACTGATGGAATTCCTTGAGGTGTACTCATACTTTCTAATTTTAATACAAACAAAAATAAGAAGATTTTTAGTGAATCCCAGATAGTGTTCCAAATACGAGGTTATACTTAGTTATCTTTTATTAATTTAAACTATTTTTGCTGCTATTGTCACAAAACATAAAATGCTAAAACGACTTATATTCAGTTTTTTACTAGTCAATCTTTACGTTTTTTCTTATAGTCAAAGCCTACAAGAAAGAATTGACAGTTTGCATGCAAATTATTCAACTTTAGAGAATGATTCGTTACGCATTCGATCCTTGAATTTCTTGTCGTTTTATTACGTTAGACTCGATACAACTTTCTCAAAAGATAGTGCTGTCGCAACTATTAAGCGCAGTTACGATCTTGCAACAAAAGAAGGGAATTACAGCTATTCTAACTACCCATATATACAGTACAGTGACTTAGCTACAAGATCGAGTGATTACGACGTTGCGCTAGAGGTATTGCTAAAATATCTTGATATTTCGAGAGACTTGGTAATCTAAAATGGGAAGCTAATGCGTTACAAGAGATCATTGCGCTATTCGAAACTATGAAAGACAATGATCGCGCTGCTCAATATATCGAAGAGCTTAAGGGCGTCACTGAAAAAATGGATCGTGATCTCAGGCAAGCAACTGCATATAACGCACTCGGTAATTACTATAAGAACAATAAGGTAAATGATAGCGCCCTTTTTTATCATGAGAAGGCATTATCAATACGAGAAGAAGAAAATGACTCTCTAGGATTGTCCTTCTCGTACAATAATATTGGCCTGGTTTATAAGAATCAAGAGCTTTACGATAAAGCTCTTGAATATTACAAGAAATCTCTGACTATAAAAGAGGCCCTAAATAATCGAAAAGGGATGGCTGGTACCAATATTAATATTGGAAAGCTCTATTTACTCAAAAAAGAATATCGAAAAGGAATTCCGTATGTTGAAAAGGGTATTGAACTTACCAAAGAAGTTAAAGCGAAAGGATTTCAACTCGTCGGATATACTGTACTTTACGAACTGAATCGTGAACTTGGTAATTACGAAGAATCACTCTTTGCGCTGGAAGAAGTTAGAAAACTTGAAAGTGAAATTCAAAATGAAAAACAGATAGAATTAGCCAAAGAATTAGAAAGAAAATATAACGCGGAGAAACATAAGCAAGAAGCACGAATAAACGCACTAGAATTAGAGAACAGCAAGGTTACATTATCCCAACAGCAAAATATCATCTGGTTTCTTGGTATAGGAGTGGTTGTATTTGTCATTTTGATGGTTTTGGTTTTTATTAATTACCGTCAGAAAAAGAAGATCAACGAACAATTAGAAGAAAACAATATTCTACTTCAAGAACAGAAACAAAAAACAGAGGACCAGAATTTACAGTTAGCAAGAAAAAACAAGGAAATTACCGATTCGATAAATTACGCTAAACGAATACAGGAGGCGATTCTTCCATCTCGATATACAATATCTGAAAGTATTGATAATGGGTTTATCATGTTCAAACCAAAGGACGTTGTATCTGGAGACTTTTACTGGATGGAAGAAAAGAACAATCGCTTATTCCTTGCTGCTGCGGATTGTACTGGTCATGGTGTTCCTGGTGCGATGGTCTCTGTGATCTGTTCTAATGCCCTTTCAAAAGCTTTATTAGAAGAAGGTATTGAGGATCCAGGACAGTTACTAGATCGAACAAGAGAGATCGTAATTGATCAATTCCAGAAAAGTTCAGACCACGTTAAAGACGGGATGGATATTAGTCTTGTAGTTATTGATAAAATATCAAATAAATTAGAATGGGCAGGGGCTAACAATCCACTTTGGATCATTAGAGATAAAGAATCGAATAAAGTTGAAGAGATCCGCGCAAATAAACAGCCAGTAGGAGTTTATGACGATGCTAAACCATTTACTACGCATGTGATCCCAATCGAGCCAAATGACAAGATCTATATGTTCTCAGATGGATTTGTTGATCAATTCGGTGGTGATGCTAATAAAAAATTCAAGCCCGCTAATTTCAGAAAGCTATTATTGGAGATCAAGGAACTTACAATGAAAGAGCAGAAATCAGCTTTGAAAGATGCATTTGAGGAGTGGAAAGGAAATAATGAGCAAGTCGATGATGTTTGTGTGATCGGTTACAGGATCTAAGATCTTTTCACCTTTTGAAACTCAGCCTCTGTAGAAATGACGTACATTTCACCATCACATTCAATCATTTCCTGAATTCTTAAGATCTCAAAATACTTTTCTGCTTTTATGGTATGAATGAAAACTTTATTGCCGATCAATTGAACTTCTTCGAAGTTTCGTTCGTTTATAATCTTATAGTAAGACTTGTTATCAAATCGTTTTCTATATTGAGGAAAGTCCATAATTTTGCGCGATAATTACAGAACAAATGTACGTTAATTCAAATCATAAAAAAGCTCAAGAGCTATTAGATGAGGAAAAATTAGAATCCTCTCTTCTACATTTCAATAAAGCATTGAAAGAGGCACCGAATCATCCGGATATTCTCTCTCATCGTGGAGTTGTTCATTTACACTTGAATCAAAAGAAAAAGTGTCTCGATGATCTGAAACTCTCTCTTTCTCTGGAGCCCGAGAACCCTTATCGTTATGCATCTCTTGCTTATGCAAAAGATTTTTTCGGCGATATAGATGGAGCTATAGCTGACTATGAAAAAGCTGTGGAATTGGATCCTGAAGATGCAGTAGCACATAACAATCTCGGATTACTCCTGGAGAAAAAAGGATATCAGCAGAAAGCTCAGCGTAACTTCGAGAAAGCAGACAAACTGTCCAAGATCGAAAAGAAAATGTTTGATAAACTTGACGAGCTAGAAGGAAAAGAAAAAGAACCTGAATCCAATACTCCACCTGAGGGAGAGAAAATTCAGCCTCGAAAGTTGGAGCCGGATCATCAACCCACAAGTAAAGAAGTTGTTCGTGACGTATTTACGAAACGATCTGTCTTCAAAGAGTTCTTGCTATTCATTAGAAATGGATTTAAACTAAAAGAAGATGACCAAAAAGGAAAAAGCTGAATATGTGATGCAGGAATTGGAGAAGCTCTATCCAGAGACTCCAGTGCCACTAGATCACCAAGATGCATATACATTGTTAATTGCAGTTTTATTATCCGCCCAATGCACTGATGAACGTGTCAATAAGATCACCCCTCACCTATTCGATAAAGCCAGGACACCTTATGAAATGGTTCAGTTGGATGTTGAAGAGATAAAAGAGATCATTCGTCCGTGTGGGCTTTCTCCTCGAAAATCAAAGGCTATTTACGATCTTTCTCAGATCTTAATTGATAAATATGATGGTGAAGTCCCAGCTGACATGGAGGCACTTGAAGAGTTACCAGGTGTGGGACATAAAACTGCAAGCGTTGTGATGTCACAAGCATTCGGTGAACCAGCATTCCCTGTTGATACTCATATTCATCGTTTGATGTATCGCTGGGGCTTAACAACAGGTAAGAATGTTGTTCAAACCGAAAAAGATGCGAAACGACTTTTCCCAAAAGAGTCGTGGAACAAATTGCATTTGCAGATCATTTTCTATGGTAGAAGTCATTCTCCGGCAAGAAACCCAAAACTCAGTAAAGATTATATCACCAAAGAAATCGGTCGAAAATCCATACTAAAATCATATAAACCGTAACGAAATTGCTATCTTTCTAGCATGGCAGAGGAGATCAAAAGAGAACATCTTGAGCAATTTGGGAGTCTAGAATTAATGGCTAAACAAGTCGTTGAGGGATTTATCACTGGATTGCACAAAAGTCCTTTCCATGGATTTTCAGTTGAATTTGCTGAGCACCGCCTATATAATCAAGGAGAGTCCACTCGTCATGTTGATTGGAAGTTGTATGCCCGAACCGAAAAACTATTTACTAAGAAATACGAAGAAGAAACGAACTTAAGGTGTCAAATGGTGCTTGATACAAGTAGTTCAATGTATTTCAAGCATGAAAAGAATTGGTCAAAGATCAAATACAGCATATATGCGATCGCTTCTTTAATGGAATTATTGAAACGTCAGCGCGATGCTGTAGGATTATCATTATTCAGCAATAAACTTGAAGAACATACCGAAACTAAATCATCTGCACGACATCAACGTTTTCTATTTGGTCGATTAGAGCAGGAACTCCATGAATATGATAAGACTGATCGAAAGGAAACTTCAGCTGTTGAGGCACTCCATGATATTGCTGAGCTTAGCCATAAGCGAAGTTTAGTTATGATCTTCTCGGATATGCTTGATGATCCCGAAAACAAGGAAGAACTTTTTGAAGCTTTACAACATTTAAAACACAACAAACACGAAGTCATTTTATTTCATGTTGTTGATCGTAAAAATGAGATCGAATTTAATTTCGAAAATCGACCATACACTTTAGTTGACATGGAATCAGGTGAGAAACTGAAATTAATGCCGGCAGAGATAAAAGAGCATTACATAAAACAAACATCTGCATACTTTAAGGATATTAAAGATAAATGTGGCTCGTATGGAATTGACTTTATGGAAGTTGATGTGAATAAACCATTGAATCAGGTCTTAATTCAATATTTGACTAGACGTCAGAGAATGAAATGATATAAAAATTACAAAACGGTGGGGTAAAAAAAAGGTCGGGGCGCATTGAAATACGCCCCGACCTTTTTTTTATTAAGACCTTCTTGGTCCTTTATATTTCAATCCTAATTTCTATACAACGTTGCTTTAACCGCTTTTGTAATTCTATCAACATTTGGCAATGCTTCATCGATCAAAGTTGGAGAGAATGGGAATGGCGTATCCGTTTGAGTTACTCTCATTACAGGAGCATCTAAATAATCGAAAGCGTAACGCTGCAAATGATATGCGATCTCTGATGAAATAGATGCCAACGGCCATGATTCTTCAACAACAACACATCTGTTTGTTTTCTTGATCGATTCAACAACTGAAGCGTAATCGATCGGTCTTACTGTGCGAAGATCAATGATCTCACAATCTATATTATCTTCTTTTAAGGCCTCTGCCGCTTTATGCGCTTCTTTGATGATCTTTCCGAAAGAAACGATCGTAACATCTCTACCTTTTCGTTTAGTATCTGCTACTCCAATTGGCGTAAGGTATTCGCCTTCCGGAATTTCTCCTTTATCTCCATACATCTTTTCAGACTCAAGAAAAACTACAGGATCGTTATCTCGAATAGCAGATTTCAACAATCCTTTCGCGTCAGCAGGAGTGGATGGAGTAATAACCTTCAATCCTGGAACGTGAGCATAAAATGATTCAAATGCTTGAGAATGTGTTGCAGCTAGCTGACCAGCCTGACCATTTCCACCTCTAAAAACGATTGGACAGTGGTACTGACCTCCTGACATTTGCAACATTTTTGCAGCACTATTGATTATCTGATCTGAAGCTAAAAGTGCAAAGTTCCATGTCATGAACTCAACTATCGGACGAAGTCCGTTCATTGAAGCTCCTACTCCAATACCAGCAAAACCAAGCTCAGCAATTGGTGTATCAATAACGCGTTTGTCACCAAACTCGTCAAGCATTCCTTGTGAAACTTTATAGGCACCATTATATTCTGCTACCTCCTCTCCCATTAAGAATACATTCTCATCGCGACGCATTTCTTCTGACATCGCTTCTCTTAATGCTTCTCTAAACTGAACTGTCTTCATTCTTAGCTAATTATAGAGTAATAAAATCGAATCATTTTTATCGGTGGTAAATCTAAGAAAAAATGCCTTGAACCCAAATATTTGAACAGAATACTTCAGCGAAATAAAGAACCAAGTATATTGCGGGATATAGATCATATTGCCCTTACATCACTTTTCATCAAAAACTTCATAGATCTCTTTTCAATTTATGACGCTTACCGAACTGATCATCCGATCATGTAATATTCAGAACGAACATTTCCCTTACTCCGATTTTTATTTACTTTAGTCAAGGTTCTCTCATAGATGATTTGAATATGAATAAAATTGGAGTTTTTACATCGGGAGGAGACTCTCCTGGTATGAATGCAGCTGTGAGAGCAGTTGTCAAATCTGCATTACATTACAATATTGAGGTGATCGGAATTATTGATGGTTTCGATGGGATGATCAAAGGAACATTCAAAAAGATGAACTATGACGATGTTGACAATATCATTCATCTTGGTGGAACCATCCTCGGATCGGCAAGGTCTGAAGCATTTAGAACAAAAGAAGGAAGAGAAAAAGCATTCAAAAATCTAAGTGAGCATCAAATTGAAGGCTTGATCGTGATTGGTGGTGATGGCTCATTTACAGGGACCAAAATCCTAAATAAAGAGTTTGACATTCCATTTATTGGTCTGCCGGGTACAATAGACAATGATCTTTATGGTACTGAAGCTTCGATTGGTTATGACACCGCATTAAATACGATCGTTAAGGCGGTTGACCAAATTAGAGATACGGCCTCATCTCACCATCGTATCTTTTTCGTTGAAGTGATGGGTAGAGATGCAGGATTCTTAGCACTCAATTCTGCGATAGCATCAGGTGCAGAATCAGTATTAATTCCTGAGACCATAACAGATATTCCTGCGCTTGCTGAAGAGATCAAAACTCAAAATAAAGGTAAAAGATCAAGTATCATAATTGTTGCTGAAGGAGATGATGCTGGTGGTGCAACAGAGATCGTCAAAAAAGTAAAACCTCATCTAGAAGGTTACGAACTAAGGACTACGATCCTGGGCCATACGCAGCGCGGTGGAAGTCCAACATATTATGATCGCGCTTTAGCAACCAGAACTGGTGTTGAAGCTGTGGAGTTATTAAAAGATGGAAAAACTAACCTTATGGTAGGGATTGCTGGAGATGACATAAGATTAACCTCAATCGCAGAAGCTATTGAACACGATGCAAAACCAGATCTTGCAAAAGAGGATCTATTGAAGAAATTGTTAACTGCATAAGACATGTCATTTAGATCAAAAAAACTTTCCCTACTTCTATTGATCCCTTTTCTTTTTCAATGCAGCAAGTTGCCTGATGAAAATCTACTGAGTAATGTAACACAGGAACTTTATGAAACAACGGATTACATTATTCTCCGATCAGAAAATTCAACTCCTACGAAGACTATGATCTTTTATCCTGGAGGTCTTGTAGACCCACACAGCTATTTAAAATGGCAGGATCAACTTGTTTCAAATGATCAATCGCTCCAAATCATCACTGTCAAAATGCCCAGTAACCTCGCGGTGATCACCAGTAAGAAAGGTGCAAAACTATTTGATCATTATCCAGATATTAAAGAATGGTATATTGCAGGACACTCATTAGGTGGTGCAATGGCTACTAATCTTGTAGATGAGTATCCTGATAAACTTGATGCTTTGATCTATCTAGCGGCCTATCCAAGTGATGAGCGAATTAAAAATTACAGTGGTGGCGTATTAAGTATTTCCGCGGAGAATGACGGATTAACAACACCTGAAGATATTCAAGAGCGTATAGACGATCTACCAGAACCCTTTCAGATGGATTCAATTAATGACTTTCCTTCTGAAGTGAGAGGAAAAACCATGTATTATGAAATTAAGGGTGGAAACCATGCTCAATTCGGCAACTATGGAGAACAGGATAATGATAAAGAAGCAACTATTTCTTCTGATCAACAACAAGCTATTTTAGTTGAGCTTATCCAGAATTATTTGTTGGAATTATGAGAAAGTTAATACTCATATCGATCATTCTATTTTCTGTGAATTTAGCTTTTTCACAAAATTGGAGACTTCGTTCTAATTGTTACGTCACCACGAGTAGTGACCTCCCTTTAAGATATATTGAAGGAATTTCGTTTTCTGGTTTTTACAGTTACAGATTTAAGCCCGATACATCCATATTACTCGTAAATCAGGTTTACGGAGGACTTTCATTTTCAACCAACAGCTGGGCTAACCATCTTCTCGCTAAAATTGGGTTCTCTCCTCATATAAAAAGTTGGAAAAAATGGTCTTCAAATGCGGACATAGAAATTGGTAATGGCATTGCACTATTTAAACCTAAGCCTTTGTATACGATTGATTTTCAATCTACAGTTTACATGAATTATCACACCTTAAAGGACAATCTCTGGGGAATTGGACTCGGGATTCAATACATTTCTACACCAGGTTATAAAAAATACACGACCATAGAACAGTTTGAACCTAATATGCTATTGTCTTTACGTTACGCTTTCTAATACCTAAGGTTTAGCGATCACTTTCTCTCCTGAACTATGGGCAGTAAACTCTGGAGCGTACATACATTGAACGGTCGCATTTCCCGCATCAAATTGACCTGAAGACGTTACGTAAACTTCATAATTAAATACGTGCGTTCCTTTAGGCATCCAGTCAATAAAATAATTCATGGAAACATCTCTTGGAGATTGATAGTACCACAATCTATTTTCCGAGTGATGCATACTCTTTGCCATGAGTGGTTCAAACCCTGCAGGACGAAGATCCTTTAAATGAACATATTCCAGATCATTTTCAACCGTTACGACCAATTTGATATTCACGCGATCTCCCACGTTGAATTCATTACTTTCAATGTATTCATCTCCTTTAGAACCAGGCACTACTTTTCTGTACGTACGTTCAACCTGGATCTCTTGATTTCCTGAAGCTTTGATCTTATTCATATCTTCAAAATATTGCCAATAAACTGCACCATAAGAAGGAGTACTGGTAGACTTACTTATAGAGATCTTAGAAAGGTCCTTGTTGATCTCACCTCCTGACCAAGTTGTTTTCAAATATCCCAATCCAGGAGTCAGTTTAACACTTCTCTGACCTTTTTCCGCCTTTTTATTGAAAACAAGTTCAGTTTCTCCAACTTTTATCGATGGTTGACTTTCATCTCCTATATAGTCCGTTCCGTTCATTAATAAAGCATAAGTTGCCAGAGCAGTAGCTTTCGTGTTTTCCCATGAGTTACTTCTCTTTTGAAGTATAAGCCATAGTCTCAATGCATCAACTTCTTCTTTTGAATCACTCACTTCGGCAAAAAACTCAGTAATGATCGCATGAGTTTCGATCTTTGAGTCACTCCAGTAAAAACCTCCGTTATTCTCTGGGAAATACATTCCTTCATCGTCAACCTTTTTTGCTCTATCCCTCAATGATGCTAATACTTCCTTACTGTGTTTCTGATCATTGATCTTATGAAAGTAAATACCCGCAAGAGCTTGATGTTGCAGTCCCAGATTTGACCAGTGTTCTCTTAACTTGACTAAATAGAAAGCTAATACTTCGTCGATCTTTCTAGAATGAGCATGATCGAAATATGAAGAGGCGTACATCCAATGTAAAGTTGTACTACTGATACCGGCATTCTTACGCTGTTTCTCCGTCATTCTCTTGTATGACCAATAGTAGTGATCATCAAGGAATGAAAGAGCATCTTTGATCATTCGCTCCGCTTTATCCGGCAATTCAATATTCATTCTCTTTAAATGACCAAAACCAGCTACAATATGTTGTGTTATATAGACATTAGAACGATTTCCACCGAACCATCCGAAACCACCATCACTATTCTGTTTTTTACTCAATAAATGAAGTGCTTTCTCTTGATTTCTCGCTAATTGATTGATCTCAAAAAGCTCCGCTATTCTTCTTTTTCGTTCCGCTTCATCTTTTGCATCCAGAATCCATGGAGTCTCTTCTAATAATATAGTTTTTAATTCTTCATTCTTTTGTAATTGACTCATGAATACCTCAGGTGATGTCTTTCTCCATTCATCAAACATTGCTTTGATCTTAGGCTTTCGCTCAACAACCGTGGCAGCAATACTATTTGCATAATATCTTGAAAAAACTTGCTCCGCACACTCGTAAGGATACTCAGCAAGGTATGGAAGAGCCAATACTGCATTCCAAGATGGATTTGAGGTGTATTCCAAAACATATCGTTCATTTACTAATGATGTTGAATTATTATTCAATAACGCAGCAAAAGTTAGGTCAGTCGTCCCTCCTTTTGGTAACACGAAAGGCATTGATTCCATTACCAACTTTCTATTTGTTAGAACAGGAAGAGCTTTCTGCTCACCGTCACTGAATTCTTCATTTGCCGCAGTAACTTTGTAAGCGATCAGTCCTTCAACTTCGTTTAGGTTCAAGTTCCAGACTACCTCTTTAGATTTACCAGCTGGGATCTTAACCGTTTTTGTACGAGGTTGACGTCCAATAAGGTTTATAGCCTTGTCATTCGTTGGGTCAAAAAAGTTTAACTCAACTTCTACCTTCTGATCTTCTTCAGTTAAATTGATAATTTTTGATGCAAAATCAAAGTGGTCTCCATTTCTCAAAAAACGTGGAGCATTTGAAGTGACCATTAATGGCTTTTGAGCAACCGTACTCAAATTCAACTGACCGACCTTCATATTATTCGTATGTGCCAGAGCCATAAACTTCCATTCAGTTAGTGACTCAGGAAGCGTAAAGCTGACAACAAACTCCCCTTTCTCATTAGTTTGAAGATCTGGATAAAAGAAGGCCGTTTCATTAAAGTTCTCACGAACCTGAACCTCCTTGGTAGGTCGTGATTTTTCACTTTCTTGGTTTCCTGCAACACTTGAATCTGATCGATAGTCTTTTAACCCTCCTACTTTATCTTCATCATTGGCTTCTTCAGTTACCATCATATCCATTTCCATTGCTGGTTCTGCTTCTTCCATATCAGCGGATGCAACGACACCAGCTGATCTTTTCATCATCACCTGAGCATTTCCTCCTCGAGTACTGCCTGAAACCGTTGAACTGAAATAAACTTGGTTATGCATGCGGTAACCAGATATATTAAGTGGTGAGTCAAAATAGTTTCGCAAATAATAGCTTCGATCTGCCCATCCAGCATTACCTTTATTTATTCTACTTGAACGTGAAATCGCTGAACGCATCGAATTGTAATAGTAATTTCCTCTATAAGGCCATAAACTCCAATAGTTCGCTGCGAATTTGTCCAAAGAGGCATCGTACATCCCTGCGCATACTTCAGCAGCCAGTTTATCTGCTCCTTCGCCAGAAATAGTGAATTTCCATTTCTCTTTTTGACCAGGTAATAATTTATCTCGGAAGGTTTCGGCCTTGATCGTGAGTTGCTTATTAGAAAACGGTACATCAACATGTTTTACTCGTGAATATCTTTTACCATCATAGATCATTGTTGCAGATAGTGATATTCCTCCCCTATCTACTTCTTTAACAACATGATCGATGGTAACTCTCTTTGCTGCTTTGATCCATTTTTCCTGAATAATATCCTGACCTCTTCTTATCTGATAAAGTACTTTAGCTTCCTCTACAGAAGAACCGATCTGAAACTGGATCTTTTCTCCCACTTCTGCTCTGTTTTGTGACTGATACAACCACATCATTTCTTTTGTAGGTATTTCTTTGGCATCAACTACGATATTAGATAAGGTCTGAAAGTTCCTTATTGTATCCCCTTTTTCTGATACCACATAAGAACGCAACTTGAATTCACCCTGGTTACTTCCTATTAGATCGTTTAATGTGAGAGAGTCTCCTGTTTCGAATTTCAGGTCACCAATTTTTTCCTCTTTTTGTTCGACGTTATCGTACGAACTAACGTCTGAATAAGGAAACAGATTAATCCAATCATCACTTTCAAACTTCTTAAACTCAGCATCAGTCCAGATCCTATTCAAAAAACGTTCTTCGGGAATCACTTTATAGATCTCTAAATATGCGTCATATCCTTCCTGAACTTTGCCTGCCATATTCTGAACTGTATACACTCCGAATGCTTCCTTATCTGAGGTAAGATCCTTTTTACCGCTGTACGTTAGTCTTAAGCCTGTTTTACTTAATGAAAGATTTGTTCTTGCCTCGTGAGTTTCTCCTGAAACATCAATAACATCAGCGATGATCTCAAAATTATAATAGGCCTGATCAGGCGCATTAGGATCGGTCTTCGCAAAGAAATCAATGTCAAATTCACCATCTTCGTTCGTCTTTATTGTTGTATCGGCAATAAGATCTCTTCCTTGTGATCCATTCCCCCAGTAGCGCCAATAGACATTCCAGTTTCGATAAATCTTGTAGTTCACTTTTGCGCCTGTGATGGGATAACCTGCAAATGCTTTAGCAACTCCAACTACATTAACGCTATCATTTAATTTCGCTTCTTTTTCCGGTAAATTGATCTCCGTTTCAAAAGTTGGTCTTTTGTACTCTTCCACTCTAAAACTGTGATAGCTATAGTTTGTTTCTTCACCTCGAACTCGAGCGTTAGCAGAAAAGCTTCCAAAGGGTCCTCCGAACGGGAGCGTAAAAGAACCGCTAGCAGAACCATATTCATTCGTCGTTAGGTCCTTTGACAAAACATTAACACTAGAACTGTTGCGAATTTCAAAGTGTATTTGCTTTCCTTTTGCAACTTCAAATTCGTTTTCTTCTCCTTTGTAAGCAATGATTTTATAGTGAACAGTTTGGCCTGGTCGATAAATAGCTCGATCAGTGAGTATTTTCACGTTGTACTCAGAAGGGTCTTGATCATAGTAATAAATGTATTCGCTTGAACTGATCTCAGAATTGTTGTAAGACACCTCATAAACAATGCTTCGCTCAGAAACTTGAGCAAAATACTTACCCTTTTCATCCGTCATACCAGACTTACTTGGGAACCCTAGATCAATTCGTCTATTGTAGTATATTTTTACTCCAGCCCCTTCAATTGGCTCTCCAGACTTATAGTCGGTGATCAAAAAGGTAAGTCCATCATTTACTCTCTCTGTATTTACCATGATTTGAGAAACTGTCAACGAATGAGTCGCTTTCGGAAGTTCTCTCCAATTAGAATCGACTTTCAATCCTTTTTGATAAGCTTTATAAGATGGTGCCATTACCATGTAGTATCGGCCAGGTGTATCTATTCCATCCAATAAGTATTCAGAGGATCGTTCCTGAAAATCATGACGATCGACCAAAGAAAAAGTTCTCGTCCTAACTTGTTCATAATCTCCATCTTTCAATAACTGTCTTACACTTTTATTTTTTGGAATATTATCTGGGATCTCACAAATAATGAGTGCAGCACTATCGATATTCTGATGATTGATCTTTAGAGGTAGTTTATCACCAGGATAAGCTGTGTTCTGCATTTGAAAACTTACCTGTGGCTGTTCGATAATATCAATTAATCTATTGATCTGCTCGACAAAATCATTTTCAGGATATTTTTCAAGTTCATCATTGAGAACTCGGTAGGCTTCCTTGATCTTATCTTTTGGTTCTTTATTAGTCTCGAAATGATAGGTTTGTCCTTTATCATAGATCAAACGCGCTTTTTCAAACAAGAATTTGGAACGAGCTAAACTGTTTTTATAAAAATCAAAAGCTGACTGCCATTTAGCCATTGGATTTTCGACCGTTTCACTCTCGAAGATATATTTCAATCTATCGTAATGGATCGTACTTAGGATCTCTTTGTCATCAAAATGATGAGACTCCCATCGCTGATATAGTGAAAGGATCTTGTGATGTAAAGAATGATCATTAAAGTTTACGGAAATGAAATCATTTGGATTAAAGAACCATTTCACTGTTGGTTTCCCGGAGGTCTTCCAATCGTGATAACGTCTAATATTGTAGTCTCTGTAATATCCAATAAGCTTAGCAGTGGTAAAATCATAGACTGTCGTAAAGTACTTATTGGCAAATATTTCATTGGGCATCAATTCTGTAAAAGATTCAAAACTTATATCTTTTAACTCTTCTCTTTTCTCTAAACTTTCGATTATGCTTAGTGCAAAGTCAACTCGATCTGAAGAAGATGTAAATTCTATAGTATCATTTTCAATATAAACAGGATCAACATTTACACCGTAAGGAAACCATTGACGATGTCCATGTATAGTTTGATCAACTAGAACGATTTGCGCCAGGCTTTTGGATGGCTCCGGTAAATTTCTGGCACTACTGTCCAATCGAACAAAAAGTGATTTACGGTCATTTGGCTCAAGTGGGTAAAGCGTTCGGGCATAATTCAAATACGATCTATAAATGTCGAAGTGCTCCTCTTTTTCTATACTTAATTTAAGTATCGCATCTAACTGCTTTCTTGCAGCATTCGGTTGATTAATTCGCATTAAAGAATCGAAAACTTCCCACTTCTCGTTAGGCTCTCCATCTAAATCAGGTGTGAATTCAGAAACGGTGTGATTATTAATAACTGTTGCACCCAGAACGACACAACTTGACAATAAGATTATACCTAAGATCCTATACCACATATGCATTTTGTTTTTAAACAAGTACTTAACTAAAGTAACTAATATAGCTGTACAACTATGCACGAAATGGGTTCAAATTGAATATAAACGAACCGTACTTGGCTGAATATCAACCGGCTTTTGAGATGATTTTTATATTGAAGTCTATGTTTTGTCCAAGACATTTTTTGGTTTAATTCGTCATTTGTTTTACATTTGAAGTGCTATAAGTTATCCAAACTATGAAAACTACTACTAAGCCTAGGCTAAGACTTGTTAATCTATTCGCTATACTGACTTTTTGTATTTTATGCTTTTCTTCGAAAGCTCAATATTCTTATGAACTTCGGGTTCAACCGAATTTTGATCTGAAAGGCAACTTAAAACTTATTTCAGAAGAAATAGATTTCACTGCTCGACACTTAACGGATTCGACATACAAGATCATGTCGAATATCAATTATACTAGAGAGGAGTTCGAATCGATCATATCTCAACATGGATTTGAGATGGTAACGTTCATAAAATCAAGCAGACAATCTGACAACACGAATGCATCGAATCAAGAAAAGGCATGTTGTACAATAACCATAGATATGTTTGATAGTTTCGGTGATGGATGGGATGGAGGAGAATTAGAAATAACAATCAATGGCACAACAACATTCCACTCTGTTAGTGCAGGTTTGGGCTCAGAAACAAATACTCTTGCCTACTGTGATGGTGATGTTCTTGAGATTGCTTATTCTAGTGGCTCTTGGGAAGGAGAAAACACGTACACTATTTCTACACCAGCGGGAACATTGATATCTGACGGCCCTTCGCCTACAACTGGTAACGTATTTTATTCAACTAATGCATGTAGTTCTACTTCACAATCTCCAACTTCAGAAGATTGCGAAGGCTCAACCCTGGTATGCAGTAACTCTTCTTTTTCCGGTAATTCGAATGGTTCAGGTACTTTCGATGAATTGAATGCTACTAATGATGGCTGCTTAAATGGTGAAAATCAAACTTCTTGGTACTACGTTAATGTGGGCAGCTCGGGAACCCTAGCTATGGATATTATTCCTTCTAACGGAACCGATGACTATGATTTTGCTATATGGGGGCCATTTGATGAAAATACTGCCAACGCAAACTGTTCTCCAACAGGACCACCAATTAGATGTAGTTACACGCAATATCCGAGATCTGGAGGTTGGTCTCCTTGTGGAACTAATACAAACCCAACAGGTTTAGCTATTAATGCTGGGTATCCTACAACAACAGGAGCCTGTCCAGATCAACCTTATATCAGACATTTAGATGCATTAGCTGGAGAGGTTTATATTTTAGTTATTGATAACTTTTCAGGAAGTTCTCAACCTTTCGATCTGAACTGGTCGGGGTCAGCTGTTTTAGATTGTACTCCAATCGTATTGCCAGTTGAGTTGGTTGACTTCAGCGGAAAAAATATTGTAAACGAAAATATTTTGACTTGGGAGACGCAGTCTGAACTTAATAATAGCCATTTCGTATTACAGCATTCAACTGACGGTAAAAACTGGAAAAATATCGATCAAATAACGGGTGCAGGGACTACAACAGTTCCCAAAGAATATCAATCGATCCATAGGGATTTCATAGATGATATAAACTACTACAGACTGAAGCAAGTGGATTATAATGGAGATGTTGAAATATTAAATGTAGTTAGTATTGAAAATTCTAGTAGAAACTCTCTGATCAAACGTGTGAACACATTAGGTCAGGAAGTAGATGAACAATATGAAGGAATAATCATAGAATATTACGAAGACGGAACAATCCGTAAATATTTTAACAGATAGGTACTTATCAATATGTCTTCTGCGTGACATTGATATCTTTGTGATAATTTTACCGTTGATTAACAACATGTTACGTTATAAAACTGCTATTAACTGCATTAATTATAGGACTACTCCAACATTTTTGTTTGAGTCAGTACCAATATCGTTTAAAAACCAACAGCTTAGATCAACCAAAGATCGAATTAGAAAGAGTTTCAAAATTAATTGATTTTTACAAAAGATCACTTGATACGAACTACTTTGTAATTTCATCGAGATCTCATTATTCTGAAGAGTTCTTTCATCAGCTGTTTGACAGTTTAAATCTTGACATGGTCGATTATGAAGTTGATACGAGAAATGTAGAAGTTGACAATTCTCTTGTTAATCAAAAAGCCTGCTGCGACATTACTTTAGATATGGACGATTCTTTTGGAGATGGATGGAATGGTGGATATCTTACAGTTAGCATTGACGGCACCTCTAATAATTATAATGCAAGTGGCTTTGGATCTATTGTGACGATTCCATATTGTGATGGTGAGATAGTTAGTATCAATTACACTTCAGGTAGTTGGGAAAGTGAAAATTCATTTACTATAACTTCTCCTGCGGGGACATTAGTATCAGAAGGGTCTAATCCCTCAACTGGTAATCTTTTTTACTCTGATAATGCATGCTCTTCGACCAATGAATCTCCCAAACCCCAGGACTGTGAAGGAGCTCATTTGGTTTGTAGCAATAATACATTTAATGGCGATGCTGTAGACTTTGGAGACAACTATGAAATAGATTATCCCAATAACACTGAATGTGATATGAATTCTGAAAATCAATCCACTTGGTTTTATGTAAATATTGGTTCTTCAGGAACGTTGGAAATGACAATTGACCCAACAAATGGCACAGATGATTACGATTGGGCTATATGGGGACCTTATACCTCCACTACTGCCGCAGCGAATTGTTCCCCTATTGAACCTCCTTTAAGATGTAATACCTCAGCAAACATTCCTCAAACAGGAATGAATACATCGGCAACGAACAACTATGAATATCCAGGAACATCAACATTCGAATGGTCAAATCCTATAAATGCAAATGCAGGAGATATTTACATTATGATGATCGATAACTGGTCAGCAAGTGGAAGTCCATTTACTCTGGATTGGGGTGGAACAGCAGGTTTAAGCTGTACATCAGTAGTTTTACCCATAACATTGATGGACTTTAATGGTGTAAACATGAATGAAAGAAACAAGCTATATTGGTCTACTGGTTCAGAAAAGAACAACAGTCATTTTATCGTTGAGTATTCACCAGATGGAAATAATTGGGAATTTGTAGATATGATAAGTGGAGCTGGAACATCTACTACAGAGCAACATTACTCCACTGATCACAGGGACTTCGAAAATGGAATCAATTACTATCGATTACTTCAATTTGATTTCGATGGCGAAACAACCAAGCACAAAGTAATTTCTATCGATAATGGAAGAAGTAAACAGCTTCTCAAGAGAGTGAACTTGTTAGGGCAAGAAGTTAACGATTCGTACAGAGGAATAGTCCTACTCTATTATTCTGATGGTACCACCAGAAAAGTATTACAATAGATAAATTTCAACTTTTTTAAATATCTATACAATTCATTTTCTGACATTTAAACTTGTTCCCGAAAGTTTTTTTATTTTTTTTAAGTAGTTGGGCAACCAAAACCTGATCTGTATACGTTGATAATTTTGGATAGCTAAAACTACTTATTGGAGCTCTTTTCTTACCTAGGGATAAAGAGCTCCGGTAAGTATCTTAAACACCCCCTGATCATTCCCTTATTTTAATTTATTGTTACAATTGTGTAGGTTCAATATTTTGAGCTGTTCAGTATTATTTCTTTTTTTACGTGAATTAACTCTTATTGAAATAAGTAAATGTACTTAGTCCTTTGGTTCAAGGCGAATCCCCTTTTCTATTTCACAAGTCAAGCAATTAAATTGTAGTTCAAATGCTAGAGCTATGAAAAATTTAATACTAATAACTTTGTTTACAACAAGTCTTGTTTGTTTAAGTCAAGAGGATAATAATTTCAAAAACAACTATGCGTTTCTAACAGAAGCAGACTTGTCCAAGGATCATGTTGAAGATTTGGTCAGAGACTTCCGTCAACATATTTTCACGGAAGTTAATAATAAATTTGACTTAAAGTTTCAGTATAGTAAAGATGGAAAACTTGAACTCCATTCTAACATTTCAATTAGACAAGAAGTATTTGATGAGTTTTTCGACTCGCACGAATATGAAATTTCGTTATTTGATCCACAACAAACAGCAACACTAACAGAAAGAAGTAGTTTCTAAAATCTAAGGTGTCGAGGTACTAACCTGCAAGATCTTACCATTAAAATACTGAGATCCAGTCATGGCAAAATCAGCTATGTAATTTGCCATTTCCTTCGCTGTAGTTGGAGCCTGATATCCTGGGAAGGCTTCTTCCAGCATTTCTGTTTGCACCGCGCCTAAACACAAGCAGTTCATCCTTATCTTGGTGTCTTTATACTCTTCTGCAAAAAGCTCCGTAAAGCTTACAACCCCGGCTTTTGAAGTTGAATATGCTGATAATCCAGGGAATTTGACACTACCCTGAAAAGCTCCAACTGTTGAAATGTTCAGAATATGACCCCCAGCATTTTTCATCTTCGGGACAAAATATTGCGTTGCATACATTACACCTACGGCATTCGTTTGATAGCAACTATTAATATCTTCTCTGGAGAGTTCTTCAAAAGGTTTATTAACCAGTTTACCAGCATTATTGATGAGGACATCTATTTTATCTACTTCCCCTAATATAGCATTCAACTGATCATGAACATTATTACTTGAAAGATCGGCATAACCAAATGTAATATTCTTTTTATCACAAAATGCAGCCATTGCATCCGTGTTTCTAGACAAAGCAAAAACATGGTTATCCTTATCTTGAGATAACTGAATAACCAACTCCTTTCCTATTCCTCTACTCGCACCAAAAACAACAATATTCTTACTCATCGTAGGTGATTGTAAGTTCTTCACTATTCGGGTGTGACTGACAAGTCAAGATAAACCCTTCCTCGATCTCACTATCAGTCAATGTAAAGTTCTTGTCCATCGTAACAGCACCTTTTAAAACTTTGGCTTTGCACGTACAACAAACGCCTCCTCTACAAGAGAATGGTGCTTCAATACCGTAGCTTTCAGCTTCATCCAAAATTGTGGGTCCATCAGATTCAAGATCAAAATGCTCTTCTTCTTCATCCAGGATGACAGTCACTTTTGATACACCTTCAAAATCTGCAACAGTCTCTTTTTGTTTAGATTCTAATAAAGTCGGTGTGGTAAACAATTCGTAATGTATCTTATCCTCTGGTACACCAAACGTTTTCAAAACATCCGAAACATTCAGTATCATCTCCTCAGGGCCGCATAAATAAAAACCTTTCGACTTCAATATCTCGAGGTCTTTCTTGATCATATCACGAACCTTGTCGGCATTCAAACGACCATGCTCAAATCCTTCTTTTTCCTGACGCGAGAGTATATGTCTTACCTCTACATTTTCTAGGTCTTTCAATTCTTCTTCAAACATGATCGACTCGTCGTTTCTATTACCATAAAACAGTAACAGCTTCGAGTCTTGTGCTCTTGAAAAGAATTTTGCGATCGATAAAATTGGAGTTATTCCACTTCCAGCAGCAAATGCTACATAATCACCATCAGCTTTGGAAATGGTAAAATTACCTTGTGGAAAAGCTACAGTTAATTGATCTCCTTCTTTCGCTTGATCATTTAACCAGCTCGAAACCTTTCCATCCTCAACTTTCTTGACTCCGATAGACAATGGTTCTTTAATATCACTACATATAGAATAAGAGCGTCTTAATTTTTCCCCATCTAATTCTACTTCGAGATCCAAGTATTGACCAGGAATGAACGAAAAATTCAATTTTTCCTGATCAGGAACATCAAATGTCACTTTCACAGAGTCTTTCGTGAGCGACTTGATCTCTTTGATCGTTAATACAGCTTTTTTTGATTTCTTAGTTTCTTCCTTCTTACCGAATAACTTATTTAAGAATCCCATAGTTTATTTCTAGTCGTCAAATGATACAATTAGTTCGTCACTCGTTGGGTGTGCCTGACAAGTTAAGATGTATCCATCTTCTACTTCATCGTCCTCAAGAGCATAATTAACATCCATTTTTGCTGTCCCTTCTAGCACCTTGGCTTTACAAGTACAACACACTCCGCCTTTACATGAAAATGGAACATCAGCTCCAGCTTTCTGTGCCGCTTCGAGAATGCTATCTCCGTCAGAATCCAGATCCAGCAATGTTTCTTCGCCGTCTAGAATTACCTTAACGTTAGCATCAATGCGTGGTCCTTGATCTCTATGTTGAACTTTCGACTTGTTCGCATCTTTCTCACCCGGTGTAGTAAACAACTCAAAGTGAACCTTGTTCTTTTCGAACCCAAGTTTACCAAATGCATCTTTCACTGCATATATAATTGGCTCTGGACCACAGACAAATACCTCATCGATCTCTTGACCTTCTAATAATGCATGATAGATCTTTAAAATACGGTCCTCATCCAATCTCCCGTCCTGGAGAGAGTTTCCAATTTTCTCTCTACTGAAAACATGTAGAAGACTAAAGTTGTCCATGAATTCATTTTTCAAATTCTCCAACTCTTCTCTAAAGATCACACTCTCAATACCCTTATTACCGTAAATCAAAGTCACATCAGAATTAGGTGATGTATGTAATATTGATTTTATCAATGAGATAACTGGAGTAATTCCACTTCCCGCAGCAAAAAACACATAACTTTTACTCGTATTCTTATCGAATTCAGTTGTAAATCCACCGATAGGTGTCATCACCTTTAACTCGTCACCCTCCTTGAGTATTTCATTTGCATAGGTTGAGAATCTTCCATCTGTAACTTTCTTGATAGCAACTCTTAGTTCATTTTCATTTGCCCCAGAACAAATAGAATAAGAGCGTCTTACATCTTCTCCTTTTATCTCTTCTCGCAATGTCAGGTATTGACCTGGTTTGTATTGATATGCCTCTGCTAAATCTGCAGGTACCTCAAATGCAACCGAAACCGTATCCTCAGTTTCTCTTCTCACATCAGCAACTTTCAGTTCGTGAAATCTTGGGTTCATAACTTCATAAATTGGATTGTGACAAAATTAACAACTCTGACCATTTAATTTTGCTTTGACTTCAAAATAATCTATATTACTGATACTTATCAGAAAATGACATAAGTCATCCTAGATGACAAAACCTGAAAGAGAATAATTTGTTAATTTTGTAAATAGGCGTTTCGTAGAAGATGACATTGTCAAAACCTTCAAAAAACGCGGATTAACTAACTGTTATGAAAGAACAAAACATAGAAGAATTAGAACGTCAATTCCAGGAAAAGATTGACAACGAGATCAAGATCGAACCAAAAGATTGGATGCCTGACGCATATAGAGAGACATTAATTCGTCAAATCTCACAACATGCCCATTCCGAAATAGTTGGGCAGCTACCCGAAGGAAACTGGGTAACAAGAGCTCCAAACTTGAGAAGAAAGGCTGTTTTGTTAGCTAAAATACAAGACGAAGCTGGACATGGTCTGTATTTATATTCTGCTGTTGAAACTTTAGGAGCAGACCGAGAGGAGACTATTGATGATTTACACTCTGGTAAAGCAAAGTACTCGAGTATTTTCAATTACCCAAGTTTAACCTGGGCTGATATGGGAATGATCGGCTGGTTAGTTGATGGAGCTGCCATTATGAACCAGGTTCCATTGTGTAGATGTTCTTATGGACCTTATGCCCGAGCAATGGTCCGAGTGTGTAAAGAGGAATCATTTCACCAAAGACAAGGTTATGAGATCGTTGCAAAATTAGCAAATGGAACACCTGAGCAGAAAGAAATGGCTCAAGAGTCGTTAAATCGTTGGTGGTGGCCAGCATTAATGATGTTCGGACCTAGTGATGCTGATTCGAAGCATACGGAACAATCAATGAAATGGAAAATTAAACGACACACCAACGACGAATTACGTCAAATGTTTGTTGATGTTACTGTGCCTCAAGCCGAGCATATCGGTTTGAAAGTGCCAGATAATGACCTGAAATTCAATGAAGAAACTGGTCACTATGATTTCGGTGAAATCAATTGGGATGAATTCTGGCAGGTTGTTAAAGGATACGGGCCTTGTAACAAGGAACGTGTTGACGCTAGAAGAAAAGCAAAAGAAGAAGGTATGTGGATCAGAGAAGCAGCGAATGCTTATGCAGAGAAACGTGCTAAAAGAAATAAGAAAGCTTCATAATTTAAAGATATGAGTAAGAAAGAATGGCCTCTTTGGGAGGTTTTTATAAGGAGTAAACAAGGTCTCAGTCATAAACATGCTGGGAGTTTAAGAGCTGCTGATGCAGAAATGGCTATAAATAACGCCAGAGATGTTTACACAAGAAGAAGTGAAGGTGTTAGTATTTGGGTTGTTGAATCCGACAAGGTTACAGCATCTGATCCATCAGAGGCAGGGCCTTTATTTGAACCTTCAAATTCGAAAGCTTACAGACACCCAACTTTCTATGAAGTTCCAGAGGGTGTAAAACACATGTAAAGAAGTAAACATGACAGAAAAAGAAGCCTTATTTGAATATTTATTGCGCAGAGCGGATGACAGTTTAATCTTGGGTCATAGACTTTCTGAATGGTGCGGGCACGGTCCGATCCTTGAAGAGGATATTGCATTGACCAACTTGGCTCTTGATCTAATTGGTCAGGCTACTGAGTGGTATCAATATGCAGCTCAAGTTGAAGACAAAGGTCGTGATGAAGATGATCTTGCTTTCATGAGAATTGAAAGAGAATACAAAAACGTCTTGCTAGTTGAACAAACGAATGGTGACTTCGGAAAAACGATCGTTAGACAATTCTTATTTGATCATTTTCAGAATCTTTTGTTCGAGAGATTGATGGAAAGTAAAGATGAGCAAATAGCTGCGATCGCTGCCAAATCAATCAAAGAAGTTCGTTATCACCTTAAACATTCAAGTGAATGGGTTATCCGATTAGGTGATGGAACTGAAGAGTCACACAATCGTGTGCAGGAATCATTAACAGATCTATCTCGATTTATAGATGAATTATTCTATCAAGATGAAGTTGATGAACAGCTGATCAAAGCGGGAATAGCTTGTGATACATCTAGTTTTGAAAAAGAGTATAGAAACAATATTCAAGCTGTGATCGATGAAGCTACTTTAGCTTTACCCGAAAAACAGTGGCAATTGGACGGAGGTCGAAAAGGAGTTCATTCAGAACACCTTGGATATCTGCTTACGGAGTTACAATACATGCAACGTACTTATCCAGGAATGGAGTGGTAAATTGATTTTAGATATTAGAACTTTGAGATAATTCTAAATTAAATTTATGACAACAACGGCAACAGAAGAAGATATTTGGGAATTTCTTGAGGACGTTAAAGATCCTGAGGTGCCGGTATTGACTGTTGTAGATCTTGGAGTCGTTAGAGAAGTTAATCCAATTGAAGATGATCGTTGGCAGATCATAATTACACCAACTTATTCTGGTTGTCCTGCAATGCAAGTTATTGAGGAGGACATTATAAAACGTTTGAAAGAGGAAGACATTTCAGTTGATGTGAAGCTAGTTCTTTCCCCAGCCTGGACGACAGATTGGATCAGTGAAAACGGTAAGAAGAAACTTGAAGAGTACGGAATTGCTCCACCTCAGGATGAAGTGGATAAATCTGTATTATTTGGAGAGAAGACGGTAGTTCCTTGCCCAAAGTGCAAATCTAAGAATACTAAAATGGTATCTCAATTTGGATCTACCGCTTGCAAAGCACATTATCAATGTAATGATTGCATGGAACCATTTGACTATTTTAAATGTCTGAAATAGAAGAACGAACGAATAATAAAAGCCGCAACTAAAATCGTTGCGGCTTTTTTATGCACTTGATTTTTAAATTATCTCAAAACATTTACGTGACCTTTAAAATTTCGCGTTTCACCATACTTATCTTTCACTCGTATCTTCCAAAGGTAAGTTCCGTCTTTCACGATTCTACCTCCATAGGTTCCATCCCATCCCACTGTGGCGTCATGTGACTCGAACATGATCTCACCCCATCTATTAAAGATCAGCAGTTCGTAATTGTATGGGTCAAAACCTGGAGTCAAAACAGGATAAAAGATCTGATTGTAGTCATCGTTATCAGGCGTAAACGTATTGGGAACAAAGATCAATAACTCCTCTTTAATTACAACCAGTGATGTTACGGTATCCGTACAACCATATTGACTTATGGCAACTAACTGAACTTGGTATGTACCACTTGAATCAGTTGGGTACTCGTGATACGGGTTTTCAATTTGACTCGTGTTCCCATCTCCGAATGACCATTCAACACTTGTTTCTCCGTTTGATTGATTCCAAAACTGAACGATCGGTGAGAATGTTGTCAGATCAGTCTTTGACTGAGAGAAATCAGCATAAGGAATTGGATTAATACAGATCAGGTTTGCTAAACTCTCAGTTGTCGAACACCCATTCGCTGAAGTAGTTGTAACCTCAACATCAAAACATCCAATATCATTGAAATATGTGTTATTGTGAGTAAAACCATTGAACAAAGCTCCGTTCTCAAACTCCCAACTACAAGTCTCACCAATATCAGATGTTGCAGAAAAACTTACTGGTTCTCCCTCACATGCTTCATCAGGAAGAGAAGTAGATAAAGTTGGTAAAGGATGTGCGTCTAAAACGACAGTATCTTGTGTTTCACAACCATTAGCGTCTGTCAATGTTACAATGTATTCTCCTACACCAACGCCTGACAAATTACTAGTATTTGTTACAGGATTTGTATTCCAGGCGTATGTATAATTTGGTGTTCCACCGTTAGCAACAGAACTGATATTACCGTCAGTTTCTCCTTCACAGCTCACTCCCATACCATTATAATTTGTTAAAACATTTGCGTTGATTTCAACAGGGTCTGGCTGAGTAACATTAATAATTGCAGAATCTATACATCCATTTATATCTTCTACTAAGATCGTATAGATATCAGGATCTAAACCGTTCATGATAAGATTGTTGCCTAATCCACCATCGGAATCTGTCCACTCTACAGTATAATTAGGACTTCCGCCGTTAACTACACCAGTAATTTCAGCATCTGAAGCTTCATAACAACTGATATCTTCACCGTTATAATCAGATGTCACAGCAGCACTTACGGCTAACTCATCTGGTTCAGTTAAAGTAACGTCAGTTGAAACTTGGCAACCATTATCGTCAGTAATTGTAACCCAATAATTTCCAGCCGTTAGACCACCAATCGAGTCCTGAACCATTCCATTAGACCATTCAAAAGTATATGGTGCTGTACCACCTGACGCAGTTACAGTAATAAACCCATCAGCTTCTCCAAAACATGAAATATTATCACCCGATGGATAGTTCGATGTATTTGTAGCATCAATAACTAAGGGCGTTGGTTCAGATATTACAAAATCCAAATCAGAAGTACATCCATTTTCGTCAGTTACATCAACATTGTAATTTCCTGCTCCAAGACCTGAAATATCCTGTGTTTGTTCACCATTGGACCAATTAAATTGATCAATTGGAGTACCACTTAGTTCTGATAAGTCTATAGCTCCGTCGTTACCTCCTGCACAAGAAACATTCGAAATGATTGAATCAAATTCAGTATCAAAAGTTGGCAAGTTAATTCTCACTATATCCGTATCACCCGGACAATCAAATGTATTTGTCGAAACGAGTCTGAGGTCAACAAAACCATTATTTATCTCGTTTTGAGTTGGGGTGTACGACATTTCTAATGTTTGATTATCTGGAACATAAGTACCCTGACCATCTAACCATTCTCCTGAATTCGTTCCAGTTACCGTACCCACAAAATTAACTGTTGGAGTAGGTACACCACAAACTGTAACATCAGGCCCAGCGGTAGATACGATGTCTTGAGCCACCTCATTCACAACAACTGTGTCAGAGAGAAAATAACATCCATTTGCATCAGTTACATCTACGTAATATGTTCCGCCTGCCTGAACATTGATCACTTGAGTATTTTGACCTGTACTCCAGTTATAAGAAAGTGGAGGAACACCACCAGTGACATTTGCTGTCAGATCAACTCCATTATCGCCAAAACAAATTGTTGGATTGGGAGGTGTTATGTTAAGTGTAAGGTCGTTAAAGATCGTAACAACAACTGTATCACACCATGGATCTCCATCACATCCACCTACACTGGTACCACAAACTTCGTACATAATCTGGGTTGGACCACCATTCACTGGAGTAACAATAACATCATCATAATTCGCAAAAGGCACACCATTTACTCCTGTATCAGTTCCATCCAAGCTTGACAGATAATCATTAAAATCACCTGGATTTCCGGGAGAAATGGAATTCCATGTAATAGTGTTCGGATCTACTCCATTAACAGAAAGGGTATCAGGACAACTTGGAGTACTTGTAACATTATCCGTTGCTGAAGCAGCAGGAATAGAGCTAATTGAATAGGTATTTTGATTATTACCTACTTTACAAAAAGAAATATAATGAGGTCCAGCTCCATCTAAACAAATTGTATTTGTTGGTGATGAAATCGGAGCTCCCTGGCAATTTACCTGATAAAACAATGCACCACCAGGATCAGCCCCCGAAGCGACATCGAAAAGTACTCCAACGGCATCTGGATGAAGTGTAACTTCAACCTCAATACAATTGACTTGATCAGCTCCTCCTCCACAACATTCTCCGTCTCGAACAACCGCTGGACTCAACCATGTTGCATTAGGACTATTGCTTAGATCCACTTGAAAAAATGGAGTATCGCCTGTACAATTGACCTGACCATAGGTATTGTTAATAAAAATTCCTAGTATAAATAAAATAGCAAAAACTCCTCGGGATATGTTCTTTCCTCTTTCCATAACGCTCCAGTTTTAGTTAGTAATAAATAGCACTCATTATATAAAACGATACGAAAATTCGTCAGGTTGCCATTCATAACTGTAATACGCCGATCAAATAGACTAAAAGTATGTATGCATAGTATGAAAAGCCCGTATCTAACGACGAATGATTTCCTTAAACTTTTTCCTATCTCTACATTTTGATATTAATTCAATGAAGAGTAGAAGATTTTATCCTTGATGACCTGACCATTTTCCAATTCAACAATAACAAATAACAATTGGGTATTAGAATCTGTCGTGGGTTCAAACTCCAAATGGTCTTTATTTATATTATTCAGAAGATCAATAGTTCTACCCGTTGCAGAAACTATCTTTACATTTCTAATGATCTCAATAGAATTCAATACAATTTTTTTATTCTCAACAGCAATTCGACTTTGATCATTACGAAGTGAGATGATTCCTAATGTGGAACTATCTCCATCGTAGTCGTATTGGACAACTTTGTAATATATCAATCCAATACGATCTGGTTTATTTACGAATTTATAGTTACTTAATTCATTCGAATTCCCAGCTCCTGGAAGTTCACCAACCTCACTCCAGGTATAACCATCAAAAGAAGATAAAATTCTATAGTGACTACAATCCGTCTCGCTAGCAGTTGACCATTTAATCACGTGACCTTCTTTATAATTATCTCCTGTAAGGTCAATAAGTTCAACCGGTAAAGGATTCGCAGATAATAATTCCCCATTGCTATCATACGCACACGTGGTGCTATTAGAACCATTAGTCAACTCAATAAGAATGAAATGATTCGAAGGAAAATTATATGACTCTAAATCACAATCGATTTGACCACTATTTCCGGTTGCTGCACAATTAATAGACTGAACAATATTCCCTTCTCCATCATATACATCCGCTACTAATTCATCTGGTGAATTACCAGGAGAATTGTTAATGTTCTCTGGACAGTTTTGAGCATGTCCGGAAAAAGAAAAAAATGATAACAAAATAATGCTTATAAAAGTTTTCATAACGCTTTGTTTTGTTTAGTGAATCGCCTCGACCTTGAAAGTTCTTAATGACCAAAGAGACGATCTTTATATTAAATACGAAACAACACTAAATGCGGATTTATTTACTTCGAAAAACCTTGCTAACAATTAAGATTCACAGCAGCAAATAAAGGTATTCAATGTTGGTAATTGTACTTATATAACAACAAATACGTACTTTTGTTTAACTTTTATAGTATTATTTTAAACACTCTAGAATAATATTGTAATACTTATGACAGTATTTATTTGAGTTCGGTGGTAATAACAAGGCGCAATTCTTCATCTGCACCACTATACATGATGTAAACTGATTTTACTTCGTGACCTTCGTATCCTTTAGTATCAAAGATTACTTTAACTTGGCCTTTCTCTCCAGGTTGTAGAGTTTCAACTGTCGTTTCTGCAGTAATGCATTCACATGGTATTCTGACGTCTTCAATGGTAATTGGTTTATCACCATTATTAACGATGGTAAATACTTTTTCAATTTGAGTTCCTAAGAGTTGTTCACCAGCATCTAGAACTTGCTCCTCTGCATTTAGGATGGTTGTAACTGTATCTTCCTCTCGAATAACGTCAACGCTTTGGATCTCAATCTTTCTTTCAATCGCAGCAGCCCTCGAATAGACTGAATTCTTGACGTCATTTGGATTATCACTCGTAATTTGATCAGCTTCATATTCACCGAAAGGAACTTGGACTACTGTTAGTCTCCCACCATTTTCCGCAGTTCCATTGAAGTAAGGCTTAAAAACACCGTTATCATAAGCTTGTAAGTAATTAACCATTGAGGCTATTCTTCTTTTCGTAAGGTTTACATTGTAATCTGTTTTTGCTAGTGGACTGGCAAAACCTTTGACTGTCATCTGTATTTTTCTCCCTCTTTGTAATTCTTCCAGAAGTAGATCTCGAAATAATTGAAGATCTGCAACTCCCTGTTTTACGTACTCCAGAAAGAAATCATCTATATCATCCCTTGCATCTGCTGCCTCTTCTCCTCTGAGACCATTAGAGTATTCTTTCTTGTACTTATCGATCATGCCAATATATTCATTGTAGCTATCGATATAATTGACATTAGAAGTTGTATCCCATGATCTAGGATTAGGAATATCATTATGGAAATACAATGTTACAGGCAAACGTTTATTCAAATCCTCCAAACTTTCTTCAATAGAAGGTGGTTTTGGAGCTAAGGGTTTTCTAAGCATAAATATATCGCTACAACATGTCGGATTTTTACTGTAATTTACACCAAGTCGATTTGAACTAAAAAATGCAGTGTCTTTTGATGATGTCTTAAAATAGTAAAGGTCGTTTGCTGGAGAGTTAATAGGTTCTCTCAAGTTTTCAGGTGCTTGGAAAGTAGTTGTATAATTTGATTTAAATACGTCATATCCTCCAAAACCATTGTTCCATGAACTGCTAAAATAGAGCGTCGTGTTTTCACTATCCCAGTAAGGAGAAAGTTCATTATCCATCGAGTTTATTCGTTTCACATTTATCGGTCGTCTAAACTGATTTCCATTTTTGATGAATGAATACCAAATATCCATACCTCCATCTCCATCTTCACGATCTGATGCATAGAACAAAACCTCATCCCCTTCCCATTCTCCAATAAAAGGCATCGTTGTATTTGATCCTGGCTCATTAATTATAGGTCCAAGTGTATCAATATCAACAAATCGATCATCCTCTACATAAGCTACTAGAATTTTACATTTATAACCTATCCCTTCATCCTCGCAGAAGCTGAAGTAAAATCGACTTCCATCCAAGCTAAAACTGCCATTTCCTGAATTATATTTACTCCAAAATAAATCTTCAACTTTCTCTGGATCCTGAAAAGCACTATCTTTTATATCAGACCTATATATATGTGTGTGGTAGCTTGTATCATAAACTACTTCTTCATTTGTTGAATCTGCCTTTAACGATGATAAATATAGTTGACCTCCATAAACCCTATGACCGAATTCTGAATCAACGGAATTGATGTTCTCAGGCAAATGTTCAAAGATCAAATTAGAAGAATCCCCAACATTAGAACGAGCCCAAATACAAGATTGGACCTCATTCCGGCTTTTCTTGTAAAAGTAGCCTCTACGATCACTTCGGTAATGTTTCTTTGCTCTTTTAAATACATCGAGAGCTTCGTCGTACTTACCAGACTGTTTCAACATCAAACCATAATACAATAAACTCCCAGGGTACAGCTCCCCATTTTCTCTCTCAAAAACCTTCCCATAGTAGAAGGAAGCTTTCTTATAATCTTTGTAAGCCCTTAATGTTTGTGCGTAATTCCAAAGGGTATTAATGGAATTTGAATCTATTTCCATTGCCTTGTCATAGTATTGCAAAGCATAGACATAATCACCCTGCTCATATTTTTCTTGAGCAAATTCCAGATACTTTTTAAGTTCCTGTTGTCCAGTTACAACATTAACCAGAAATGTAAGAGTTACTACTAAATATAATCTGGACATACTCTGTGTTTAATTTGACGTGGATTAAATCGTTGAAGAATATATCTTATACTTAGCTCAATACCTCCGCGCGCGTTACTAGCTACATACAAAGATGAAAAATTGATATCATAAGATAATCCTGCCCACCAATTTTGGTATTCACCTCCTATCATTATGTAACCAGCGTCTCTACTTCTCAAAAAGGCTCCTGCCATTATGGTTTGATACTCACCTAACCTGTCTTTAAGGATGTATCTTACTTGAGACCCCATGATCAATTCTCTGTAGGTTCCTTGTAGATTCAATTGTAAACTTGGAAGAATGTCCCAGTCAAAACCAATCTCGTATTCTGCTCTGGCAAAGAGGTTAAGTCGCATATCACGCTTGATCGTTTCTCCGAAAAAACCCTGATTTGGTTGATTTATATTAAACAAACCAACACCAGCTGATATTCGCTTTCTTTTACTTTCTTGATATTCCCAAACAAGACCAGTTCCCCAGGTAAAATTAGTTCTACTTTGATTCGCGAAATTTTCATTTGTAGGTAAGGAGTTATCGAAGAATGCTCCATTCCATTGGTTGTCAAAATTAAAGGCGTTCGCGTTGAATGAGCGGAAATTTAAACCCAGTTGAAGTCCACCTCTTAACAAATGAGTTGAATCACTGGTCAACTTATGAACATAGGAAACACTCGGCTGAAGTTCTATTGTTCTGAATGTACCATCTCCAGCTGCATCATTAAACATGTATAGACCAAAACTTAAGTTGTCCATTAAAAGCCCTTTGGCTTCTGCAGAGACTTGCACAGTTGTGAAAGGTACAGTTACACTCCTCCATTGATCACGAAAATTTCCGTGAAATCGAAAATCACCATTAAACTTTCCAACATTAGCTGGATTTTGGAATACTGGGTTATGATCATACTGAGACCAGTGAATATCCTGAGCAAGAGTCAACGTGCTCAAAAAAGAAAAAATGGATATAATACAAAGCTTATTCCGCATGCCCCTTCTCCTATCTTATCAATGTAATATTTCCCTGGATCAAAAATGATTGACCATCGATGCAATATCCGTCGAGATAATAGTCGTAAACGTCTGGATCTAATTTCTTACCTCGAAACGTTCCATCCCATCCTTTGTCTATATCATCAGTCTCGAATACCTTTTCTCCCCATCTATTGTAAACTCGGAATACCAGCTCTTCAACAATTGTACTTCGAACATATAAGACATCATTTTCATTATCACCATTAGGAGTAAATGCGTTAGGCACAAACACAAATGGTTCCTCACATACGAACTCAAAAACCTTAACTGTTACCGTAGCTTCCTTAGTACAAATCCCATCAGATACCTGCACAGTAAATGTGGTATTTTCCTCCACATATGCATCTGTAGTTTGACTATTCGGATCACTTAGGTTCTCATCAGGTGTCCATGTATACGAGTATCCTCCTGAGGGGGAAGCGGTAAGCGTAACTGTTGTACCCACAGGAACTTCATTGTCTGAAACGGAAGCATCTACAGTCGAGGAACTAATATTACTTACTGCAACAAAAATGGAGTCAGTAATTATACAACCATTACTTGCGGTAGCAGTAACATATATGTATTGAGAAGATGAAGGAGAAAAATTAATCTCATTCGTCCCATCACCACTATCAATTATAGAGTCCGCAGACCAATCAAAATTACTGAAGGTCAAACCTGGGACTGCACTTGTGGCTATTGCCGTACCTTGATCTCCAACACATAATGCCGTATCCGAAAACATTGTTAGAGCGGCACTTGTGAATGTAACTTCTACACTATCGATAACTGAACAACCTGGATTTGAGGCTTCAACATAATAATACCCATCTGTTGGAGCAAAGACCGAAGCAGTAGAATCAGACAAACTAGTATTCAATGTATCCGAAAAATTGCTGTTTGAAGACCAAATAAATTGTGACGCTGTTCCGTTTGCGTCAGCTTCAAGTTGGATCGTTTCTGGAGAGCATAACGAGATAGGTGTCATATTCTCAAGCACGATCTCCGGTGTTACAGTGATCGTAATAAACGCAGTGTCAGTTATGAGACAAATAGAATCTGTCACATACAATTCAACATCATATGTTCCTGGTGTGTTGTACGTTATCGTAGGTTCAAACGTGGTTGAGTCCAGATTTCCATCTCCAAAATTCCACATGTAGCTATCGGATTCAGAAGAGAAATTATCAAACGTTACTTCGAAAGGAGCACATCCCATATTGTCATCAACTGTGAACTCCGCATTGGGAATCAAGTTAAAATCGAATTTAAATACCAACGCATTACAATTACTTGCTAAATTTTGATCAGACCAGGCATTCTGAGTTGTTGGAAAATCACTGTTTCCTCCACATCCTCCACAAACACCTTGATAAACAACTCCATTCTTATCAAATCGAGATGTACCACCATCGACATGCTCCTCAGCTATATTTCCACCCATGTACGTTCCGTAGAGTAAACTATTGAACTCCCTTTCAATTACGATGAGGTAAAAATCAAATCCATTCGGGGCTGTCTGTTGAAAGGCATCCGATGTTACGGGCATTCCCGACATAGGGTTTGATTGCAGTATGTTCGCTCCCCAACCAGACACATACATATTCCCACAAATATCTACCAAAAATGCAGATGGCGAGATATCAAATGTTCCACTTCCACTTCCGAATACTGTAGAACCCATCATCACATCCAGGGTTGGTTCAAGTTTAGCTATAAATTGTCCAGAGTTTGCGTTCGAATAATTTGCATTGATAACTGGGAAAGTACCTCCATTACTTTGACCAACAACAAATATATTGTCCAAACGATCGATCTCTACAAAGAAGATCTGATCATAATCTGTTTGACCCAAATACGTAGCTTGCTGTAATGTCTGACCATCCGGAGTTAATTTACCAATAAACCCATCTGTAATTCCACCACCATATGTAGCCTGATATCCCCCAGATGTTCCTGTTAAATCATTTGAACATGTACCTCCCGCAAAAACAACATTTGCACTGGAATCAACCTTAACGGAGTATACAGCATCATTGTTAGTACCTCCATAGAAACTTGACCATTGAAGGGAAGAAAAATCATTGTTTAGCTTGAAAACAACTCCATCCTGCTGGCCGTTAAGTGCAGCTTGAAAAGGGTTTTGAGTAGGAAAGTCAGTAGATCGAGTACATGAACCTACTAGAATATTGTTAATCGAGTCCAGCATGATCTCCCCTCTAAACTGATCTCCATAGTTCGTTGTCAAACTATCATAAGCTGCTGTACTTGAGTAATTCCCAGACGAGACCAGGTAATTCACTCCATCATTCTCACTTCCTCCAACATACGTTGAACCATCCAGATTTTGACCATTAGCAGAGAATTTTGCCACAAAAATATCTGTTCCTACATTCCCAAAGTTAGCTCCGTTGAAATTTATAGACAATGTATTTCCACCGGAATGATTCGTTTGAAACCCATTGACGATGGGAAAATCCAACGAAGATGTAACTCCATACACATAAATATTATTGTCAGTATCACAAATTAGTGAGTGTGGTACTTCAGTACCTTGCGTGTTATCTCCTCCACCAAAAAATGTAGACCAAAGCATTGTCGTACCATCTGGGGAATACTTAGAAATAAAGGCATCAGTTGTTGCGATGTTTACATCAGGGACTGTCATGTTCGAGTTAACATCATAGGCATTAGGATCAGGCGTTGGATAATCGTTCCCGTAAACCATCCCGGCGTTATATGCTGTTCCATCGTAACCATAAGTCGCTGTCATACCAAAATTATCAGAGACTGCTCCACAGTATGTCGCAAATACCAAAGTCGGATCGATAATAAGTTCAACCCTTTCGTTGTATTCTCCTAATTTGAATGAAACTTCATTTTCCTGAAGAATAAAATCACATTCAACTTCGACAATCTTACCATTTACGATCTGATAAGCATATGGCCTCTCCTCTATTATTTTCCCAAGCTTTCCTTCAATAATTAGTCTTCCTGACTTGTCGATCTCCAGTTGTTTTTGATTTCCGTATCTCAACTTGATCTGATCTGTTGAGGTTTTGGGATCCACAACAAATTCGTATTTGATCTGCTTTTCTTGTTCAATGAATCGAGCATCAACGCCATCATATAGATCATGGAGCGTGAAAGAAGCATACCCTCTCACTTCATTCGCCCAACTGCTTGGATCATTTCCAATAAAATAATTATAGTAATGGTCTGTGGGTTGTTCCTTAGAAACGTTGGTAACATTATTTGCACCTTCGAAATGTAAATTGATGACCTCTTGTTTAAAATACAGCGAGTCCCCTTCCTTTTTAGAGAGGTGCTGAGCTTGAACGGCGTCATAGTCTTGTATGTGAAATAGGATCCTTCCATCTTCAACCCACATATTACCGCTACCGAATCGATTCATAAAGAAAACCTGATCAGGCCACTGCCCTTTGTTTTCAACAAAAGCATGATACACGGAATGTTCGTGCGTGACTTCCTGGGACAGCGCGGATAAACTAAATAATAGTACTGTCGATAATAGTGCTGCAACCTTGTACATACCATAAAGTTAATGAATTCAATACAATAGCAGAAATTTTAAATAAATGTTTCAAAGATAAGTCCATTAAATCCTGTCAGATTCCGACATGTTGTCAGTGTAAATCAGCACAAAATCCAATGATATATGCCAAAATGATCAAAATTCTCGTGAAAAATCTACTGGCATAACTCTTGAGTAATGGAAATCGAATTTGATTTTAAAATTGCATAAAAATAAAAACTGATATGGGAAAAATAATTGGAATTGACTTAGGTACTACCAACTCTTGCGTTTCTGTTATGGAAGGTAACGAGCCAGTAGTAATCACAAATGCCGAAGGTAAAAGAACAACACCTTCGATCGTAGCATTTGTTGAGGGAGGAGAGCGCAAAGTTGGTGATCCAGCAAAGCGTCAAGCGATTACAAACCCTCAAAAGACTATTTCTTCGATCAAGCGTTTCATGGGATCATCTTTCGATGATGTAGCTGATGAAGTTAAACGTATGTCATATGAAGTAGTTAAAGGTGACAATAATACACCACGTGTAAAAATTGATGACAGAACTTTTACTCCACAGGAGATCTCTGCAATGGTTCTTCAGAAAATGAAAAAGACAGCTGAAGATTACTTAGGACAAGAAGTTACTGAAGCAGTTGTTACCGTACCAGCATACTTTAATGATTCACAGCGTCAAGCGACAAAAGAAGCTGGTGAAATTGCTGGACTAACAATAAAAAGAATAATTAACGAGCCTACGGCCGCTGCATTAGCATATGGTCTTGATAAGAAAGATGTAGACCAAAAGGTAGCAGTATTTGACTTCGGTGGAGGAACACATGACGTTTCATTACTAGAGCTTGGTGATGGAGTATTTGAAGTTCTTTCTACTGATGGAGATACACACTTGGGTGGTGATGATGTGGACTCTGCGATCATTAACTGGTTAGCTGAAGAATTCAAGAATGATGAAGGGATTGACCTTCGTGAAGATCCAATGGCACTTCAACGTTTGAAAGAAGCAGCTGAGAAAGCGAAGATCGAATTATCTTCAACAACCTCAACTGAGATCAACTTACCTTACATCATGCCAGTGGATGGTGTACCAAAACACTTGGTAAGAACACTACAACGTTCAAAATTTGAGCAATTGATCTCTGATATTGTTGAGAGAACTATCGAGCCATGTCGTTCTGCACTTAAGAACGCTGGACTTTCAACTAGTGATATTGATGAGGTTATTTTAGTAGGTGGTTCTACTCGTATTCCTGTGATCCAGGATGCAGTGAAGAACTTCTTCGGTAAAGAACCTTCAAAAGGTGTTAACCCTGACGAAGTTGTTGCGATTGGTGCGGCAATTCAAGGTGGTGTACTTACCGGAGAGGTTAAAGACGTTTTGCTACTTGACGTAATTCCACTTTCATTAGGTATTGAAACCATGGGTGGAGTAATGACAAAGTTGATCGATGCAAATACGACTATACCGACGAAGAAATCGGAAGTATTCTCGACTGCAGCTGACAACCAGCCTTCAGTTGATATCCATGTACTTCAAGGAGAACGTTCGATGGCAGCAGATAACAAAACGCTTGGACGTTTTCAGTTAACTGATATTCCACCAGCACGAAGAGGTGAGCCTCAGATCGAGGTAACATTTGATATCGATGCAAACGGAATCATGAACATTTCAGCTAAAGATAAAGGTACTGGTAAAGAACAGTCTATTAAGATCGAGGCTTCTTCAGGATTAAGTGACGAAGAGATCGAAAGAATGAAGGCTGAAGCTGAAGCGAATGAGGAAGCGGATAAAAAGAAAAAAGAGGAAGTTGACACACTTAACAAAGCTGATTCTTTGATCTTCCAGACTGAGCGTCAGTTGAAAGAGTATGGAGATAAGATTCCAGAAGACAAGAAAAAGCCGATAGAAGATGCATTAGCTGAGTTAAAAACAGCATACGAAGCGAAAGATGTTGAAAAGATCAACACGGCTTCTGAGCAATTGAACACTGTATTCCAGGCGGCATCTCAGGACATGTACAACGCACAGAACCAAGGAGGTGCTGATGCTGGTGCAGGAGCTGAACAAAGCGCCGGAGACGACAGTAACTCAGATGATGAAGTTACAGATGTTGACTTTGAAGAAGTAGAAGACGACAAAAAGTAATCTACTAGATCACAACAAACTGGAAAGAGAGGTCAAATTTGGCCTCTCTTTTTTTGTTTAGACTTGTAAATTAAAAGGATCAACGAATTAAACTCAACTGTGTAATTCATTTATCCAAGTGTATCCTAAAAGACATATTGTGTATAGTTATTAGTCATACTAGTGATCTACAGCTATTTATTTTCGTGAGAATCTAATTAAAAAGGAGCTATTTAATTCTCGAGTTATAAACAACTTCGTAGTAAACCAATATAAAATAGCACTATGAAGTACATTTACCTTTTTCTCATTTTATTTTTCAATTTCAACCTTTATGCTCAAGGAACAGCATACACTATTCTTGAAGAGAATAATGCTGCGGCCTGGTTAACAAATGTTGGAATACTCTTTAATAACCCATCTCAACAAATTCATGGGTACGACATAGGTAACGGTCAAAGTCAACACCTGTTATATTCATCATCCTTCTGGTTTGGAGGTTTAGATTCTAATCAAGATATTTTTATGTGTGGTCAACGATATCTGTCTGATGGTACAGATCAAACAGCTGGACCTTACTCGTCTACCTTTCAGTATAACTCACCTGTTTATCAACAAAAATATATGTCTTCGATCTGGGTAGCAGAGGCAGACTCTATCGATTATCACATCAATCATTTTAATGATCAAGGATATTCAATGCCCTACTCTATTGAAAACTGGCCTGCTCATGGTGACACGACTGTCGGTGTTGCATACGATCTTGCACCATACGTTGATGTAAATGGAAATCAAAAATATGATCCCGAAAATGGCGACTATCCAGAAATCAAAGGTTGCAGAGCGATTTATATCATAACCAATGATCACGCTGGTCCACATGACGCAACTGGAGGAATGAAAATGGGTATAGAAATGCACTATATGATCTATCAAAGATCAAAAGAATCAAACCTTCCTTTGACAACTTTTATTGATCTCAAGGTTTACAATCGATCAGAAACGAAGATAAAAGATTTCACGATTGGACTTTTTGCTGATGGAGATCTGGGAAATCCTTATGACGATTACGCAGGTTGTGATACATTAAGAAATCTCATGTATTACTACAATGGAGATAATCTAGATGAAGATTTTCAAGGTACGGCTGGTTTTGACTTAAATCCTCCTGCTTTTGGAATTATTTGCTTGAACGATACCATGAATAGTTTTGGACAGTTTAAGAATGGAGGAACATACGAACAAGCCGATCCAAATTATTACGAACAATATTGGAATATTATGAATGCAAGATGGAATAACGGTGTTCCGTGGACTGACCACAATAATAACGTAACTAACTTTTTATTTCATGATGCTCCAACTCAACAAGGAGGTTATTCAGCCTATGCGATGCAAATTCCGCCGACTGACATACGTACTATAATGAGCGTTAAAGCAAGTGATCTCGATGCAAACTCTAGTGTAACTAGAACATATGCTGTGATCCCTGCGTTTGGATCTGATCATATTGACGCCGTGGATCAACTTTTCTCGAGAGTTGACCAACTCCAAGCTGATTATCTCAATGGACTATTAAATGATTGTGACTTGGCATTAGGACTTGAAGAGTCAACTATTTCTGAAACAATTGATTTATATCCAAACCCTAATAACGGTAGTTTTTATATCTCTGGTCCAGAAAACACATACAGTGTAATCATTCGGAATACAACTGGTCAGTTAATCTATTCAAATAATGAACAGTTTAGTGCAAGCTTGATTGAGTTACCTCAAGGTATTGAAAGTGGAATTTACTCTGTCATGATCCAGGATCAATCAAATCAAATTGTATCAAAAAAGATCATCGTCCACTAGTATATTCTTATATGATCGCGAATAAATGGCAGCCCTGGTGATTCGATCATCAGGGTTTGTTTTTCCCCATCACCTGCCGAAAAATCATTACCTTTGCATTTTTCACAGCTAAAAGAATTATGGCAGATAACCGATACAACCAACGCGGCGTTTCAGCAGGTAAAGAAGACGTCCATAAAGCAATTGAAAATATTGATAAAGGATTATTTCCAAAAGCATTCTGTAAAATTGTTCCAGACCTTTTATCTGGTAGTGAAGAGCATTGCGTTGTGATGCATGCAGATGGTGCCGGAACAAAATCATCGCTTGCTTACATGTATTGGAAAGAAACAGGTGACCTATCTGTGTGGAAAGGAATAGCTCAAGACGCCTTGATCATGAATGTTGATGATCTGCTATGTGTTGGCGCAACAGATAACATCTTACTATCATCAACGATCGGTAGAAACAAAAACTTAGTTGATGGTGATGTTATTGCAGCTATCATAAATGGCACTGAAGAATTACTCGCGGAACTGAGAGAGGTGGGAATTGGAATCTACTCTACCGGAGGAGAAACAGCAGATGTTGGTGATCTTGTAAGAACTATAATTGTTGATTCAACTGTTGTATGTCGTATGAAAAAAGACGATGTCATTACCAACAAAAACATTCAGGCAGGAGATGTTATTGTTGGACTTTCATCATCAGGTCAAGCATCATATGAAAAAGAATACAACGGTGGAATGGGGTCTAATGGACTTACATCAGCAAGACACGACGTCTTCGAAAAATACCTGAAAGAAAAGTATCCAGAAAGCTTTGACCCATCGGTACCGGACGATTTAGTTTACAGTGGTGGTTATAAACTAACTCAAGAAGTAAAGGATAGCCCAATAGATGCTGGAAAATTAGTCCTCTCACCTACCCGTACCTACGCTCCTATCATTCAGAAGATATTACAATCACATAGAGGCGATATTCATGGTATGGTTCATTGTAGCGGAGGTGCACAAACTAAAGTTCTCCATTTCATTGATAACCTTCATGTGATCAAGGATAACATGTTTCCTGTTCCACCACTGTTCAAGACAATTCATGAAGAGTCTGGAACTGACTGGGCAGAAATGTACAAGGTTTTCAACATGGGTCACCGAATGGAATTATATGTTCCCGAGCATATTGCGGCAGAAATCATTGCGATCTCAGAATCTTTCAATGTTGATGCTCAGATCGTGGGTAGAGTTGAATCAAGCGATAGCAAACGTTTGACAATCTCCTCAGAATTCGGGACATTTGAATATTAATCAATTATGAAAGAAGTTAGTCTACTCAAAAAGCTTGAGGCTATACATTATCGTTTTAAAGAAGTTGGACAGTTGATCGTCGATCCTGACATCATTGCTGACATGCCACGATATGTTAAACTCAACAAGGAATATAAAGATCTAGAAGAGGTAGATAAAATGTATCACGAGTACAAAAATGTACTTGAAAACATTGAGTCATCAAAGGAAATGCTCGATTCTGAACAGGATCCAGAAATGCGTGAAATGGCAAAAATGGAGCTTGATGAATTAGAGAGTAAGCGACCTGAAATGGAAGAAGAGATCAAAATGATGTTGATCCCTAAAGATCCAGAAGATGACAAGAACGTGATCATTGAATTACGTGCCGGAACAGGTGGTGATGAAGCCTGTATCTTTGTTGAAGATATCTACAGAATGTACACCATGTACTTCAAAGAGAGAGGTTGGAAAGTTGAAGTTGTAAACTCAAATGAAGGAGGTACAAAAGGGTATAAAGAGATTTCAATGAACGTTGAGGGAGATGGTGTATATGGAACAATGAAGTTTGAATCTGGTGTGCATCGTGTTCAGCGTGTACCAGAAACAGAATCTCAAGGACGAGTGCATACTTCTGCCATCACCGTAGCCGTGCTTCCTGAAGCGGAAGAAGTTGATATTGATCTGAACATGGCTGATGTCAGAAGAGACACCTATCGAGCGTCAGGAGCTGGAGGTCAGCACGTGAACAAAACAGAATCTGCAATTCGTCTGACACATATTCCTACTGGAATTGTTGTTGAATGTCAGGATGGTCGTTCACAGCATAAAAACTACGACAAAGCGTTGAAGGTTTTGAGATCGAGACTTTACCAGGAAGAGCTTGAGAAAAAACAAGAGGAACGTGCTGAAAAGAGAAAATCGCTTGTTTCTTCTGGTGATAGATCAGCAAAGATCAGGACGTACAATTATCCTCAGGGAAGAATAACTGATCATAGGATCAACAAAACAATGTATAACCTATCCTCTTTCATTAATGGAGATATTCAGGAAATGATCGATGCTTTAAAAGTTGCTGAGAATGCAGAAAAAATGAAAGGTGAAGAGGGATTAGTTTGATCATAAGAAATAAATGAAATGACAAAGACGAATACTAGTTATTCGTCTTTTTTTATGCATAAAAAACACAAGAGGGAATGGACAGGCGTCCTTTTCCCTCTTGCTAATCAACCTAACCTAACCACCTAAATCGCTATAAAGATAAGCATAAAAAATACTAGAATGCAAATAGAATGAATCGAACGTAACATTTATTACATAAAAACAATGTGTCAATTGATATCAATGTACCACATCAATCAAATTGAAAGCCTTATATTTGCGGCTTGCTTCACAATTTTAATACGATGAAAAGAGAAGAACTTATTGAAAACATCAAACGTCAGCGTTCATTTTTATGCGTTGGTTTGGATTCTGATATTGATCGTATACCCAAACATCTATTGACGGCTAAAGATCCGATCTTCGAATTCAATAAAGCGATCATAGATGCAACTAAAGACTTTTGTGTAGCATATAAGCCCAATATTGCTTTTTATGAGTGTATGGGTCCGAAAGGTTGGGATACGCTTAAAAAGACCATCGATTACATTCCTGAGGATAAATTTACAATTGCAGATGCAAAGCGTGGTGATATTGGAAATACTTCTAAATATTACGCTAAGACATTTTTTGAGTACATGGATTTCGATGCAATCACCATTGCTCCATACATGGGAGAGGATTCCATCACACCTTTTCTTGAATATAAAGACAAATGGGTGATCGTTTTAGCTCTAACATCCAACAAAGGTGCACTCGACTTTCAGTTCATGACAGATATGAATGGAGAAAAACTGTATGAACGTGTTTTACGAACAACTGCCAAATGGGGAACTCCAGAAAACTTAATGTATGTTGTTGGTGCTACTAGAGCTGAGAGCATAGGAACGGTTCGAAAGAATGTTCCTGATCATTTCTTTTTAGTTCCAGGTATTGGCGCTCAAGGTGGAAGTTTGTCAGATACCGCAAATTACGGTTGGAATGACGACTGTGGTTTACTTGTCAATTCATCCCGTGGTATTCTCTATGCATCCGACGGAGAAGATTTTGCTGAGAAAGCACGACAAAAAGCTAAAGAAGTTCAAGAGGAAATGTCTAAAGTACTCGACTCAAAAGGGTTTTAATTCTATTGAACTTTCTAAACAACATCAATCCAACAAAGAAACGTTTCGTTTGTTTTATAAGAAAATGTTTATGAGTTGGAGAGAAGAAAATAACGCGATTCAAAAATCATTCGAATTCTCAGATTTTCAAAGTGCACTTGACTTCGTAAATAAAGTTGGTGAGATTGCTGAACGATCACAGCATCACCCAGACATAAAAATTCATGATTATAAACATGTTGACTTAACGTTAACTACTCATGATGAAGGCAAGGTCACAAATAAAGACCACTTAATGGCAGAAGCAATTGACAAGCTCAATTAACTAGCTGAAAACTTTTATATCTTTACTGTCAAAAAAAATATGGCAGAAGTAGGAATTATTATGGGAAGTACTTCAGACCTACCTGTTATGCAGGAGGCTGCTGACATTCTGGATCATTTAGGAGTTGAATACGAGATCGATATTGTTTCTGCGCATAGAACCCCTGAGAAAATGATCGATTATGCTAATAATGCTCATAAGAGAGGTATTAAAGTAATAATTGCAGGTGCTGGAGGAGCAGCACATCTTCCAGGTATGACAGCCTCTATGACTCCCCTTCCTGTTATAGGTGTTCCAGTAAAATCAAGAAACTCAATTGATGGTTGGGACTCTGTATTATCAATTCTTCAAATGCCTGGGGGTATACCTGTTGCTACGGTAGCTTTGGACGGCGCCAAAAATGCTGGAATACTAGCTGCAAAGATCATAGGAGCTCAACAACCTGAGCTTCTTGACCGACTACTTAAGTATATGGAGGAATTGAAAGAGAAGGTACATAAGAGCGCAAGGGACTTAGATATCTAATACCCAATACAGACTTTAAGAAAAGTACAAAGCATAAAAAAAGCGTCCGAATCGGACGCTTTTCTTTTTGATATAGTTTTTGATGAATTATCCACCGAAATCATCAAATGATACATTCTCTGGTGGAACTCCCCAATCATCACACATTTTAAGAACCGCCTGGTTCATTAATGGAGGTCCACAGAAGTAAAATTCGATCTCTTCTGGCTCATCATGCTTCTTCAAATATTGATCGATCACAGCCTGGTGAACGAATCCTAAGAATCCATCTCCTTCTTCATCATAGATATCTTTCTTCTCCGTCCAGTTATCTTCTGGTAGAGGTTCTGAAAGTACCATATAGAATTTAAAGTTAGGGAATTCTCTTTCCAATTCACGGAAATGCTCAATATAGAACAACTCTGCTCTTGAACGTCCTCCGTACCAGTAAGTCACCTTACGATCTGTACGCATTGTTTTGAACAGTTGGTATAAGTGAGAACGCATTGGAGCCATTCCAGCACCACCACCAATATAAAGCATTTCTGCATCACTTTCTTCGTTAATGAAGAACTCACCATAAGGTCCTGAAATTATTGCCGTATCACCTTCTTTTAAGTTAAAGATGTAAGACGATGCAATACCAGGATTCACCTTCATCCAATCTCCTGCTTTTCTATCGAATGGAGGAGTCGCGATACGCACGTTCAACATGATTCTTCTTCCCTCCGCAGGGTACGAAGCCATCGAGTATGCACGAACTGTATCTTCCGTATTCTTCATTGTAAGTGGCCATAGTTTGAACTTATCCCACTCAGCTTTAAATTTATCCGGCTCTCCTGGGTGATCCTCAGGGTGAGCAGTAATGTCCATATCTTTGAAATCCACAACACAAGGTGGTACACGTATCTGGATGTAACCTCCAGCTTTGTAGTCCATATCCTCTGGAATCTCAACAATAAACTCTTTAATGAAAGATGCCACGTTGTAGTTTGATACGACCTTAGCTTCCCATTCTTTAATACCTAAGATCTCTTCAGGAAGTTCAAGCTCCATGTCTTCTTTCACTTTAACCTGACATCCTAGTCGATAATCTTCTTTGATCTCTTTTCTTGAGAAGTGAGGTTCTTCAGTAGGAAGAATACTTCCTCCACCAGAGTGAACCTGACATACACATTGAACACATGTACCACCTCCACCACATGCTGATGGAAGATAGATCCCTTCGTTACTTAATGTACTCAGTAGTGTATTACCTCCGTCTACTTCTAATTCCTTCTCTCCGTTGATCGTGATCTTGATCTTACCGGATGGCGACAGCTTTGCTTTTACGAAAAGCAGCATTCCTACCAATATCAGAATAACCGCCAGGAAAAATATTACTGTAATTGCAACTGATAATCCCATTACTTCTGCGTTTTAACATTAATAACTTGCGTCGTTTTTACTTCTTGCTTTTCAACTTTTTCAGCTTTATCATCAACATACTTGATTCCCATAAAGCTCATAAAAGCAATACCCATCAATCCAGTGATAATGAACGTGATCCCCAAACCTCTTAGTGCAGGAGGTACATTCGAATATCTGATCTTCTCACGGATCGCGGCAATCGCAACAATCGCTAAGAACCATCCGATTCCAGAACCGATACCAAACATGGTAGCATCACCGATAGTTGAATATTGACGATCTTGCATAAATAGTGATCCACCAAGGATCGAACAGTTTACTGCGATGAGTGGAAGGAAAATCCCTAATGCTCCGTAGAGAGCAGGAGCAAATTTCTCAACCAACATCTCTACCAACTGCACCATTGATGCAATAACAGCAATGAACATAATGAACGACAAGAAGCTTAGATCGATAGTAGAATCACCGCTTTTACCGTAAGCCGGATTCAACCACTCCAATGCTCCTTCTTTAAGAACAAAGTTTTCAAGCAAATAGTTTATTGGAATTGTGATTCCTAATACGAAAATCACTGCAGCTCCAAGTCCTACTGCTGTTTTAACCGTTTTTGACACGGCAAGGTACGAACACATTCCCAGGAAATATGCGAAGATCATATTTTCCGAGAAGATCGCTTTTACGAATATATCTAATGTACTTTCCATAATTCTATCCTTAACAAATTTCTAGTGCTCTTCTACCAATTCTTTGTTTCTCGTACGCTGTATCCAGATAATGATACCTACAACGATCAATGCCATTGGAGGAAGGATCATCATGTTGTTATTCATGTAACCCATCTCATAAATACCGGACTCTTCACCTGGGAGATTACTTCCAAAGATCTCAAACCCCCAGATCTTACCAGATCCGAATACCTCACGAACAAGAGCCACAACAATAAGTATCCATGCATAACCAAGTGCGTTACCAACCGCATCGAGAATTGATGGGAAAGGTTTATTACTCATCGCAAATGCCTCGAATCGACCCATGATGATACAGTTCGTAATGATCAGACCGACGAAGACCGATAACTTTTCAGAAACATCGGGTACGAAGGCTTGTAAAAGCTCATTTACAATGATCACCAATGAGGCTACGATCACCAACTGTACAATAATTCTAACTCGAGATGGAATCAGGTTTCTTAGTAGAGATACTACAAGGTTACCAAATACCATTACGAAAATAACGGACACAGACATCCAAAATGCCTGTTCTACCTGCACTGTAATCGCAAGAGCAGAACAAATACCAAGTACCTGAATTGTAATTGGGTTATTGTCTGTCAATGGATCAGTGATAAGCTTTTTATTCTTCTTAGAGAATAGAGGCTCTTTTGGCTTTTTTACATCTTCTGCAGCTTCACTCATAGCTCTACTGTTTTTTACTGAAATATTTTTGATAAACTTTCATGGTTCTATTTACCATTTCTTCAACTCCCTTCGAAGTGATCGTACCACCTGTGATACCATCTACTTTCTGCTTGCTTTCACTTCCTCCACTTTTCACAACCAGGATCTCATTATACGATCCATCTTCTGAAATCTCAGCTCCTTTAAACTGAGTTTCGAAGAAATCTTGTTTGATCTCAGCTCCAAGACCTGGAGTTTCACCTTTGTGATCGAAAGAAGCACCTTTGATCGTTTTGTAGTCATCCGCTATTGCTAGATAACCCCAGATCGGTCCCCAGAGTCCTTTTCCAACAACTGGAAGGACGAAAACTTTCTCTCCGTCTTTCTTTGCTTCAAAAATTGGGTACAAACGATCCTCTTTATCGATCTGCTTATCTCTATATTGTTTCTGAACATCAAGATAGAAAGCCGTTTTCTCTTTAGGAAGTCCTTCCTGAACTTCTCCTTCAGCAGAAATCACGTAGCTATCCTCTACATACTGTTCGTATAACTCCTCACCATTTTTACGAGTAGATTCCACTCCTATGGCAGAAAGAATATCCATTTTCTTTTTAACTGCAACGTTTGCTTTCTTGAAAGGCTCCAAACCGATCGAAATCGTAGAAAGAATGACACCAACTACAACTACAAGTGCAATTGAGAATCCAAACGTATAACCGTTACCGTCTTTATTAATTGCCATGATTACGCTGTTTTCGTTTTAAATCGTTTTTTACGTCTTGAAATATTCACTTGTACAACGTAATGGTCAATTAATGGAGCCATTACATTCATGAATAAAATTGCCAACATCACTCCTTCTGGATAGGCAGGATTCAACACCCTGATCAGAACTGCAAGTCCTCCACCCAGGAATCCATACCATAATTTACCATATTGAGTTTGAGAAGCCGTTACTGGATCAGTAGCCATGAATACAGCTCCGAAAGCAAATCCACCTATGATCAAGTGATTATATGCTGGAAGTTCCATATATGCATTCGATCCGATTCCGTTCATCAACAAACCGAATAAGAATCCACCTGCGAAGAATGATAAGATTATTCTCCATGATGCTACACCAGTAAATAGTAAGATCGCTCCACCCAACAATGCTGCTAAAGTAGAAGTTTCACCTACTGAACCTGGAATCATTCCAATAAATGCGTGAATTGGATCATAAGCTTCTCCGAACTTCGCTAACATCTCACTGTTACTAGCAGCCGCGGATAGGTTTTCACCAGCAACAACAGGTGAGTCACCAATAAAGGATTGTAGATCACCTAGGGCTGTAGCTCCCGATGCTCCGTCTGGCAACGCACCTCCATTCGACTCTGCAATTTCTTGAGTTCCTGACTTCCAGATTTTATCACCTGACATTTTCGTAGGATAAGCAAAGAACAAGAAGGCTCTGGCTGTTAGCGCAACATTCAAAATATTCATTCCTGTACCACCAAATACCTCTTTACCAATAACTACGGCAAAAATTGTAGCAACGGCCACCATCCATAGTGGAACATCAGCTGGCATTGTAAGAGGAATTAACATACCTGAAACCAGGAATCCCTCATGTAGTCCGTGACCTTTAATGAATCCAAAAACGAATTCAACTGCAAGACCTGCAGCATATGAAACAATCACAAGAGGCAATACCTGGAGTAGCCCGTAAACTACCTTATCTCCAAAACCAGTAAGATAATCTGAATAAGCTCCATACTGCTCAGGCTGAGTGTAAGATAAAAGTTCATAGTGCCAGTGTCCAGTATTGTAGATACCAAATAACAAACATGGTATCAATGCCAGAACAACCATGAACATTGTTCTTTTTAAATCAACTCCATCTCGAATATGAGCTCCCTTTTTCGTTACATGTTTAGGTGTAAACAAAAAAGTTGATAACGTCTCATAGAGAGGATACATTTTCTCCCACTTTCCGCCCTTTTCGAACTTCGGGTCAAGATTGTGAATTACTTTTTTTAATGCTTTCAATTTCCTAAAGTTTATTATTAAACATTAATTACATGCATTCTTCTTGAATGATATCAAGTCCTTCTCGAACTGTCTCTTGAATTGCGATCTTTGAAGTACATACGTACTCACATAGTGCAAAATCTTCTGGAGCGATCTCGTAAATCCCAAGCTGCTCCATACCATCGATATCTTTTGTCATGATGGCTTTAATCAATTGCATTGGTAACACATCAAATGGAAGTACTTTCTCCATTTCACCTGTAACAACGAATCCTCGCTCTTCACCATTCATATTTGTATCAAGTCGATACTTCTTTTTACCAAGAATCCAGGTTGGGAATAAACGGTGGCTTGAATATTTATCAAAACCAGGTCCTAACCAACCTTTCGTCAAGAAAAACTTGTATTCATCACCTTCAGGTAATACTGTAATATGAGCATCATAGAACCCAATAAAACCATCCTTCTCGATCTTCGTACCTGTCAATGCATTCCCACTAACTACACGTACGTTATCTTGTTCTAAATTATTTTCAACAATTCCCGAAACCTGAGCTCCTAGTATTGTTCTGTAATATTTTCTGTTTTTGGCTTCAGATCCTGTCAAAGCAACAATGCGTGTTGGATCAAATTTTCCTTCTGCAAAGAATTTTCCGATCGTTACAACATCCTGAGGATTCACCGTAAATACGAATTCACCTTTATCGATAGGATCGATATGATGAATCTGTGTACCGACATTTCCCGCGGGATGCTTTCCGCTTATTTTGTTGATCTGAACATTCTTAGCATTCTGAAATGCCTTATCAGCAGGTACTTTGCTGTTCAATGTCAAGTGCACTTTACCATCTGTCAGTTTAGCAAGAGCATTCAAACCATGTTGAAAGTCTTGATCCTGACCATGCAGTATAAAATCATAATCTGGTGCAAGTGGAGCAGAGTCAAAAGCTGATATAAAGATCGCCTTTGGAGTAACTGAAGGATCAGCTACAATATCAAGAGGACGCTGCTTAACGAAAGGCCAAAGCCCATTCTCCAGCATGATCTTCTTAACTTCTTCGCGAGAAGCATTTGATGGATCAACAGGATCAATGGAAACAACATCGTCCATACCTTCAACTGCAATTTGCACTTCAAGTATTTTTCGTTTCGCACCACGAACAATTTCTTTAAGCGTTCCAGAAACAGGTGAAACCCATTTCACGTCTTTGTTGTATTTGTCATAAAATACAACTCCACCTCTTTTTACTTTATCTCCTTCTTTCAGTATAACTTTTGGAACGAGTCCATGAAAGTCTGAAGGTTTGAGCGCAACAACTGAAGGCATCTCTGCATCTGCCTTCACCTTATCGGCTTCTCCGATTAGCTTGATATCAAGCCCTTTTCTAAGTCTAACCGCCTTTGACATGTTAATAGACATTTATTTTGGAAGACAAAAATATAAATTTGTGCGACTTTAAAATATCCTTTGTTACGTTTCACTATACCTTTCATTAATTTAGAATAATTCTAAATAACTAACTTGCTAATGCTACGAAGGTTAGATTGTCTTTCCACACTCAAACAGTGTTTAACTATCGGCATCTAAAAAAAATAACTGAAAAATTTTACTATATTTACTACAAAACCAAGTACATGGCTACGGCGTTAACCAAAGGTGTTAAAATTTCAGTTGAAACTACTTTCCGTCCAGATCTCACTGACGCAGAGAATCAGATACTGTTTTTTAATTATGCCATTTCGATTGAAAATAAGAATCCGTTCAAGGTACAATTACTGAGAAGACACTGGAGAATATTCGATGCTTTGAATAATGTTCGAATGATCTCAGGTGATGGAGTAATAGGCGAACAACCGATCATCCAACCCGGCGAGATTCATACATACCAATCCGGATGTGACTTGAACTCTGAACTTGGTCAGATGACAGGACATTATGATTTTGTTGTGCTAGACGAAACAGATGAGCCTCAGGACAATTTCCAGGTAACTGTTCCTGCTTTCAAATTAGAGTTTCCTCCAAAACTTAATTGATCATTTGCCAGAAGGCACAAAGTTCAGTGCTGCTGAATTCAAGCAATATCTTAATCCCGTTGGATCAGGACCATCTTCAAATACATGACCTAAATGTGCGTCACATCTTGCACAAACCACTTCAGTTCGTATCATGTTCAGCGTATTATCCTCAACTTCGTCAACATTACGTTCATTAAAAGGAGCATAAAAACTTGGCCAGCCCGTTCCAGATTTATATTTCGTTTCTGAACTGAACAATGGCAAGTCGCAACAGATACAATTGTACATACCTTCTTTTTTATTATCCCAGTATTTCCCTGTAAATGCACGTTCAGTCCCCGCCTCACGAGTTACATAATATTGCATGTCTGTTAACTGCTTCTTCCACTCCTCTTTTGACTTTGTGATCTTCTCAATCGGTTCTTGCTGATTCGTTGCCAAAGCTTGAGTTTTGGACGTATCTCCTAATGATGGGGTTACGCTTCGGTTGTCATTTCCTTCATCATTTGTACACGACAAGATCACTAAGCTAAAAATCGCTATTAAAATTTTCATAACCATATTCGTTTCTTCTATATACGTAACAATAGTTTATTTAGGATGTTCGACATCGTAAATTCAATTACTTTTGCAATTCAATTTATTCGATGCTGGGTTATTCACGAAATTTTTGGGCTTTGAGCCTCGGTATGCTGCTCTTTATGATCTCATTTAATTTGATCATTCCGGAGCTAAATAATTTCATCACTCAGCTAAACGGTGAGGATTACAAAGGACTTATCATTGGACTATTTACTATTACTGCTGCTCTTTCACGACCATTTTCTGGTAAAATGGCTGACTTTGCAGGGAGAAAAAGCACTATGTATGTAGGTACTTTAGTCTGTATTATCGTAACGTTTCTATACCCTCTTAGTGGCACTGTGATCTTCTTCCTCACCCTACGATTCTTTCATGGATTTTCTACAGGCTTCCTGCCAACCGGAGCCACAGCTATGGTTACGGATCTTTTACCCAAAGAAAAACGAGGTCAAGGCATGGGTGTATTTGGCACAGCAATTTCACTGGGAATTGGTGTTGGTCAATTCCTCGGCACTCCTGTTGCTCAATTAGTATCACTCAACGGCTTATTTTTTGTTTCAGGAGCGATCGCTATTTGCTCCATGTTGATCATAGCATCCGTAAAAGAAACACATCCAGCTCCGAATAAGCTAAATTTCGGTGTTTTGTTAGTCAGAAAAGATGAGATCTACGAAAAGAATGTAATTCCCGCAGCAATGGTTATGTTTTTAACCGCAAGTTGTACTGGATTGATTTTCGTGGTTACTCCTGATATGTCTGGATATTTAGGGATCAACAATAAAGGTTGGTATTTCGTATATTATGTGATATCAACGATCATCGTGAGGCTGGTAGCTGGTAGTCTTTCTGATAAGATCGGAAGAAGACAAACATTGATCATAGGGATCTCATTCTTGATCACCTCCATGCTTCTTACGGCATACTCAACAAATGAACTTTCTTATACTATTGCTTCCTTCATTTTTGGAATTGCCACGGGGATAAGTAGTCCAACGTTATTTGCCTGGACCGCTGATCTATCACCTTCGAACAGAAGAGGTATTGGATCCGGCACACTTTTCATTGCCCTGGAGTTTGGGATTTTATTCGGAAGTTCTAGCACATTATTTCTCTACGATAGTACACCGGATACTGTTATTCCTGTGTTTATCTACGGAGCATCAGTAGCAGGTGTTGCAATGTTATATGTGATCTGGCATCTTTTTACAAGATCTACTTCTGTCGAGGACTAAGGAGATAAAATTTCCTTTTCAACATGAAGGTACTTTTTCAAATAGTGTGTACCGATGTAAAAAGGGATCGTATCTAACAGTGCAACCACAAGTTTAAAAAGATAAGCACTAATAATAAAAGCTATGATCTGCCACCCTTCACTGGCTTTAGGATCTAATGGTAAACCAGAGGCAAAATAGTGCGTGATAAGGATAACAGCTATCGAATCTACTAACTGACTGACCAAAGTTGAACCATTATTTCGAAGCCATAACTTTTTACCTCCTGTCAACTTCTTGAAAAAGTGAAAGATCTGAACATCTATGAATTGGGCGGTGAGATAGGCGATCATCGAAGCGATTGTTGCACCAAAAGCAAGACTCCTCATTTCATAGAAAGCATATCCGTGAGGTGCAACAGGTTTTCCATCGTCAATAGTCAACGGCAGTGTCCCATCCGTTTGAAGATTCTCTGGTGCTTCCAGCCAACCTCCAAACCAGACAACTAACAATATCCACAAATTGAGAATCAAACCAACCCATACAACAGTATTCGCCCTTTTCTTACCATAGATCTCCGAAATAAAATCAGTACACAGAAATGTTATGGGATAAGGAAGAACGCCTATTGCCAGAGAAAAAGTGATATCGCTACCATCAGGTATACCCACCCAATGAGAAAGATCAATAAATCTACTCACACCGAGAATATTCAGCATAACTAAGGAACCCAAAAATATTCCAGAAAGAATGAGAAAAACTAGCTCTCTCCTTCGCTTAACTTTTAACGGAATATCCTTTTCGGCGTAGATCATAAATAAAAAAACAGCCTTATCGGCTGTATTGTTTAGTCGTCAAAATCCTCATCAAGATTATCCTCATACTCTTCCCGGACATCATCACGCAACATCCCATCGTCATCATAATCATCATCATCTTCAATAATGGCTTGCGCCTGTGAAACGGTCATTCTGACCAGGTAATACTTTTCTTCAGTTTCAAACGGTAAAGCACTCACATTCAATCCATCCCGATTGACAAATTTGATCAAATGATCCTCAAATCCGTCCGGATAAGCAAGTTTGATCTGTTGCTTCACTGTTTCATCGACCTTATCATAATCTTTAACGACTCTGGGCTTACTCATTACATGGTTTTTTAAGTACTCCAAGTAAAATTAATGAAAACAGATAGACCGAATTAAAAATGAACAACTTTTTTTAATTCATTAAGGAATTAAAATTGGGAATCTTTAAGTTTCTGTGCCAAACCAATATTAAGCCGGTTAAAAAGTCGGCAATTGAATAGAATCTTTATTTTTGTGTAATAGAAGATGAGTGAACTAAAGAACAAAGTTGGTGTAATTGGAGGTGGTAGTTGGGCTACGGCACTTGTCAAGATACTGTGTAACAACTTAGACAACGTTGGTTGGTGGATGAGAAGCGAAGAAGCTGTTGAACACATTCATAAATACAGACACAATCTTAGATACTTGCAATCAGTTGAATTCGATACTAACAAGATCAATGTTAGTACAAATCTTGAAGAGATCATAAATTCATCTGAGATCATTTTGATCGCAACACCTTCAGCATTCCTTACATCTGTTTTTGAAAATATTCCTAAGGAAATGATGCAGGGAAAAACTGTCTTTTCTGCTGTAAAAGGAATTGTTCCCGAGTATCATGCGATACCTGCGAGATTTATTCACAAAACTTTTGATACGCCTTATGATGAGATCGGTATAATCTGTGGACCTTGTCATGCAGAAGAGGTTGCACTAGAACGTTTATCGTATCTTACTATCGCTTGTCAGGATGAGGATATTGCAGAGGAAATGGCTGAAATTTGTGCTTGCAGGTATATCAAAACTACTGTTTCTGATGATCTGTTCGGTACGGAATTGTCAGCAGTTTTAAAGAACGTGTATTCGATAGCCTCTGGTATCTGTTCAGGTCTTGGTTATGGTGATAACTTTCAGGCGGTTTTGATCTCAAATGCGATCCAGGAGATCGAAAACTTCATTGATGAAGTGAGTCCAATTCACCGAGATGTTAAGACGAGTGCTTATCTGGGTGATCTTCTCGTTACAGCATATTCAAAATTCTCTAGAAACAGAACTTTTGGATTCATGATCGGAAAGGGATATTCTGTAAAAACAGCTCAAATGGAGATGGATATGATCGCAGAAGGATATTATGCTGTACGGTCTGTTATGGAGATCAACAAAAAATTTGAAGTTGAAATGCCAATCGTAGAAGCGGTAAACAACATCCTTTATGAAAAGATCTCACCTGTTATTGAAATGAAAATACTCACGGATAAATTGAGTTAAAAAAACACTATAAATAAAAAGCCCGCTTTCAAATTGAGAGCGGGCTTTTTTAATATTAACAAGTTTGTGATTTTTACATCATCCCCGGCATTCCACCTGGCATTCCGCCTGGCATTCCGCCACCACCTGCATTTCCACCTTCTTCTTCAGGCTGATCTACGATCACACATTCTGTTGTAAGCATCATTGAAGCAATAGAAGCTGCATTCTCAACAGCAATTCTTGTCACTTTAGTTGGATCAAGAACCCCAGCTTTCAACAAGTTCTCGAACTTCTCTTCTCGAGCATTGTATCCGAAGTCATCTTTTCCTTCTTTTACTTTCTGCACGATGATCGCTCCTTCAACACCAGCGTTCTTAACGATCTGGCGCATCGGCTCTTCAATTGCTCTCTTCACAATAGCAATACCTGTGTTCTGATCTTCGTTTTCACCTTTGAGGCTCTCTAAAGCATTGATCGCACGAATCAAAGCTACTCCACCACCAGGGATCACACCTTCTTCAACCGCAGCTCGAGTTGCAGCAAGTGCATCATCAACACGATCTTTCTTCTCTTTCATTTCTACCTCAGATGCGGCACCAACGTAAAGTACTGCTATTCCTCCTGCAAGCTTTGCAAGACGTTCTTGCATCTTCTCTTTGTCATAATCAGAAGTTGAAGCCTCCATTTGAGAATTGATCTGAGCAACTCTAGCTTCGATATCGGCTTTATTTCCTGATCCATTAACAATTGTTGTATTGTCTTTATCGATCTCGATCTTCTCAGCAGTACCAAGCATATCAAGCGTTGCATTTTCAAGTGTCAATCCTTTCTCTTCAGAGATCACCTGACCACCTGTAAGGATAGCAATATCTTCTAACATTGCTTTTCTTCTGTCTCCAAAACCAGGAGCTTTTACAGCAGCAACTTTCAGCGATCCTCTAATTCGGTTCACAACTAATGTAGTCAATGCTTCACCGTCAATATCTTCAGCGATGATCAAAAGTGGTTTTCCAGATTGAGCAGCAGGCTCAAGAATTGGAAGCAACTCCTTCATATTAGAGATCTTCTTATCACAGATCAAAATTTGAGGACTTTCAAGATCAGCTACCATTTTCTCCGTATCTGTTACAAAGTATGGAGAAAGGTATCCACGATCAAACTGCATTCCTTCTACAGTCTTCACCTCTGTTTCAATCCCTTTAGCCTCTTCTACTGTGATCACTCCATCATTTCCAACTACTTTCATAGCTTCAGCGATCAACGATCCAATTGTCTCGTCGTTATTAGCAGAGATCGAAGCGATCTGTTTGATCTTGTCATTATCTGAACCAACTTCCTGAGAAAGCTTTTTCAATTCAGCAACAACTGATTCTACAGCCTTATCGATACCTCTTTTCAAATCCATTGGATTTGCACCAGCTGTAACATTTTTAAGACCTGCAGTGATAATCGCTTGAGCCAATACGGTTGCAGTTGTTGTTCCATCACCTGCTATATCTGCTGTTTTTGATGCAACTTCCTTCACCATCTGAGCTCCCATGTTCTCTACAGCATCTTCAAGCTCTACTTCTTTCGCTACGGAAACACCATCTTTCGTTACGTGAGGAGCTCCAAATTTCTTATCAATAACTACATTTCTACCTTTAGGTCCTAGTGTTACTTTTACTGCGTTTGATAGCGCATCAACTCCTTTTTTTAGTTTTTCTCGTGCCGCAGCATCGAATAATATTTCTTTTGCCATTGTAATTCGTTTTAATTAATTAAAAATTCCGTAAATATCTGCTTCTTTCATGATCAAGTAAGTTGTTCCATCAAGCTTGATCTCAGTACCAGAATACTGTCCGTACAACACAGAGTCACCTTTCTTAACCGTCATCGGCTCATCTTTCTTTCCATTTCCTACAGCTACAACAGTTCCTCTTAATGGTTTTTCTTTAGCTGTATCAGGAATAATGATACCGCTAGCTGTCTTTTCTTCGGCTGGAGTGGGCTCGATCAGCACACGATCCGCCAATGGTTGTAATGTTGACATAATTTTTAATTTATTTAGTTTAATTATTAGTTTAAAATCACAACCGCGTCTTGACCAAATTTATGCCAAAGCGAAATGCTGATACTTTTGTCAGAAAAATGAAAAAAAATCCATAAAAAAATGTCAGCGCGACTGACACACTGACATTTCAAGTATCTTTTGGAATAACTCCTATTGACCCGCTGGGGCAGAGCCTCCACCTTGTTGACCTTCTTGAGATCCTTCTCCGGTAGTTTGTTCTGTTTGATCAGTTGTTTGATCATCTTCCTGAACAACAGGTGTAGAATACATTAATGTCATAACTATACTCAATACTGCGATCACACCAGCTAAACTCCACGTTGCTTTTTCAATGAAATCAGTGGTTTGTTTAACTCCTCCCAATTGCTGAGCAGAACCAAAGTCAGTAGACAAACCTCCACCTTTCGGGTTTTGCATCAACACCAATAAAACGAGTAGAACACTCGCGATCACAATTAATACTGTAAGTAAAGTTCCCATATCTTATTTTAATTTTCTCTTCAGACTTTCAATTTGAAGTGCAAAGAAACTCTTTTTTTCTGGAAAATTCAACAATAATTTCTCATAAGCTTCAATTGCCTTCGGATAATTACCTTGAGCAGTGTAAATTTTCGCCAACGTCTCACTTACTGGAAGCTTCGATTCATCAAGGCTTTCCTTGGCTTTTTGAACAGGCGAAAAGAAAGATTTATTCGGGCGTTCAACATTGTGTTTTTCGGCTTTAGATCTTTCTTTTTCTAAAGGATCAGTACTAGTTTCTTTTTCCTCTTCGGATATAAATTGACTCATCCAACCCGTAAACGATCGTTTACTTTCACCTGGCTCTTCTGGTTTTTCTATTCTCCCCTCTTCAACTTCAATACTTTCCATTTCCTGAGTGACTTTAGTAGTCAGATCTTCAGTATTATCAGAAAGATCAGTTATTCTTTCTTCTTGATCTTCTACTTCTGGAAACTCTATGTCTTTATCATCAACTTCAAGTAAAATTGAAGAGCTTACTGCATGAGCCAATATATCTCGTTCTAATTCATCCTGAGGAAGTTCAATACTTTGATTTTCATCTTGAGTTGCTTCTTGAATCGCCCCACCTAGAATGCTCTGGTCTTCAGGGGATTCTTCAATTTCTGATCGATGATCTTCATCAACCTCTTCAACCTCATCAACCTCATCAACCTCATCAACCTCATCAACCTCATCAACCGAGTTTTCAGAATTATCATTTGATCCTGTAAATTCCTCCTTATCTTTTGATTTTAACGATGATTCCTGGTCTTCTGTTAGAACTAATTGATCATTCTCCTCATTTTGACCATCCTCCTGAGTGCTTTCCGGCATAGCTGATGGATGAATTGCAGCATCATGAACGAGACTATACAATTGAGCTCTGTCTGGAACGCGATACGCAAATTCCTTAAGTTTTTTCTCAAAAGTTATTGTATCGTGAAGTGCTAAAGCTTTGAGTAATAGTTGAGGAAACAACGGTGAAAAAGGATAACTCGAACTGAGTCTTTCAATATCCTCAACCTGATCAGCTTGAATCAAACCTGGATTCTCGATCAATTTTGCTATTTCCTCACTATTTATCATCTACCAGTTTGATAATAACTTGTTTAAAACATCCTGAACGATCTGATCATTGATCTCAGATAAAAGCTGAGCCTGAATAGAGCCAACATCCTGACTCGCATCAAAATCAGCAAACCTCGAAACATTGAGTTTCATGACCTCCTCTTCCGGTTCCGAGATAAAGATCTCAAAAGATGCTCTGATCGTCAACCTGTTTTTTACTTCCGCAGTATTATCCTGTAAAGATAACGGAGTAACATTATAATTCTCAACTACCCCAGTTACATTCACCTGAGGGTCTTCTGCTTCTGAAGGGACAAGTTTCAAACCAACTCTGTTCTGAATAGCATCTTTTATCTCTTCTGTCAGATCAGGAGCATAGCTAATAGGAGCGTTCGCAGCTTTACTCTCAAGCGTCTGGACAGCAAAACGTTTCCACTCAGGCGGCACACTTCCATCTCTAAACGAAACACTTGTTGGCCAGCATCCTGCAAGGAGAAACAATGGAATCAATATTAAAAATTTCATATTCATTCCAACGGATTACTTCAGGTTATATTCTTTGATCTTACGATATAAGGTCCTTTCAGAAATACCTAATTCTTTGGCAGCATCCTTTCGTTTGCCATTGTGTTTTTCCAGTGCCTTTTTGATAAACTCTTTCTCTCTTTCTTCCAAAGACAATGACTCTTCAACCTCAACATGTTCGTGATAATCACTATCAACAATTGTAGGTTCATGAGCAGTTGAGTAATCTTCTTCTGGTTGAATATCTCGTTTTCCTGATTCAAGCAGCTTTCTACTATCTTCATTTGAAATATCGCTGTATACTCGATTCAAAACATCTCTTTGCGTTCCAGTAAGGTTTACATCGTTATCTCCATTGAGGATCTCGATAACCAACTTCTTGAGTTCATTTAAATCTCTTTTCATGTCAAAAAGAAATTTATACATCAACTCTCTATCAGAAAACGAATCTTTCTCTTTATCCTCCTTAGTGATCACTGATGGTAAACCAACCTCTCCTTCTTCAGGAAGGTACGAACTCAGGCGTTCTGCTGATATAGATCTATCGTTTTCGATTACAGATATTTGTTCAACTATATTCTTGAGCTGTCTTATATTTCCTGGCCAGGAATATTTTTCAAGTTCAAAAACTGCACTGTCCTCCAATTTAATAGCGGGCATCCTATATTTTTCAGCAAAATCAGCTGCAAACTTCCTGAATAAAAGATGAATATCTTCCTTTCTTTCTCTTAGAGGAGGTAATTGAATCGGAACAGTACTAAGTCTGTATAATAAGTCTTCTCTGAATTTTTCCTTTCGGATCGCTTCAGCCATATTCTCATTTGTAGCTGCAACAACACGAACATCTGTTTTGATCACTTTAGAAGAACCAACTCTGATAAATTCTCCTGTCTCAAGGACACGCAATAGTCTAACTTGAGTTTGATGAGGAAGTTCAGCAACTTCATCCAAAAAGATCGTTCCTCCATCAGCTTCCTCGAAATATCCTTTTCGACTTCCTGAAGCTCCTGTAAAGGCTCCTTTTTCGTGACCAAACAACTCAGAGTCGATTGTTCCTTCCGGTATAGCCCCACAGTTCACTGCAATATAACTACCGTGTTTACGAGCACTAAGTGAATGAATAACCTGAGGTATGATCTCTTTACCTGTTCCACTTTCTCCAGTTACCAAAACTGAAATATCAGTTGGAGCAACTTGTATGGCAACCTCAAGAGCTCTATTCAATCTCGGAGTATTTCCGATTATACCAAAACGTTGTTTTATTTGTTGTATATTCATTCTCAGTGTTATTAAACAAGCTCTCCTTTAAGTGAGGCCTTAGTGCAATCCGTAATTTTGACCATTACATAATCACCGATCTTCGTATCACCACGATCAAAGATCACCTTATGATTACGATCTGTACGGCCCATCATTTGTTTATCGGATCTTCTTGAAACTGTCTCAACAAGAACCTCTTCAACTCTACCGATCATACTCTTATTGATAGCCTCACTATGTTTGTGCTGCAATGCTATTACTTCTTCCAGCCTTTTTTGCTTAACCTCTTCAGGCACATCATCCTCATATTTACGTTCTGCAAGTGTTTTTGGACGCTCAGAATACTTATACATATAAGCATTATCGTATTTCACTTCCTTCATCAAAGACAAAGTATCTTGATGTTCCTCCTCTGTTTCACCACAAAATCCAGAAATGATATCAGTCGTTATACCACATTCAGGTATAATTCTATTTATCGCTTCAATTCTATTCATATACCATTCGCGAGTATATCCACGATTCATTCTTTTCAACATATCGGAATTACCCGATTGAACTGGCAAGTGAATATAGTTACAGATATTTTTATGTTTCGCCATAGCATGCAAAACATCATCAGTCATATCTTTCGGGTGAGAAGTAGAAAAACGTATTCTTAATTTAGGATGAACTCCTGCAACCATTTCTAATAACTCTGCAAAATTTGTAGTTGGCTTACTTTCATCCTTAATATCTCCTTTACTCGTCATGTTCCAACGATAGCTATCAACATTCTGACCGAGTAACGTTACTTCTCTATATCCTGCATTGAATAACGCAGCACATTCTTGAACGATCGTATGCGGATCACGACTTCGTTCTCTACCTCTAGTGAAAGGCACAACGCAAAAAGAACACATGTTATCACATCCTCTTGTAATACTTACGAATCCAGTAACACCGTTCTTATCCAAACGAACAGGATTAATGTCAGCATATGTCTCATCTCGAGATAAAAGAACATTCACTGCTTTTTGACCTCCCTCAACCTCCTCGATCAAATTCGGCAATTCTCTGTACGCATCAGGGCCTGCCACTAGATCTACAAGCTTTTCCTCCTCAAGAAGTTGCTTTTTAAGACGTTCAGCCATGCAGCCTAATATCCCGATAACCATTCCTGGATTCTCTCGCTTCGCTTTATTGAATTGTGTTAGTCTGTTTCGAACACGTTGTTCAGCATTATCTCTAATACTACACGTATTGATCAATACTACATCTGCACCATTCTGATCCTGAGTAGTTGAAAATCCCTGCTTAGTTAAAATAGATGCTACTACTTCACTATCCGCAAAATTCATAGCACATCCATAACTTTCAAGGTATAGTTTCTTCCCCCCTTGTTGATCACTCTCCATTTGAATCGCCTCACCTTGACGACTCTCATCCATATCTTTCTCTGCAGTTATGCTCATATTAAATAAAATTTGAAGTGCAAAGATAGTCTTTATTCAACTCGTGTCAAAATGTCAGTTAGACAATTTTTCTAAAATAAATTCTAGCGACTTAGTTTAAATAGTTGAGAACAAAAAGATGAAACAAAATGTAATATTAGCAGTAAAAGAACGAATAAAATTCAACTTGTTGAAGATGGTGAATTTAAGTTCAAGTTTGGTTTTCGAATTAATTTGAAGTTATTTTGCACTCCATTTTCAATCCGTTAGAGGATAAACATACAAATACATTATGGCAAAAAATCTAGTTATTGTTGAGTCACCCGCAAAGGCAAAAACCATTGAAGGTTATCTTGGAAAAGACTTTGTTGTCAAGTCAAGTTACGGCCACGTTAGAGACTTAGCAAAAAAGGGAATTGCAATAGATATAGAGAACAATTTCACTCCTGAATATTCGGTTAGTACAGACAAGAAGCAAGTTATTGCAGAACTAAAGAAACTTGTTAAGGAAGCTGAGACAGTATGGCTCGCCACCGATGAAGACCGAGAGGGAGAAGCAATTTCATGGCATTTATATGAAACGCTGAAACTAGATAAAAAAGATACGAAACGTATCACATTCAATGAGATCACAAAGCCAGCCGTTCAGAGAGCAATTGAGAATCCAAGATCTATCAACCAGGAACTTGTCAATGCTCAGCAGGCAAGAAGAGTTTTAGATCGACTTGTTGGTTTTGAATTATCGCCTGTTTTATGGAAAAAGGTAAAACCTAGCCTTTCTGCAGGAAGAGTTCAATCAGTTGCTGTAAGATTGATCGTTGAAAGAGAAAGAGAAATCCAAAAATTTACACCAGAAAACTTCTTCAGAGTAAATGCCGATTTTTCAAAAGGCTCTGACAAGCTGGAAGGTAAGCTTGCCCACAATCTTAAAAACGAAAAGGAAGTAAAAGATTTCCTAGCAAGTTGTGAAAATGCAGATTTCGAAGTTAAAGATGTTCAGAAAAAGCCAGCGGTTAAAAATCCATCTGCGCCATTTACTACTTCAACGCTTCAGCAAGAAGCAAGTCTTAAACTAGGATTTAGTGTTTCCAGAACAATGAGAGTTGCCCAAACTTTATATGAAGCGGGGCACATTACTTATATGAGAACTGATAGTGTAAATCTTTCAGATACTGCAATTGATGGTGCGAAAGCGGCTATCGTCAAAAACTATGGTAGCGAATACAGTAATCCAAAGCGATACAAAGGAAAATCCGCTGGAGCTCAGGAGGCTCACGAAGCTATCCGCCCGACTAATTTTGATAAGCAACATGTCTCTTCAGGTAGTGATGAGGAACGACTTTACGACCTAATTTGGAAAAGATCTATTGCATCACAGATGAGTCAAGCCAAACTGGAAAGAACAACGATCAAAATTGGCGCAGATAATGTTTCAGACCTCTTTGTGGTAAAGGGTGAGATCATCAAATTCGATGGTTTCTTAAAGGTATATCTAGAAACATCACTCGATGAAGATGAAGAAGACAAAGCGATAGAAGGGCTTCTTCCTGATGTTAAAGCAAATGACAAAGTAGATGTTAACTCTATTGTTGCGACAGAGCGTTTTACGCGTCCTGCTCCGCGATATGTCGAGGCTTCTCTTGTGAAGAAGTTAGAGGAGTTAGGTATCGGAAGACCATCTACTTATGCTCCAACGATCTCTACTATACAGAAAAGAGGTTATGTTGAGAAAAAAGAAAACGAAGGGACTGAAAGATCTTACCTTGTTTATACACTTGACAAAAATGGTATTGATCACGAAACTCAAACTGAAATAACTGGAAGGGATAGAAATAAATTATCTCCGACAGATATAGGTATGGTTGTTACCGATTTCCTGGTCGAGCATTTTGGCAATATAATGGACTACAATTTTACTGCTGAAGTCGAACAAGAGTTTGACGAGATCGCTCAGGGACTCAAGGAATGGACTACAATGATCCAAAAATTCTATGATCCTTTCCATAATGACGTGGAGGATACACTTGAAAATTCAGACAGAGCTTCAGGTGAAAGACACCTGGGAGAACATCCAAAGACAGGTGAAAAAGTTATTGTTCGTATCGGAAGATATGGACCAATGGCACAGATCGGAGATAACGAGGGAGATAATAAAGCTCGATTTGCAAGTCTCAGATCAAATCAGTCTATAGAAACCATAACTTTTGAAGAGGCGCTGGAACTATTCAAACTACCGCGTGAACTTGGAGAATTTGAAGGAAAGGTTGTCAAGTCCAACATTGGTCGATTCGGCCCATACGTCCAGCATGACGGTAAATTCGTTTCGTTAAAAGAAGACGATCCTATGGAGATCGATCTTGATCGTGCGATCGAATTGATCAAAGAGAAGCGCATCGAGGACGAGAAAAAAGTGATCAAAACATTCCCAGAGCAAGAAGATATGCAACTTCTCAATGGTAGATGGGGACCTTATCTTAAAATCGGTAAAAAGAACTATAAGTTACCGAAGGATGTCGAGCCGGAGAAACTTACTTACGAGGAGTGTATCGAGATTTCTGAGAACCAACCCAAGAAAACAAGAAAGCGCAAAACAACTAAGAAGACTGCTAAGAAAAAGTAGTTTTCGACAGTTGAGTCTTCATTTCTTAATGAACCAATATTAAAGAGCAGGCTAATTCTCTATTAAATTTGTAGAAAATTAGTCAGCATGAAGGATCTCTCGATCTATTTTCAACCTGTTGAGGTTGATACAGAGTTTAAGGAGCAACAAATTGGTAGTGTGATGAATATTCATCGCTCTGGCAATTTTCCAGATCTCGACAAAAAAGGAATTGCAGTCTTCTTCTCCCCTGAATCAAGAAGAGGCAATTGTAGTGGCTCAAATGATAGCTTTCGCAGTTCGTTCTATCAATTATTCGTCGGTCATTCATGGGAACATGAACTCTACGACCTAGGTACAATCAATCCTGGGAACTCCATTGAAGATACCTTACATGCTATCCAGACCACCACTTCTGAATTGATAAAGAATGATATAGTTCCAATTCTTGTTGGTGGCTCGCAAGACTTAACAATGGGGCTTTATAATGCTTATGAGTCTCTTGAGCAACTTGTAAACTTAACAACAATTGACCACGACCTGGATATTGGAAACTCTGAAGAGGAGATAACTCATGATGGATGGTTGAGTCACATTTTATTACAAAAACCTTGTTACTTATTCAATTATTCGAACATTGGCGCTCAATCTCATTTTATATCACCAAAAACTCAAGACTTATTTAATGATCTATATTTTGATGTTCTTCGTCTAGGCGTGATCAAAAATGACCCTAAGGTTATTGAACCGATCATGAGGAATTCAGACATTGTAAGCTTTGATCTCCAAAGTATAGAAAGTAAGGCTTGGAATTCTGATTTTTTCTGGAACCCTAATGGTATTGACCCTTACACTGCATGTACGATCATGCGCTATGCTGGTATTAGCGATAAAGTCTCATGTCTAGGATTATTTGATCAAGTTCTGGAAGATTCGATCAGAACTGGCTCAATGTTAATTGCAGAGCTTATTTGGTATTTCAATGAAGGTTATGCTCAACGAAAAGGAGACTTCCCTATAGGCAGCAAAAAAAATTACAAAAAATACCGCGTTCACTTAGACGAGTTGAAAGAGGAGATTGTTTTTTGTAAAAGCGACAAATCAGGAAGATGGTGGATGGAAGTACCTTATCCTTCTCGAAGTAACAGTAAGTTCATGCGTCACCAACTTGTACCATGCACTTATGAAACCTACAAAGAAGCTATGAAAGGAGAAATTCCTGATCTATGGTGGAAGACTTATCAAAAAATTAGCTAGTCGCTTATCTATCCATTACACTTTATTAGTTTTAAACAATCGATTTGATTTATGTTGAAAAGTGTGATTTGCGATTTTTTTTATTTCGTTTTTCCATTTTTTTAACTATTTTAGTCGCCTGATGGTGTAGTGTAATACGTCGTCTGAGATAAAAACTATTGAAAGAAAAAAGCGTTTATGAAAAATTATTTACTGATTTTCAGTGCTTTATGTTTTAGCATATCCATAAGCTACGGACAACAAGAAAAGCTCTTAACTCACTTTATTTTTGATAAAATGAGTATCAATCCAGGTGCGACTGGTATGGGAATGCCAGCTCAGGTTTGTGGTACAATGATTTACAGAAACCAATGGGACAAATTCAACGGCGCACCTAATTCAGTACTAGCTAATGCAGAAGCGAATTTATCACAGTATTTTCCGAGCGCAGCAGGTATTTCTTTTTACCATGATGCAATTGGATTTGCTCGTCAGAACAACGTAACGCTTAACTATGCATACCACTACCCTATGTCAACTGGTACGTTGGGAATTGGTGTCGGACTGGGTTTGGTGAGTTACGGAATGTCTCCAACTTGGGTAACACCTGACAACAACCCTAATGATGGTTCTTTACCTCCTGCTGTCAGTGAAGCAACATTTGATGCTAACTTCGGTGTTTATTATTTATCAATGGATGGATGGTATGCTGGATTATCATCAACTCACCTTCCTGCAATGGAATTGACACAATTGAATTTTAATACTGCTCGTCACTATTATGCAATGGGAGGATATAGATACGAACAAGCTTTCGATGTTGATCAATTAGATCTTGAAGCGAACGTATTGCTCAGAACTGATCTTGTGAAGTTTAGTGGTGATTTGAATATTAGAGCGTTATGGGATGATACATTTTATGGTGGATTGACATTCCGTCCCAATGACGCAGTTGGTATAATGGCTGGAATGAATTGGAATTCATTTACATTTGGTTATTCTTATGATATTACTATAAATAGAGTTTCTAGCATATCAGCTGGATCTCATGAGTTGTTGTTTAAATATTGTTATCCGTTACCACCATTACCGGTAACAAAGAGTAGAAATCCTAGGTACTTATAAAAAAATTGTAACCATTTAGGAGAGGTTTCCGTTATAATCATCCAAAGTTGTTAATGATCCTGTAGAAAGTTGATGATGATTCGGAAAGTAAAAACGAGGTAGAATGAAGAAGTTAGTTGTATTTAGTTTAATTGGAATTATCCTGGCGTCATGTAGTACGCGATCAGGACATCTTACTGGTGTACTTGGTAGACAACCATATTACCCAGAGGTTCCATTAGGAATGATCTACATCCCATCAGGTTCTTATACAATGGGACAGAATGATGCAGATGTTCCTTTCTTGCACCAGACCATTTCTAAAACGGTTTCTGTGCAAGCATTTTATATGGATCAAACAGAGATCACTAATAACGAATATCGACAATTCGTGTATTGGGTTAGAGATTCAATAGCACGTGAAAAGATATTTATTGGTCTTGAAGAAGATGAGGAAGCTGAACGCTATATAAATTATCGAGACGAGTATTTCGACGAAGGTCTGTTGGAATGGGTTGAATATGAGTCTAGTGATAGATTTAGAAATAGAGAAATATTTGCATTAAACTGGGATCGATCTTTTTCTTACAGAGATCCATTATTGGTTCCCCTTTTAGCAGATATGTACTATCCGCAACCACAGCGTTTTTATGAAAGAAAACAAATTGATACGCGTAAACTAAAGTTTAGATATTACTGGATCGACCTTGTCGAGGCTGCTCGAAGAGGTAAAGTTCATATAAAACCTGATGGATATGATAATCAAGGGAATAAGATCCAACAAAATCACCGTGAATTAAGATCTCCTGACCATCCATTTACTGAAGAACCTCAAGGAGAAGATATGGATATGGGGTATTTCAATAAAATTGGTCAGAACAATGCGATTCGTGGTCATGAGAATAGACAACGATTCATTATAGACGAGGTAATTAATGTATACCCCGATACTTTATGTTGGGTTCGTGATTTCACATACTCATTCCACGATCCAATGACGAATATGTACTTCTGGCATCCAGCTTACGACAACTATCCAGTTGTTGGTGTCACTTGGGTACAGGCAAAAGCGTTTAACGTATGGAGAACACAATTGTTGAATAGCTGGTTACAATCAATGGGAGAGATATTTGTACAAGACTTCAGATTGCCTACTGAAGCAGAATGGGAAAGAGCTTCTAGAGGTGACTTGAACCTTTCGCAGTATCCTTGGGGTGGACCGTACATTAGAAACTCTTCTGGATGTTTCTTAGGTAACTTCAAACCTATGAGAGGTAGATATTTCGAAGATGGAGGTTTCCATACTGTAAAAGCTTATTCATACAACCCGAATGGTTGGGGATTATATTGTATGGCTGGTAACGTTGCTGAATGGACAGAGACGGCTTATGATCCATCGATGTATGAGATCTCTCATGATCTGAACCCTGAATACAGATATAATGCAATGGATTGGGATCCGCCATCAATGAAGCGTAAAGTAATTCGAGGTGGTTCTTGGAAAGATATCGGTTACTATCTTCAAAACTCTACACGTACTTTCGAGTATAGAGATTCAGCGAAGTCTTACGTTGGCTTCAGAAGTGTAGCCACTCACCTTGGTAGAGGTGGTAGAGATTTCTCTAAAGAAGGTGGAGAAGAATTGGATCAAGATCTTCAGTTGAGATAATCAATTAATTAGTAAACAAAACAAATAAAATAAATCGTTAAACCTTAAAAGAAGTAAACTATGAAACCAGGAAGTAAAGCGTGGAAAGCCTTTATGGCAAAATTGTACGGATTCGGTGCTGCCGTTGTAATTGTAGGTGCCCTATTTAAAATTATGCACTGGCCAGGTGCAGGTATTATGCTCGTTGTTGGATTGAGTACTGAGGCGATAATCTTTATATTCTCTGCCTTTGAACCAATTCACGAAGACCCAAATTGGGAGCTTGTATACCCAGAATTGGCATTAGGTCATGATGAAGATATTGACCCAGATGAATTACCAGCGACAAGCCGCGGTGGACGTGGTGGATCTGGTGTTACTGATGAATTAGATAAAATGCTAGAAGAAGCTAAGATCGACGGAGAATTACTTGAGCGTTTAGGAGACGGTATGAGAGCTCTTGGAGATAATGCTGCTCAATTAAAAGGAGTTACTTCAGCTGCTGCTGCAACTGACTCTTATGTAGATAGCTTACAAGCTGCATCTGATAAAGTATCTAAGCTTTCTGAATCATACGAAAAAGCATCTGTTGCTATTTCAGGAATGACATCTTCTCAGGAAGAAGGACAGTCATTCGGAGAGCAAATGCAGAAAGTTTCTAAAAACCTTGCTGCGTTGAATAATGTATATGAACTACAATTGAAAGGATCTTCTTCTCACCTTGAGGCAACAGAGAAATTCCAGTCTCAAGTTACTGATATGATGAAGAATCTATCTGACTCAGTTGAAGATACTCGTCTATACAAAGAAAATATGTCTATGTTGTCTAAGAACTTAACGGACTTAAACAACGTGTATGGCAACATGCTTAAAGCCATGACTATTTCAAACAACGGTTAAGTCTAGACTTAGCATTGTAAGAAATTGTAAACCTTAATTATAAACTAAAATTAATTAAACATGGCAGGAGGAAAAGAAACCCCAAGACAGAAGATGATCGGTATGATGTATCTTGTACTGACGGCTCTTTTGGCACTTAACGTGTCAAAACAAATTGTGGCTGCCTTCGTAACCATTAATGACAAACTAGATGCGAGTGGTCAGATCATTGACAACTCAATTGGAGCAACATATCAAACTTTTCAAAAGAAAAGAGCTGCTATTAAAGCTCAGAAAGGTAGTATGGATGTCATTGACCTATGGGAAGGAAAGGCAGATAAATTAAATGCACGAACGACTAAAACTATTCACTTTATTCTATCTCAATCTAACGAGATGATCAAAGTTGCTGAAGGTAAAAGTTGGGTTAAAAATGAAGATAAAGATGGAAACATCACTGAGTTAAAGTCTTTATTGGATATTAGTGCAATGGATAACTACGATATTCCAACCAATATGTTCATTGGTGGTAACCCAAAGAAACCTAAAAAGGAAGGAACAGCAATATTAGATTCTATTCATGCTTATCGTGATTTTGTTTGTGAATTAATGGCTAATTACAACCGCGGAGATCAACAATTTAAATTTGAATCTCCTGAAGATCCAAGTAAATTGAGAGAAGCTTTGATAACAGCAAACCCTGAAGATACAACTAAAATAGCTCAGTTCTATCGTTCTATGACTATTCCAGAAATGGTAGAAGTTAAGAATGGTGGTACCACGGAAATGATGCCATGGCCTTCAGCAATGTTTGACCACGCCCCTATCGTGGCTGCTGCAGCTATGTTGACTTCAGTTAAAGTTGATGTTCTAAACGCGGAAAGTTTAGCTGCAGAGTATCTGCTTTCGAAGGTTGATGCACCAGTATTTAACTTTAATAAGATAGATGCTTTGCCATTTGCTAGAACGGGATACATAAATCAAGGTGATTCTTTGGACCTAAGAGTTATGATTGCAGCTTATGATTCAACAGAACAGCCTAAACTGAAGTATGGAATAAATGATAGTATTGCTGCAAATTGGGAACAAACAGAAGAGAAATCAATTCCCATTGTCGGTGAATCGCCAGGTGACTATAAAGTTACAGGAGCTATCGCTGTAAAAGAGAAAGGTAAAGAAACATGGAAACCATGGGAGTTCAAGTATACAGTTGGTAAACCTTCTGGTGCTGTTTCCCTACCGGAAATGAACGTATTGTACAGAGGGTATGAAAACAAAGTTAAAGGTGCGGTTTCTGGTTACACTGGATATAGATTATCTATGAGTGGTGGTTCAATATCTCAAAAAGGAGATGTTTGGATCGCGAGACCTGGAAGTGGTCGTGAAGCAACAATTAACATCACAGGTGTTGCTGCTGATGGATCTACTGCTTCTGTAGGTAGTGAAAAATTCAGAGTACGTAACCTTCCGAACCCAACGATCAAATTAGGATCTCTATGGGATGGTGCTGAAGCAAATTCTTCTTCAGTTAGAGCTATGACAAGATTGTTTGCTCAATATCCACCTGAGATCCCATTGAATGCGAAGTTTACAGTTGTTAAGTACATCGTAAAGGTAACAGGTGCACCAAGAAATGCATCAGGTACTGGAGCGTCACTTAACGGAGCTGCTAAAGCTTTGATTTCTCAAGCTAGACCGGGATCATCAATTGTCCTTGAGACAGATGTTAGAGGTCCAGATGGAAGAATCCGCCGTAAAAATGGTGTGATCAAAGTTAAGTAGAAGATAAAAAATGAAAGTCATGAAGAAATTAATTGCAAGTGTGATGATCTCAATGATTGCTGGATCGTTTTCGATCGCTCAGCAAGAGGAGATCAACGGAGGGCCGATCAACAGTCGTACTGAGACAGGTGTGATCGATGGAGTGTATCTTAAAACACACGTTCCAACTAAACGTCTTATGCCTTATGAACCAGTTCGTGAAGCTGACGTGATTTGGAGTAAGCGTGTTTGGAGAGCAATTGATCTTCGTGAAAAGATTAATAGACCTATCTATTATCCTTTAGATCAATTCGATGCTCAGAAAAGATGGATTCGTCACGAATCAAGATGGAGTTTGTGGACAGTAATACGTACGCATATTTTAGCTGGTGACTTAACTGTTTATTCTGATTATAATCCAGTTGATTTCTACATTACAGATGGAGATCAGTTCAAATATCCTATTATACCAGAACCAGGTAAAGATTATTATACTGATTCGGCATACAGAGCTGAATTGTTTAACTACCTCGGTGCTTTAGGTGAGCGTCCAGATGTTCCTTTATCTAATATTTATGGTGAGGATTCTATTGGCGCAGACGGTAACTTTGTTTACCCTGCTCAGGATACAAACTGGTACACATCTGAAGATATCATTCAATATCGATTGAAAGAGGATTGGTTCTTTGATAAAGAAAGATCAGTACTTGATGTTAGAATCATCGGATTAGCTCCTGTACGATATAAAAAGGATGGTGATAATATTTCTGGAACTGATGTAATGTTCTGGTTGTACTTCCCTACTGATTGTCGTTATGTATTCAATAATTACTTCGTGTACAATGAAGATAACGGTTCTAAATGGATGAGTTTTGATGATATGTTCATGAAAAGACGATTCAGCTCTTTCATTATAAAAGAAGAGAACGTTTATGACCGTAAAATTGAAAAGTATCGAGTTGGTGTTGATGCACTAATGGAGTCGAGAAGAATTACTGAAGAGATAAGAACTCTGGAACATGATGTTTGGAGTTACTAGTTAAAAGTCTTAAAATTTAGAAGCCGCATTCAATTGGATGCGGCTTTTTTATTGAATATCTATAAAGAAATAAAGACATTCACTATTTTTGCCAAAACAATTCACATGGAAGATAATACTGTCATTGTTAATATAATTGATCGAGAGGGTGTTAAACATGAACTGGAAGCTCCCACGGACATGAATATGAACGTAATGGAACTTTGTAAGTCTTACGAGTTACCTGTTGAGGGAACATGCGGAGGAATGGCCATGTGCGCTTCTTGTCAGTGTTATCTTGAATCAGATCATGAGTTAGAAGAACAAAGTGACGATGAACTAGACATGTTGGATCAGGCCTTTTTCGTTGAAGATAACAGTCGTCTTGGATGTCAGATTCCTATATCTGATGAAATAGACGGCATAGTGCTCAGACTAGCTCCAGAAAATTAGGAAATCAATACGTTGATTTTCTATATCAAAGATTCAATACTATTTTGAACTGATACAAAATCCCACTAACTACTAAAGGAGAACTTTGTAACCTACATGTAAACTCCAAACTGAAGTTAATTCCCTATTGTTCAATTCATTTGCATAACTTGTGTTGTAAAACTGTTCTTCAACAACCTCTTCTGGAACCTCTGGGTTGTAATTAGGTTCATCGAGACTACTGTAAGAAGACCTAGAAATATAACTACCGTTCAAATCGAATCCAACAAGAATAAATCTGTCTTTTGCAACAGCATAGTTCAATTCAGTTCCAAAATATACCTCTACTCCCCTATATCTTTGATTCTCTAATTCCAAATTATTGATTTGTGGTAATTCACCTTTGATAGTTTGCCCAGTTGAATCCGTGTACTCTCCATAGTAAGGACGATTTACCATAGAATAAAATCTCGGCCCAACTCCGAATGAATACTCTATTCCAAATGGAAGGATAGACTTTTTAGGCGCAAATTTCAACATAAATATAGCACCATAACTATTGAACGCAGGTGAAACACTCCTCAATTCAGGAGAGGAGTATCCATCATAATCTATGTAATCAGGATTGTAACTGAAAGAGCGGTAGGTATCTACGGGTACTCTCAATCTCTTATAGAATAGCCGAACGCCTAAACCAAATCTTTTAGAGGTCAAACGGGTATATGTAAAGTTGATTTTACCGTTATACTTATAGGACCGACGTTCAATAAAAGTTTCTTTATCTGATAATTGCCCAATTTGTCCTTCACCCCCAAGAAATACAGATGTCAAAATTCCAGTTGAAACAGAACCAGAACCACTTAATGAAAAAATATTTCTTTTATCTTGAGATAAACTTAATTCTCCGATAGTTAATACTATCAATAATATACTAATCTTAATCTTCATAAACTTTAGGTAATTCGGTTAGATAATAATTTAATAGGCTCAACACAGTATTTTTTGTTCTTCCCCCATATAATGAAGAATTGTGAATAACCTCCACATCAAACCTATCTGTTGATAGATCGAAAACTGCGAATGTATAATCAGTACTGTTTCTTTTCATTAGATTATTAGCGAATTGAACTGCAAATAAAGGAGGGATAAACACTGACAATAACATAGAAGCTTTAATCGGACTATTTTTATAATTCTCTGCCAGAAACAACCCTATATAATTACTTCCAAAATCTTTTTTGAACTTAGCTAATTCTTCGTATTCCACTGGGTATAATTCTACATCTTCAAAATATGTCATTAATCGAATTGAGTTAATCGCTATATTCTGTCCTTGAATCATCTCGAGTCTGCTGATCTCTGAATTATCAACTGAAAGCATCTGCACAGTTAATCCAGGAACTGAATTCCAACTCCCTTCTTCACTATTTAATTCCTCAGAAACATATTCTTCAGCCTGTATCGATTTATCAATATTGACTTCACCATATCTATTTTGAATTCTCACATGTGGGGTTAATAATACAATGTCATGGATATCCCTTTTCATTCCATCTTTTTGGAATTCCTTTCTATACTTCTTTCTATCCCTGTAAGATAGTTCATCAAAAAAATCTTCTCTTTCCTGAATTTCCTCTGCACGTTTTTCAAAAGATTTAAATGATTCTATGAACGAACTGTCTATAACATCTGCCAAACCATATATATAAAACTGTTCAATATCAAAGCTATCTTTAACACTTACCGCAATATCATTATCTTTTTGGCTCCTAATTTTATCATATTTTGAAACTTTTTCTTCAGATTTATCGGGATTATACTGTTCTGTTTGTGCCAAACTATCTTCAATAGCTAATGAGTCTCTTTTCTCATTAAATCTGCTCAATGCATCTTGATATTTGATTGACTTATAATCATCCAGATCAAAATCTACATTTTTTGCTAATTCTAATAGTACAAAATCATAAAGTCCTTGAAGATCAGGGCTTTCGGGGTATTTGTTTTTAATATCAACTATTGTTCTTAAAGCAATCGTATATAGCGCCTCTTCATCAAGTTCTCTTAAAAATTTCACTAACCTGTGTGGTTCGCCTTGAACATTTGATGATCGTGACAATTGACGAAAAAACACTCCATCCTCACGTAATGAGATCAATTGTGACCATGCTTTAGCTTTAGACGTTTCTAAATATTCATTTTCAGGATAACTATCTTCAAGCAAGAATATATTGTACAATGCATTTTCTGGCCTTACATCATATAAATCATTTCGGATTGCCTCGAATCTTGCTATTTTCCTGACTTTGATGAACCTCTCATTTGAAAGGTGATTAACAACATCTCCCCACGAATCTTTATCCTCGATCCACTCTGCAATTTTTTCACGACGTGATTCAATGTTAGGATGTGAGCTTTTAGAATCATCGTAATCCTCGTCAAAAGATATTTCAGGGTACTCATCAGTAAATAGTTCTTCGGGAACATAGATATTAGATGTATTGAAATAATCCTTCGGGAATTCACGGAGCTCGAAAGGTAAATATGAATATGCTAGTACATCAAAAACTTTATACAGCTCACTTTTAGCATATCCTGCTTTCTGATAATAATGAATACCTAAGCTATCTGCTGAATACTCTTTCTCTCGAGAATAATTACTCAACTTTTTAATTCTTCTAGAGTAACTTCCTCCTCCACGCATTACTTCAATTCTCTCTTTATATTTATTCACATTGTGATTCAATTTATAATGAGAAATCTCATGTGCTAAAATATAAGCGAGCTGAGCCTCATTTTCAAGCTGAGCTATTAAACCTTGAGTAACAAAAACATTTCCCTGAGGGGTTACAAAAGCATTCACGATGTTGGTGCGAATAGAAAAAAATTCAATATCTTCTAGATCAGAATCGCCTTGTATGATACTATTTCCAACCTCTTCTACGTACTCTGTAATAGGATCATTAAATAAAATCAACCCGGAATTTAAGATCTCTTTTAAAGCATAATTTGTCTCTTGGTAGTATTGTTGACTTTTAGAGTATCCTACACCTTCGATCTTTTCATCTTTCTTATCTTCAAAGACCTCACTTAACAGAGAAGTCACAGTTTCTGGAACTGGGCCTTGAGATTTTAGCGGTTCATAATTATTTAGATCTACTTCTTGAGCTGTCGAGAAAAAACTCAGGCACAAAGTGGTTAAGAAAAGTTTAAAATGCATTTTATTTTATGTTTTTAATTGATTCGGAATTAAACAAACAGGGATTTCTTCCATTTTATGTTTGTTGGCTGAGTGAAGTCTATTATAAATGGCTATAACTTCTTTTTGACGAGAATCTAACTCTTCTTGATCTCCATCAAAAGTCATTGCCCATTCAAGCTCATCATATGTCGCTCCAATTTGATCTTCATCGTTTCTTGCATCTCCCCACAATCCGTCAGTAGGTTTCGCTTCTAATATTTCAGGTATAACGTCGAGATGTCTAGCCAAAGCATATACTTCAGATTTCATTAGATCGGCAATCGGACTAAGATCCACTCCCCCATCTCCATATTTAGTATAAAAACCTACCCCAAAATCTTCAACTTTATTACCCGTTCCAGCTACGAGCAAACCATGAGATTGTCCAACTGCATATAACGTCGTCATTCTAAGTCGAGCTCTTGAATTTGCCATGGCCAACTCATCTTCTGAAGTTTCTTTTGGCATATCACCCACAAAATGATTGAATGTCTCTGTAAGATCAATTTCTTTACCCTCAACATTCTCAAAAGTTGATGTCAAATGTTCGATCTGCTTTTTAGAACGGAAATATTCTTCTGATGTTTGTCGAATAGGCATGTTCAACAAGATCACTTTCTTCTTGGTAAGTGCACACAGCGTTGAAGTCAATGCAGAATCAACACCGCCCGAAACCCCTACAACAAATCCTTTTAAAGGGGTCGTTGCTAGATAATCCTGTAACCAACTTATGATGTGCGAAGATACTCGCTCAGCATTTATCTCTTTCGACATTAAAATAGTATCGCGACTTTAAATAATAACTGACTCTGCTTAGAGCTTGGATTATAATATTCTCTCGACGACTTGTCAGCATAAGGACCTGAATAATTTGAAAAATTCTTTTCGTCATCTCCAGTTAGAGCTGATTCTTGATGAACATTAGAAAAACCATAAAAGAATCCTATCTCACCTACTAAACAAGTACTTCCTGTAAAATTCCATTCAGCACCTGCTGAAAAACCAACAGATCCCTTATAAAATGATAGCGATCCAGGTATTCTCATATCTTCAAGCTCTGTGTCCATTGTAGGTTGTTCACCAACTGGATAAAGATCTCCCGTATTATCACCACGCGATTGAAGCAAGAAACTATTTCTAACACCAAACTTACCAAAGTAACGCACGTACCCAAGATAATTCGTTTGGAATCTCAACATCGTTGGTATACTCAAATAAATGCTTTTGTATTTACGCTGTTCTAAAAAGAACTGTCCCTCTCCGAGATTAGTTGCAAAATCAGCATCGTCAGAATTTCCTCTTTGAAGTACTTCTTTATCACTGTAATCGAAAAAAGTGGAATCTTCAAACGTATGCGTGAATCTGTTGAAATCAAACTCAATTCCCGTAGAGAACGCAATGTTCTTAGCAAAATGCCAATCCAAATTCATTCCAGCAACAAAATCACCACCTAAATTCGAAGTGATCTTATTGGTTTGTGGAGCATTAAAATTAGGCCCTCCACCTATTGTCAAACCTGCCAAAACCTTTTTTTCTGCAGCTCCCTGAGCATTTACTCCTAAAGCGAAACATAGAGTTAAACCTAATATCAGTAACTTTTTCATATTTTTGAGTTTGAGTTTTGAAAATGACTTTCGATCACTTTCTTCATTCTGCAATAATAAACATATTTCATGAAGATAAGAAAAACTATTGTTCTGTTTATATCAATTTTTATTGTTGCGTGTAGCTGCGATCAAAATAGACTAAAAATTGACATTCCTAACACAAATATTGATCAAAAGTTCGTGTATGTTGATGAATTTTTCCATAATGCTACAAAAGAAGAAACTTCCGAGCATCATAGAACTTTGAAAAGCGAACTTGATCAACTCTACGTCTATGAGTTACAGCAGAACATCCAGACAACGTTGAATGATAGTTTTGCCAATAAGATCTATGAATTCTATCACAGTGAATACATCAGTGCCCTGGAAACGGAAAAAGAAAAACTATTCTCAGATGCCAAGGCCAAAGAGGAAAATATCACAAAAGCTTTCAGCTATTTTAACTATCATTTCAATGAAGCTCCCATTCCACAGAACATTATTTACATGAATAAGTTATTCAGTAATATCCATTGTTCGGATAGTTCTGTATCTATAGGACTGGAATCCTACCTCTCTCCAAAAAACAAGATCATTGAATCAATCCCTAAAAATCAATTGTATGACTGGCAGCGAAAAAGAATGGACATTCAATACCTCGAAAGAGACATCCTCTTAAATTGGATTCAGGTACATTTATTCAATGAGATCGATAAGCAATTGGCACAACATATAATTCAGGCAGGAAAGATCTTATACATTCTCAATGCCTCATTCCCTGAAGCTGAGGAACGGTACATTGTAAGGTATAACGAAGATGAATGGAAATGGGCTGAGGAAAATGAACAACTAACTTGGGATTTCCTTGTGAAAGAACAGCTTCTCTTTAAAAATAATCGAAGAGATAAGGCTAATTTTCTGAATGCCGGACCGACATCTGTTGGTTTGCCAGAAGAGTCTCCTGACAGAATGGGACAATACCTGGGATATAAAATGGTTCGAGGTTTTATGCAAGAAAACAAAGACGTATCTTTGCAGGATCTACTCACGATAGATTACAACAAAATTTTACAATCATACGAGATAAATTAATTATGAGCGAAGATAAGATTACAAAAACATCTAAGATAGAAGTTAATGTGGGGACGAATGAAAATAACGTTCCTGTAAGAATGATGTGGTCAGCAGAAGATGGGAAAATAAATAATCAGGAAGCGATGGCTATGTTCCTCTCTCTGTGGGATCCCAAGGATAAGAATACGATGAAGATCGATCTTTGGACAAAGGATATGTCAGTTGAAGAAATGAAACAATTCTTCCACCAGACACTCTTGACAATGGCAGATACTTTTCAGAATGCTACTGGCGAAAAGAACATCTGTGAAGATCTGCGTGACTACTGCTATCATTTCGCTGAAAAAATGGAGATTCTACCGGAAGAATAATTCCTTTTTGAAGAATATGAAGCGATCCAAATAGGGTCGCTTTTTTTATTTCAGGATTAACATTTTTTAAATTGATCAAGACATACAAACAATTTGATTTTTGCGTTTGTTATTTATAAAATCATTGATCAATGAAGAAAAAAGATTCCATAGCCAAACAGTATGCTGAATTCGAATTAATGCAGGGAAGATCTCCTCATTCAGAGTTCGAATTATGTAAAGAGATCAACTTAAAAGAAAAGACGTTCTACAATCACTTTAATAGCTTAGGAGCTGTTCGGAAATATTTGCTAGAACTACCAATTAATGAAACGCTTTCACGGTTAGATGAAGATGAGAACTATGAAGCATTTTCAGCCAATGAGAAAGCTCTTGCGTTATTCTTTACACTATTTGAGGAATTCATGAATCACCGTTCATATCTAATCTCTAAATATAGCTCAGTAAAAGATGTAAAACATTTAGCTGGGGACTGGGAGAATTTCTTTCGTCAATTCAATGCAAGGATGGAATCGATCATTCAGGAAGCTAAGCAGAATGAAGAAGTTGTCTCGAGGCCTTATATCGGAGATTATTACGCAAAAAGTTTCAAGCTCGTATTCTTGTATATATTTAGAGTTTGGATCAATGATTCTTCAGATAAATTCCAGACTACCGATGCAGCAATTGAAAAATCCGTAAATCTTGCTTTTGAATTCCTTGGTCACAGTCCACTTGACTCAATTCTAGATTTTGGCAAGTTTGCCATGAAAACAAAAGTGATGTAGTATGTCCAATAAAAAGCAGAAGTCGATTCCAACTTCCAAAATCAAAAGAGCTGCGAAAATAGCTGGTACAAGCGCTAAGGTTGGAGGAAATTATATGAAATACTATTCCAAGAAGCTGATCAATAATAAACATACGAAAGATGAGCTTCATAATGATAATGCTACGGATATATACGATACTCTTAGCGAATTGAAAGGAAGTGCACTGAAGGTCGCTCAGATGATGAGCATGGACGAACAGGTTTTGCCAGATGCTTATCAAGAGAAATTCTCTATGTCGCAGTACAGCGCCCCTGCTCTCTCCTACCCGCTGATCTCTAAGACATTCAAGGAATATTTAGGCAAAAAGCCCGATGAGATATTTGATACATTCAGTAAAGAGGCTGTAAATGCTGCAAGTATTGGGCAGGTTCACAAAGCCACGAAAGACGGTAAAAAACTCGCCGTCAAAATTCAATATCCAGGAGTTGCTGATTCGATCTCTTCAGACCTTAAATTGATCAAACCTCTTGCGGCTCGCCTGTTCAATATGAAGTCTGCAGATCTCAAGATGTATCTGGAAGAAGTTGAATCGAAGCTCATTGAAGAAACGCATTACATGAACGAATTGAAAAACGGAGAGGAAATTAGATCACTTTGCACTTCGTTCGAAAATATTAAGTTTCCTAAATACTACAAAGAGTTATCAAGCGATCGCATTCTTACGATGGATTGGATCGAAGGAGAAATGTTCACTGATTTCATAAAACGTTGTGATGATCAGGGCCTGAAAAATAAGATTGGCCAATCACTTTGGGATTTTACGCTTTATCAAATGAGGGAGCTACAAATGGTTCATGCCGATCCACATCCCGGGAACTTCATCATATCGAATGATGGACAACTTTGCGTTATTGATTTCGGATGTGTCAAAGTGATTCCAGATGACTTTGCCAGATACTATTATCAATTGCTAAGACCAGACATACTGGAACATGAAGATGAATTGATGGAGATCTATGAAAAAATGGATTTTTTCAGAGCTGAAGACAAGCCAGAGGACAAAGCAAAGCTCAGAGCTGTTTATGAAAGAATGATCACATTACTAGGTAAACCATTCCATCACGACAGTTTTGATTTTGGTGATGATGAATTTTTCAAAGCCATTTTCTCCATGGGTGAAGATATTTCCAAGGATAAATCGATCAGGAAACTTAATAATGCCAGAGGCTCTAGAGATGCTATATACGTGATGCGTACTTTCTTTGGTTTATATAATCTTCTGCATCAATTGAACGCAAAAGTAGACCTGAACTATCCTATATTTCTGCCTAAAGGAAGTAAAGTGGCTTAGATCAATAACTTTTCCCGAAAGTTCTTAGGTATTTGACGATAGTTAGAATGATCAACAAGAAGAATACGAACCCGAAAGAGCGACCGATCACGTCCCCATATTCAATGTAGAACGTTCGTTCGTCATTCAAATTAACCGTGGTTCTGAAAGCATCCTCAACCCAGTATTCAGTTTGTTTAATTACATCTCCACGTTGATTAATAACGGAGGAAATTCCAGTATTAGCTGATCGGACAACATATCTACCCGTCTCTATAGCACGCAGACGAGCGAAACTTGCATGTTGCTTGTGTCCAGGTGAATCACCCCACCAACCATCATTGGTGATCACAAAGATCACTTCTGCTCCTTTACGACACTGAGCAGCAACGAAACCTCCATAGATCGACTCATAACAAACTACAGGAGCAAATGAAAAACCACTTGATCGAAGTACTTTTGGTTCGTTCTCTATCCCTAAAGTTCCTGATGTACCTCCATTCTCTACCGAAAGGTTTTCCAACGAAGGGAACCAATTTGAGAACGGTACTTTTTCCACTCCCAAAACCAATTTCGATTTATGAATGAACTGGGGTGGTTTCGTACTCGAAACAAGCATCGAAGTATTATAATGTTCATAGAACCCAGGCCTGTCCTCAAACGCCTTCATAGAAACCCGTTCTTTTTTATCAAAAAGCCTATATGTTGATGCTCCGATATAAAATGCAGGTCCATTCCACTTTTTCACTGCATTCTGGATCTGTATAAAACCTCTGCTCGAATTATAGCTTAATTCATCAAAAGAATATGGTATGGCTGTTTCAGGCCCTAAAACGATTGCGGTCTTTGGTGTAATTAAAGAATCTGCCTGATCAATAACTTTCTTGATCTGTTCCTTAGAACTAATCGAAAACTTTTCATTGTAGGGATCAACATTCGGTTGAGTTACTACAACTTCTATCGGATCTTTTTTCTCTGTATAACTAGAATAACTCCAATAAGAAAGTAATGATGGTACTAAAATAAGCGCCAACGAAAAATAGATCAAGGGAGTCTGAACCTTCAATGATTCTTTGCTAAAAATGACATTTGAAACAAACTTAAAAACGAGCAAATTAACCAATAGAATCCAAAGTCCACCTCCTAATACACCAGTATATGAATACCACTGGACGATCTCTGGAAAAACAGAGAAAACATTTCCTATATTCAACCATGGCCAGCTAAGTTCCCAGTGATAATGGAAGTATTCGAACCCTAACCAGAAAAATAAGATCCCGATATAACCTTCTTTTTGTCCAACAAATCTTTTTGTCCAATGAAATAACATAAAGACTATTGCCATGAGTAAGCTATTCAGCACATACGCCAGAATTGCTCCTACCTCTCCTCCAACGGAAAAATAGATCCAGAAAGTAGTTCCGATATTATAGATCAAAAACGTCAGGTAAGCATGAATGAAAACTTTACCGGATCGATACTTCTCTCTATAGATATTGTGTTCAATCAATAGTAAGGGAACCCAAGCAACAAATACCAGAGGAAATAAACTTCCAGTATATGGAAAACTAACTACCATTAGTAATCCGCTTAAAATACTCAATAGGTAACGTTGCACTCGAGTTAACTTCATAACTATATTAATCAGTTACAAAGATACAATTGAATTAACGGAAATAAAGTATTGCTAAGAAAAACGTTGAAATTAACGCAGAACAGTCACGTGACCAGTAATCATGACATCTTCTTCCGGATCATTTATTTGCGAGTATTTGATCTTCCAGACGTATGTTCCGTCACGCACCATTTCACCGTTGTACGTACCATCCCATTCGAAATTCTTATCTCCTGATGAGTAGATCAACTCTCCCCATCGGTTAAAGATTTGTATATCAAACTCAACGATATTGATCGTACTTACCTTGAAGGTATTGTTGTAGCGATTTCCATCCGGTGTGAAAGAGTTCGGAACATAAATGTAATACTCATCTAAGATCGTGATCGGCTTCGTTATGGAATCAACACAACCTTTAGCATCCGTGGCGATCAAGGTCACATAATATGTACCTGAGTCATAATAAACATTATTCGGATGAGTCATAGTAGATGTCGAACCTTCACCAAATTCCCATTCATACGTAACACCATTCTCCGTGAGGTTTTGGAATGTGATCGGAATATTTGTGAATTTAGGATCTGTAACAGGTCTGAAGTCAGCATCTGGTTTAACAACGATCACTCTAGTTGATGCCTGAACCTGGAATGTTCCACAATCATCTTTAACGATCACAATATAGTCTGTTGAAGTTTCCGGTGTAACCCAAACAGAAGCTGTTGTATCATCAGAGTGTGTCCAGAAATAATGATAATCACCAAATCCTCCTGTTGCAGTAACTGTGATCAAGGCAGAATCACCTGGACATATTTCCTGTTCAGGAGTGATGTCTAATAACAACGGTGGACTCAAAATTGTGATTGTAGTTTCATCCGTAACCACATTTCCACATGCATCAGTTACTGTCACATAATAGGTTGACGTTTCACCAGGCACTACGTTTACTGCATTACCTGTGCTTATAACGGTTCCATTCTCATTGGTCCATTCATACGTATAAGACCCTTCAGAACCACCAGTTACTTCTACATTCAGATCAAAAGGAACATAAGGACATTGTTCTGAAAAATCATCTGTTGCATCTGCGATCAGAGGATCAAATACAGGTACAGTAACTGTTGTAGATGTTTGAGCTGTTTGATTTAAACAATCATCCGTAACAGACACAGTATAAGTTTGAGTACTCGCGGGTGAAACAAAGATTGAAGAAGTAGTCTCACCAGTGCTCCACTGGTACGTGTATCCACCTCCACCACCTGTGGCATTCGCAGTCAGTTCAATTTCATCACCAGGACATAAAACATCTCCTGCTTCGATCTGCACATCAACATCTTCTACTTCCTGAATGAATAGTTCTACTGTCTGGAAGTTATTGTTTCCACAAGGATCTGGAATTTCAAATTCCAGAATCAAATTCTCAATACCTACCAAACCTGGATCATTTAGAGCATCAATTGTAAATGTAACTTCATCTTGACCAGCAGCAAAGTTGACACTGTTCGGAACGCTCGAATAGTCAACACCTTCAGAAGCCGAACCACTAATATTAATTGGTATTGATAATGGCTGACTGATATCACCAGAACGTGTTATCGTAAATGTTGCACTTGTACATCCTTGTGCCATCGTTACACCATCGCCATAAGGATCACTAGACAATTCATAATCTACTGTCACTGGTTGCTCACTTGTCAAACTGTTCTTCTCTAAGAAGATTCCAGAATCATAAATTCCATCTCCAACATCAGCAATAGCTATTATCAAATGATAAGTTTCTCCACACTCTACTTCGGAAACAGCTTGCATCGGCGTTGTAAATCCATCATATTGAACATAAAAAGGATCATTATTGAAAGGTGAGTTTGATCCAGTACCATTATTTACATAATAGTTACTGTTCTGACCTCCATTCACGTTATTAATTGCTACTGGTTGAGTAGTACCTGGAATCAAGGCCATATTCTGAGTTCCTCCTGGAATTCCTGGACCAGTTATAAAGAATGCAAATACGTCATTAAATTGAGAACCAACAAATTCCGGATACTCTTCAGAAGCAAATACATAATTGAATTTCACTGTATCTGAAAGCGGTACGAAATCAAATTCAAGTATTGCAGCATTATATGTTTGAGTACCGACGAGGTTAGTCAATTGTCCATATCCTCCTACTCCATTATCGACACCAGCATTTGCCGCATCGTTCGGACCGTGAGGACCATCTGCACCTTGATTGATCGTACCAGTAGTTATTAAAATTCCTTCGTCTATTCCGATACTCGCGTTTGTCGCATCAAAAGTACCTATCGCACTCTGCGTACCAGAATAGAAAACATTGGAAACATTTACACCAGGTCCAATCAACACATTCTGCACCAACGCCCCAGGCGTCTGACCACCATTTGTGATGAGCTGTGAATGGGAAGTGAAGCCCAAAAGAAGTAATATGGATAGCAATAAGTGCTTCATCTATAATTTATAACGCTTAACAATTTAAAAAGTTGTCAAAACATAGTACAAATAATACGCCAAAATTAAACTTTATCAAAAACAACCTGATCTTTTTGATTTTTTAACGAGCATTGATCCTTTGCATCTCGATCATACCCTTATTTTTGTCGTCTTATGTCTAAGAACAAGAAAGATAAGAAGAAAAACTGGTTTAAACAATCTACTCGAATAGTCGGCATGGATCCAGTTACATTTGAAGAGTGGTGGAGAGTTAAGATCACCCGCGTTCAAATGATAAGTGTAATCGCACTTGTCTTCATCTTATTCTTTATTTTGAGCTATGTACTTTTCTCTTATACTCCGGTAGGAAATATGCTTCCTGAAAACGTCCTCGACCGAAGTAAAGCTCAACTCGAACAACAAATGGACGACATCGATAAACTGAATAAAAAGATCTCATCGCAAGACCAGTATATTAAAAACCTACAACAGGTCATATTAGGTGAAATACCAATTGATTCAATATACTCTCAAGAAAATATTCAAAATGAAAATATCAACTCAGCAAAACTAGACACAACATTATCAGATGCTGAACGCGCCTTATCCGATCAGATCAAATCTAACGAGGAAGAGTTGAATCAAGAAAAAGCTGACCTTTTTAAAAACCTCTTCTTATTTGATCCCGTTACCGGTGAAATTAGTCGAGAATTCCGTGTGCCGAATCATCCAGGTGTAGATGTCGTAACATCTAAAAATGAACAGATCAAAGCTTGTCTTGACGGAATTGTTTTACACACTTCGTATGATGATAAAGATGGATATACTGTAATATTGAGTCACCAGAATGAAATCGTTTCAGTATACAAACACGCTCAAAAGATACTTGTTGAGGTCGGACAGAAAGTAGCAGCTGGTGGTGCTATTGCAATTGTTGGAAATACTGGAGAAAGATCAACAGGACCTCATCTGCATTTCGAGTTATGGTCAGATATGGGACCCTTAGACCCTCTTGATTATCTATCATTTGGCCAGTAAAAGAGACTCCTTTTTTAAAGACGACTTCCAGCAATTTTCAAAAATTTGCGTTATTTTTGTCGCCCTTAGATTTTTCACACTGAAACAACTAATATGAAAGAAGATATTAAACAATTAAAAGACGCGTTATCAAAACGATTTGTAGCTCATCCATGGCATGGAATCCCAGCTGGAGATAAGCAGCCTGAAATCGTAAATGCATTCATTGAGATCATTCCTTCTGACGCTATCAAATATGAAGTAGATAAAGAAAGTGGATATATCTTAATAGATCGCCCTCAAAAGTTTTCTAATCACATGCCTTGCATGTACGGATTTGTTCCTCAAACATATTGTGATAAATCTGTAGCAGAATACTGTGCAGAGAAAACAGGTAAAACAGGGATCGTTGGGGATTGTGACCCACTTGACATCTGTGTTCTATCTGAGAGAGAAGTTGATCGAGGAAATATCATTGCTGAATGTATTCCAGTTGGTGGATTTCGAATGATCGATGGTGGTGAAGCTGATGATAAAATTGTAGCTGTTCTTAAAGGTGATCAGGCTTATGGAGATATCAAATCGATTGACGATCTTCCTAAAATGGTTGTTGATCGCGCAAAGCATTTCTTCCTGACGTACAAAGATCTTGAAGGTAATTCAAAAAATGTTGAGATCACACACGTGTATGGTCCTGATGAGGCAAAAGAAGTAATCAAGCGTAGCTATAAAGACTACATGGATAACTTTGGTGATGCTGATGATAACCTGACTAACGTGTTGGCAGCATTTTTGAAAGAAAAAGTTTAAGAAAAGTAACTTTACTATATTGAGGCCGTTACTTCTATGTACGGCCTTTTTTTATGAAAACTAGCTTCGTCATATTGCTTTTGATCTCGGTATTTTGCCTTAGTGCAAAGGCACAAGTGGTTTTTGATAAAACTGAACATGACTTCGGTGATCTTGAATCTGGTGACGCTCGATACATTGATATACATCTCAAGAATAAAACGGATAAGGAAGCGTATATTTTGAGTGTAGACCAACCTCGAGAAGTGGTATATATTCAAAAGAAGGCACTCATGATGCCGGACAGTTCAAACGTCCTACGATTTCAAATCAATAAGAAATCTACTGGCCGATTTAGCTATGACATCGATGTTTTCACTTCGGACAAACAAACACCAACAACCATAAAGCTGAAAGGTCGGATTAGATCTTTACCTTCCGATCAAAACAACTTTACGGCATGTCCTTCTTTTGGTCAAGAACCAGCTGGACAGAATCCTTTAGAATTTACTTTAACTGTGCGTACCGTTGATAAAAATACGGGAGAACGTCTCAAAGGGTCAACAGTAGCTATAATTCAAAATGGAAGTCCGTTGGGAAAATGGAAGACAAACATCACAGGACAATTTAAGATCAAGATCCCTTTGGGTATTTCTTATTTTTACGCTACTCATAGTGGTTATTTGCCTGCTGAAAAAGGTGCTTATGTCAATTTCAAGCGTAATCTCATCATTCTTGAATTAGAGCCTAAAAAAGAAGCTATTCCTGAAGATCTACCTGAAATTGAAATTCCAGAAGAAGACACAACATTTGTTGTAGAAGATGATCATACTGAAGAAGAGATCGATCTTTCAGAAGTTATTGAGGTTGAAGAAGACACAGTATCGTCGATTCCTGAAGAAGCTCCCCCTTCTTTTGCTGAACTTGATGAAAACGACTTTAGCAGTGAGAATTTCAAACCAATAAATGTTGTTTTTGTGATTGATGTTAGTTCGTCAATGCGTCAGGAAGACAGAATAGAATTATTAAAATACTCATTAAGTCAGTTAGTTGAAATGTTGAGACCACAAGATAAGATCGGACTGGTTTCCTACTCCAACGATGCTCAAGTCTTGTTAAAACCTACTTCTGGTGATCAGAAAGAAAAAATCAACGAGATCGTGAAAGATATTAAGGCCTCCGGACTCACTGCTGGTGGAAAAGGAATAAAGATTGGTTATCGACAAGCAAGAAGAAACCTAATATCTGACGGGGCAAATAAAGTGATCGTCATCACTGATGGTGCGTTTAACAGAAGTTCAGATGATTATCAAAAATACATCAAACGAAACCTTCGAAGAAAGTGTATCACAATGAGTGTTGTTGGGATAAAAAGTAATGAAAGGTCAGAGGAAAACATGACCGAAGCGGCAAAACTTGGTAAGGGTAGATTCGTACTCATTGAAAAGTTAGCGGATGCCCAAAGTAAGTTGAAACAAGAGATTCGATTAACTGCATTCAGACATAAGTAAGTTTATAAGACAAACATTTCTCATTCCCCGAACGTTCTTAAAGAAAAACGATGGGACTATTTTCGAGAAAATCCAAGAAAGACAAGTTGTACGATAAGTACAACAAACTAATGTCACAATCACACAAAGCTTCTACATCAAATCGATCAAGAGCTGATGAATTATACGCCGAAGCTGAGGAAGTAATGAAACAAATTGAATCACTCGAGGAGAAATGAAAATTCTACTCACAGGTGTAACAGGGTACATAGGGAAAAGATTATTACCAAATCTTTTATCCTCAGGTCACGACGTTGTCTGTTGCGTAAGAGATAAAGCAAGATTTAATCCTCCCGAGAAACAGGCTGAAAAGATCGAGGTGATCGAAGTTGATTTTGAGGATGAATCATCTTTAAAAAAAATTCCATCAGATATTGATGCAGCCTACTATTTGATCCATTCAATGTCTACTCATAGTGACTTTAAATCGATTGAAGAAAAAACAGCTCGAAATTTTAGAGATTCGGTTTCTAAAACGAATTGCAAACAAACGATCTATTTAAGCGGAATTGTAAATGAAGATAAACTATCCGAACATCTTGAATCACGATTAAGCGTAGAGCGAATCCTTGATGAAGGAAGTTATCACCTTACTACTTTTCGTGCTGGAATAGTCATTGGATCTGGTAGTGCATCTTTTGAGATTATTCGAGATCTCGTTGAGAAATTACCAGTTATGGTAGCTCCTAAATGGCTAAACACAAGATGTCAACCCATTGGAATCCGTGATGTTTTGGCTTTCCTGGAAAAAGGCTTGATGAAAGAAGAGGTATTCGATCAACACTTCGATATTGGTGGAAAAGATATCCTAACATACAAAGAAATGTTACTCGGGTACGCTGATTCACGTGATATGAAAAGATGGATCTATACAATTCCTGTGATGACACCCAAAATATCTTCATACTGGTTATACTTCATCACCTCCACTTCATACAAATTAGCTACATCTTTAGTGAATAGTATGAAAGTGGAAGTGATCTGTTCACCTAGTAAAATTAATTCAATACTAGATATTGATCCGCTGACATACGAAGAGGCACTATCATTTACACTGAATGCAATTGATGATAAGCGTTTGGCGTCAAGTTGGAAAGATGCCCTTGCCAGCAGTGACTTTAGAAAACGACTGACAGATTTTAGTGATGTACCAGAAAAAGGCGTGTTTAAAGATCATAGAGAAATGTCTATCTCAGATCGAGATAAAACACTAGGCAGAGTATGGAAGATAGGAGGTAAAACAGGTTGGTACTATGGAAACTGGATGTGGAGAATTAGAGGATTCATGGATAAGATCGTTGGCGGTGTTGGACTCAGAAGAGGTAGAACACATCCAGATAATATTCACGTGGGTGATGCACTTGATTTTTGGAGAGTCCTTTATGCTGATAAAAAAGAAGGTAAACTCGTATTATTCGCAGAGATGAAACTCCCGGGCGAAGCTTGGTTATCATTCAACGTTAAAGAAAACACAATCGAACAAACCGCCACTTTTCGACCGAAAGGACTACTTGGAAGACTGTATTGGTACAGCGTCTTTCCTTTTCACGGATTCATTTTCCGAGGAATGCTAAAAAGAATCAAGGTATAATTAATGTAATCTAGCCTGAATCAAGTTGATAAACTCTTTACGAGTACTATCGTTTCGTAAAAACAATCCTGTAAATGCTGAAGACGTTGTAGAAGAATTTTGCTTCTCCACTCCCCTCATTTGCATACACATGTGATTGCATTCTAAAACAACGGCTACACCTTTTGGCTGTAATGTTCGCTGTATACAATCTCTGATCTCCAAAGTTAAGCGCTCCTGTACCTGAAGTCTTCTTGCATACGCGTCAACAATTCGAGGTATTTTGCTCAATCCGACAATCGTACCATTTGGAATATAAGCAACATGAGCTTTTCCGAAAAACGGTAACATATGATGCTCACACTGAGAATAAACTTCTATATCTTTCACGATAACCATCTCAGAATAATCCTCGTGAAAAAGAGCACTTTTCAGTATTTCATCTGGATCTTGTTGATATCCTTTCGTAAGAAACTGAACTGCCTTGGCAACACGTTCAGGAGTTTTCTCTAATCCTTCACGTTCAGGATCTTCACCTATTTCCTTTAAAACATCTTTGTAGACATCTTTCAGGCGATCAGTTTTGTCGTCGTCGTATTTAAAATTTTCTTCCAATCTTCTTTCAGTTTCTGTAGATTATATTGGTTCTTTACCTCCGTAATACTCTACATAGTTATTTTCAGTTTCTTCCAATTTGATCTTCACCAATTCCCCTCCTGCTTCTTTAATAGGAGTTTCAATTTGCTCCCAGATCTTGATCACAAGGTTTTCAGTCGAAGCCAATATACCTTCCATGAAAGGTACATCCATATTTAAATTTTTATGATCTAATGCTTCTATAACATATTCCTTCATGATCTTACTAAGATCTTTCAGGTTGATCACAAATCCTGTATCCGGTGAAGGAACACCTTTAACTGTAACGAAAATATTGAAGTTATGTCCATGCCAGTTCTTATTGCTGCATTTACCGAAAACCTCATCGTTTTTCTCTTCGCTCCAATCTGGCCTCCACAATTTGTGTGCAGCATTGAAGTGCTCTCTTCTCGTAATATAAACTGTTTTCAATTGAAAAAAATTTAATTACAAAGATACAAACGTTCAACAATTAGAATTGTTCTGGGAATATATTATTTCAGGGAAGGTGGATATTGTTATTGTAAAAACAAGGTTTTTGAATTAAGATAGGTTTAATGTTGATGACCAAAGTGGTTATTGATTGTCAACAACCACTAATTTCATTCGGATCTCACTATCGAGGTTTAGCTTCACGTAATACAATCCAGGCTTTACATTTTGAAGATCGATCTCCACGTGTTCATTCTCTCCATCCACAAAGTGATAATAGATAGATTCTCCTTTTTGATCGATCAGTGAAATACTTGCCATTTCACTAGTCACTCCTGAAAGATCAACTGCAACAACATTGTTACCGTTTGAGTGAACATCAAAAATTACTTTTGAAGACGTTGTATCACTCGAAACAACCTTGATCTTATCTCCTTCTCCTCCGAAAGAGATTGACAATGAACTCATCATTAGAGCTCCGATTAAAAACATTTTTTTCATCATTTTCGTTTTAAAATTCGCCGCAAAAATACAACGCCTTCAAACGAAAAAACAACAGAAATTTGAGGTTTAAACTAACGATAACATTGGTAACAATTTGGTCACTTTGAGATGACGAAATACTTGTTCACTTAACGGCAAAATTACCATACGAACATATCGAACATTATACGATCAACGAGTCCCCAATCACTAAATCGTTCTTTGATTATCTCACGTAACTCATCCTCTGAGTAATACTCCTTTTTCTTACCTTTTGGAACCTCTTTTTCTATATTGGTCTCCAATGGTTTCACTTCTTTAGCAAAGTATACCACTCCTCCATCTTCAATTGCCAATCCGAGCATAACCCCTGGCAATCCATTGAACGTTTCTGGACCAACAGAAGAAATGAGTTCATCAGCATACCACGCATAAATTCGAGTTGAGTCATTCGCTTCCCACATTGCTTGTCGACATTTATAGCCAGCGATCTCTCTGCTATTTCCTGTAATGATCCATTCACGATCCTTAACGGAGTCCTTCATGTACACTTTTGTTCCCCAAAATGAGAACTCCTGCTCCAACACTCCAGAATTAAGGTTTTGATATGAGGTATTCTTCATTGTTGCCCATTCTCTCTCATCAGGAACTTCAGGAAGTATAGGTTTGAAAAGAGCTGTTGAATCCGTGAAGTATAACTTAAACTCCTCGATCATTGGCTTCTTTAGATCGCCTCTCATCCAGCGATTCTGCTCCATACCTTCATATCGCTTTTCAAGGTTTGTTCTTCGCTCATATACGATCTCTCCCGAACGCATTACGGTATTCTGTCCATAGCTAATGTTAACTACAGCAGTAAGAATTAGAAGTAACGTAAGTCCTTTATTAAAACCAGCCTTTACCTTCATCTACCTTAGTTTTATTATTATTAAATCTTAATGTCAATCCAGCCATGAAATAACGAGCGATGATCACATTTCTCGTATCCGTTATCACGTTGTTTCCAATATTTCGGTTGATCCCAATATTCTGATTGAAAATATCATTCACAGCAACATGAACTACAAGGTTTCCTGTCTCCAGGAATCGCTTATTCAATTTCGCGTTCCAAATAAAAGGATTGATGTTAAACCCATCAGCTCTTTGAGAGTTGATTGTATATCCTGCATCACTCTCGATGAAGAATCTCCACGGTAATTCAAAGAAAACCTCTGCACTATACCTTTGCTGCGTATAAGGCTGATTAGCACCAATTGACAAACTACTGTTAGGGTTGTTATACTGAAAACCTGCTTTAAGGCTGATCTCCATCGTATCACTTCTCATTCCAATACTCAGTTCTCCACCCATCGATAGATTTTCAGTTGTATTCTCTAATCCATTAATCACCGAGTTGAATCGGTTGTAGTTCATATTTACGTTTGGATCCAGACGTAGTTTTTTATCAAACAATGGTATTCCACCACCGGCAAAAACACCTGCATTAACATTACCATCTACATTGATCGATTGAGAAATCGTTCGTCCGTCTGGCAAATAAGTGATCGCATTTGAAAACGCATCATCAGTATAAGTCATGAACGTGCTTGCCCAAACATAAGATTGTTTAAGAGCGTTCCATTTATTGAAAAAGGCATTGAAACTATGCGTATAATTTGGAATAAGATCAGGATTACCAATCTGCAAATTATTTGGATTTGTATTATCTCTTACTGGCTGTAACTGAGTTAAACTCGGCTGTGATGAACTCGTTCTATAGTTAACTCTTAATCGTTGAGAATTACTCCATTTGTACGTATACTCAACAAATGGAAGAATATTATTAACATCCTGATTGATCACATTCCCTGTGAAGTTATCTGTGTTATCAATGTTCACATTTCTGATACGTGCTCCAGCATTCAAGGAATGTTTACGGTCAGTATAGATCAATGAAGCTCCTGCACGATTTTCTAATCTTACGTTGATGAAATCATTACTATAAAGTGATGATAAACTGTCATAACTTCCCCCGTTTCGATCATAAGTCAATGTTGATTGTTCTCCATAAAAGTAGTCAACCTTATACTGGAGATTAACTTTCAATTTCCTTGACAAAGGTTCAGTATATTCTATCAAACCTCTATGACCAGTTGTATTATTTAAAATATCTCTCTTCTGATCGAATGTTGAATCAGGAATAGGGAATTCATAAAAAAGAATATTCGATTCCATGAAGTTCTCACGATCTGTATCCGTATAACCCAGCTGATACTGCACCATTAATTCACGATTACGCTTTTTAAACTCGTGAACAAGCTTAGCATCAACATTTGCTTCTAAACCATTTGCTGTGCTTGAATTAGTAACATTTGTGGCGTTTGTAGAATCTCTCAATTGACTGTAGAAAGTAGTTTCGTTTTCCTCTTCAATTTCCTCTTCCCTAACCGTAAGATTAGACTTCACTTCGAGGCTCGTTTTCTTAGCGATCTGATACTCCACAGAGAAGTTCATCGTATGCGATAGTTGCTTTTGAAACTCCTGATTGCGAGATTCAGATGTATAACTTGTATCAGGTAAGAAATACTCGTTTGTTCGCGTCTGATCTGTTGTTAATCGACTGTCGTTATAAGTATAATTCACCCCTAGTTTAACTTTCTCCCCTAACTTATCTGAATAGTAAAACCCTCCTTTGTAATTTTCAGGTAAACCAGATAGCTGCGAACCTCCTCCAAATCGAGAACGCCATCCACCTGAAAATTCATTTGTAAGTCCAAAACGAGATGCATCTCTGTAACTAAAACCAGTGTTCGGAGTGTTCGATCCTAATGCAAAAACAGATAATTTTAGATCTTTATTGAAATAATTGGCTAACAGTTCGCCTTCGTAGAATAGACTTCCATTTGGTTCACTATTAAAGTATTCTGAATTTGCGCCACCTGATCCGGCGATCTTTCCAAAATAACCTTTCTTGGCATCTTCTTTTAGTTTAACATCTAAGACCTGGATTTTTTCCTCGGAGTTACCACCCGAATTCTCATCCTCTTTCTCGTAAACTTCAACTTTATCAACTCCGTCAGCCTGTAAGTTTCGTGTCGCGATAGTTGGATCATCTCCAAAGAACTCATCACCATCAACCAATACTTTTGTGATCTGCCGACCTTGTGAACTGATATTACCATCATCATCTACCTCTAGTCCAGGTAAGTTCTTGATCAGATCTTCAACCATTGCATTCTCCTTAGTCGCAAAGGAATCAGCCACATATACTAAAGTATCACCTCTAAAATAGATCGGTTTTTTATTGGCATAAACTACTACCTCATCCATTTCAGTTGCCTGTTCAGGTAAAACAACGTTGGGAATGTGAATTGAATCATTCTCTTCCGAACCAATGATATAATATCTTTTTTCGTCAAAATTGTAGTGCGTGACTACCAGCTCCATGGTATCGATCGGCACTCCTTTAAGATCAAATGAACCGTCGGCTTCAGAACGCGTAAAACCTAGCATTTTACCGTCGGCCAGTCGCACAGCCATTATCACAGCATTCTCAAGTGGTTTGTCGTTGATGGTGTCATTAACTACACCTGTAAATGTCATATTCTGGGCACTTGCCAGCGTTGACATTAGCAAAAGACAGAAAACAGCAAGTTTTTTTATCATGTCTACTTATTTGTGTCAAAATTAACGGAAGACCGCAAAGATGTTACAAAGTTTTTGATAAGCCGTGTTAAAAACGGTTAAATACTCTCAAAGTTCATTTGAACGTAATCCCAATTCTTAGTATATGCCTCAAACCCTTATAAATACTTATCTTTGAAATATAAATAGTTAATGTGGAGAAAGGAGTCGTTTTAAAATCTACCGGTAAATGGTATAATGTTGAGCTTCAAGATGGTAGTATCATTGAATGTAGAATTCGAGGTAAGATCAGACTTGAGGGAATTAAATCTACAAACCCAGTTGCTGCCGGAGATTTTGTTTACATCACGAAAGAGGAAGATGAAACTGGAGTGATAAAAAAAATAGAACCAAGAAAAAACTATATCGTTCGTAAATCCGTCAATCTTTCGAAGCAAAAACATATTCTTGCGGCAAATGTCGATCGCGCTTACTTGATGGTTACTTTGATAGCTCCAGAAACATACATGGCATTTATTGATCGCTTTTTGGTAGCCGCAGAATCATTCAGGATTCCCGTCACCTTATTATTCAATAAGATCGATCTTTATTTCGAAGACCATCTCCCCATAGTTGAGAATGTGATGGAACTCTATGAAAGAATTGGCTATCCATGTCATAAGATCTCAGCTAAAAAAGGTACAAATATCGAATTTTTACGAGAGGAGATCAATGGTAATCAAGTGATGATCGCCGGACATAGTGGGACGGGTAAGAGTACATTGCTAAATGCACTTGATGAGACACTTGATATAAAAACTGCTCAATTATCTATGTCACATCTTCAAGGTCAGCATACGACCACATTTGCTGAAATGCATAAACTTAAATCAGGTGGCTATATTATTGATACGCCTGGAATAAAAGCATTTGGAGTCGTAGAACTTGACAAAAAGGTCATGAGTCATTATTTTCCTGAAATGAGAGCACTATTGAATGCGTGTAAATTTCATAACTGTCAACACATGAATGAACCGAACTGCGCCGTTAAAGAAGCTGTTGAAAAAGGGGAGATCGCAGAAACGAGATATAAAACTTATATGGATCTCATGACAGAAGATCAAAATGAAACATACAGATAACTATGAGAGTAATTATTCAACGTGTTAGTGAAGCAAAAGTAGAAGTCAATGATCAAATAGCAGGCAGTATTGAAAATGGCCTTTTGTTGTTTGTTGGGATCGTAGATGATGATACTGATGATGATATTGAGTGGTTATGCAACAAGCTATCAGGATTAAGAATTTTTTCTGATGATGACGGAAAAATGAATCATTCCATTCAGGATGTTGAAGGTAGTTTTCTTGTAGTCTCTCAATTCACGCTCCATGCAAAAACTAAAAAAGGGAATAGACCTGGTTTTATCAGAGCCGCTAAACCTGACATTGCAATTCCAATGTATGATAAATTCAAGAAGTCGCTTCAGGCAATCACCGGAAGACCTGTTGAAAGTGGAGAGTTCGGCGCTGATATGCAGGTATCATTGGTCAATGATGGTCCAGTTACCATAATAATCGATACGAAAAATAAAGAATAATGGAAATTCAAGAGCTTCAAAAACAAGTTGACGATTGGATCAAAAAACATGGAGTGCGTTACTTTGATGAATTGACGAATACAACAATTCTCATGGAGGAAGTCGGTGAGGTTGCACGAATAATGTCACGCAGATATGGTGAGCAAAGCGAGAAAGAATCTGACAAAGAAAAGGATCTTGGAGATGAACTTGCCGATGTCTTATTTGTGCTTACTTGTATTGCAAATCAAACTGGAGTAGACCTTAATTCGGCGATTCACAAGAACTTTGAAAAGAAAACAGTTCGAGATCATAACAGGCATCACAATAATGAAAAGTTGAAATAATAATATCCTTAACTAGCACCATGGACAAATCAATTCGCAAGGAGTACCTCATCATTTACCTTTCACCGATAACAAAGTATTTAGGATTTATTTTCTTTTCACTTGGATTGATCGGACTTCTAATCATTGGATACCTTCTAGCATTAAGTGATCTGAACTGGGAAACATATACCTTTCCAATGCCAGAAAATGTCGATTATGGTCAGATGAATTTATGGCTTCCGTATATGATACCAGGAATAGCTGCAGGATTATTTTTTACCATCGGTGGTATCATATTATTGCGATACTATTTAAAAAGAACAAAGATCCTCAGAACGGTATCGAAACGCCCCTCAAAAAAGGCTATAGTCATCAAGAATATTCAGAATTTCTATGTCCAGGTGAATAATGTACCAAGAAGAGAAGTAAGTTTTCAAACTGAGGGAGGATCAGTTCATGTTTTCAAATTCTTTAGTGAGCATTTAGCTACATTATTCAAAGAAGGCAGTGAAGTAGAAATCGTTACGGATGGTGATAAAGCGTATCCTGCTCCTGAATTCATAACGAAAGTACTGGGTAAATAAAAACAGCTACTTAAGTTAAATTTCGTACTTTTCAGTAATCAAAATGACAACAATGAAACAAATAATACTCTTTTTCTCGATTACACTTATGATGAGCCCATTTTATGCTCAAAAGGTTAAACAACATGAAGTTGACACTGAAATAAGTAAGGTGACTGTATATTTATCAGGCGCAGAAGTAAGTCGGGATTATACTGTACAGCTTCAAGCTGGATTGAATGAACTCAGGTTTACCAACATCAGTGCAAACACAGATTCAAGAAGTATCCAGTTTGAAATGGATGATCCAGCTGACCTACTTTCTATAACGATGGAAAGAGATTTTTTGAAAACACAGAACGGTAGCACGCGCATTCAATCTGTGCGAGACTCTATCGAAATGCTACAAGAAAAGAATCAAGGGATTCAAGATGAGATCAATGCACTTCAGACAGAGAAGCAAGTCCTTAACACTAACCAAAAGATCGGTGGTGATAATGTAAGTTTAACTGTCGAGCAGATCCGATCAACTGCTACATTTTACAGAGAGCGTTCACTGGCCATAAACACAAGTATTTCTCAAAAAGAAAGAGAGAAAAGAACCGTTAATCAATCCATTAATAGATTGCAACAGCAACTGAATGAGTTCAATTTTAAAGAGAATTCAAAAAATAACGTCATTGTCGTACTTGTTGAAAAAAGCGCTGCAGGATCATTGAAAGGATCGCTAAAGTATAATGTGAGTAATACTGGTTGGGCTCCAAGTTATGATCTTATCGCACCAGATATTTCTGGAGAGATCGAATTGAAATACAAAGCAAAAGTGTTCAACAACACGGGAAACGATTGGAAAAATGTTGAGATCTCATTGTCAACAGGAGATCCGAATTTAAGTGCATCTGTTCCTGAATTATCCCCATGGAAATTAAACTATAGTACTGTTAGGTATGCGCGAAACAGAGGAAGTGGAAAGAATTATAACTACGCAGTGCCACAACAACAGTCTAGACAAGCACCTGCAATGGAGCAAGGATTAGATGGTCAGGGTAGAATACAGAATATACATACTGGTAATATTTCTGGTGTAAATAACGCTCCAGAAATGAGAACGATCGAAGTGAGTGAACTATCTACAGAATTTGATATTGAAAGAAAATATTCGATTCCTTCTGATGCTAAACCGTATATCGTGGAGATTACAGAATATGATCTGACCGGGGATTTCTCTCACGTTTCAGTACCTAAACTTGATAAAGATGCATTTTTACTAGCAAAGATCACAGGATGGGAAAAACTTGATCTAGTTCCTGGTCCTTCGAATGTGTACTTCAATCAAACTTATGTTGGAGAGTCATATATCAATACTAGAAATGTTGAAGACACTTTAGGACTATCATTCGGTAGAGATGATAAAATTCTTGTGACACGCAAACGAGTTGAAGAATTCTCAAATAAAAGTGTGATCGGGAATTCTAAAAAAGACACATATGCATATGAGATCATCGTAAAGAATAATCGATCAAGGGATATTGAAATGGAACTTTTTGACCAAATACCTATTTCTACGGATAGCGATATCGATGTTTCAGTGAATGAAACTTCAGATGCTACGTATGATGAAAGTACTGGAGAGTTGGTCTGGAAAGTAAAGTTGAAACCTGGAGAAGCTAAAAAATACACGATCTCGTTTACGATCAAATATCCAAAAGAGAAAAAGATTCAGGTTAAAAAATACAGATCAGTTTCTGCTCCTAGCTTCTAGTGACAAAGGAAAATGTTCATAGAGTATTCGTTAATTGGAGCAGTGGAAAAGATGCGACGCTTGCATTATACAAATTATTGCAAGATCACAGGTATGATGTAGAACGTTTATTAACTACGGTCAACAAATCGAACAAACGCATAAACATGCACGGACTTCATGTATCTCTACTTGAAGCTCAGGCAAAAGCAATTGGTATTCCTCTCGACATTGTATATCTCACTGAACAGTTGGATATGGAGATATATGCTGATCTTATGAAGCAAAAGCTTAAAGATATTCAGCAAAAAGGAGTAAACACCTCCGTCTTCGGAGATATTTTTCTAGAAGATCTCAAAAAATACCGTGAACAGCAATTAGCTGGAATAAAAATGAAAGGGCTTTTCCCTCTATGGAAGCAATCAACAGAAAAAGTAATTAGAGAATTCATAGATCTTGGATTTAAAGCTATCGTTGTTTCAATTGATGATCAGGTTCTGGATAAATCTTTCTGTGGTAGAATGATCGATGAAAAATTCATTCAGGATCTTCCAAAAGATATTGATCCTTGCGGTGAAAATGGGGAATTCCATACGTTCTGCTTTGACGGACCAATATTCACCAAACCGGTAGAATTTAAGTTGGCTGAAAAGATCTACAAGACCTACCCGGCACCATCTGGTAATGAAAATAATTTGGAAGAATATGGCTTTTGGTTTCAGGATCTCGTGCTAAAAAATCCTGAATAGAAAGAAACCATTGGTCAACTTATGACGTTTATATCATAGCTATCCAATTTTCACACTATGATAAAACCGTACTTACTTGTACTTCTAGGTACCCTATATTTAAATGTTAACGGCCAAATTATAAGTCAGTTTGACTTTGATAGTAATCCAGTTACTAACGCCATAATTGGACCAAATGCATCCTCTATTTCAACGAGCGCAACATCAAGTCCTGGCGGTGTTGGTGGAACCAATGGTCTAAATGCCGGACTTCCTAAAATGGATATCGACATGGTAATTCCAGGCAGTCCAACTTTTGATGTTAATGGTATAGATGTTTCTTTCGATTTTCAGCGCGATGAGAATGGTGGTACATTCTTCGAGAGAGGAAATAGTCTAAGAATGAATGGGATCAGTAACTTAAGTGTTCAGTATCGCGTTGATGATGGCGTGGGTGGTTACAACGTGGTTAACTCTGGAAATATTTACGCTTTGCCTAATGACAACACCTTTAGAAATTACAGATTCATTTATACACCATGTGATGGAGTTGGAATGGTCATGGTTGATGGTGTTGTTATCTGGACGAATGATGGTCCTGACAATAGAAACATGTATTGGGTTGGCGCAGGAGATGTTGAGTTTGGACGAGGAATGGATGGGACAGGCTCTAATCGCACTTTAGTAGACAACCTCATCGTGGGGTCTGTTGACTGCTCGCCGCTTCCGGTAGACTTTCTGAGCCTCACAGCCAGACTAAATCAAGATCGCACTGTTGACGTTAACTGGCATACCACAACCGAAATCAATAGCAGCCACTTCATTGCAGAACGACGTGATGATCACTCAACATGGGACTCGATAGGATACGTCATGGGTGCTGGAAACTCTACTCAACCACTCTCCTATTCGATTGTGGATAAAAACCCGTTGAATGGAATAACCTACTACAGAGTGAAGCAAGTTGATTTTGACGGAAATTACTCGTTTTCATCCATTGCATCTGTTCATACGTATTCATCAACATTTACAGTTCATCCCAATCCATCATCAGGGATATTTGTAATTGATCATACGGCAGATGAAGATCCTGACCAGCAAATATTGATCTATAACGCTATTGGAAAGCTTATTCTTAATCAATCCATGAACCAATCAAGTACAACGATTGATATCCGAGAGGAAAAGGATGGAATTTACTTTGTTCGGATGGGTAACTCGGTTGTGAAGGTGATCAAGAATTGATTATCGCATGAGATACATTTTACCCCAGTTGCGCTCAAAATGTTGATCGGCACCTGATTCACGATGTTCGATCGGTTCTCCGTTAATTCTAGCTTTAACTCGGTAAACATAAACTCCATTTGCAAGCGGATCGCCAAACTCATCTCTACCATCCCAAGCATACTCGGTAACATTTCGGCCAATACGAATTGGTCCTAACTCATCTTCCGTAATCTCACGTACAACCCTTCCAGTAACCGTCATGATCTGAATTATCATTTCGTCTGGCACCTGTTGCCCTGTAAGAGTAAATACGAATCGCGTACTCGTCGAGAATGGATTTGGATAATTCATAATATGTGTGATCGTTGACTCTAGAATAACTTCAAATTGAATTCTATACTCCAGATCTCCTGACAAATTTCCTGAATTATCGGAGCCTTGTACTAATAACTCGTAGGTACCAGATTGATCGAATTCTCCATTATAAATGATCTTAAATTTCAAATTAGAACCATCGGCTGGAATCCATTGCATGATCTGATTTCCCTGCCCATCGATAAATGGAATACTCTTTTGTTCTCCAGAAGGATCAGTAAGAAAGATTCCGAAATTACTCGTATCGGCGTCTTCATCCATCAACAGGAATGGGTTTTCATCTTTTAAAGTGATAACTACCTCCGCGTTCGGATTCACAATATCACCATTTAGTATGTGCTGACCATCAAAAGTCACATCGAGGATAGGGTTAATATCATCTTGTTCAAGTGAAAATGGGATCTGCAATAAATTATTAAAGTGAGCTAATTCAGGCTGATCCTTGAATTGATTTTGAGAACCATTTACATATGGGTTAACCTCCATCCACAGCGTATTTTCACCAGCTAATCCTTCAGTTGAAAAGCGTAAAGTATCTCTCAGTATTTCCCCAGCTTTTAGGGAGTCTTGTCGTTCATAAGGAATTGGATGAATGACTTGATTCTGATCTGTAACCCAATAATGAACCAATAATGAGTCCATGTCTAGATCACTAATATTTCTAATATCTACAGCAAATGTCTTCTCAACTCCTTCTTGCAATGAATCTGGATCATTCGGTAGAAAAACGTAATCGTTAATTCCATCGATCGCTGCTTCAGGTAATCTTTCATACAGCACGTGCCATCTGTCTACTTGAGCCGGAGTTAACGTAGTTGAATCACTATACTCAGCTGCAAGTTGCAAATATGGATACTGACTAGCATCAACTAATGAATTCAAGTTCAAAATTGAGTCGTTGGCAGTAAACAACGTATCGATCTCTAACTGTACATTTTGGTTTATATCAAGACCTTTAATGATCAATCGTGTTTCATCATCTGAATTGGTTTCCTCTGCATCTTGCTTCCAATAAAGCGTATTCCAATTTGCCGCTGGTCCAATTATCGTTGATGTTTCCTGACCAATGTTTGATAATCCTTGGATCGTTGAATTAAATGATAAGAATTCATCTGGCTGCTGAGCGATCATCTCCTCAGTTGATCCAGGATCCCCCATACGTGTTAACATAATAAACGCTCTGTCGTCCTGACCAACGTAGATACTATCAGAACCTATCGATTGAAAAGTTGTGAAAAGACTCGGGTGCAGTGATTGCCAGTTGCCGAATTGAGCATTTCTTGCTGTGTAAATAAGAACGTAATGTCCATTCGGTATTTCATTCAGCAACATGGACTCCAATGCTTGTAATTGAGCAGCAGTGTTCTGTCTAAAAATGAAATAATATTCTACTCGATTTCTACAAGCTCCGTTATCATTAACATTTCCGAATGAATTATCCGTGTTTAATCCATCATAATTCGTTCCCCAAGGCTCCATGTTAGAAGGATCAATCACAGCAACGTGGATAGAAGGCGGTGTTGAGCATAAGTTATATTCTGCAACTTGACCATTTATTCTCCAAAGTGTTTCGTTGAATTCAGCAGCACTATTTGCATTATCGTAGACATCACAAGAGATCTCTGCTTCAAGCGTTGTGAAATTTCTCTTTCTATTCGGTCGATCATATTCTATTCCCGCAAAACCACCATTTTTAAACTGAAAGAAATGATCTTGTCCCCAACCCGTTTTTCCTGGGATATACTGAAAAGAATGCTCCGTCCAATTCAGCACAGTAGAATCGACCGCAACTCTCCAAAAGTAAGAAGTACTATCAGTTAAGATCAACGGGCTCGTTGAATTATTAGAAGTCAACTGCCATTCATTTGGAAATACTTCGTGCACTCCACCAAGACCACTTTTTATCGCATATCGGTGAAATGGACTATTAAATTCATCTGTTGTATCAATTTCAAAACGGTAGGTATTAAAGCTAGCTATAGGATTGATCGTTGATGCTTTGACTACAACAGAGTCTTCAGGAACTACAGCGTAATCATAAGGCAGAACAGGCAGAATTCCATCAACATTAATAAAGAAGTTTTTCGTGAGCTGATTATTTCCAAATTCATCATACTGTTCAGGCACAAAAGAAGGCAGATCGACTGAAATTGAAAACTCATTCATACCTAATCCAATATCAGGTTGGAGCGGCATACTGATAGAAATTGTGTCCCTGTAATCTAAACCATAGATTTGTCTAATGTAAGTCGAGTCAAATGTTGAATTTGGAAAATTTCGAACTACATTCAATGCAAACGTATCTTCGATACTTCTACCTAAGTTCACAAGTGCGATATTCACCTGGATCGAATCTGTTTCTAAATTGACATTATTTGGGGTGAACCAAACGTCCTCTGACGTTAGATCTATCTCAGGAAGAGCATGCCAATTCAAACGCATAACAGGATCTCCGTGCAAAGTCATTTGAGTAACTGTTGATTCCATGATCAAACCAGAATTTCCATTTGAGACGTCAGCAATTGTATTCTGAATCTGTTCACCAATTGTCGCTCCATAGTTATCGGGACTCATTTTTTGATAAAGCCTATTTGAGTAGGTATTCAAGGCTGACGCAAATCCCAATTTCGTTGAAGAAAGAAAACCAATTGCTCCTAAGTTGTCTATGAGTATAAAATCTTCAGAATAGGAATTGTTATTCAGTTTAAATATATCTCCAGTGTAACATCCATTTCCAATAACCATCGGATACTTTCCGGTATTTCCCCAGTCTGAAGGATCGTCAATACTTTGATCAAAACCTTCTGCCGTTGCATGACCAAAAAAGGTCATCAACGAAACCCCGTTTTCCAGGAAAACATCAACTTCTGAGCTCAATACTGGATTAAACGGATTCGAGGTCTCTTTAAAATATGACGTTACATTACCACCGTAATCAGGTCCTTCAATGATCTGCTTCATTGAATTCAAATAATTCTTTAAAAGCGTTTGCTCAGTTGTATTGGCTCCTCCCCCAAAATGAAGTATTTGTTTTTGCCATTCTTTGCTTGGCTTATTGTAAATACTTGACTGATTTTGTGCCGCCTCATACGTCTGGATCTTTGAGAGATACCATTGAAGTTCAGTATCATTATTAGCAGCAATTCGTCCCGTGGGAATAGCTGGACCTAATTCAGTAGAACCATTCCATTTCCCTGTTATACATACATCAGAAGATGGATACCCATAACTCGGCACCAAATTCCTTGTCATAGCAGCTGCACTCTTTCTTGCACTACTCGATGGATTTGTGTTTGGGTCACTAGCTTCTGTTATACCTTTTCCAACAAGAAATAAGGCAACAGGTTTTTCTGTCGATTGGTTGTAAACAAAATTCGAAAATCTTCTTATCGAAAGAATATGTTTAGGTACTCCACCTCCAAATTGCATCCAGGCATCTCCGATCTCACACATCACAACATTGTACCCTCCTCCCTGAGGTGAAGAGCGGTAACTAGCATATTCCGATGCACTCGTTTGCATCGATTTGTTGTAGATCAATAAATAGGCCTCTTCAAGATCAAGATTTGAATAGTTATCAAATGAACCGTTACCATTTACGGGCGCTAGTTCACCAATACTTTGAATTTCACTAGCTGATTGAATGACAAATTTTTGTCTATTTGTTGAGATCGCATTGGGCACTAGTCCTTGCCATGTACCGCTATTTTCAACAAAAGGGATCTTTCTGGGTACATCACCCCCAAACACATAAGCTGAAGGATTTGATAACGAGGTGTTTGTTAGATCCATTCGAATCTTGGCTTCATTTGTACTATTAAAAAGCTCCAGATCTAACCAGTCAGCACCGTCCATATCCCCTGTCCGTGGGTATTCTATGGAAACATAATTGATCGATTGATAATCCGTTGCAGCCCCCTGGTCTCCAATGATCTTAAAGAAAACGTTGGTTGTTCCATCTTCCAGCTCTGAAGGTGAGAACGGGTTAGAAACCACAGTCTGTCGATAACCGAGGAATACTTCATTATGCATTTCAACATTATTACTCCCAACTTCCCAAACTAAATGATGGTTACCTGTACCAGTGAATGACGCATTAGAATTGGCATTTGACTTCGCATGAAAAAGAGCATTAGGGGCATCAGTTCCGTCATACCTGGAAACTGTTGATAGTGGAATGACTTGAGTAAAATCATTAGCTCCATTATAATTTAAGCTTCCCCAACCTTCTCCAGGTGAATAATAAGAGGTATACACACTACTAACCGAATACCCCCCATAATAGCGATTGCTGTAGCTTTGAAAAACTTCTTCCCAAAAATAAGTTGCAGGTGTAAAAGCAGTAAAATTAGTGGCTGTTTCCTCAACAAAACGCAATCCATTACCATTGTTTGTCCAGGTAAAGAAGTAATACAAGGTATCATTATACAGTGAGTATGCCGGGTTTCCTATATCATCAGACCCATCATAGAGCAATGAATCCAGCCACCCATCATTTCCTTCTGCATAAAACTCAATATAGTCTCCTGGATCAAACGAATTGTCACCTCCATCCTCTACGAAAAGTGGAAGCTCATGCTCCTTTCCAAAAACTTGTAATTGATTTGGTGAAATAGTCGAAACTGGAATGCCTGAAGATTGTAAGGTCGAATAGTCAATGCGATAAATTCCATCTTCCACAATTGGAAACTTGTAATAAGACTGACTATAGTCTATCCATTCATTCCCGTATGTTTGTGAGAATGATCCGAATGTCATAGTAGACAAACCGATCAATATGAGCAAATTACGTAGCACGTCGATTTCTAGTCCTTAAATCCAAATTTAAGGGAAATTACGTGGGAAAACAACGCTTCTGACTGATTTCCAATGTTTGTAAAAGCGTAATCCAGCGTAACCCCCTTTAAGGTAACACCTATTCCAACATTTGGTTGAAAAGTGAGTGATTCGCTGTCATCAAAATTCTTTATGTATTGGAAGTTGTTCACTCCTGTACGAACAGCCACGATATCTCTCCAACCAATCTCTAATCCAAATAACGGATCAATACTTAAAAGGTTGGTTTGGACAAGCGTGTTTCTTCGACCATCAGTAGTCATTACGAAGTTGAATTCAGGTGAAACATGGATATCGTTCCAGCCCGTATTAATTCTTCTCTGTGCAGCAAAGATCAATCTAGGGAGAGTTAACTCCAATCCGTTTTCTGGAATTTCGTTTCCAGTTTCAATGAAAACCTCTTGCATATTTTGATCAAGATCAAACACCCAAGCATTGAATGTTGAAGTAACATCTCTTGCCATCAATCCAAAATGCCATTTGTCATCAGGGGAATATTGTAAACCTGCATCAAGACCAAAACCCCAACTTCTTGCAAAATCTCCAGCTCGCCTGTGGACGATTTTCACTGTACCTCCAAGACTTAATCCTGGAATAGATAGTTTTCTACCATAAGAGAATAGAAATCCGTAATCTGCAGCTGTAAATAAAGTGATACGATCGTAATCAATATTTCCTTCATTATTGATCAGTTGCGTTGTGTTTGGAATATCGTCTACCCCAAAACGAATAGCTGCAAAACCGATCGAACTTTTTTCATCGATACTGTGAGCAAGACCGATATAATCATACTTTGCTATACCAGCGAAATACTCCGAATGCATAAGTCCAACGTCGAGTTTGTTCTCAACCTTTGTCAATCCAGCAGGATTCCAGTATACAGAGGTGACATCGTCAACTCCAGCGACCATTGCGTTACCCAACCCTAAAGATTGAGCGCCAACACCGATCTGAAGAAATTCATTGGAATACTTCGGAGCAACAGTTCCTTCATCTTGAGCAATTCCCTTGAACCCAATAAATAGGCCTAATAAACAAAATAGTAGTTGTATTCTTGCTTTCATTATCATTCTAAACTGTAAAAATGGTGAAAAATTGTACAATAGAAAAAAAAATGACTGCATTGTTAACCGAAAGAATATTCTAACTAAAATATCATTTATCTGCAATAATATTAGATCTTTTTAATACATTGGCATACAGTTTGGTAGGACCAGATAAAATGATTTAAAACTAACATGATGAAAAAAACAGTTTACTTAACAATGGTTGTGGCATTAGTGTCACTTATTTTTTCCACTAATGCATCTGCTCAAGGTGTGAGACAGGGAAATATTATTATCGACCCGTATTATGGAGGTCCTAACTTTGGGAAAGCTTTCATTCAAGCGGTCGAAGAACAAAACCCTGGGAATTCTAATTTTAACGCTTCAGCAATTGGACCGGCAGGACTTCGAATAGAATACATGTTAGGTGATAGAATTGGACTTGGAGTTGACGCAATTTACAATTCAAGAAATATTACCTTCAATGCGAATGATACGATTACAGATGGTAATGGCAATCAAACGATTGAAACGAATAACTACGAATACGATATGAAACGTCTAAGAGTTCAAATGAGATTCAATTATCACTTTCAAATAGATAACCCAGCATTAGATAGTTACTTTGGAGTTGGAGCTGGAACTAATAATCGTTTCAGAACAACATATGAAAATGGAGTCGAGATAGATGGTGAGCTTTCAAACTTAACCTTATTAAAGTTTTCATTAAGAGCTTGTCTGGGTATGCGTTATTATTTTACAGACAATATTGGATTGAATGCAGAAATTGGTATAGGCGGACCGCTTGTATCCGGAGGTATTTCTGTTAAGTTCTAAAGAAATAAATTCTAATTTAAAAAGGTGGCGATTCTTCGTCACCTTTTTTTTTGTTTCTTTGTATCCATGTTCACTGTTGCAAATATTCTCACAGGATTCAACCTATTAGCTGGAGTATCAAGTATAATATTTACTTTTTCTGGTAGATTGGAATGGGCAGTTTTAGCAATTTTCATCGGGGCATTCTTCGACTTTTTTGATGGATTTGCAGCACGTATGCTAAAACAGCCCAGTGAACTCGGAAAGCAACTAGATTCTTTAGCTGACCTAATTACCTTTGGTGTTGCGCCAGCAATGATCGTATTCGTACTCTTGATCATTTCAGGTTCTTGGGATATAATTGTTGCTCAGGATGGCTCACTAGATCAGCTGTGGAAGGATGGAACCTTTGGATATAACATAAATTACTGGACTACTGTATATTTAAATGACCTAGTCGGTAATGCTAATCCTTATTTCCCTAGCCATTTTTATGGATGGTATCTCATTATGCCATTTGTTGCATTGCTTATTCCTTTCTTAAGTATGTTTAGATTGGCTAAATTCAATTTGGATGAACGTCAATCGACAGGATTTATAGGTCTTCCAACACCAGCCAACAGTATTTTCTTTGCTTCATTCGCACTTCTGCTTTGGGATGGTTTCGGTCAGGATAACTGGAAAACAGTAATGTCTATGACCCTCATAAAAGATCAAGTTCTCATGACATTCGTAGTCGTGTTTTCAATTCTTCTGGTTAGCGAAGTAAAGTTATTCTCTCTAAAATTTAGTCAGTTTAAATGGAATGGTAACGAGATCAGATATACTTTTTTAATTCTTTCTGCGATAATTATTGCCCTTTTATATGTTTGGGCTTTACCAATTATTGTACTTTTGTACTTGATACTTTCACTGGTATCGAATTTACTAATAACGGATAAAAAATAGATTATGAAATTCAAAGCTGAAATCGACGTAATGCCACAGGATGCACTTCTTGACCCACAAGGAAAAGCAGTATCACACAGCATGAAAACGATCGGACTTCCACAAATAACAGATGTTAGAATTGGACGTCATATTCAGTTGTACGTTGAAGCCGCAAACGAAGAAGAAGCGAATGCTAAGATCGAAGAAGCGTGCAAAAAACTACTTGTTAACCAGGTAATGGAGCGTTTTGAATTTACGATCGAGGAAGCTAAACTAGCTTAACTCGGGTCTTTAACGAAGGTACTTTTCTATTGTAATGTGGAGATTGAGTCCACGCAGTTCATTTCCCTGAGCGACTATATCCCCATCTCCATTTATTAGAAAGGAATAAGGAATACTGCGCACTCCGTAGAGTTTAGAAACTTCATTTCCTTCATCAATACAATGGCTATCCCAATCCAGTTGATCTGTTTCGATCGCTTGTTTCCATTTATCCTTGTCACGATCTAGTGATACACTAAGAACGACGAATTTCTTCCCATTCTCAAATTTTTCCTTTCGATATTTCTCATAGGCTTCAACCACATTCGGGTTCTCATGACGACAAGGTCCACACCAGGACGCCCAAAAATCGAGCAGCACCATTTTACCTTCATAATCTGAAAGCGAAACTTCTTTCCCATCAGGATCCAAGAGCGTAAAATCAATAGAGCGTTGACCATTTTTCGGTTGAGATAAAGCAACTAATGGGAAAATGAATAGAGCAAAAAGTAATCGCATAACAATGGTTTGTTTCGCCATTAATGTACAAAAAGCAATCCAAATTAGTTCTATTTACTTGAATCAAAGTGGAATCGATAGAATAATGAAAAGTCTATGATCCACCCATCGGAAAGATCCGAGTTGATCTGATTGCGCTGATCTCCAATATATGTCAAGGGTATGCCCAACTTGACTTTTTCATCATACATTCTAAAAGATCTACCCACGGAATAACCCAAACCTAGTTTAACATTGACATTATTCTTGAATTCATAATGACCATACACTGATACCTCATTCGTTGATCTTGTGATATATCTATCCTTTATTGTGTATAATTGATCGGCGAGATCATAGCTTCTCACCTCACCTTTGAAATTTAATCCTATTCGGAATTGATCGACCAATGAATAATTGATATTGGCTGAAACAGGCAATAATGCATTTATTTCGAGTCGTTCTGTTCGATCTTGATAATATAATCCAGCGACTGGAACCAGCATTGTACCGAAACTCTCCCGATTTGAATATAGACCGAATTTATAATTTAAGAATCTTGACTTTTTGTACTTCAATAACCCGACACCACCAATCTGGAAATCTTGACTTGATATATCTTTCATATCTGAGGCTAGTTTTGGTAGAAAAAGAAACATACCGCTCCATTTAGAATTCATTTTTAGATTTGTTCCTAGCTTAAACAGAATACTTGAAACTGAAGATCTTCTTTCACTTACATTAAAAGCACCTTCAACTCTTTCATATGATGAACCCGTCAAAAAAGTAACTCGATCATTTACCTGTATCGGAAGTGTTACATCGCCATTGAATTGATTGATCGTTGTTTTCTCTTCACTCGCATCAAATGTATTTGAAGGTGAAATAGAATAACTTATTTTAACCAGATCTATGTACTCTTGACAAGCACTTTTGTTCGTGAAAAGTGCAAATAGAATGGTGATCGCTACGGATCTATATACTTTTGAACGTGTTAACATAAGTCTAGTTTTACATGGTTTTATGAACCAAATGTAAAACAGAAGTATGCTAGACTATAATTGAAAACAACAACTCAAACCAGACGATTTGCGAAATTCGCAAATTCAAAAAGTACGATAGCTAATAAAGGTGTTGAATATTTTTGAGCTTTAATTACCCAAAACGAGAATTGGAATGAACTTACAAATATTACGACATCCTACGAATATCCGCTCCAAGATTGTTCAAACGGATATCAATATCCTGGTAACCACGATCGATCTGCTCAATATTATGGATCACACTTTTTCCTTCAGCAGATAAAGCAGCGATCAAAAGCGAAACTCCAGCTCTAATATCTGGTGATGTCATCTGAATACCACGAAGATTTGTCTCGCGATTCATTCCAATTACAGTAGCACGGTGTGGATCACATAAAATGATCTGTGCTCCCATATCGATCAACTTATCCGTAAAGAATAAACGCGATTCAAACATTTTTTGGTGAATCAAAACACTTCCTTTTGCCTGTGTAGCAACAACCAAAACAATGCTCAAAAGGTCTGGCGTAAATCCTGGCCACGGTGCATCAGAAACAGTTAAGATCGATCCATCGATGAATGTATCCACTTCGTAAGATTTTTGAGAAGGAATATATAGATCATCTCCACGTAACTCCATTTTAATTCCTAAACGTTGAAAGGTCTGTGGAATTATTCCAAGGTGCTCATAGCCTACGTCTTTGATAGTTATCTCGGATTGAGTCATTGCTGCCAGACCAATGAAACTTCCGATTTCGATCATATCCGGTAAAATTCGGTGATAACAACCACCCAATGACTTCACCCCTTCGATGTGTAACAAGTTACTTCCGATCCCGGTGATCTTGGCTCCCATATTATTCAACATCTTACACAGTTGCTGCAAGTAAGGCTCACACGCGGCATTATAGATCGTCGTTTTCCCCTTTGCAAGGGATGCAGCCATTACAATATTCGCCGTACCCGTCACAGAAGCTTCATCCATGTGAATGTATAAACCTTCCAGTTTTTTAGCCTCTACGGTATAAAAGTGCTCTTTAGAATCGAAATTAAACTTAGCTCCCAGCTTGATCAATCCTTCAAAATGCGTATCTAATCTTCTGCGACCGATCTTATCACCACCTGGTTTAGGCATGAAAGCTTTTCCAAATCGTGCTAATAGCGGTCCAATGATCATAACTGATCCTCTCAGTCCACTAGCGCGTTGTTTAAAGTCTTCTGATTTTAAATAATCAAGGTTAACATCCTTTGCTTGAAAGATGTATGTCCCCTTCTCTACTTTTTCGATCTTAACTCCCATCGCCTGCAGAAGGTTGATGAGCTTGTTAACATCAATAATATCAGGCAAATTTGAAATGGTTACTTTTTCTGGAGTAAGGAGTACAGCACATAGAATTTGTAATGCTTCGTTCTTGGCTCCCTGAGGAATTACTTCTCCTTTTAGTTTCTTTCCTCCGTGTATTTCAAATGATGCCATAGTTGATTATTTTCTTCTTTTCTTACCTTTTCTCTTCTTTGAAGGTTTAGCAGGTGTAATATTGAATTGCTTGAGAATCTGCTTTGTTGGCATAAGCTGCTCTGGGTTTTCAAGCTTTAACTTTCCTTTTGATAGTTCTTTCAAATGTTGAGCGATCGCACCATTCTCTACATTTTCCGTGTGCCACATCAGATAATTCTTCTTCAATAAATTACCTAATAGATCTGTCATGTATTCACGCTCCTCATCATCCTTAATATCAGCCGCCGTTTTGATCATCTCCTCTGTGTAATGACCAAAATGACCGTACTTACTTTTATTCTTAGGATATTTCATATCCTTCGGACGTTCTCGTAATTTTTCCTGTTCTGGAATTGGATACGGTGAATCCACATCGATCTCGAAATCACTCATGATGAACAAATGTGTCCACAGTTTATGCGTGTAGTCTTCTACATCACGTAAATGAGGATTTAACTGTCCCATCACATCGATGATAGCTCGAACGGCACGATTACGTTCTTCTCTAGACTCAATGCGTTTAGCATGTTCGATCATGTTCTGAACGTTACGTCCGTATTCTGGAATATGAAGCTGAGGTCGCTCCGTATTATACGAAAGCGCATTCATTGTTTTATCTGTCAAAATCTAATCAGTTTAATGTGTACCGAACTCGCTGGATTATCCCCAGATCAAGATCGCTCCGATCACTGCCAATGCAATAATCGTAAAAATTGTACCTACTGCTGCTGTCGATTCTTCAAAAAAGTTATCAGGCATAATAATTTGTTTTTAATTGTGGTAAAAATAATAAATAAGTAGGTTTTATAAAGGAGTTAGAAAAGATATTTTTCAAATGAATAGTTCTAAAAAGACGATTGTCTAAGAAAAAGATGCCATCACTATCCACACCCTACAAAATTGGTCACTCTAATTAGTTACTGGTCACTACTCACTTGTCACTAGTCACTAATCACTACCAAATGATCACTTCACAAAAACCACCTCCGGTTTCGGTAGCATTTCTTTTCTGATCAATCGTTTTCCTTTTTTCCACAATTGCCATTCTTCGGTTGTTCCATTTTTCATGCGAACGGTTAAAGCATAATACATATCTGTTTCTGCACTCACCTCATATCGACCATGAATCACTTGCTTCTCTGTCGTCAACCACAATTCGTCATATGCCAGTTTCAATGTATAATCAGTGGCCGGCACGGTAACCTGGTTGTCATTTACTTTAACCACATATGGATCCTGCGTTCCCTCGTAGGTTCCAAGGTAACGTTTAGGAAAAGGTCTATTCCCCATCATACATGCTGAAAATAGCAGAAAACTAACTAAAACGCCTAAAATGAGTCGGTTGTTCATTATCATTCTTTTCACTCACCTAAAGTAGTCAATTCTTCCAAAACCTGAAAGTTTTTCACATTTCGACCCAAGTATCAACATCCTCAATTTTCTTTCATTGAAAAGCACTAACTTTATTTTTCAATTTTCGAAATCATGGAACAATATCATAATCTTTTACAGCATATTCTGGATAATGGTGTAGATCGTGGAGATCGCACAGGAACGGGTACCCGCTCAATTTTTGGGCATCAAATGCGCTTTGACCTTCAAGATGGTTTCCCGTGCGTAACTACGAAAAAACTGCACCTAAGATCTATTATTCATGAACTACTTTGGTTCATTAGTGGAGATACAAATATCAAATACCTGAAAGAGAACAAGGTTTCTATTTGGGATGAATGGGCGGATGAAAACGGAGATCTTGGACCAGTTTACGGTCACCAATGGAGATCCTGGCCAGATGGTCAAGGAGGCACGATCGATCAGATCGCTCAATTGGTAGATCAACTCAAAAATAATCCCAATTCAAGAAGACATATTGTTTCAGCCTGGAACGTGGCCGATGTAAAAGATATGGCCCTACCTCCTTGTCACTGCTTGTTTCAATTCTTTGTTGCTGATGGAAAGTTGAGTTGCCAGTTATATCAGCGTTCTGCTGACACTTTTCTTGGTGTACCATTTAACATTGCAAGTTATGCGCTCTTTACAATGATGTTGGCTCAAGTATGTGACCTGGAACCAGGCGAATTTATTCATACGTTTGGTGATGCCCATTTGTATTCAAATCACTTTGACCAGGCGAAACTTCAGTTATCAAGAGACTTTAGACCTTTACCGACGATGAAGATCAACCCTGATGTGAAAGATATCTTCTCCTTTAAGTATGAAGATTTTACGCTAGAGAACTACGATCCTCATCCACATATCAAAGCTGCGGTTGCCGTTTAAATTCTACGTATGAAGTTTAGTTTAATAGTTGCTGTTGGGGAAAATAATGAGATCGGCAAAAACAATGATCTTCTTTGGCATTTACCAAGGGATATGAAGTTTTTCAGAGAAACGACAACTGGTCATATTGTAGTCATGGGCAGAAAAAACTGGGAATCTATTCCGGAAAAGTTTCGACCATTGCGCGATCGTCAGAATATCATGTTAACGAGAAATAACTCCTATGAGGCTAAAGGAGCAGAAGTAATTTCTTCTTTCAGTGATATTAAAGCTGTCATCAAGGATGATAGCAGAACTTGTTTCATTATTGGAGGATCTCAGATCTATGATCTGGCATTAGAAGATGGGAGTGTAAGTGAAATGTATATCACTCATGTACATCAATCATTTGATGCTGATACTTACTTCCCGGAAATCGATCTTTCTAAATGGGAAAGCGAAACGATCCTGTCTCATGAAAAGGATGACAAAAACCCACATTCTTTCACTATAAAACGTTACTGGAAATAAGCATGAAACTATGCATGGCCGAAAAACCGAGTGTGGCAAAAGACATTGCCAATGTGATTGGTGCTAACCAACGCAAAGACGGTTATTATGAAGGCAATGGATATCAAGTTTCCTGGACTTACGGTCATCTATGTACATTGAAGGAACCAAAGGATTATGTAGATGATTGGAAATATTGGAATCTGCGTTATTTACCAATGGTTCCATCTAGATTCGGGATAAAAGTCATCGAACAGGATAGTATTCAACGTCAATTCAAGATCGTTGAAAGACTCGTTCAGAATGCTACTGAGATCATAAACTGCGGTGATGCCGGACAAGAGGGAGAGGTCATCCAACGATGGGTGCTCTTAAAAGCGAAATGCAAAGCACCGATCAAACGGCTATGGATCAGCTCATTGACCGAAGAAGCGATCAAAGAAGGATTCGCGAACTTAAAGGAAGGGGATAAATTCAATAATCTGTATGCTGCGGGAAGTACACGTGCCATCGGTGATTGGTTGTTAGGTATCAACGCGACTCGATTATTCACAAAGAAGTTCGGCCATCAAAAACAAGTGCTTTCGATAGGAAGAGTACAGACCCCTACTCTAGCCATGATCGTCAATCGACAACTTGAAATTGACAACTTCAAATCAGAAGATTATTGGGAGCTAAGAACATTATACAGGGAAACTGAATTTAATAGTGTACTAGGAAAAATAAAGAAGGAAGAAAAAGCTAAATACGCTTTGGAGAAGATCACTGAAGAAGAATTCGAGATCACTTCTTTCGAACAAAAAGAAGGTAAGGAGAAGCCTCCACGCTTATTTGACCTGACAGCTCTTCAGGTTGAAACAAACAAGAAACTGGGTTATTCAGCAGATGAAACCTTGAAATATATCCAAAGTCTTTACGAGAAAAAGCTCGTTACATATCCTCGTGTTGATACGACTTATCTACCTGATGATGTCTACCCAAAAATCCCAGGCATACTGAAGAATCTTAAGTATTATCAGGAGTTAGTAGCTCCGTTACTAGAAGGTAAGATCAGAAAAAGCAAGCAGGTTTTCGATAACAAAAAAGTTACTGATCACCATGCGATCATCCCCACTGGAGTGGTTCCCTCGGGCGTCTCGCCTGAAGAAAAAAGAGTTTATGACACCGTGGTAAAACGATTCATTTCTGTTTTTTATCCAGATTGTAAAGTGAGTAATACAACTGTTTTAGGAGAAGTCCTAAAACTTGAATTTAAAGCGACGGGTAAACAGATTTTATCACTTGGTTGGCGAGAGGTCTACGAGAATGACAAGAAAAAATCGAAGGACAAAGAAGAGAAGATCATGCCTGTCTTTGAAAAAGGTGAAAAAGGTCCACATGAACCAAGGATCGATCAAAAGAAAACCTCACCTCCAAAACCTTATACGGAAGCAACTTTACTTCGGGCTATGGAAACCGCAGGAAAACAAGTTGATGATGAAGAGATGCGTGAACTAATGAAGGATAATGGTATAGGAAGACCTTCAACTCGTGCAAACATCATCGAAACTCTATTTCGAAGAAGATATATCACCCGAAATAGAAAATCGATCGTTGCGACACAAACAGGAATAGACCTCATCAAAGTAATCGAAAATGAGACCTTAAAATCACCAGAGCTTACGGGTGATTGGGAACGAAAACTCAGACTCATTGAAAAAGGAGAGTTTCAGCCGGATCAATTCAAGAAAGAATTGGTAGACATGGTCGTTGGTTTAACGAACGAGGTGCTATTCAGCGAGAAACAACATGCGATCACAATTCTCGACGAAGAAGAGCTCAAGCAAAAGAAGAAAAAGAAACGTTCCTCAACGAAAAAAGTAGAGATCACAGAACTCAATTGTCCTAAATGTGAATCTGGAACGCTGATCAAAGGAAAAAAAGCATACGGTTGTGAGCGATTCAAAGAAGGTTGTAAGTTCGTTGTCCCATTTGAGTTCATGGGTAAAAAACTAACGAACAAGCAACTTGCGGACCTGATCCAAAAAGGAAAAACAACCAAAATCAAAGGGTTTAAAGTGCCAGGAAGTGAAGAGAAAAAAGATGGGAAACTTCAATTTACGGAAGACCACAATATTGAATTAATCGAATAACTATGACTCGCGTAATCACATTGGTATTATTATTCACCTTGGCTATCGTATTTCATGGCCAAATTGAAACTGCATCTCAGAACGTAGGCTTATCTTTTACACTTTCGAAGATGATGCCATACGTTCTTCAAGCTGTATTTCTTATCATTCTTTTAATTGAATCGTATAGACATTTACTGGATAGATTTTCAAACACACTTCGTCGAGTTATTGGATTGTTGATCTTGGCTGTAGGCGGAGGGATTGCTTTTGCTGTTCATCCTATTTACCAGGGCGATTTTCAACATGAATACAAGCCTGTTTACTTCAAAGGAAATTCACTAAACGATCTTAACGACGGGCTCACTATGATCGCTCTGCCTGGTTGCCCATATTGTTATGAACGAGTAGAAGACTTGAATAGATTTGTGGAACTATACCCAAATCAAGAAGTTTTCATCCAGGTTGTTAATCAAGACTCTTTGGCTTTGGAGGAATATCAGGAACGCACTTCTGATGCAATTCATGTTTCACTCGTTAAGAATGAACCTTCAGTAAAATTATTAATTGGAGAACGTTATCCCAGCTTCATATTTATCTCATCCGGAAATCACCAGGGAATGATATGGAACAATAATGGGTTTGGTGTCGCAGCTCTGGACTTTATCTTGGAGCAGTGAGTAGTGAGTAGTGAGTAGTGAGTAGTGAGTAGTGAGTAGTGAGTAGTGAAAATTGTCTTGTCCTGATAAAAGTGGACACGGGTTAACACTCATTACTAAGCTGTCTTTAAGTAAACCTCGTTGGGAGTTTTAAGATTGATACTCCAATGAGGTCGCAGTTCATTGTATGTATTGACTGCTTGTTTAACAGCTTTCCTGGCTTGTTTTAGGTTTTTAAAGTTAGCATTTAAATTAAATTCTGATTTTAGTATTCCGTTTATTCTCTCAGCGATAGCGTTTTCGTAACAGTTCCCATTTTCTGTCATACTGATTTTAACACCTTTACTTTTAAGCCTGTTGGTGTACGCATAAGAACAGTATTGACTACCTCTATCGGAGTGATGTATCTCTGGTGTGTCTTTCTTTAAAGCCCTATTTAAAGCTTTAACTGTTCCTGTAAGTTCCAAAGTATCATTTACATAGTATCCTACGATTTTCCTACTTCGTACATCAGTTACCAAAGAAAGAAAACAAAACCCATGACTCACTTTCAGATAGGTGATATCACTCACCCATAGCTGGTTTACTCGACTTATTTCTTTGTCCTTTATTAAGTTGGGGTATCTTTTAAAAGGGTGGTTGCTATCAGTAGTAACAGCGTATTTACGCTTTCTATTTACTAATAAGTCGTGTTCCTTCAACAACTCAAATAAACGATCCCTTCCTAGCTCAGCATGACCTGATCTCAGTAATGTTTTGCGTAGTAAACCATGTATTTTTCGACCACCGATATTTGGCATCACTTGTTTTATAGCCAGTACTTTGTCTAAAACTACTTTATCCACGTGTTTTCGTTTTCGCGTAAGCACACGAGCCTTATAAAAAGCAGACCTACTGTACTTCAAAAGTCTACAACTATCACTCACGGTAATGCCCTTTACTTTGTTTCTTTCGATTGCTTTTCTTCTACTTTTTTTTTGATCTTTTCCAGATCAACTCCAAAGTCTTCGGCTATAGCTTCTACCATACTTTCCTTTGTTATGGCTACCATAGTTTGATGAGCTAATGCTCCCTTGAGCCTTGCTAATTCTGCTTCGAGCTCTTTTATCCTGTCTTTCTCGTTTGGTTTTTCCACTCTGATTATCTTATTCTGAGATTGAGCAGATCCATACTTTTTGATCCACAAATTGATTGTACTACCTCCTTTGATTCCGTACTTCTTACTCAGTTCTAATCGTGAAAGATAACTCTCTTCGTACTCTTTTACAACTTGAAGTTTAAAACTCTCACTGTACCTTACAACTACTTTTTTATTCATAAACACTATTTTAAGTGTCTACTTTTTATCAGGACGTTACAAATTATTGAATAAAATGCAGCTTTCAAATCAAGACGACCTCTCTGGCCAAAGAACATTACTCACTTGTCACTAAAAAACTCGTCACTAACTACGCTGCTTTCATCTTCGCCAGCTTAGATCGACTAAACTGCGTTTTCGCATAGTCCAACGTAACTCTATATTCCGTTGTGTTATCCGTTCTCGATGGAACATCAAACATTGCTTCAGTAAGAATAGCTTCACAGATCGATCTTAATCCACGAGCTCCGAGCTTAAACTCAATGGCTTTATCTACAATGAAATCAAGTACATCGCTGTCAAATTTCAGATCAATACCATCAATCTCGAAGAGCTTTACATACTGTTTCACAAGTGCATTCTTTGGCTCTGTCAGGATTCTTCGTAGTGCTTTAGCATCTAAAGGATTCAGGTATGTTAGCACGGGGAAACGTCCAATCAATTCTGGAATTAACCCAAACTCTTTAAGATCAGTAGGGTTGATGAACTCCAAAAGATTATCCTTATCAATTCGTTCTTCTTCAGAGCTTGAGAAACCTATTGTTTGACGATTTACACGTCGTGCGATCAACTTCTCTATTCCATCAAAGGCTCCACCACAAATAAATAGAATATTCTGAGTATTCACTTTTACCATTTTTTGTTCAGGATGCTTTCTTCCTCCCTGAGGCGGAACACTTACTTCTGTTCCTTCCAATAGTTTCAATAAAGCTTGTTGAACTCCTTCTCCGGAAACATCTCTGGTAATGGATGGATTATCACTCTTACGAGCGATCTTATCGATCTCATCAATAAAAATGATTCCTCTTTCAGCAGCTTTTGCATTATAGTCTGCCGCTTGAAGTAAACGAGAAAGAATACTTTCCACATCTTCACCTACATAACCAGCCTCGGTAAGTACAGTTGCATCGGCGATACAGAATGGAACATTCAACATCTTAGCGATCGTTTTAGCCAATAATGTTTTACCTGTTCCTGTTCGTCCAACCAAAACAACATTAGACTTATCGATTTCAATTCCGTCATTACCTACCTTTTGATTAAGGCGTTTGTAATGATTGTAAACTGCCACAGATAGTGTTTTCTTTGCAGAAAGTTGACCAATAACATATTCGTCCAAATGCTCTTTGATCTCAACAGGCTTCATTAGATTAAGCGGTGCATCACCTCCCTCCTTTTGACCAATTCCATCATTTGGAATCTCTTCCTTTACAATAGATTGTGCCTGGATAATACAATTATCACAGATATGACCAGAGATTCCGGCAATGAGCAATCGAACCTGACTTTTTGGTCGACCGCAGAACGAGCATGTTGTTTCTTTCTTACTCATAATTGTGGCTAAAAAAAGGCCAATCCTAGAATTGACCTTTAAAATTCAATACAAAGATAGTTATTTCGACTTGCGCAGCAAAACTTCATCTACCATACCATAGTCTTTCGCTTCTTCAGCCGTCATCCAGTAATCACGGTCTGAATCTTCTTCTACCTTTTCGAAAGGCTTACCAGTATGTCCAGAAATAATGTTGTACAATTCTTTCTTCAATTTCAATATCTCACGAGCAGTGATCTCAATATCAGAAGCCTGACCTTGAGCTCCACCTAGTGGTTGGTGGATCATTACACGTGAATGCTTTAATGCTGTACGCTTACCTTCTGCACCTGCACACAACAATACAGCTCCCATTGAAGCAGCCAATCCTGTACAGATCGTTGCTACATCAGGACTGATATATTGCATCGTATCATAGATCCCTAAACCTGCATAAACACTACCTCCTGGTGAGTTCATGTAGATCTGAATATCTTTCTTCGGATCAACAGATTCTAAAAACAGAAGCTGTGCATTAATGATATTCGCAACTTGATCATTGATTCCTGTTCCTAGAAAGATGATTCTATCCATCATTAGTCGAGAGAAAACATCCATTTGAGTCATATTCAACTGGCGCTCCTCAATAATATATGGTGTCAATGAAGATTCAACGTAACTTCCTAAATGAGTACTATTGATCCCCATGTGCTTGGTAGCAAACTTTTTAAATTCGTCTCTATCGTGCATGTTTTTGTAATTTCAAATTAGACGTTAAATATACAATTACCGTTGGAAATTGTTGAGAAAATACAACATGAATTTCAAGGAAAACCAAAACTCTTTTAGATTCCTTATCTTCGTCGTCAAACAGGTATTTCAATGAATCAAAAATACACGGTAAAAGAAATCACATCTTATTTAGAACAGTTGGCTCCATTGTCAAGTCAAGAGTCTTACGATAATAGCGGATTGATCGTAGGTGACCCTCGATCTGAAGTTTCTAAAGCACTTCTTTCATTAGATTGTACGGAAGAAGTTATTGACGAAGCTATTGAAATGGGGGCTGAATTGATCATTGCCCATCATCCAATTGTTTTTAGTGGAATAAAGAAGCTGAACGGTAAAAGCTATGTTGAACGCACAGTGATAAAAGCGATCAAAAATGATGTAGCGATCTATGCGATACATACGAATCTAGATAATTATCGTCATGGAGTTAACGCAGAAATTGGCCAACGATTAGGTCTTGAAAACCTTCAAATTCTATCGCCGGCTAAACAAGCACTTAAGAAACTGATCGTTTTCTGCCCAAAAGAGAATACTAAAGAGGTTTCTCAAGCGATGTTCGATGCAGGAGCTGGAAATTTAGGAGATTATGATGAATGCAGTTTTGAAACTGAAGGTAAAGGAGGATTTAAGCCGAATGAAAATGCAAATCCAGCGATCGGAAAAAATGGAGAAAGAGAGCTCGTCGAGGAAGACAAAATAGAAGTCATCGTTTCAAGTCATAAACTGGGCAATGTTTTATCTGCCATGCATAATTCGCATCCCTATGAAGAGGTTGCTCACGACATTATTTCATTGGATAATTTAAATCACTGCGAAGGAGCTGGAATGATCGGAAGGCTTCCAGAGCCTATATCATCTCAAGATTACCTTCAAAAGATAAAAACTGAATTTAACTGTGGAACGATCAGACATACGAAGATCTTAATAGATAAGATCGAAACAGTTGCTTTTTGCGGTGGTGCAGGAAGTTTTTTACTACAGAAAGCCAAAGCAAAAAAAGCAGATATATACATCACTGGCGATTTTAAGTATCATGAGTTTTTTGATGCTGAGAACGACATTATGATCGCTGATATCGGTCACTATGAAAGTGAACAATTTACGCCAAACCTTCTTCTTGGTATTTTGAAGAAAAATTTTATTAACTTTGCGTTCCATTTAAGTAAGGTGAATACAAATCCTATTAATTATTTTTAGCGTTTATGGCAACAAAAACAAAGGCTAAATCAAGTGCGACGGTAGCTGAGCGATTAGATGCACTTTCTAATCTTCAGCAGATTGATTCAGAGATCGATAGACTTCTAACGATTCGTGGAGAGCTTCCACTAGAAGTTGAAGATCTTGAAGATGAGATTCAAGGCCTTGAAAAGCGAGTAAACAAGCTCACAGAAGAGCTAAACGATATAGAGAAAGAGATCAGTGATCGTAAGAACGAGCAAAAAGATGCTCAGGCAGCGATCATGTCTTATAAAGAAAAGCAGAACAACGTTCGAAACAACCGTGAGTTCGAATCTTTAGAGAAAGAGATCGAATATCAAGAGCTTGAGATCCAACTTCACGAGAAGAAATCGAAAGAAGCTAAAGCTCGATTAGAGAACAAGAAAGAAGTTCTTGATGAAGCGAAAGAACGTTTGAATGTTCGTCAGGGAGATCTTGACAAAAAGAAATCAGAGCTTGATGAGATCGTTGCTGAGACAGAGAAAGATGAAGAAAAGCTTCGCAAGAAATCTGAGAAAGCAAAGAAAAAACTGGATGATCACCTTCAGAATGCATATGAGCGTTTACGTACAAGTGCGAAGAATGGATTGGCTGTAGTTCCAGTTGATCGTGATTCTTGTGGAGGATGCTTTAACCGTATCCCACCTCAGAGACAATTAGATATTGTTCAAAAGAAAAAGATCATCATCTGTGAGCACTGTGGAAGAATCCTTGTTCCAGCTGAGAATTTTGAAGACTAGAATTACTAGAGATATAAAAAAAAGCTACTCAAATTTGAGTAGCTTTTTTTATTTAATGGACTTTCCTATCGAATCACATTAACGTGACCTGTTTTAATATATCGTTCATCAGTAACTGTCTCTCTAAATTCCATTCTCCAGACATAAGTTCCATCTTGAACTGGTTTACCCAAATAATTTCCATCCCAAGCTTCATTCGGAGAGGTTGCCTCAAAGACAACTTCCCCCCATCGATTTAGTACTAAAAAGCTGTAGTCCTGAGGCTCGTATCCTGCAAAAAATTCAACTTTGAAGGTCTCGTTAAACTTGTTCCCATCGGGAGTGAATGTGTTTGGAATAAAAAAGATGATTTCATTTTCGATCTTGACAACCATACGAACAGTATCTGCACAGCCAAAGTCATTTTCAGCTATCAAAGTCACCAGATAATCTTGTGCATTTTCAGGATATGTATGAGACGGATTAATAACTGAAGACGAGTTGCCATTACCGAACGTCCATTCATAGTTAGTAGCATTATCTGATAAATTCATGAAATCAACGGAAGGATCCAAAATAGTCCAACTATCTTCAGAAGTTGTAAAATCAGCAATAACTTGCGGAGGCTGATCTACTGTTACCGGCATTTCCTGAGTACATCCATTATCGTCCACTACAGTCATGTTATAACCTCCAGGACACAAATCATTTATTTGCGGACCGACCTGATCAATATTTTCACCTGACCATAGAATAGTGTATGGAGGTGTTCCTCCCTGAGCAGAACCAGCAATAGCTCCGTTACAATCACCAAAGCACAATGCATCAACCACCTGTACATCCGGCTGAAGTTGGTTCGGTTGTTCAATGTTCACACTCTCCGTATAGGAACATCCATTACCATCGATCAATTCAAGATCATACGATCCAGCAGATAACCCTGTATAACTTACATTGGCATCATAAGTCACACCACCATCAATACTGTAAAGATAATTTGGTGTCCCTCCTGTCGTATTGTCGAAAGAAATGCTTCCATCATCACTTTGAAAACAAGTGAGATCGATAACGTTTACGTTTGTGGATAAAGCTTGTGGTTCTTCAATAGTAAACGTTGTATCTTTAGAACAACCATTCTGGTCCTGTATTGTCAATGTGTATACTCCTTGATCTAGACCATTGAAAGTAGTTCCAGCTTGATAGTTGATTCCATCTAAACTGTATTCATAAGTTCCCGTTCCGCCTGAAGTCGTTGTAACAGTTAACACACCATCTGCAGCACCGAAACATGAGATATCTTGTAGACTGAATTCAACAGTAATATCATCAGGTTGATCAACAATTACTTGTTCTGATGCATTACATCCACTATCATCTTCTACTAATACCGTGTAACTCCCAGCGGCTAATCCATTAAAAATATTACCGGGTTGAAAAGTGTTTCCATTGTCAGAACTAAAAGTAATTGGATTTATACCATTTTGAACATTGACGATTTCAATCGTCCCGTCGCTTCCCTCAAAGCAACTCACATCTGAAATGTTTACATCAAAAGTAATACTCGGTAAAACATCAACCGTGACTTCCAGTGTATCCTGACATCCATTTTGGTCCCGAACAATGATGGCGTAATCACCTCCTGATAGGGACTGGAAAGTATTAGCTTGCTGGAACGTTGCTGCTGTATCAATACTGTATTCGTAAGTACCGGTACCACCTGTAACCGTCATCGAGATCTCTCCATCTTGAGCTCCTGCACAACTCTCAGGTACCATTGTTGCATTCAGTTGAAGTGCAGTTGGTTCATTGATCGTAAAAGGGAAGTTTTGTGTACAGGACATACATTCCTTTAACGAGATGTCGTCTATACCAAAGTCATTCCCAACGTTATCAAGATTAACACCAACAATGCAAATGTCTACCTGAGTGCTGGTTCCAGAATTCCAGAACAAGGTGTGTTCTTCCCAAACACCAGTATTTGCAGGAGCCACGAATGGACCTCCGACTGGCACTCCATTAAACAATACCTCCACCTCACCAGGTGAAACTGTGTAAAGTGATGATAACCACATTGAGAAATTGTAATTCGTATTTGGAGTTACTGTAACAGTCTGACACCAGATATTTTGATTTGGATTCGTGTTTCCATTGATCACCATAAAGTTCCCTGTACCTTGATTGCCGTTTCCGACAAATCCAGAATGAAACAAATTAGCATCGTAGGTTACAGCTAAATTTGATCCTCCAATATCCGGCCCTGGTTCACCAATCCCATAATCAGTTGTAAACCCTTGATAATACGATTGAAAATGACCGTTATCTATTAACTCAGAGCCACTGGCAACACAAGTATCTGAAATGTCTACATCATAGTTACCAGCAGACAACCCCGTTTCGGTCGTTCCATCATTTCCAGATTGTGTCCAGTTTATAGTATAATCTTGACCGTGTCCTCCGCTAGGTGCAACAGAAGCCTCACCATCGGAACCTCCATTACACAAAGGATCTGTTATCAATAGTCCATCTTGAATTGCAGTAGGTTCAGAAATAACAACTTGCTCTGTTACCACACAGTTTTGATTATTTTGAGGACGCAACGCAATCGTATAAGTCCCTGCTCCTAAATTTGAAAATGTATTTGCTGGAGCAAAGTTTCCTCCATCAATCGAGTATTCGTAAGGCACGTATGCACCACTGCCGAAAGCTTCGATCACTCCATCAGTTCCTCCATTACAAACCGGGTCAGAAGAGAAAGTGGATAAATTTAGATTATTGGGCAATGGAGCCGGTACAGATTGAAATTGTGGTGCTCCAATTGGAACTCCATTATAGGCTGCGTTTCCCTGAACATTAACATAAGAATTATCAAACTTATAGTATGCAAGTAGGCCTGCAGTGGTTGTCGGATTTGGAAGATCCATCATGTTATCCTCGATCTCTTGTTGAGTTCGCGCAACATTCCAGATTCTAACCTCATCGATGTAACCTGTAAATTGCTCACACTGACAATTCGATTGTTGTCCGATCGCTGTAATAAGATCATTCTGAACCATGTCTCCTGACCACGCCATTTCACCTGTCAAGCATCCATTCACATAATACCTGAGAAACTGTCCGTTGTAGGTTGCAGCCAAATGATAAGTTTCCCCTTGAACAAGGTTAACACCTGCAGCAGCTACACCTCCAAAATTCGCGAAGCCATTCGTAGTTGTGATCTCGAAGCTTCCAATGCGCAATAGGTAGTTTACGTTTCCTGGTCCGGTATGCTTGGAAACAATGTTCACTGAGGCTCCTGTATATTGAATAATAGCCTCAACAGTTAGTTGATCACCTGTAACGTCTAAGTCACCTGCTTCCACATAATTAACTGGGCCAGGTAAAAAAAGTGAACTCGCCTGAGCAAATGTAAAGTTACCCCAGATCAGTAATAGTAGTGTTAATATCGATCTCATTGATAGCTATTTTATCGATAGAACAAACTTACCCAATTAAAAACGAATTGATAACGTGAAAAGGGCTGATCTTTTCACATTTTTGAAAAAAAACAAACAAATGGGAGAATATTAAGAAATAAACGATTCGTTAGGCAGCGTCTCCTTTACACTTTTCATCAGGACGAGCACCACACATACCGCAGCTTCCTCCTTCTTCCTGAACTAGAGGATTATTACTTGCGCAGGTTCCAGCAAACTCTCCATCCTTCTTAGCCCAGATCTTAATAGCAATACCCGCAAATCCTAGCGCTAACAAACCAACTGCAATAAAAATAATTTCCATAATACTTTGTTCTATACTTTGCTACAAAAATAATGAAATGGCACCAGTTAATCAAGCTGAATAATGTCTCCTTGATCATTTATGCTGAAATTAGTTGATTGTGGAGTTCCAGAGTAATAAATATTACCTTTCTGATTGATCGCACCGATAAACTGATTAACACCGTTAACATTTACATACATGTCTCCTTGAGTATTCGAGTTTACGCTGATCGTGTATTGAGTCTTCAAATTTCGAGTATCACATCTACTGTTCGTATTACAATTGAAATATGAATATAAAGTTTCTCCGCTAAGCTTAAAACTACCCCATCCGTGTGAGACGACGGCACTAGTATAACCATTTTCAACGATCAGATCTACTTCTCCTGCTCCATCCCGGATAAATATCCTCAATTCATCTGAATGAAGTGTATCATAGCTCCTCAAGCTCTCTGACCCTTCGTAATGGATATAATTAAAATCCTGTCCATAGATCTTGACTTTTATTTTCTCATCAATTCTCCGAAGAAAATTACACTTGTTTTCATTCGTAATTGAAAGTGAATTTGATTCAAGGATCAGTGATACATGCTTTACCAAGTTCTCTCCACCAATTATTTCTACACGAAATATGGAATCCGGAATTAGTTCATAGTCAATATCATCATAAAGTCTCAACGTATCATAAGCTGAAAATGTTGAATCCAATGAGCTCATATCTCCGATCGATTTGAAGCATTGCCTATCTTCTGCCTTCTTGCATGAAGCTAGAAAAGCAAAACAAACTGATATGTAAATAATGTATTTTACCATTGATATGTTATCCCATATTCAAAAAAATCCGCTTTAGCCCAATGTGCTTTAATCACAATGTTTGCTTGTAAACGTTCAGTCAATCTAATTCTTGAGCCTAACTTATGATACCACATGCCTTTTGGATTTAAAGGATTGTAAACATATCGTCCCATTGCGACCAATAGTTCCACATTGTGAATAGGTAAAATATATCCAAGGTACGTTCCAAACTGAATGTTTTTTTCGGCACCATAATCTCCCGGCACATCTCGAATGATCGACTGATTGTATATAGCATCAACTCCTCCTTCGATTATACATTTTTCACCTGTTTGGTAATGAACATAATTCGTTAGACTTAATATCCCATAATTACTTCCCCCCGTTGGGTAGATCTGTTTCGTTGATATTATAAACTGACTGTGAAAACTCCATTTCCTTTCAAGTGGTAATATATCTACACGATTTGAGTCAATGCTTTTATAATTCAGATCAGAAAGATAATAGGTGTATTGCAAACCAACAAGAAGGAGGTTCAAACCTAAATTAGGTAGTTTGTAAGCACCGTTTGAAAGATGGGTCATATTTAGCTCAAGTCCTAGGCTACTTCGATCAAATTGCTTTTCGACCATAAAGCCAAAAGTCACAAGAGCATTTAAGTTAGAGCCAATCGCATTATTCGTTGGGTTATCCAGTTGATCAAATTTCTTATTAACATAGCCGATCCCTGCACCTAATCGACTACCTGCACTCCATCCTTTGTGCCTGAAGTAAGGTAAATATGAAACTATTTGCGTTCCAATACTACTGCCAAGAACCTCATCAAAGCCAAAGTTCATATAATTAAGAACAAAACTCACTGACGGCATATTGAAATGATGGTGCCAATCAGCAGATCCATCCATTTGAAATGTTCCGCCTAATTCTATAGAACTTGTGTGTCCCTGTAGTAAATGCCCCATTGTAGATCGATGAGGTAGCAAATATCCATATCTAAAACTCCCTTGAACCCCAAAAGTGCTTTGCGTCAGCTGACCATTAGCAACTCCTGATAATAATAGAGTTATAAGGAAAATGAATAAGTATTTCTTTCTATTTGGAGTAGTATGCTTCACAACAATCAAAAGTAATTAGAAAAAAGATAATTATAGACTATTGAATGATACGAAGTTTAAAGCTGGAGGGTTGATCGTATTCCTTGTGAAAATTGAAATACTGTTACCTTTGCACAAAACAAAACAGCATGGATCCAAGACTAAAAGCTTTTCAACGATTATTAGATATTATGGATGATCTTCGGGAGAAGTGTCCATGGGATAAAAAGCAAACATTAGAATCCCTAAGACATCTAACGATCGAAGAAACTTATGAGTTAGCGGATGCAATACTTGATAATGATCTGGACGAACTTAAAGGTGAGATCGGGGATCTAATGTTACACATGGTCTTTTACAGTAAGATCGGAAGTGAAAAAGGGGCATTTGATATTACGGATGTACTCAATGGGATCTGTGATAAACTCGTTCACCGCCATCCACACATTTATGGAGATGTCGAGGCTAATGATGAGGAAACAGTTAAGAAAAACTGGGAAAGACTAAAACTAAAAGAGGGTAAGAAATCCGTTCTCGAGGGAGTACCGAGATCTCTACCAGCGCTAGTAAAGGCTGGGAGAATACAAGACAAAGTTAAAGGTATAGGTTTCGATTGGGACGATCGTTCACAAGTGTTGGCGAAAGTTCGTGAAGAGATAGATGAGTTAGAAGTTGAGGTCAAACAAGGTTCTGACAGAATTGAAGAAGAATTTGGGGATGTAATGTTTTCTATGATCAATTATGCTCGCTTCATTAAGATCAATCCTGAAACTGCGCTAGAGCGAACGAATAAAAAGTTTATCAAAAGATTTCAACTCATGGAAGAGCAGATCAAATCTGAAGGCAAGTCTTTTGACGAAATGAATCTGGAGGAAATGGATAAATATTGGGATAAGGCCAAACGTATAACAGGCTAATTTGCCATTCAATCAACAATCAACACTTTTTAAATTTTTTTCCCTTAAAAACGTTAAAAAAATCACTATCTATGCGTATTGATAATACTGGAAATAAACTTGTTTTGAAAAATTTACTCTTATTAGTTACAGGCCTATTCTTTTCCTTTGCTCTAGTTGCTCAGGATTACACGGTTCGTGGATTTGTATATGATAGCGAAGATGGTGAAGCCATGGGCTTTATCAAAGTGATCATGAAACCGGCAGATTGGAAAGAAGGAGACCCGATCACTGGAGCAACTACAGATTACGAAGGTCTATTCCAGTTTTCAAAAGTTAAGAAAGGGGATTATACCCTTGAGATCAGAAGTATGGAATACGAAGACCTGACAGATGAAATTACTGTCGGTGACCGCACGATACTTACGCTACGTTATGAATTAGAAAAGAAATCGGACGTCAAAGAGATCGAAGAAGTTTCAGTGTTTGGTGAAGATCGTGCAAAGAAAACCAATGTTGACATGTCCGTAAACAAATTGGATCAAAAAGGACTAGAAAGACTTCCAAGTTTTGGTGCTGAGAATGATGTGATCTCTGCCTTTGCCGTTACTCCAGGGGTTGTAAGTACAGGTGACCAAGGTGGACAGCTTTACGTTCGTGGTGGTACACCTATTCAAAATAAGATCTTGCTTGATGGAATGACTATATACAATCCATTCCACTCTATTGGATTTTTCTCTGTTTTTGAGACTGAACTTGTTAAAAGTGCAGATATTTATACTGGTGGATTCTCTTCGGAGTTTGGAGGTAGAATTTCATCGATAATGGACATTACTTACAGAGATGGTAACCTTAAAAATCATGGTGGAAAAGTATCCGTTTCACCTTTTATGGGTAAAGCTGTACTGGAAGGACCTATATTTAAGAATAAAGAAGCTCCAGGTTCTGGTGGATCGTACATCTTCTCTGCAAAACATTCTCTCCTGGACTATACTTCAAGAGGTTTATATCCTTATGCAAATGATGGTCAAGGACTTCCATTTACATTCACGGATATTTATGGAAAAGCGACGATCAAAAGTCCAGAAGGAAGTAAGTTCTCAGCTTTTGGATTCAGCAATAATGACGCCGTTAATTATACCGATATCGCAGAATTAAACTGGAGTTCTTTTGGTGGTGGAATGAACTTTACACTTGTTCCTAATTCAAACCCAGTTATTATTAAAGGACATTTAAATGCCTCAAATTATGAGATCTTCTTCCAGGAAGAAAATGGAGCTGAACCGAGAACCAGTTCGATCACTGGATTCGATCTTGGATTCGACTTCACCTACTTCCTAAAAAATCAATCTGAGATAACATATGGAATTAACATTGGTGGTTTCTCGACGGATTTCAAAACAGTGAATGAAGTAGATCGTGTGATCCAGCGTCAGAATTACAATACTGAATTAAGTGGTTATTTAAATTACAGATTAGTGAAAGGGCTATGGGTGATCAATCCAGGATTCAGAGTTCAGGCCTATCCTTCTGTGCCAGCTGTAGTTCCTGAACCAAGACTTGGACTTAAGTATAATGCTACAGAAGATCTTCGCTTTAAAGCCTCTGGTGGTTATTATTCTCAAAACTTTACATCAGCAGCTTCAGACCGTGATGTTGTAACATTATTCTACGGTTTCTTGTCTGCACCGACTGATGTTCAATCGAATTTCACTAAACCAAATGGGAACGAGATCGATCCTCAAAATGGTATTCAAACTTCATGGCATGGAATATTTGGATTTGAGTATGATTTCACGCGTCACTTTGAACTGAATGTGGAAGGTTACTATAAATACTTCCCTAAGTTAACGAACATCAATGTCAACAAACTTTATGATGATGTAGCCGAGTTCAATGATATAGATGATGTTTACAAGAAAGATTTCCTAGTTGAATCTGGTTACGCTTACGGAGTTGACGTCTTATTAGAATATAACAAAAATAGATTGTTCCTATGGGGGGTTTATTCTTTAGGAAAAACGGAAAGATGGGATGGTTTCCAGTGGTACCCACCAGTATTTGATAGAAGACATAATGTAAACCTGGTAGCAACATACGCTTTCCTCGAAGATAAAAGTCTTGAACTAAGTCTGCGATGGAACTTTGGTACTGGTCTTCCATTCACTCCTACAGAAGGATATTATCAAGGAGAGGATTTTACAGATGGTGTAACTACTGATTATACAACTTCAAATACTAATGAACTAAGTATACTATTAGGCGGTCTGAACAGCGCAAGACTTCCAACTTACCACAGATTCGATATAACTGTGAAGAAGAACTTTGAATTCAAGAATGGAACGATCATGGTTGCTAAACTTGGTGTAACAAACGTTTACAATAGAGAGAATATCTTTTACGTAAACCGAGTAACTAATGAAAAGATCTATCAGCTTCCAATCCTCCCTAGTATTGGTCTGAGTTACGATTTCTAAGATTAAGAATTATTACAGTAAAGAACGGAGGCTAGACAGTTTCCGTTTTTTTTATTTCATATTGATAATAGCCTCATTTAGGCAACGATCTATGATGAAAGCATGCTCGATTGACTTAATATTTCAATATCAGTCTAAACATGTGTAAACTGCGTGTAAAATTCAAATAACAACCTGCAAAACTATCAGCCCAACAAACTCCATTAAAAATATAGTTGCATTAAAAAAGCGCGGCTCAATATGAACCGCGCTTCTGATATCTTTAAATTAAAGACTACTTGATCACAACTGATTTAGTAGTTTTCAATTGACCATTTGTAAGCTGAACGAAGTACATTCCTTCATTTAATGAAGAAACATCTACTTGCTGATTCATTGAATTGATCGTTCCAGAATAAACTTGACGACCAACTGCATCAACGATCGTGATTTGAGCATCTTCTACATTGTTAGGAAGAACAACATTGATCTCTGAAGAAGCTGGATTTGGATACAATCTTGTGCTCTCAAGAATATTATTTTCCTCAACGTCAAGAACGTAAGCTGGATCCTCAGCACTCAACACAAGGCTAAACTCAGAAATTGGAGCTCCACCCTGTCCAAATGAAACAGTCGTATGAACAAAAACTGGCAGACTTGAGTTTGCAAGATCGTAATACTCATACTGTGTTCTTAGAAGCGTAAACTCTCCTAATAACTGAACGTTTACTGTTGTTGAATCGATCAGTTTATAACGTGTCACATCTGAATAAGAAACACCATCTGCTAAAGTTAATGTTCCTGTTCCATCAACTGATGCAGTAAGTTCCCCCGCAGCAGGCGCTGTTTGAGGCCCTCCACCAATATCAAAAGTTGCTGTTCCTTCAAAAGCATCTGTAAAGTTATCAGATAAAGCAAAAGGATACTGATATTGAAGCGCATCGTCTGTATCTAAAACAACAACGATATCACCAAGATCTGCATCAGTATAAACAAACCCCTGGCTTACTCTTTCAGTAGCACTTGAAGTAGTGTATGTCTTTAAAAAGTTTTGAATATCTAACGTTGCAGTTGACGTTGGGAAGTCAGAAGCGTTAGCCGTTGATGTTGGATCGAGAACGGTTAAAACTCTACTGTCGTTATCGTAACCACCATATGTACTGTAATCCCATGATGCACCTGCACCCGTCTCAGCATCAAAGTTTGGTGCCATACTATCGATAACGTACAAAGTTGTACCATCTCCAATAGTAGGCTCGTTTGTTTGAGTAAACTGAGCAAAAGAAGTAGCTCCAAAAATTAGTGAAGCTGCTAGTAGTAAATTTTTCTTCATATTTCTTAGGTTTTAATTTGAACAAATGTATAAAAAATTCAACTAACGTTTAGAACATTCAAATCCACATAAACGTTAGATTTGCAAACAAAACGAAAATACCTTGAAAAACGTTGGCGAAAAAAAATTTAGACGCCTGTCTTACATAATTCTAAGTGCTGTTCTTGTTATTACGGTTTTCTTAGGCTTTCAACTTCCTAACACGTCACTTGACTATAATTTTGAAGATTTTTTCCCAGCTGACGATGAAGAGTCTCAATTCTTTTATGAGCACAGAGCCCTATTTGAGTCAGACAACGATTTCATTCTCATCGCAGTAGAAAATGACGGAAGTATTTTTGACACCACATTCCTTGGTAAGGTGCAGGAATATGCTGATGAACTTGGAGAGTTACCATATGTGAATTTCGTTCGGGACATCACCCATGAAAACGAACAGTTTATCTACTCTGGTGGGATGCAAGGTTCGAGACCATACATCAACTTCGAAGATGTCGATCTTAAACGAGACTCTATCAGCATTTATGAAAATAAGGAACTTATTAATTCTCTGGTCAATAAGAAAGGTGACGCAATATCAATCTTTGTTCGTCACGAGGACCTGTTGAGTAAAGCAAAAAGTGATGAACTGGTTGAGAAGCTAAGATCACTCTCGGAAAACTATGATTTTGAACGAATAAGGTTTGCAGGAAGAACCATCGGCCAACTCTTTTACATTGATGTTATGACCAATGAGATGACCTTTTATGTTGGTCTCAGTATGATATTGGTGGTTATCTTTCTACTCATCGCATTTAGATCTGTTTGGGGACTTCTTGTACCTCAAGTCGTTGTTGTTGGATCAATGGTTTGGATTGTTGGATTTATGGCACTCATCAATGAGCCCATCAATATTATCTTGATCATACTCCCTTCGATCATGTTCGTTGTTTCCATGTCCGATGTGATTCACTTGGTCTCAAAGTATTTCGAATTAATTCGAGAAGGTCACGCAAAATTTGATGCTGTCAAGATCTCATTAAAAGAGATCGGAATGGCTACTTTTTTGACATCCGTAACAACCGCTATCGGGTTCTTTTCACTCGTATTTGTTAATGTTAAACCTATTCAGTCATTTGGAATATTTGTAGGTATCGGTGTTTTGATGGCATTCGTGATTACTTTCTGCACGCTTCCTTTTCTTTTTTATCATACAAAAGTGCCGAAGGTAGCACATCATCAAGATAGAAATTTCTGGAGACCGATAATGGAGCGTTCATTCCTTTTCACCATGAAGAACAGGAAGCTTCTTGCATGGGTTGGCATCGGAGTGGTTGGGATTTTTGCATTTGGGGCTACCCTTATCATTTCGAACAACTACATTATGGATGATATGGATCCTAAAACATCTATCAAGCAAGATTTTGATTATTTCGATAATAAATTTGGGGGAATTCGTCCGTTTGAACTTTCTATTGAACTGGAAGATACATCACGATCAATCTGGGATCAAGAAGTACTTAAAGAAATTGAAAAAGTAGAGAATTACTTAACAGATTCTTACAATGTTGATATTAAGAATTCACTTGTACAATCCGTCAGCTTATTAAACAGAGCGGGGAATGCAGGGAACACAAGTAAATTCAATGTACCAAACTCCTCAAGAGATATTAGAAAGTATAAGCGAATGTTAAAGATCGCCGGTAAAGGTGAATTTATTCGAACTGTTCTGGACTCAACGGAAACCATAACTCGAATAAGTGGTACCATTCCAGATTGGGGTAATATCAAAACGACTGAGGAGAATAAAGCGCTAAAATCTTTTATTAAGCAAGAAATTGATACTTCTCTAATCGACATAACGCTCACAGGTTCTGCTCACCTTCTAGATAAGAATATGAGTTACATGTCTGCCAGTTTAGTACAAGGTTTATCATTTGCGATCTTAGCTGTGGCTCTAATTATGGGACTCCTTTACAGATCATTCAGAATGTTGATCATTTCAATTATCCCTAACATAATTCCGCTAGTGATCATAGCTGGAGTTATGGGATTCGCAGGAATCAATTTAAAGATCACGACAGCGATCGTATTTACGATCTCCTTTGGAATTGCCATAGATGACACCATTCACTTTTTGAGTAAATTCAAGCTAGAGTTGAATAAAGGGAAGTCAAAACTTTACGCACTCAAGAGAACTTACATAAGCACTGGAAAAGCGATTGTACTTACATCCGCCATTCTGATCTCTGGATTCCTTTTATTGCTTATGTCTAGTTTCATGGGAACCTTCTACATGGGACTTATGATCTGTATTACGCTATTAGTCGCTGTATTAGCAGACCTTTTTATTCTGCCGTTACTGCTGATCTACTTTTATAATCCCAAGAAAAAAGAAGCTACTAATTAAAGAAATCCCAGGTTACACCAACTCGAATAAGAAAGGGCATAAGCGGAATTTCCTCATCAATACGGATCTTTGGATCATTAATGAAATAATCGATATTCTCAGCTCTAACGAAAAACCTGAATTGATCGATCGATAAAGCTGTAAACGCATTTAATCTAAGCAAAGAAGGCACATTATTTCCTGAAAAAACAGGGGAAGAAACTCCAAGGACTCCGTCATAATTCAAATATGAATATTCACTATCGTATCCCCCATCAACTCCAATTGCAATTCCTAGATTGTTTGAAAATATTTTAGTTTGATAAGTGATCCTTGTTCGAGCAGACAACACAGGTTGATAACTGAAATTAGCAGATTGAAAGCGAACAACTGCTCTGGGATAAAAAGACCAGCCTCCTAATTTCAACTGACCATCGAGAGCGAGTGAACCAACCGAGATAAGGCCAAGCGTATCTTGTCTCCATTCCTGATCGATAAAGTATCTACCATTATTAACACTTGTCCAGTTTACTAAGGCTCTGAGGTACTGCTTTTTACCAAATTTTAAATATCCACCTACATTTAATCTTTGTTGTAACTCTAAATTGTTTGGGGAAAGATCCCACTGATAGTAATTCGATAGATTTGATCGAAGATATGGATCAGGATAAAGGTTATCGAAATTTAAACGACCTCCTATTTTTAATTTATCTGAAAGATCTAAAACAAGATTGGTGTGACTTTTTAATTCCCCAATTGCTCCGAGAAAATTAAAGTAGAAATAGCTTTTAAGTTTGAATGACTCGCTAACCTGAAAATGGGCGTTTGCATCAAGAAATGCCTCATTAGTATCAATGTAACTACCTAAGTTTTGGTTTCTCCAGTAACGGTAGTTAACAGCTGCATCGACAGAAACATTTTTGGAGCTGAAAAATATTCCTGCTCCATTAGATAAGTTAGAAGTCTGATATTGATCTCTCGTATTCGATGAATCAATAAATATTGTGTCCCATGCTGTAACATCTAACACCGGAGATGTAAACTCACGACCAACAAGATCAAAAGCGTGTCTACTGATCAAACCTGTTCCAACAATAGAATCACCGATCAAACGATAGTAATTTTTCCATTTAATATCTAACGACCTTATTCTAGAGCGTGCACTATTATTTTGAACCTCAACAAACTCCATCGGAAAGTCTGGAATCAATGAATCGCTTACTATTCCATTGTTCTCACCTTGTTCATCAGCGGCATAATAAGCATCTATTTCAGTAGCGTATCTACCTCTGCTATGTGAAAATATTAGATTGACATCGTTCAATTTAAAATCACTATTTCTCAAAAATCCATTACTTGTTCTTCTGTGATATCTGAAATGTAAGTGAGTTTGAGGAGCAAAATATTGATGATATTGAACGTCCATTGCCTGATACAATCTAGAACCAAAAGCATATTTAAAACCTAAATAGGGCAAACCTGACCAAATTGGTTTCACACGGAATTCATTCATGCGATAAGTCAATCCATTCAACTGATCATCCAGGGCAGATGGTAAATCAAATTCGATGAGCCTTGAATCCCCAGAACCTGGTCGTAAATTAAGTGTACCAATAAAACTTGCATCTATAGAATCAAGTCCAACACCTCCTGATCTAAAATCAATATTGATCGTATCCTTACTTTTAATGAGCAGATCATTTTGCGACCAAACATTTATGGCACAAAAAACAGATGCCAGGGTAAGAAAAAGATATATGGATGACGCTTTAAACATATTATTCAGCGAAGTAATTCTTCGAGCAGGCAATATTACAAATTTTATAACGAAGGGGTGGGTAGAATTATTTGAGAAAAAGAAAACCCACGCAGATCAATTTCTGAAAACTTCAGAAAAACATGGATAGGACCTCTGATCTGGTTCTGTAATCCTCTGGGTTATCCTTATCAAAGATGAAGGGAGGCTCGCCATAGTCAAATCAAGTACAGTCCTAAATTAGATAATTGTAAGTTTCAAAATAACACTGCATGGGCGGTTTTTCAACCTCAAGTTCAAAGCATCTCAATGAATGTTGACTTGTTAGACGAAGATACAATAATTAAGATCAGTGAGCAAAGGAAAACAAGCTATATGTTCTCATAAGTACTTAAAACATTAATTAGCTTTTGTTTATCTTCTGCTGTCTCATAAATGATAGAGAATAAAACTGCATAATCATCTATGATCTTACAATATTGACCTGTTTTGACTTCCATTCCATAAAGCGATTGAGTAATTACCTGTCGTTCAAAAAGCTGACCTCCGATTCTTACCGTTGCTGTTTCTTCAAATTCAAATTGCTGTAAAGGATTCATTTTATTATGATTTTTTCGAGCAACTTTTAAGTATTCTTTTGAAGTCAGGCCTTTCATTCTAGGGTCTATTCTTTCAGTCGTGATCAAAAGCGTAGGATTAACAGTTATCATTGTGAGTTGTGTCGGGTCATAATACCTAAATCCAAAGATTTGCTTTGTTCGTTTTAGTGATTCTTCTACCTCTTCTTTTGATGCACCAGAACCAAAATCGTCAACATCCTCATTGACCATTTTAAGCTCTGTATCTGACATCAGATCATGACCTTCTGGTAGTTCCATTTTGAAACCTAAGAATTTATTGCTGTAGGTATTTCCATCAACTTTACCAGTTGAAACTGTTTCATTTTCTAATGAACGCATACCACACGCAGATACGAACACTGCAATGAGTGAAATTAGGGTTAAGTTAGTTTTCATTATTTCTATTGTTTTAATTTATATTGGCATCGCCGAAAGTTGTGATTTGAATTGTTCAGCTGTTTCATTTACGATTTGCTTGAGTACATTCTCCTGTTGATTTTTCATCATTAGCTTTAAGGTCACTCCTTCATTGTTCCCTTTGATCGTCATATATTTTGATAGTTTCAAAATCGCTGAAAGTTGTGAGTTTCCAGTGATTTCTTCCGAACTAAATTTCCCCATATCAACGTAAAAATGCAGTGGATACTCTCCAAAGTCTTGTATTTCATCCGTTTTAGTTATTGGAGTCTTAGAGAATTGTTCTTTGAGAGAATCATTGGAGTGTATCATAACCTCTTCATTTGATGCATATACTATACTCTCCTCCATTCTGTAATAACCATCTCCCAGATCCTCAATACGAGAATCTTCCTCCTGAGAAAAGGTATGGATAAGGTCTTTTATCTCCTTACCATTTTTGCCTAGACCAGCGTATGCATTAAAGACAGGAATACTTCCTCCAAAGCCTAACATATCTTCGTCGAATTTTGTTAAACTGAAACCAGCATTTCCAGATACCAGTGAAGCAATACCTTCAGATCCCATCGCTTGCAGGAAGAACCCTCCCAAACCAAGATTTCGATACAACTCCTTTGCTGCACCCGGGCTAAACTTATTGATGAACTTCTCCATTTTTGCAACATCCATTGCCAAAGCAAGTGCAGCTACTGGCTTACCAGGTCCTATAGATTGGGCAACATCCTGTGCTCCTTCATCTTTCATGAAGTACATTGATTTCATCTTTTCACTTACTCGAGAAGAATTCATTGCAATTGTTAGATCTCCATCATTAAAGTTTACCGTTGTCGAGATATGACTATTCTCTACCATCTCAGTTATCTCTTTCTTTTGAGCCTCAGGCAAGTTATTCAGTGAAGTATTAGAAGTTGCATACAAGTTCTCAAGGTGAGAGGCTATAAGTATATCGGCTTCTTCAGATAAAATTTCATCTATCTTTTCGTCTTCACTCTTTTCACTCATTGCCTTGAAGGCATCTAACATAGCAGCCTTGGGATCTCCTTGAAAATCTGCAGTTACAAATACTATAAAATCATCAGAAATTCCAATTGCAGTGGACATGTCATAGTACACGTATTTCTTTTTCTCCTCTTCGAATGAGTAGCCCATTTCAGTGAACACCTGTTGAACGGAATCTTTATTGTTAACTTTTGCAAGGCCAATTACTTTAGCTGGAAATCCATTTCTATCGAGCGGTCCTGACAATGCAAAGAACATCTTTTCATCTGTTTTTACAGCGTTAGCAATCTTAGTAAAATTATTCTCAATGGTTCTACCAATAGGATCAATTGAAGTCAAGTCACCTTTTTCAATGATCGCAGCAACGTCAATAAATCCATAACCAATAATATCTTCCTGATTATCAACTAATGATACTGCAGCATTTTTGAGATTCTTCTCTTCTTTATCCTTACCACATGATGCAATAAGTATAAGAGCTGAAACAAACAACAGGGTATAAACTGACTTCTTCATCCTTTAATTTCTTTGATTTCTCTCAAAAATAATGATTTCAATTTAATCTGTTTGAAAAGTCAAGTTTTGTTCATTTTGGAACGATTTCGATTGATTTGTTTACTTTCTCACGAAATGACGTTATGATAAGGATTATTAAAGTTCTAACTTTGTAATATGCATGAAATTGAACCATATTTCAACTGGCGACATTTATATGTTTCATCTGAGGACGAACGTTCACCGTTTTATGATCGTGAGTACAGTGAGTTTGAGTATACAGATCAAGTTTATAATTATGTTTTGCATCCCCAATGGGACAATATTGGTTCACCCACTTTATTCCTGAAAATTCTATATACTGATTACGATGAAGGTTATACGATCATCGAATTGATCGGTGAGTGGAATGATGCTATACACAACGATATCATGACTTTGAAAAGAGATATCATCGAGCATCTTATTTATGAAGGAATTGACAAATTTATTCTGATCGGTGAAAACGTTCTCAACTTCCATTATTCGGATGATTGCTATTACGAAGAATGGTTCGATGAACTTGAGGATGGCTACATTGCGTTAGTGAACTTCCACGATCACGTAGTTCGGGAATTTAATGAAATACACCTAGACCAATATTTTGTACTTGGAGGGGATTTGGAAGATATTTCATGGAGAACATACGCTCCAAAACAGTTTTTCAAACGAATTGACGGATACGTTCAAAAAAGATTATCGATCTAATTAGATCGGGTAATTAGTTTTTCAACAACAATCTTATCGATGGGAAAAGTAACCTCATCTTTGTCAAGATGATCAATTTTAAACCAACGGTGAGACTCTATGTCACCTTCATCAAAATCGAAGGGTTGATCTGAACATGAAATGGATCTGTAATCTTTTGTTTCTATCAAATAGTATATACTGATGATCTGGTCATCTGGATCAAATGCAGATTCTTGATAAAAATCCGTTAGGTAAAATAGCTTACCAACTTCTATAGATATGTTCAATTCCTCCTGGAACTCACGGATCAGACAATCTTTTATCCCCTCCCCTTCTTCTAATCCACCTCCAGGAAACTTAGTAAATTGCTTACCAAATCTACATTCATCAGATAATAGGACTTCATTTTCGTCATTGATCAGAATTCCGTAAACGCGAATATTGAACGCCATTCTACTTATCGAGTATTGATTTAATATCCGGCTTAAAGTAGTTTTTCCCCTTCAAGATCTTTCCATCTTCACGGTAAATTGGTTTTCCGTCTTCACCTAATTTACTCATATTAGAACGCTGGATCTCATTAAAAACGTCTTCTATAACATCTTGCATCCCATGCTTCATGATCGTTCCGCAAAGAATGTATAATTGATCTCCCAGAGCATCAGCTATCTCAACTAGATCACCTTCTTTAGCAGCTTCAAGATATTCATCGTTCTCTTCTTTCATTAGTCTGTGACGAAGCTCAATTTGACCATCTTCTAGCTTTGAAGTAGGGTTGTAATTGTTCTTAATTCCAAAACTGTCATGAAATGTGGCTACAGCCTTAATTGTATCTGCTAACGTCAATTTTTTATCCATTCTGCTTTTTTTTTCGAAAAATAATCAAAGCCAATGAGTGAAGCCAGAAAGCAAGAATATTTTTTCGATTTTTAAAGCCATACCGACTGATTTTCTTTAATTTGCAGGTATGAAACCAAAGTTTTACGCACTACTTGTTTTTATTCTATTAGGACTATTGAGTTCTTCTTGGAGTCAGGATTTTTTTCCACCCATTACGAATTATACAACTACCGACTACGGTTTAGATTTTTCGCCTGAGAGTAACGGTATTTGTCAAGATCAGAATGGAGTAATGTATTTTGGAAGTACCGGGAACATACTTTCCTTTGATGGAAATCAATGGCGTGCGATCGAAACTGTTTCTTCACGATTAACACATTCCCTTTTAACTTCTTCAGAAGGAACGATATATGTAGGCTCTCAGGGTGATTTCGGAAGACTTATTTCAGATAGCCTTGGACAGTATCATTACGAGTCATTAGTCGATTCAATGCTGAGGGAGAAGCATCCTTTCAATGAAATCTGGAAGATATTAGAGATAGATAACAAGATCTATTTCCATAGTGAACAGCAGATCTTCATGTATTCTGATGGTAATATCAAAACATTACCAATGCCTTCTACGGTTCATACAGTGTTTAAAACCAATAATAAGCTTGTCGCACGAATGCGCGAAAAAGGACTAATGGTTTGGGATAATAAAAGTTGGAATAAAGTTAAGGGCTCTGAACTATTTGAAATCTATGGGATCTTTGGAATTACAGATACGGAAGAACCTTCCATCAAACTTGTCATCACCCAGGAAATCGGATTATTCAAATGGGATATTGAAAAAAATACTATGGATCCATTTATCACTGAATATGATGATGAGATCGTGAATTATATATTGTTTGGAGCAAAACGAATTAATGAAGATCGGATATCGCTGATCACTCATGGCCAGGGACTTATTTTCATTAATAAAAATGGTAAGGAACTCGGACGCATCGATAAGCGAATGGGGCTAGTTTCTAACGATATAAAGAATCAATTCATTGATGTTGATGGAAACTTATGGTTGACAACTGCTAACGGTATCGTTCTAATAAATCTCAACGCACGATTATCTTATTTCAGTCAGCTCCAGGGATTACATGGTGGAGTTGAGAAAGTGCTGGAGACTGAGGTGAATGGTCGTGAAATGCTCTTCGCTGGTACTAATGAAGGATTGTTTTTACTTAACCCTGAAGACAAATCATCGTTTAGGATCTTCAGGAAAATCGAGGGAATCAGATACTCAGTTTGGGACATGGCAATGAATGGAGACGACCTACTAGTTGGAACAAGCGAAGGTCTCTACAAAATCGATACCCAAGATGAGGAATACTTCGTACAGGAGGTACTGAGGATCAATACAAATTCGATCACTAATGATACGGTCAATGATCACATCATCGCAGCAGGAGGTCAAGGTTTTTATGTTTTAGACCCTTCGACCTATAATGTGATCTATTCGATTCCTCAGGCATTTACTACAACAACTGGAATTATTGCTAATCACAAAAGTGATACAACGGATTATTGGGTTGGTTTAAGCGGCCAAGGTATACTTAAGGTAAGTTACACAGATGATAATTTTGATGTTGAGTTCTTTTCATCGGCAACACATGGGTTACCCGAAGATAATATACTTGTACCTCATCAATATGAAGAACGGGTAGTTTTCGGTTCCACAGAAGGTATTATGGAGGTAGACGAAACATCCATGGATGGCGAATTGATTACTTTTTTCATGCCGTACACTGTTGGAGACAGCTTATTTAATCAGCCTGTATTTTATTTACTTGAAGACGATAATAGAACCTGGTATTGCATTGACAACAATGTTGGATTATTCAATGAGAACGACAATTCATTTACTAACAGACCTTTTTGGGGAATCAAAAAAGGTCGGATCAATGAACTTTATCGATCACCAAACCATGATTACCTCTGGATTGGAGCATCAGATGGCTTAATAAGATATGATATCAAAGGAGAGGTTCCATTCAAAGAAAACTTTCATGCGCTTATCCGTTCAGTTCTTGTAACAGATAAAAAACTCGCGTTTGGAGGAATCACAAATGATAAAATCGAACCGATAGTGGTTGATTATGAAAAGAACTTTATAAAGTTCAACTATAGTGCTCCGTATTTTGAGGACCATCAACCAATCGAATACAGTTATAAGCTTGAAGGTTACAAAAACCAATGGTCAGAATGGAGTGAAAAAAATGAAAGCGAGTTTACAAACTTACCTGAGGGTACATATACCTTTCATGTAAAAGCAAGAAACATCTACAAGCAGGAAGCAGAGGAAGCTAGTATTCAATTCACGATCTCAACCCCATGGTACAGATCTACATGGGCCTATATCGGTTATGTTATCCTCTTTATATTGATCGTATATCTCGCAATAAAAATAAGTTCTATGCGTCTCAAAGCACAGAACAGGAGACTTGAAAAAGCTGTTCAGGAAAGAACAAAGGAAATTGAAGAAAAGAACTCTAGACTTGAAAGTCAAAAATCCGAGATCCTTCATCAGAAAACGGAGATAGAAGATAGTATCAATTATGCTCAAAGGATCCAAAAGGCAATCCTTCCATTAAAGGATGAAATGAAAAAGCAACTGACTGATTCATTCATCATGTTTTGGCCTAAAGATGTAGTAAGTGGTGATTTTTACTGGTTCTATCAACGTGGTGATGAGTCGATCATCGTTTGTGCCGATTGTACAGGTCATGGTGTTCCTGGTGCATTTATGTCAATGATCGGGGTAGATAAGTTGAATGTATGTGTTGGTGAGAAAGGAATAACGAGTCCAGATAAGATCTTGTCTTTCTTGAATGAAGGAATTAAGACTTCCTTGCGTCAGGATGATTCAAAAAAAGCCACTCGCGATGGAATGGATGCAGCAATCATAACGATTGATCATAAGAAAAAAACGATCAAATATGCAGGTGCGCATCGATCACTATGGATCATTGGAGAATCTGGTGAACTTGAAGAAATTAAAGCTACCAAAGTTGCTGTTGGAGGATTTACCCCTATCGACCAAATTTATGAATTGCATGAGATCACTATAAAAGAACAGCTTCAATTATACATGAGTTCGGATGGTTATGCAGATCAATTTGGGGGAGAAAGAAACAAAAAGTTCAAAGTCAAAGCAATGAAAAGGATCTTCACTGATAACTACAAATTATCCATGGAAGAACAACAAAAGATTCTTGAAGAGCGCATGATCGAGTGGTATGAAGGTTATGAGCAGGTAGACGACATTTGTGTTATTGGAGTAACTGTCAAGCCGGATTGATCAATTCATGATCCACAACACGAGTGCAGTCATAAGTAACAAAACGAACGTTTTCTCCATAATTGATTTCATACCTTTGTTTTTTAATACTGAAAACAAGAAATAAGCCAAACTCATTTATGCCGTCAATTTTTTATCTATATGCTGTTCTCGGAGGATTAATTTTAGGAGGTCTCAACAGCTGGTATTGGTATCATCAAGGTTATAGAGGAGGAAAACTATTTTTCATGGGAACAATTGCATTTTTTGGAATTATCGTGTTAATTTTAAAATTGTTCTTTTAGACTCATGAAAGCAATTACAGACCATTTCCATTCGATCTCAAAAGCGCTAACCTTACTTTTTAAGGGGCATTACCTGATCTTTTTTATTCCAGGAATTGTTATTGCGATCTTTTTCTACATGTACACAAGAGGATTGGAATCAGCTAGCTCTACATTAGGACTTGTCAGCTATATCCCTTGGGTAGGAGATTATCTTCAAAGCGCCGTTGATGCGATCTTTGGATGGATAACAGATTTCTCTTTTTATATCTATCAGTTTGCCATCATTACGCTCTTATCTCCTTTTCATACAATTCTAAGTCAGCGTGTCGATGAGCATGAAACAGGGAGAACATTTGATGATGGTTGGAAAAAGTTCTTTAATGATATATTGAGAACCATCGGAGTTGCAACACTCGGTGGATTGATGTATTTATTTATCAAGTTGATCTGGTGGATGTTTGCCTGGATTCTGGGATTGAGCTTCTTGACTCCATTTATTTCCGCAATCCTAATTGGATTCTTTACAGGTTTCAACAGTTATGATTATTCCCTGGAACGTCATGATATTAGTGTAGGTAAAAGTTGGGGCTACGCATTCAAACACCCTTTACAAATGGCTCTTACGGGTGGTGTATTTACCTTGTTGCTTTACATTCCGTTCGTAGGCGTTGTAATTGCTCCAGTATTGCTTACAATGGTTGGTACTCTTAATTATATACGAATGGAACAAAGAGAAGAGGTCAAACTAAAACAACAGAATACATCGTCTGATCTACTAGATGATTCTAATGAAAAGGATCTACTTGAAGATTAGTTATTTCTAATTCATTGCAGTTGACTCACAAGTTGTCCAAAGCATATCTTCAAAAATGAGCATTGCAGCTAAAGCCAGCTGAGAGTAATTTTGAGAAGCGTTTTTAAAACGACCAGCCTCAGTTATCCACATCGTTTGAATTAACTCCATCCCTCCTTTATCAGGATCTATTTTCTCCACAACTTGATTTACATTATAGGCTCCAGCATGATAAACATGCAAAACAAAAAGTCTAAACCATAGGTCTGTTTCATTATACGCTATTCCTTTTCGTTCGAGAATGATCTTTGCTTCTGGAAGACAAGTATTTTGAATTAAACTACTTGCTGCTTTCGCAGATTTAACAAAGTCCTTGCGCTCGTCAACATATCGATTAACTGTTAAACCGTGTTTTCTGGCAACCCCCGGCATCAATTGAAAAGATCCATATGCTCCGACATTAGATCGAGCAAGCTTGCCAGGACTTTCTATTAATAAAATGGCCTGAGCATACCATGGGTCCACCTCTTGTTTTTTGAAAACTTCAACACCTTTCGAAATAGTCGGTAATGCAAGATCGAATGCGTAAAAATCGCTTTTACCAGTGGTCATATAAACCTTATCATCTTCATGTAATCCATGCGCTGATCGAATAGAATCTCGATAATCATCTTTTTCATCATCAGACCATTTATCCCAATCTTCAACACTCATTCGAGCTACTATCTCACGAGTCTTTGCAATATTGATCACACACGAATCAGGAGTTAATGTCATCATCGTTTTCCAAAATACCGGATGTGCAAGTCTATCCCATCGTTCTGCAAATAAATCATTATTCTCAACATACGTAACGTGTACAGAATCATGCAAATGCTTTACTTTCAGCAACTCTTTTTGCCAAGGTGCCATACACTCCTCCACGATGAGTGAATCATTATTATTGGCGTTAACAAATACACATGAAGAAACGAAAAAGATCGTTAATAATTTATTGAGCATAGTTTTGTAAAATGGCTTGAATTCTAACAAGTATAACGAAAAATCAGATAAGTTGTTACGACGCTAACGCATTTTTAACATGATCCAAAGCTACTTCCAACTGTTCAGATTGATCTAAGTTAGAATTATCGAGAATAATTGCATCTTCAGTTTGAATCAAAGGACTCTCATCCCTGGTCGTGTCGAGATGATCTCTTTCTTTTAAATTTTTTCGCACATCCGCTAGTTCAACATCTTGACCTTTTGAAACGAGCTCATCAAATCTTCTTTTTGCTCTGATATCAGGATCTGCAGTTACGAATAACTTTAATTCTGCGTTAGGAAAAACAACTGAACCTATATCTCGGCCGTCCATCACGACACCACCTTCTTCCCCCATCTTTCGTTGTTGATCAACAAGAAAAGTTCGAACTTCTTTGATCGCTGCAACCTTACTCACTTGATTTGAAACTTCCAGCGTTCTGATCTTAGACTCAACATTTTCTCCGTTTAAAAGAAGATCCGGAGTACCATTTTTATTTTGCTCGAAACTAATTGAAATGTGATTGAGCGATCTTACGATCTCCTCTTGATCGATAGCATTTTCACCTACCCATCCTTTTCGTAATGCATACAATGTTACTCCTCGGTACATTGCTCCTGAATCAACATAAATATAATTTAAAGATTTAGCGAGTGCTTTTGCCAAAGTACTTTTGCCACAAGATGACCAACCATCAATAGCGATCGTAATTTTATCCTTCATAAGTGTAAAAATAAAAATTTGGCTAGTCTTTGACCCAAATCAAGCTTTCTCTTTTGACCTTCATACGTGCAAAACCGAACACGACAGTGATATCATTTCCTTCAACTTCCTCTACTTCACCCTTTTGCTTCGTGGCGATCATTTTAACCGTACTACCTTTTTTGATCTTATCTTGATGGTATTGTTTCGCTTTCTTCGTTGGTTGATCTTTTTTCTTTTTTGATCTTTTTTTGAGCACCTCTTCTTTTTTCAGAGATTCGATCTTTGCCTTTTCTTTCGCGATATATTTCTTGACCTCATTTAGTAGATCAGCGTTGACATTCTTCTTTTTACTTTTTGTTATATACGCATCAATGAATTGCTGGAGCTTTTTCCCCAAACTCACATATTTACTGGTCTCTTCCGCTCGCGCCCTCATTTGCTTTAGCTTTGCATTGTATGTGGCAAGAGACTCCTCCGATCTCAATCGAGCTTCTTCAGCAGTTTCTTGAGCTTCAATATGTTCTTTGGTCAATCGAGACAAATATGATTTTTCCTTTTGAAGTTCGTGCAGCAACTGATCCATTTTAACTTTCTTATCGTCAAGTTTATGCTTAGCACGATTGATCAACTTTTTAGATATTCCATTGATCTGAGCCACTTCAAACGTGAAAGAACTTCCAGGCTGTCCTGTAGAAAATTTAAATAACGGTTTCAAGGTTTCGGTATCAAAAAGCATACAACCATTCACCGCAGCGTCAAGTTCATCAGCCTTCAACTTGATATTTCCGTAGTGAGTTGTGATAACTCCATAAGAACCTTTTTTATACAATTCTTCAAAAAATACCTCAGCCAATGCTCCTCCTAAATCTGGATCTGAACCTGTACCAAACTCATCAAGAAGTAACATGGATCTCTCGTTAGCAACTTCAAGAAAATACTTCATTCGCTTCAAGCGATATGAGTATGTACTCAACTCATCTACTATGGATTGATTATCACCGATATCTGTCAGCAGACTGCTAAACAATGTCATCTTGCTATTAGGATGAACTGGAACCAGAAGACCACATTGCAGCATTAATTGAAGCAATCCGATTGTCTTAAGCGTTATACTTTTTCCTCCCGCGTTAGGTCCTGAAATAACCAGCATTCGTGCATGCTGATTCATAGTGATCCGCTGTGGGATCGTTTTTTTACCTGCGTTCTGATTATTCAACTTTAATACAGGATGATAAGCATCGATAAGATCAAACGACATATCATTTGTCAATCCAGGTAAAACAGCATCAAACTTTAAAGCTAATCGAGATTTAGCATTAATGAAATCAAAATTCACCAGGATCTTCTGGTATTCTTTGATCAAAGGCAAATGAATAACCATTTTTTGAGTCAGAATCTGAAGAACTTTAAAGATCTCTTTGCGCTCGTCGTCCTTTAATTGGTCTAGCTCATTATTAAGCGGAACAGTTTCTGCCGGTTCTACATAAGTAACATTTCCTGTTTTAGAAGATCCTGTTACCTGACCAGGAACTTGTCTTTTGTATGAAGAAAGAACTGCGAGAAGTCTTCTGTTCTCCATAAATGCCTCCTTTGTATCACTCAGATAGCCTTTTTTGAGGTATTTTCGTATGGTGCGATCGAAGTTACTGTTTGCTTTGCGTTCAACATCTTTTATACGCTGTCTGATCTGAAACAACTCCTCAGAAGCATCATCCTTAACCTCACCATGTTTATCAAAGATGTTATCGATCTCCTCAATGATCTCTTTAGTGAAGTACACATTTTTCAGCATAGAAAAGAGTTCTGGAAATTCATCCTCTCTTTTATTGAAAAAGTAGATCAAGCTATTCACTAAATTGGATGCGAAACGTATTCGATCAAAACTTTTCTGTGGTAGACTTGCATTCTTCACCGGAAGCATTTTGATCTCCTGGTCGAGCTCATCAAACTCTATTCGTGGAAATGTTTCTCCCTCTCTGCGAATATCAGTTAGTTCATTCGTTTGATGAAGAAACTTTATTAATTCCTCTGTCTTCCGAACTGGTTTTAGGCTGATGATCCTTTGACGAGCAGAGTCACCAACACAAAACTCACTCATCATTTCCGTTAGTACGTTGAATTCAAGATCGCGATATGTTTGCTGGTCAACTTTTAACATTTGGCTGCAAAGCTACAGAATTCATTACATTTGCCACATGAAAAAGTTCGGAGCAATCATTATATCTTTGATCATTCTAGCTATGTTTATACTGATTGCTTGGTGGTTATACCGTAACTTCCACACAACACCAATGCTTGTAGGAAACCTACTTATTATTCTTACTGGTGTTTTGATCAGTTATACAGCTTATTCAAGGCTATCCTTGCTGAGTGATGATGTAGAAATCTTAAGTGAAGAAGATTATCCTGAAATTGAAGAAGGATTGATATATGCCTCAGTCGATGATTTTGCGAATAAGCATGAGAAAGTTAAAGGTACACTTTTCATAGCAGGACTTGACATCACCGAAAAAGAATTGAATTTAGTTGATGTTAGCTATAAAAAACTAACGGATGAGATCACTTTTAAATTCAGCCCGTCAACATCCATTAAGTTGAAAGGTGTGGCTACGATAGCCGTTGGTGATCACCAGTTTTTGGTATATGGTTTTGAAGAAGGTGTGGTCCGTCAGAATGGAGTTCATCGATTAACCTGGCTTGACAATAAGCTTCAAATATCAACAAAGAATAAAGATGTACGGAAAATTAAAATACCTGCAAAAATGCCAACCATCGCATTTAATTGGCCGTCATCACATTAAGTCCTCGGCTCATCGTCTTTAAAATGACATTTTGTGAGGAGATATTTAATGAATTATTTAACTAAAAATAACTTTTTCATTAAATTTACATTTGAATAATTAAGTTAAAACTAAAATTTGACAACATGAAGAAAAGTTACTTATTTATGATGGCTGGTTCTTTGTTGCTCTCAGGAGCTGCAATTGGTCAGTCTTCACAAGGAAAATTAAACAAAGCCCCAAGTGCTAAAAAACATTCAATGTTTGAAGCAGTTAAAACGGGTAAAAAACAAACGAACACAGTTCAGGAGAAAGGTGCTTTGATTTGGGAAGATGATTTCTCTGACCCAAATACATGGGTAATGACGAATACAAGTCAGCCTACTTCTGTTGACTGGGTAATTCAAACAGATCCATCTGATGTTCCGAATGCGGCTCCAGAACTGCAGCCTTTTAATAGTTCAACTGCAAGTAATGGTTATGCATTGATCGATTCTGACCGTCAGCCAAACAATGCGGATGGTGATGGTGCGATCGTTGCTGAAATCACAACAGCATCTGCTATTGACTGTTCAGGTTCTTCGAATGTTATATTGACATTTGAACATAGCTACAGATGGTGGCAAGATACTCGTGGAGTTCGTGTTTCTGGTGATAACGGTGCAAACTGGACAGAATTCGAAATCACAAACAACGCGGGTTATCCAAACGATCAGAACTCTGAGAACCCAAAAGTTGAGCAGATCGATATTTCTGCTGTTGCCGGTGGTTCGAACCAAGTTCTTGTTCAGTTCTATTACAACGATAATGACTACTGGGCATGGTACTGGACTGTTGATGATGTAAGAATCAACGAAGCTGATCAGTATGATCTTGTAGATGAAGGTATCTACTGGGGGGCTGCTGGTAACATTGGTGTAAGAGTACCTTATTACCAAGTACCTCTTGATCAGGTTACTTCATACGATATTTCTGGTATCGTGAGAAACTTTGGTTACGAAAACCAAACTGATGTAGTTTATACAGCAGCTGTAGTTTCAGAAGCATTTACTTCTAGCTCTGCCGCAAGTACTGTTAATGGATTTACTACAGATACATTACCATGTACTACTCAGTTCACTCCTGGTGCACTTGGAGAATACATCTTTGATGGTGCGGTTACATCCGGTGCTGTAGATGCGGTTCCTGGAAACAATTCAACTGCAGGTCATGACACGATGAATGTTGTAGATTATATTTACGCTCGTGACAATGGTCTTATTGATGGAGGTTTCTTCCCTGAAGTTGCTTACGAAGGTGGTAACCTTTTCGATATTAACCAAGACGCTCAGTTAACAGGTGTTGAAACTGCTTTCGGTCCTTCATTAGGCGATGGAATCGAAGTATTTGGTAAACTATACTCTATCGATGCAAACGGAGAATTCATCTTCGAAGCCGAAACTGAGTATTATACTACAGATGCAGCAAATGATGCAGGTGCAGTTAAAACTCTAGTTTTCTCTAATGCAGTTGCCTTAACAGCTGGAACAACTTACCTTCTAACTGTAGGTTCTTTCTCAACTGAACTTTCTTTATCAGTTGCTGGTGAATCTCCAGACCAAACATCATTCTTATATGGTGATCTAGGTACAGCTGGTGTTGAGTGGTATTTCACAAACAGTACTCCTGTTGTAAGAATGGATTTCGATCCAGTTAACAGCATAGAGTCTGCTTCAACTGAAGCTAATGTTTCTATCTACCCTAACCCTGCAAGCGATGAGTCTAACGTGAACTTCTCATTAGAAAATGCTTCTGATGTTGAGATCACTGTAACTGATCTTTCAGGTAAAGCTGTATTTACTTCTACATTGAATAATGCTGCTGCTGGAGAGCACACTGTTGCTATTCCAACTGCAGGACTTTCAAACGGTGTTTATGTTGTGAACTACACAGCTGGTAACGCTGTTGCAACTGAGAAATTGGTTGTTAACAAGTAAGATTTATATAATCTATATAGAAAGCCTCGGGTTTATTCCCGAGGCTTTTTTATTTTAGCCCAAAAATAAATTAACATGAAAGCATATGTTTTTCCAGGTCAGGGAGCCCAATTCATCGGAATGGGAAAAGACCTTTACGATAATTCCCCTATAGCAAAAGAATATTTTGACAAAGCAAATGAAATCTTGGGGTTTGATATAACAGCAATAATGTTCAATGGAACAGATGAAGAGCTAAAGCAAACAAAGGTTACACAACCTGCTATATTCTTACACTCTGTGATTCTGGCTAAAGTCCTGGGAGATGAATTTCAACCTGATATGGTTGCTGGTCATTCTTTGGGAGAGCTTTCTGCTCTTGTAGCGAGTGATGTACTCTCATTTGAGGATGGTTTAAAACTTGTATCTCAACGAGCAATTGCAATGCAAAAAGCATGTGATGCAGAACCTTCAACGATGGCTGCTATTTTAGGCCTGGAAGATGACAAAGTTGAAGAGATCTGTTCTTCCATTGATGAAGTTGTTGTTCCGGCTAACTATAACTGTCCAGGTCAATTGGTTATATCTGGTTCGAATAAGGGAATTGAAATAGCATGTGAGAAAGCGAAGGAAGAAGGAGCTAAAAGAGCGCTTCCACTTCCTGTAGGTGGTGCTTTCCACTCTCCATTGATGGAGCCTGCTAGAGAAGAGCTTGCTGCGGCAATCGAAAATACTGATTTTAAAGAAGGTAAATGCCCAATTTATCAAAACGTAAATGCTCAAGCTGTAACTTCCCCTGATGAGATTAAAAAGAATTTGATCGCTCAATTAACTGCACCTGTAAAATGGACTCAAACGATGCACGCAATGATCAATGATGGTTGTGAAGAAGTTGTTGAGGTAGGACCAGGCAAAGTACTTCAAGGGTTATTCAAAAAAGTTGATCGCAGATTCCCTACGAGTAGCGCAAGCATAGCTACAGAGGCATAGAGAATATTAATCATAAAAAAAGCTCGATCAAATTGATCGAGCTTTTTTATTTATATCAGTGTCGGAATCTTAAGATTCTTTCTTCTCTGGTTTAGGAAGTAACACTTTACGTGACAATTTCCATTTTTTAGATTTTGGATCTTGTCCAACAACCTTAAACTTCAATACGTCACCTTCTTTTGCAACTTCTTCCATCTTATTGATGCGCTCATGAGCGAATTCGGAAACGTGGATCAATCCATCTGTCCCAGGAAGTATTTCTACAAATACTCCATATGGTTGAACTGATTTAACCTTTCCTTCGTATTCCGCCCCTTCTTCTACAGTTGGAGGGAAAGCAATATCACGAACTGCTTTATTCGCACCATCCATCGCTTCTTTTCCTTCTGCAAGAATTTGAACAACACCTTCTCCCGTATCTGGATCTTCATCAATCGTTACAGTAGCTCCTGTATCTTTTTGAATTTGCTGAATGATCTTTCCACCAGGTCCGATGATCGCTCCAATTGCTTCATTTGGAACACGGAATGACTCAACACGCGGAGCATTTGGTTTCAATTCAGTTCTTGGTTCATTGATCGTATCAGTGATCTTACCAAGGATATGTAATCTACCTGCTTTTGCCTGCTCCAATGCTTCGATCAAAACTTCGTATGGAAGTCCGTCAACTTTAATATCCATTTGACAAGCAGTAATTCCTTCAGCTGTACCAGTAATTTTGAAGTCCATATCACCTAAGTGATCCTCATCACCAAGTATATCTGAAAGAACTGCATATTTACCTTCGCTGTTCATCACAAGTCCCATAGCAATACCTGAAACAGGAGCCTTAATTGGAATACCTCCATCCATCAACGCTAAAGTACCTGCACAAACTGTAGCCATAGAAGACGAACCGTTAGATTCAAGTATTTCTGATACCAATCGAATCGTATATGGGTTATCGTCTGGCAAAACTGGTTTTAATGCTCTCAATGCAAGATTACCATGTCCAACTTCTCTTCTCGATACCCCTCTGATCGGATATGCCTCACCTGTACTGAACGGTGGAAAGTTGTAATGTAGCATAAAGTTCTCTGTACCTTGGTATGTTGCAGCGTCGATCATTTGCTCTTGCAGTTTACCTCCAAGTGTCAACGTTGTTAATGACTGAGTTTCACCACGAGTAAATACAGAAGAACCGTGTACCATTGGTAGGTAGTCAACTTCACACCAGATTGGTCTAATCTCATCAAACTTACGACCATCCAAACGGATACGTTCGTTCAGCATTACGTCACGAACTGCTTCTTTCATTGTTTTCTTGAAGTAAGTGCTAACAAAACCACCAACTTCTTCTAACTCTTCTTCTGTAAATTGAGCCTCTGTTTCTTCTTTTACAGCAGCAAAATCATTTGCTCTTTCCGTTCTATCTGAGTTTCCTTTACGTGCAACTGCCTTTAATTTCTCAAAAGCAAAATCGTGTACTTTCTTTTCAACCTCCTCGTTTGTATCGATGTGGTTATATTCTCTTTTTGGATTAGCCGATGGAATTTCAGCTGCAAGATCCAACTGGAATTGACATTGCTCCTTGATCGCCTCGTGTCCAACTTTAATCGCTTCAACAAGATCAGATTCCTGGATGAACTCCATTTCACCTTCGATCATAACGACATCTTTCATTGTACCAGCCATCATGATCTCCATATCAGCTTTATCAAGTTCTGATTTAAGTGGATTCACAACGTACTGACCATCAACTCTTGCTACTCTAACCTCTGACATTGGTCCATTGAAAGGAATGTCAGAAACGGCGATCGCAGCTGAAGCTGCAAAACCTGCTAGAGCATCTGGAAGATGTTCTCCGTCATAAGACATTAATTGGATCATGATCTGAGTTTCTGCGCGATAATCGTCATTAAATAATGGACGAAGTGCACGGTCAACTAATCTCATGATCAGAATTTCCATATCTGAAGGACGACCTTCTCTTCTTAAAAACCCTCCTGGGATTCTTCCGGCCGCCGCAAATTTCTCGCGATAATCTACTGTTAATGGAAAGAAGTTCATTCCTTCTTTCGCTTCTGGTGCTGACACTACTGTTGCCAACAACACTGTGTTGCCCATTTGTAACACTACTGATCCGTCAGCCTGTTTTGCAAGCTTACCTGTCTCAACAGAGATATTCTTACCTCCTGTAGTGATGGACTTTTTGATTCCTATATTCATATTAAATTGTTTACTTATTTACTATTTAACAAAAAAGGGGAACTTCGAATTTCTTCGACTGCCCCCCTTTTATCCAAATTTTATGTTGAACTAAAAATTATCTTCTCAATCCAAGCTCTTTTACGATCGCACGGTAACGCTCGATGTCTGTCTTCTTTAAATAATCCAACAAACTTCTTCTTTTACCTACAAGAAGCTGCAACGCTCTTTGTGTACCGTAATCTTTTCGATTTTCTTTCAGGTGATTCGTTAAATGACCAATTCTGTATGTGAACAATGCGATCTGTCCCTCTGCAGAACCTGTGTCATTCTCTGATTTCCCGTGTTTCTTGAAAATCTCTTTTTTCTTTTCAGCTGATAAATACATGCCAATATTGTTTAAATGATTTTTATGTATGTGTTACTCTAACACGGCGCAAAGATAGATGAATTATTCGTTTTACAAGAATAATCTGATTCTTTTTTAAACTGTTAAACTGCAAACCCTACCACTTATCAGCTTGTTAATGTCTTTTAAAGTAAAAAGTATAATGTATACATAACAATTAATTAACTATTGAGGAGATTTTTCCTATATTTAGTCAAAATTTACACTTGTGAAACGAATTCTTACTACTACCCTACTCACTTTTACTCTGTTTTATAGTATTGCTGGAGGTTTTCAGGTTAACCTACAAGGTCAACGAAGTGCTGGAATGGGCCACACAGGAACAGGTATGCGATTAGGAGCTGCCAGTGGATTTTTCAATCCGGGAGCTTTAGCTTTTGCTCGAACTGAAGTATTGATCGGGATCAATCTTATTGCATCTCGAGTGGGATACAGAGAAATGCAACCGGGTGTTTATACTGCTGAAAGTACAAGTGGGATTGGAACCCCATTCAATGCGCATGTTGCATTAAAATTTACTGAGGATTCTCCTTTCGTAATTGGACTATCTGCGTATACTCCCTTCGGTTCTGGAATTAGTTATGAAGATGAATGGAAAGGTCAGTTTTTATTAAGAGAAATGGCGTTACGAACGATCTTCTACCAAGGGACTTTCGCATACCAGATCAATGAAAAATTAGGAATTGGTGTTGGTTATGTTTTCGGAACAGGTGATTTCAAGTTGCGTCGCGGAGTACCAGTACAACAAGCTGATGGATCATATAGCGAAGTTAATCTGAGTGGTAGTGGAAATGGACATGGATTTAATGTTGGGGTTTTCTATGAACTTTCTGAGCAAGTTAGCTTAGGATTAAGCTATCGTTCAGGACTTAAAGTTTCCTTAGATGGTGGTCAAGCTGAATTTGATGTTCCTCCTTCACTAAGTTCAAACTTTCCTTCGACAACTTTCGGAACAGAGATCAATCTTCCAAGTGTAACGAACTTTGGTGTATCGATCAAGTTAACTGAGAAAACAAGATTTAACTTCGATATTAACTACATAACCTGGAGTAGCTACGATACACTTGCATTTGACTTTGAAGAAAACACTGAAAATCTGGAAGACTCAAAATCACCAAGAGAATATAAAAATGCTGCCATTATAAGAGCTGGTATAGAGCACGAGTTTTCAGAACAATTCCAACTGCGTGGAGGAGCATATTATGATTTCACACCAGTTCAAAATGGATACATGACCCCAGAAACCCCTGATATGGATAAAATAGGTTTAACAGTTGGGGCTTCTTATTCTATCAAGAATTTCAATATTGACGCATCTTTCATGTATATATATGGTGCTGAAAGATCAGATACTAACCTTGAGACAGGATTCTCAGGAAGATGGACTTCACAAGCGTTCATCCCTGGAATTGCGTTCTCATATCAATTTTAATTAAAAACAGATAACTATGAAAAAAATCTATCTATTTGCGGCTGCCGCATCTATGCTTTTCACAGCAAAAGCTCAAGACTGTTCGGGTGGTCGTTATGATCAAGAAATCTTCAATGATTTTGATCTAACGTCTGATATTCAATATGGTTCGAACGTTGCTTTCGACAACAGCGGAACTGAAAACCTGTTATTAGATGTTTATGAGCCAACTGGAGACACTGAGACAAGTAGGCCACTAATTATATTCATCCATGGAGGTACATTTATTGCCGGAAGTAAAACTGGAGATGATGTGAAACCACTTGCTGAAATGTATGCAAGAAAAGGATACGTTACTTCTTCGATCAATTATCGTCTTGGTATGAACAACTTATTATCTGGTCCAGATGAAAGTGATGCTTCTGAAGCAGTTATGAGAGCTACTCAGGATACGAAAGCTGCAGTTCGATACTTCAAAAAGTCTTTCGCAGAGGATGGAAATCCTTATGGTATTGATACAAACCACATTTACTTGATGGGGAGTTCAGCAGGAGGGTTCACTGCACTGCACCTTGCGTATTTAGATAAAGAATCAGAAATCCCTGCATTTATCGATATGAACGATCCAAGTTTAGCTGGAGGATTAGAAGGTGAATCAGGTACTCCTGGTTACAATAGTGATGTTTCAGCAGTTATTAGTTTAGCTGGTGCACTAGGTGATGTTGCCTGGATGGAATCTGCAAACGATGAGCCTGTACTCAGTATGCATGGTGATCAGGATGGTACAGTTCCATTTGGAACAGATATGATCTCTGTAGCGATCTATGAGATCATGGAGGTTGATGGTAGTGAAACTGTACATGCAAAAGCAGAAACATTAGGGTTGAAGAACTGTTTTAAAGCACACTATGGTGCAGATCACGTTCCTCACGTTAACAATGCTGCTTACACTGACACAGTAGACCTTTATGCTACTCAGTGGTTGCTACACTTTGTTTGTGGAGCAACAGAATACTGTAAGTGTAATACTACAGAAGATCCTACACCATGTCATGAGGCGCCAACTTCAGCACTTTCTGAATACACGAAAGATGAAGCTTACTTGAATACTTATCCAAATCCAGCTTACAACGAATTAAACATCCATGCGAATGGTGAGGAAATGGAGAGAGTAGAGATCACTAACATAAATGGTCAGGTCGTCTACAGTAAACGACTGAACAAACTTGATCATAAAATCGATGTTAGTCAGTTTAATGAAGGAATATACTTCGTTAAGGTAAGTACAGCGAAAGGAATTCAAACGAACAAGGTGATTATCAAATAATCAGCTTAAAGATTTATTAAAGAAAGCTACTCTTAACAGGGTAGCTTTTTTTATTACTCAACCTCGTTTATAATGAGGTCCAATTGATTCTAAACGTTATTAATTAGTCGTGGGAAAAACGTGCAAGAGAATATTGATAACAACAAAGTTAACCTCCTAACTGAATATCTTAAGATTCAGTTAAAGTCTCGATTATAATGCATAAGTACGATGAAAATAAACTAAGAATATGCTTGATCGCGAATCCGTGCAGATCAGTCAGTAGTCTGATCAGTAAAGTTTAGTTGAACAGGAACTAGAATTGATCAATTCATCTATTCTGGGAAAACCACACCATCACAATCTAAACAATTGATATTTGGAATGTGTGTTCCATAGTGCTCGTTTACAGATTCAATAATTTCGTTGGTAATCAATGCGTATCCCTTTTGATTAGGATAAATACCATCTAGACCAATAAATCCTCCGGTTACGAATTCGAAAGAAAAGCCTGCTCCATCCCACATAATTCCAGAATCAACAGTTGTGTAGAAAGAATTTGCATCAACTAAAGCCAGATCATATTTTTCAGCTAATTTCGCTATTGTAGCATTGTAAGATAATATTGCCTGGTCCAACATTGAAACCTCATCCAGCGACAAATAATATTGATCTTTAAAGAATCTACCGAAAAGTCCATAAAGTTGACATTTCATAGAATCTAATGGCACAGTCAGCGTTAGCAGTTCACCGTTTTTCAAATGACGTAAACCTTGTGGAGCGTCAGGATCTTCACAAATAAATGGATTTGGACCAACATTAAAGTTAATGTGGTTCGCATTAGATGCGGTATAAAGCTGGTTTAGATCAGCAGCTTGAGTCTCATCAAGATTTGCTCCGTTATATTGCACTAACTGGAAATAAGGCAATTCTTTTACATCAGGAATATTGATCAACGCTCCTTTTGTTCCATTCGCTGAAATGATAGACAAAACTGAATCTAGTCTTTGTTCAAAAACAATAGGATCCATTAATGTATTCGAAGTCCCCCCTGTTTGGGCATAACTTACAACCTCTTCCATTCCAAACCAACCTAAAAGAAACGAAGGATTGTAATCAACTATTTCTCCGATCATTGTAGAAACACCAGGATTGCTTGCTGCTCTGTGGTAATAAGGGTATGGATTACCATCATTGTATGACAAACCGAAATTAGGATCGAGCATTCTTTCAAGCGTTGCAAATGGAGCACATTGATACTGACCATTAACATTACTAGATGATTGATCAAGATCACTAAGACCTGTATTCTGATAAAGAGATTTTACCGGACCTAAACTTTCAACTCCTTCACAATCCGTTCGCATATTTAAGCGACTTCTTGTTTGAAAAATAGATGTCCAAGGCTTAGGATTAACTCCAACACCATCATTATTGGACATCACAGGCGTACTAAATGAACCACCACCATGTTCTGCAACTCTATCAAAAAACAGTTGAGGAATAGACTTTTCCTGACCTTTTGGGTATAGTGCACCATCTTGGTAACCAGACATCATGCTTCCTCCGATCGCGGCAGGTCGACTAAAATCAACATCCCCTAATCGATCAAGATCATCTTCTTTCTGACATGAAAAAAATAGGGCCAAACTTAAAATTGCAGTAGCAGTAGTATATTTCATTTTCAATGAGTTGTTCCTAACAAATATACAGAATAATCGCGATTTTTTGATCTAAAGTTCAAAATTGTAGATTCAGTCGCCCTGTCTTGCTTTCTGACAAGGATTTATTAACTTTGCAACCACAAAATACAGGTGAATTATGTTCGAGAATCTAACGGAGAAGTTTGAAAAAGCGTTTAAGGTATTAAAGGGACAGGGACAGATCTCTGAGATCAATGTTGCAGAAACCTTGAAAGAAGTGAGACGTGCATTATTAGATGCCGATGTCAACTTCAATACTGCTAAAGAATTTACAACAACCGTTAAAGAAAAGGCGCTTGGTCGTGATGTACTAAATTCTGTATCACCAGGTCAGTTAATGATCAAGATCTGTCATGAAGAGTTGATCGAATTGATGGGTGGTGATGAAACAGAAGTAAATTATCAGGGAAATCCAGGTGTTATTTTAATGTCTGGTCTTCAAGGTTCTGGTAAAACTACATTCTCTGGAAAATTAGCTAACTTTTTAAAGAATAAGAAGGGTAAAAATCCATTATTAGTTGCCTGTGATGTTTACCGTCCTGCAGCGATCGATCAGCTACACGTGTTAGGTGAGCAGATCGGTGTAGATGTATATTCGAACAAAGAAGAAAAAAATCCTGTAAAAATTGCTCAAGATGCTATTCAGCATGCAAAAAGTAACAGCCATAATGTTGTGATCATTGATACCGCTGGTCGATTGGCTGTTGATGAGCAAATGATGAATGAGATCTCAGATGTCAAAAATGCGATCGACCCAACAGAAACACTTTTTGTTGTTGATGCGATGACAGGTCAGGATGCCGTAAATACAGCTAAGACTTTCAATGAGCGCATTGACTTTGACGGAGTGATCCTAACAAAACTCGATGGTGATACACGAGGTGGTGCTGCAATATCGATCAAAGCAATTGTTGACAAGCCGATCAAATTTGTAGGTACTGGAGAGAAAATGGATGCACTTGACGTATTCTACCCAAAGCGTATGGCTGATCGTATTCTGGGGATGGGAGATGTCGTATCTCTTGTTGAAAGAGCTCAAGAGCAATTTGATGAGCAAGAAGCTCGAAAGCTCCAGAAGAGAATTAAAAAGAATCAGTTCGACTTTAATGATTTCCTCGGACAGTTACAGCAGGTTAAAAAGATGGGTAACGTTAAAGACCTCATGGGAATGATCCCAGGAATGGGGAAAGCTATGAAAGGTGTCGAAATTGAAGATGATGCATTCAAGCACATTGAGGCTATTATATATTCAATGAGTCCAGAGGAACGTGAAAATCCATCAATAATTAATTCGAGTCGAAAGAAACGGATCGCACAAGGTTCTGGTCAAAATATTCAGGAAGTGAACAAGTTACTCAAACAATTCAATGATACTAAGAAGATGATGAAGATGATGAGTAACAAGAAGAATATGATGAATATGATGAAGCAGATGAAAGGCGGAGGAATGCCTGGAATGTAAGACAGATTCTAAATTTAGAGTTTAGATTTTAGGGTTTAGAGTTCAGAATGAACGGACCTGTTCTTATTTAACCATAATGTTTTTCAGCTCAATCGTTGACACTTGTTTGAGCTCACCATTTTCATAAAGTTGGTCTAGATCATTCAATTTTGCTCCTTCTGGCGGTGCGAAGTTTGCATAATCCTGTAAAATTATTCCTTCGTACTCGTCTCGGTCGATTACAGATCTGAATCGCATACCACCTCCGTTGGTTTCGTATGAGTATGCTAAATAATCCAACCTATAATTCTCCAAACTAAACCAGTATATAAAAACATCCTCATGATCTTCACCTCCACCCTCTTCATCAAACGTAACTTTTATCTTGTGATATGCTTTCTTAGAGATTTCAACGGTATCAATATATTCGAGGTTTACAGCAGGATCTTTTAAAGATTTTGGCAGAAAGGCAAAATAAAAAACACTGTTTATACTATTCACGTAAGCTTTTTCCTTGTCGTCAGAGATATTTATCAATGAATCATCAATGAACCTTTCAAGGTTGTTTCTCGACCAAACATCTTTGACCGTTCTACCAGAAGAATCCTGGAATGTTCTTAAACGAACAAGCCCCGAATCTGTATGCAAATAATCATAATGCTTGTCTCTAAAATCAAAAGATATAGATGAAGAATTGATCTTTTCACAACCATGATAAGCGTAACTCTCAGCTACTATTAATTGTGGAGTAAGCTCTCCTTTATCTACCTGATCAGAAGAGTTATTCATTGATTCACTATCTTTTATCTCCCGAGTTGAACAACTCGCAAGAAAGGCAAGACATACTAAAAAAGCTAATTCTCTATTCATCATTCTTATATTTTCTGATCAAATTCTCTGCAGCCTCAAATGAAGAAACTTTTCCTTCGACAACTGACTTTTCCACATCCTTAATCCTTTGTTTCATTTCGGTCGCATCGTAAAAATCAGAGAGTAACACCTCTGCAATTGTTTCATGCATCCAGTATCTATCCTGAGATCTTCGATTTTTTTCAAAATGACCATTCAATTTGGTTTGATTCACATAACTCTCAACAGTGTCAAATACTTTATCAATATTCCTATTATCGTATGCTGAAGAGATAAGTGCTTTTGGGATCCATTCGTTTTCATTTGGTGGAAATAAGTGCATGGCATTTTGATATTCTTTCCTGGCTTTCTGGGCATTTGTAAGATTATCTCCATCTGCTTTTGTAATAACCAAGGCATCAGCCATTTCCATGATACCTCGCTTTATCCCCTGAAGCTCGTCACCAGCACCAGCAAGCATCAATAATAAAAAGAAATCAACCATAGAGTGCACAACAGTTTCAGACTGCCCAACTCCAACTGTTTCGATCAGAATATGATCAAATCCGGCAGCCTCGCATAGAATTATTGATTCTCTAGTTTTTCTAGCAACACCACCAAGAGATTTCCCAGCAGAGGATGGTCTTATAAAAGCATCTGGAGATGTAGACAATTTATTCATCCTGGTTTTATCACCAAGTATGCTTCCCCCACTTTTCTCAGATGAAGGGTCTATCGCTAGCACAGCTATTTTATGTCCACGTTCAATAACTAATTGTCCAAACGCTTCAATAAATGTACTTTTACCTACTCCTGGAACACCGGTTATTCCAATTCGAACAGATTCTTTGGCATGTTTTAAACAACTCGAAACGAGCTGTTGAGCTATTTCTTTATCCTCTGAACGTTTGGACTCGAGTAGAGTTATTCCACTACTAAGCGCCTTAAGATCACCTGAAAGAATACCGCTCAATAACTCATCATGATTCATTGACTCACGACGTTGGCGTCGCTTTTCTTTCCATTTTTTGAGCTGATCCTTATTCATAATGACACTAATGTAACATTTATACAGCTACATTGTGCTCTCTTAGCGCATCATTTAGTGAAGTTTTCAAATCTGTACTTGGCTTTCTTTTACCAATGATCAATGCACATGGCACCTGATAATCTCCAGCTGGAAACTCTTTAGTGTATGAGCCTGGTATAACGACACTTCTTTCAGGAACTTCACCTCTTAATTCTACAGGAGAATCTCCTGTGACATCAATAATCTTAGTAGATTTCGTTAGTACTACATTAGCCCCGAGAACAGCTTCTTTCTTTACACGCACTCCTTCAACAACGATACATCGTGAACCGATGAAAGCACCATCTTCAACGATTACAGGAGCAGCTTGTAATGGTTCTAAAACACCTCCAATTCCTACACCTCCACTCAGGTGAACATTTTTGCCGATCTGAGCACATGAACCAACAGTAGCCCATGTATCTACCATAGTACCTTCATCTACGTATGCTCCTATATTAACATAAGAAGGCATCATTATCACACCAGAAGAAATATAAGCCCCATAACGTGCAACAGCATGAGGAACAACTCGAACGCCAAGTTCTTTATAGTTACTTTTCAAAGCCATTTTATCATGGAACTCAAATGGACCGACCTCGATCGTTTCCATTTTACGAATCGGGAAATACATAACGACAGCTTTTTTGATCCACTCATTTACTTGCCAACCATCATTTGTCGGCTCAGCAACTCGATATTTTCCTTTATCCAATCCCTCAATAACCTCTTCAATTACTTTCACAACACTTTGATCCTCCAACATTGAACGATCTTCCCATGCCTTTTCAATTATTTCTCTCATGACTGTTATTTCTATTTGGACACAAAGATAATAGTCTTTTTATGCCATGTATATTGAACTGAATCACTCCATACTCAATTTCACAAATCGTCTTTTCGCTGTTATTTTGTGAATTCTTTACAAAAAAAAATAAAAACTGCCAACTTTTTAATGACTTATTACGTTATATAAATAGAAAACGGGCAAAACTTAGGAATAATAAAGTATTTAACCACCTAAAAAAGTAGTGTAGCATATGAGACAATTAAAGATAAGTAAACAAGTCACCAACAGAGAAACAGCTTCATTAGATAAGTATCTAGTGGAGATTGGTCGTGTTGACTTAATTTCTGCTCAAGAAGAAGTTGAGTTAGCTAAAAGAATTAAAATGGGAGACCAAAAGGCTCTGGATAGATTAACCAGAGCAAACCTTCGTTTCGTTGTTTCTGTGGCTAAACAATACCAAAATCAAGGTCTTACTCTTCCAGACCTTATTAATGAAGGAAATTTGGGGTTGATCAAAGCTGCTCAGCGATTTGACGAAACACGAGGTTTCAAATTCATTTCTTACGCGGTTTGGTGGATCAGACAATCAATTTTACAAGCCCTTGCTGAACAAGCAAGAATTGTCAGGTTACCTTTAAACAAAATTGGATCGATCGGTAAAATTAATCGTGCTTTTTCAGAATTAGAACAAAAATTGGAGCGTCCTCCATCAGCAGACGAGCTGGCACATCATTTAGAAGTTTCTGTTGCAGATGTTAAACAAGCGTTAGCCTCTAGTGGTCGCCACATGTCGATGGATGCACCCTTAAAGGAAAGTGATGAATCCAGTTCAAGCATGTATGACGTACTCGAAAATGATAGCTTACCTTCTCCTGAAAAAGATTTGATTCACGAGTCTCTTCAAAAGGAGATAAATCGTTCTTTAAAGACATTAACTCAAAGAGAAGCTGACGTTCTTAAATTGTATTTTGGTTTGGATGGTCAACGTCAAATGAGTTTAGATGAGATAGGAATGAGATTTGACCTAACTCGAGAACGTGTTAGACAGATCAAAGAGAAAGCGATCAGAAGATTGAAACATACGTCGAGAAGCAAAATGCTAAAAGCATATTTAGGTTAAGCTGACATTTATCAGCATTAACAACATAATGACATTAAGTCTATCCATGCTAATCAAATGATTATTAATTTGGTAGCATGGATTTTTTTATTCCAACAATTACAATTATTGGTTTTGGCGAAACAGGGTCACTCATAGGAAGCCTTGTAAATCATGGTAAGCAAAACATAAAGATCAATATTCTTGACCCTGATCCAGATGTTGAAGGTAAAATACTTGACTTAAAACATGCTGCTATTCCTAAGAATAATGAGATAAGTTTAAACGACCGGAATCTATTTTCAAAGAGTCAACTTATTTTTTACACTGCAGGAGTTAGAGGTAAGGCAGGTTCATCGAGAAATCAAAATGCAGCAGAAAATAAAGCGATCATTCGTCAAGTTTTTAAGGGTCAAAAAATAAAAAAGTCTGCTCTAATCGTGACTATTTCGAATCCTGTAGAATCCATAGCAATGTGGATCCATAAAGAAATTAATGGTGGTTGCACTATTTTAAGTACGGGAACACTTCTCGACACTTACCGTTTGAAAACGATCTTGAGTGAACGCTTCAAAATGTCTCAATCATTTATCGACACACTTGTCATTGGTGAACATGGCTCAGAAATGATTCCACTTTGGTCACAAACGACGATCAAAAACGAGAATATTTCAAAACTTATTGATAAAGACGAACTACAAATTATCGAGCGTGAGCTTAAAAATACCGCCACAAAAATTAGACAAACGCAGGATGCTACAAAGTATGGAGTAGCAGAAACTGCTTTGGTGGTTGCCAATCAGTTTTTCTCCAGTCAATCTGTACTTATGCCAATCACTTACTTTGATCCTGAACTAACGAAGGATGACATCTTTATAAGCTGGCCTGTTTTTATAGGAAAACAACATTTAGTGCCAACAAACTTGAAATTATCTGCTCAAGAAAAAGAAGCGTGGAATCGCGCAGTTGAATCAATTCATAACACCACAAATTCAATTTAAAACAAGGATCAAACTTGTTCAAAACTTTATCAAATCCGACTATTTATAAGCGTTTTTCTTATTAAATTTGCTGTATGAGCGATTATATTGTTTCGGCAAGAAAATATCGTCCACAAACGTTTGATACGCTTGTTGGTCAGAAATCGATTTCAACAACGTTGAAAAACGCGATCAAGAACGATCAATTAGCCCAAGCATTTTTGTTTTGTGGATCACGTGGTGTTGGAAAGACATCTACTGCTCGTATTTTGGCAAAAACAATAAATTGCGAAAATAGAAGCGAAAATATAGAAGCTTGTGGTGAGTGTGAATCTTGTAAGTCATTCGATGAGGGACATTCTCTAAACGTTTATGAGCTTGATGCAGCATCTAACAACAGTGTTGAAGACATCCGTAACCTTATTGATCAGGTTCGAATCGCTCCTCAACTTGGTTCACATAAAGTTTATATCATTGATGAGGTTCACATGTTGTCAACCGCGGCATTTAATGCATTCCTAAAAACTTTAGAGGAGCCACCGAAACACGCCATCTTTATTCTGGCAACGACTGAAAAGCATAAGATCATTCCAACGATTTTATCACGTTGTCAGATCTTTGACTTTAACCGCATAAAAGTAAGTGACATCGCTGATCATTTGAGTCAGATCGCAGTTAAGGAGGGCATTGATGCTGAAAACGAAGGGCTACATCTTATAGCTCAAAAAGCCGACGGTGCTTTACGTGACGCATTATCAATATTTGATCAGATCGTAAGTTTCGCGGGTAAGACACTTACATATAAAGCAGTCATTGACAATCTTAACGTCCTCGATTACGACTATTATTTCAGACTAGTTGAGTACGCTTTAGAAGAAGATGTTTCGTCGAGCCTATTGCTTTATCACGAGATCGTTGATCATGGGTTTGATGGCCATCAATTTATAGTTGGACTTTCGGAACATTACAGAAATCTATTGATCTGTAAAGATCTAAAAACAGTTGAATTGCTGGAAGTGGCTGATTCGATCAAAACGCGTTATAAAGAGCAAGCTGGTCAATTAGATGCCAAACACATCATGCGTGCTTTAGGCGTGCTCAGCAGTGCAGACAGTACCTATAAGTCAGCCAAAAACCAGCGATTACTAGTGGAGTTAACGCTTATGCAACTGTGTTCGATCAAAAACGAGCTCGAAAAAAAAAAGCCTTAACTGATCCTGTTCAGATAATTGGTTTTCCTGGTCAATCTGAAAAACCAACAAAACAGCCTAAGGTAAAGCAAAACAAACAGGATGCTCCTCCACCAACTATTCCAACACAGAAAGAGGCGCGTAAATTATCCAATCCAACAGGTAAACTAAATAATAGCTTCTTAGGTATCAAGGAGCTTTATGAACAAGCCGAGAAAAAAGGTACTCAACCGAAAGAGGAAATAAATACGAATAAACCTCAAGAGAAATTTTCGTTGGATCAACTGAGAATGTCCTGGAGAAAATTTGCATTTCAAATGCGTGATGAAGGACAGGACACTTTATTTACTGCCTTGACTGGTCGTGATCCTATTTTGAAAGAAGACAATGTTGTTGTTCATTTTGTTGATAATGATGTACAATTAAGATTTCTAAAAACGAATGAAACCAAGTTACTGGGCTTTCTTCGAAAAGAGTTAAAGAATTGGTCGATCACTATTTCAATAGAAGAAGGATCAGCAGAAAATGGAGAGAAAAAGCTCTATTCCGGAAAGGAAAAGTTTGAAGATATGGCAGAAAGAAACCCTCATTTAAAAACATTGAGACAGAAATTTAAGTTGGATATTGATTTCTAAATCAGTCATTCTTTATTCTTGGAATATTTTTTTTGAAATTTATTCTAAATCATCATCATTGTTTCATCTTTTTTACGTAATATTGCACCCCAATTTTGGAGAAGATAAAAGAAGAAGTCATGGATTTAATTAAAGAAGTTCAAAACGAATTTTCAACAGCAAGTGAAGTTCCTGCATTCGGAGCTGGTGATACAATCGCTGTTTCATATAAAATTAAGGAAGGTGATAAAGAACGTATTCAGCAGTTTACTGGTGTTGTTCTTCAGCGTCGTGGATCAGGTTCAACTGAAACATTCACTATCCGTAAAATGTCTGGTAACATTGGTGTTGAAAGAATCTTCCCAATCGAATCTCCATTCATTGATAGCATCAAAGTTATGAAGAAAGGTGCGGTACGTAGATCTCGTATATTCTACTTCCGTGAGCGTACTGGTAAATCAGCACGTATTAAAGAGAGAAGAGAGTTTTAATAAACCATCATATTATTACATGAAAGGGTCTTCTATTTTGAAGACCCTTTTTTATTTTTAGTGCATGATAAAGCGTAAAAGATCCATTATTGACCTTGTCCTGGTCGCTATATTTGCGCTTCTTTACTGGAAACCTTTTGTATTCAATGTCAGTGAAGCGTTTGACATCTCCATTCCTCTAAAACGAAATGGATTCGGTATCGATGTTTCGCATCATCAGGGAGAGATAAATTGGGACACGATCTTGCATAACAACAATATCAAACCCAACATCGATTTCGTTTTTATCAAAGCATCGGAAGGATTGAATTACATCGATCCTCAATTCGAACTTAATGCCAGTAGACTAATTGAAAATAACGTCCCAACTGGAGCCTATCATTTCTTTCAACCAAAAAAAGCAAGTGTCAAACAAGCCGTTCACTTCATAAACACATTAAATAAACACAAATTGACATTACCTCCAGTGTTAGATGTAGAAGTTGAAGGGAACTCAAAAGATCAACTCCTGGACAGTGTAGATGTTTGGCTAAATCATGTTGAAACCAAAACTGGTCGACGTCCTATAATCTATTGTTCATGGAGCTTTTACAAGAACTACTTCTCAGATCACAGTGATTACAAATTCTGGATCGCTCGATATTCAAGCTCAATTGATTTTGAGCGCGATAAGAAGATCATTTACTGGCAATTCTCTGAAAAAGCGCAGCTTCCTTTCCACAATTCTAAGGTTGATGTAAATGTGAGCAGTATCAAGTTCAATTAACCCTCAATAACGCTTAGTAAGGTCTGACTTTTGATTTCCGTTTCGTGCCATTCTGATGCAAGATCGGAGTCTTTAGTAATTCCCCCTCCTACATAAAGAGCGTAATGATCATCCAAAACTTGCATGCATCTTAAGTTGACAAATACCTCGAGATTTGTCAAACCTTTGATTCCAACCAGACCAGTATAAAAGTTTCGATCGTGAGGCTCAAATGTTTGGATAAGTTCATAAGCTAGCTCCCTCGGAGTTCCACAAACAGCTGGTGTCGGATGCAAAGCATCGATCAACCCGTTCCATTTGTAAGGTGGCATTTCGAAAGAATAATTCGTTCGCAAATGATAAACTGATCCATTCTTGACCGTTTCAACTTCTGATTTTTCAAATTTATCTGGAGACTGAGAACCAATGATCTCCTCAACGTAATCTGCAACTAACTTTTGTTCATGATATTCTTTATCCGTCCAGGGAGTCTCTTCATCTTCTTTGGTTCCGGCTAATGCCATAGATCGAATACCAAGTTTCCCTCCATGAAGTAAAGTTTCAGGAGTTGCTCCCATCCATGTCCCAAACTTCGAATCACTCGCAAGATAGACGAGTGCTTCATCTCCATATTTTTCAGCGAAATTTTCGAACAATTCGTAAGGATCATCATTACCATTCCTGTTCACAGCATTTATTCTGGAAAAAACGGCTTTTTCAATTCCCCTAGGTTCAAATTCATGAATGAATACATCTAAACCATTCAAATAAGCATTCCTGTTCGCTACGAAAACATCATTCATCGTGTTGTAGAACAAGGTCTGCTTATCCATATCTGTGGATGCATTTGAAGGAAAGAAAGAATAGCAGTTCCTTTTTGAAAAATCAGTGAGGAAAAAATGATCTTCGGGAAGTTCTTGCATTGAGGTTTTTTCCCATTTACCACTTTTAACTACTTTTTCAGAACCGGGAAACTTGTATGCTAAAAATCCACTCATCACACTACTTTCTGGGAACAACCATTACTGTTAATCGACCGGTACAAACTAGATTTCCTTCTTCATCAGAGATATCAACTTGCCAGACGTGTGTTCTTTTTCCAGCATGCACGATCTTACCTATGGCTTTTGCAGTACCTGATGTCATTCCTCCAACGTGATTCGCGTTGATCTCAATTCCAACTGGAACTTCTTTCTCAACATCTAATAATAATGTCGAGCCCATCGAACCTATGCTTTCAATTAATGCAGCACTAGCACCACCATGTAACAATCCCATTGGTTGATGAGTTCTATGATCCACTGGCATTGTTGCCACAACGTAGTCATCACCAACTTCAACACACTCCATTCCAAGGTGTTCCATCAACGTCCCTTTATTAAAGGAGTTGATCGTATCCAGATCTATTTTCTTTAACATACTACAAAGTTAAAAATAGGGTTATTAAAAAGCCATTAAGGATAAAACATTTAACGTTGTGAATTGTGCGCCTGAGATAACGTTAACTTTGTAAAAAAGATATCTGAACATGATCAATCACTATATAAACATTGCTCCTTACACCACTTTTGGGGTAAAAGCAGTAGCCAAATCCTTTAGTATATTTTCTTCTACGGAGGAGCTTAAATCTTTAATTCAAAACAACAAGGAAAAGGAGCTTATGATCTTGGGGGGAGGAAGTAATGTTCTGTTCACTAAAGATTTTCAAGGACTCATTTTAGTGAATAAGATCAGTGGTATAGAAGTCGTTAATGAAGATGATGATCATGTTTATGTTAAGGTTGGTGCAGGAGAAAACTGGCATAATTTCGTACTACATGCCATAGAGAAAGGTTGGGGTGGCATTGAAAATCTTTCTCTAATTCCAGGAAGTGTAGGTGCAAGTCCAATGCAAAATATTGGAGCTTATGGAGTAGAGATCAAAGATGTTTTTGATAGCTTGACTGCTTTCCATAGAAAAGAGCTAAAAGAACAAAAATTCTCCCATGAAGAATGTCAGTTTGGTTATCGTGAAAGCGTTTTCAAACGTTCACTGAAGGATCAATATGTTATTACTTCTGTGACTTATCGTTTGACAAAAAAGCACAAACTGAATACATCTTATGGTGCGATCGAAGATGAATTGGAAAGAAAGAGCATCTCTCAGCCTACTATTAAAGATGTCAGTGACGCTGTTATTTCAATTCGTCAATCCAAATTACCTGACCCGAAAGAAATAGGCAATGCTGGAAGCTTTTTTAAGAACCCGGTAGTCAAGAAAAATGTGCTGGAAATCATTCAGAAAGAATATCCGAAAGCTCCCTTCTACCCTATTGATGAGGACCACGTCAAAGTTCCGGCAGGTTGGTTGATCGATAAAGCTGGCTGGAAAGGTAAACGCTTTGGTGATTATGGGGTACATGTCAATCAAGCACTTGTACTCGTCAATTACGATGATGCAAAAGGTCAGGAAATTTATGATCTATCACAACGAATATTAGACGATGTCCGCAATAGGTTTGGCATTAATTTAGAACGCGAGGTGAATATAATAGATTGAATTATCAACAGTTGAAAAGAGTTCCGTTAGCTCAAATTCATTGTCTCCCAGCGAACTTATACACAACGTTAGGTTCAATAATTCAAAGGGTTTCCTAGGCGATTCTCTAAAAATAGGCTATCTTTGCAAAATATTAATATCGACGGGTATGGTCTCGTTGAAAATAAACATTTATGGCTAAAGACATATTTGAAAAGATCAAAGAAAACAGAGGACCGATAGGTCAGTTCGCTAAAGGAGTGCATGGATATTTTACATTCCCAAAGTTAGAAGGAGAGATTGGAAACAAAATGATGTTTCGAGGATCTGAATGTTTAGTTTGGTCTGTAAATAACTATTTAGGTTTGGCAAATCACCCTGAGGTACGTAAAGCTGATGCTGACGCTGCTGCAAAATGGGGTATGGCGTACCCAATGGGATCGCGAATGATGACAGGTCAAACGAGTGAGCACGAAGCTTTAGAAAACGAGCTTTCTGATTTCATGCAAAAAGAAGACACGATCTTATTAAACTTTGGATACCAGGGAATGGTTTCTGCTATTGATAGTTTAGTAGATCGAAACGATGTGATCGTTTATGATAGTGAGTCTCATGCATGTATTTTAGATGGTATGCGTTTGCATGCTGGAAAGCGTTTTGTTTTCAAGCACAACGACATGGAAAGCTTTGATAAGCAAATGGAGCGTGCTACAAAGATCGCTGAAAAGAATGACGGAGGAATCCTTGTGATCACAGAAGGTGTTTTCGGAATGGCTGGTGATCAGGGAGATCTTAAAGGAATTGTAGAGTTCCGTAAATCTGGAAAGTACGATTTCCGTTTATTCGTTGATGATGCTCATGGATTTGGAACAATTGGTGAAACAGGAATGGGTGCTGGAGAAGAGCAAGGTGTTCATGAAGAGATCGATGTACTTTTCGGAACTTTTGCAAAATCTATGGCTTCTATTGGAGCATTCATTTGTGCAAAAGAGCATATCGTTGAATACTTAAGATACAACATGCGTTCTCAGATGTTCGCAAAATCTCTTCCAATGCCATTGGTTGTTGGAGCGAGAAAACGTCTTGAGTTATTGAGAACTCAACCAGAACACAAAGAAAACCTTTGGAAAATCGCTTCTGCATTACAGAATGGTTTGAAGGAAGCTGGATTCAATATTGGAAATACAAACTCTCCAGTAACACCAGTATTATTACAAGGTAATCTTGCTGAGGCAACGAACTTAACGTTCGATCTACGTGAAAACTACAACATTTTCTGTTCTATAGTGATCTACCCAGTAGTACCAAAAGATGTGATCATGCTTCGATTGATACCGACTGCGGCTCACAAACTAGAAGATGTTTCTTACACAATTGAAACATTCGTTAAAGTGAAAGAAAAATTGGATAACGGAGACTACAAGGCCGAAGAGTTGGCAAATGTAGAGGTGGATAAATAATTAGCCATTATTTGTTATTCATTGTTAATATAATGAAATGCCGGCCTTAGGGTCGGCATTTTTTTTTGACATAAAAAAAGCGGCAGACCAAAGTCCACCGCTTTAAAACTTCTTATAGAAATTCTAAACTCGCTCCAAAATCGTCGCGTAGCCTTGTCCCACTCCAATACAAAGTGTAACAAGTGCATATCTCTTCTGTGTTTTCTGTAATTCAATTGCAGCGGATTGCAAGATTCTTGCGCCAGTCATTCCTAATGGATGACCAAGTGCAATGGCTCCTCCATTTGGATTCAAACGAGGATCATTATCTGCTAATCCCCATTCGCGTGTACATGCTAAAGATTGAGCAGCAAAAGCTTCATTCAGCTCGATGATATCCATATCGTCCATCGTCAAACCAGTTCTTTTCAACAATTTATTCGTTGCGTGAACAGGACCTATACCCATTATTCTTGGCTCAACTCCTGCTACAGCGGCTCCAACGATTCTAACCATAGGCTTTAAACCATGATCTTTCATTCCTTGCTCACTTGCAACGAGTAATGCAGCAGCTCCGTCATTCAATCCCGACGCATTTCCTGCCGTAACAGAACCTCCTTCCTTTCTAAAGGCTGGTCTTAACTTACTTAATATCTCTACCGTTGTCCCAGGTCTAGGAAACTCATCTTTATCAAAAATAATCGGATCTTTCTTTCGTTGTGGAATTTCAACGGGAATAGTTTCTTCAGCTAATCTTCCATTTTCAAGTGCTTTCGCAGCCTTTTCTTGAGACCATGCTGCAAACTTATCTTGATCTTCTCTGGAAATACGATATTTATCAACAAGGTTTTCTGCCGTTTGTCCCATTCCTTCAGTCCCATAAACCTTGTCCATCTGTGGATTAATAAATCTCCATCCAAATGATGAATCATATAATTTAGCATCACTACCAAATGGAACTGCTGATTTAGAGATCACCCATGGTCCTCTTGTCATATTCTCAACACCACCTGAAAGATAGATCTCGCCTGCTCCATCTTTGATCGCACGTGCAGCATTGATAGTTGAAGCCATTCCAGATGAACAAAGCCTGTTCACGGTTTCTCCTCCAATTGTATGCGGAAGTCCTGCCAATAAAACAGACATACGAGCAACATTTCTATTGTCTTCACCAGCTTGATTTGCACATCCGAAGATCACATCTTCAATAGCCGAAGGATCCAAACTGCTGTTACGCTCTACAACAGATTTCATTACCAATGCACCCATGTCGTCAGGTCGGATCGTTGATAGAGAACCTCTAAAATTTCCTATTGGTGTTCTTACACCATCTACTATATATACATCTTTACTCATGCTGATTGTTTTTTGGTCTCGCTAAAATAACAAGAATTTCACTCTGTTATGGGCAAGATAGAATTCAACTATTAACAGAAAAGAGCATGATTTTCACAAGTTGTGGAAAACTTCCACTCCCCAAATCGAATAATTTGGCATATTTTTAGGGGACTACAAACGAAAAAGAACTATGATGAAACGAAAACTTTTACTAGCCATTGCTGGTTGTTTTCTCATATCTGCTAACGGATTTTCGCAAGAATTGACTGAAGAAGAACAGGCAAAGCTTGATTCCGTAAATGCGGTAAATGAGGCTAATGCAACCACTGCAAAAAGTCAAGAAGCCTATAATAAAGGGATAGATTTTTTTAAAGAAAAGCAATTCGATAAGGCAATCGCACAATATAAAATATCAATTGAATCTGACCCTAACTTCAAAGCTGCATACTACAATAAGGGAGTTGCAGAGAATGAAGCTAGCTACTACGCTGCTGCTGCAAAGACATTGACACAGCTGATCGAAAAAGACAAAGAATATTCCAAGGCTTATTTTCAGCGTGCTCGAGCTTATCAAGGTACAGGTGATTACTTAAAGGCAGAGAAAGACTATAATAAATCGATCGAATTAGAACCTAAAAATCCAAAGGCTCATTACAATTTCGGAACCCTTCAATTTCTTCAACAGAACTATGATGGAGCAATTGAATCATTTACAAAGACGATAGAGCTCAACGGAAATCTAGCTTATGCATACAACGACAGAGGTAGTTGCCATCGCATGAAAGGTGATTATTCCAAAGCCGTTTCTGATTATGAACAAGCTTCAAAGAAAAATCCAGAACTTGCATTCGTTTTAAATAACATTGGAACAACGAAGCTTAAAATGAAGGATTACAAAGGAGCTATTGCAGCTTTCAACAGAGCGATCTCTATTGATAAAGATTTTCATTTAGCTTATAACAATCGGGGAGCCACTCAAATGGAGAGAAACAAACTTGATGAAGCCATCGAAGACTTCAAAAAGTGCATCGAAGTCAATGCAAACTATGCACCTGCATATGCAAATATCGCAGCAGCTGAATTCAAAAATGAGAATTATAAAGAAGCGAAAAAGAATGCTGATAAAGCTATTCAATTAGACCCTGATTATGCTTCTGCTTACGTGAATAGAGGTATGATCCGTGAAATGCTGCGTGACATGAATGGAGCTTGTGAAGACTGGAATAAGGCCAAAGAATTAGGTGCTGAAACAGGAGGTCAATATTACTCGCAAAATTGTGGATTCTAAAAATTAGACTTATGAAATTGAAAAACACATATATAATAGCAGCATTCTCTCTCATTGCTGGATTTACTTTTAGTCAAAATGTAGAGTTCAAAAGATCCAATTTTAAAGATCAAGTTGACGAATATAAAGCAGCGGAGGATGCTATTGATAAAGGTGAGGAATTATTCGAACAAGGTTCTGCAGCTATATTCGAAGTTCGCGATCCAGGACTACTATTTGAAAAAGCTCGAAAACAATTTATGATCGCTCAGGACCTGAATCCGGATAACGCCTTGAACAACTTTCGGATAGGTGTTTGTTATATTCATTCAACACGTCCTTATGAGGCAATTTCTTACCTTGAAAAAGCGCATAAACTCGATCCTGAATGTGATGATTTCCTATACTATTACCATGGTAATGCACTGCAACTCAAAGGAGAATTCGATAAAGCTGTAGAGTCTTACAGAAAGTTCGAAGATGCTTACAGAAAAGCGGATAATTTCAGCAAGTTCGTTACGATGCGTAAGAGAGAATGTGACAATGCAAAGAAATACAAGTCTGATCCAGAACGTTGCTGGGTAGATAATGTATCAGCATTAAACACAGAGTATGATGAGATCGCCCCTTCTATTACTACGGATGGTTCGGAAATCATCTTTAGTTCAAATAGAAAGAATGGGAACAGTCCGAATGAAGTTGGAATGTACGACCATGACATCTACACTTCAACTTTTTCAGAAGGAAAATGGGATAAAGTAAAACCAATTAGAGGTAGTGTTAACTCAAAAGAAAATGATGTTGTAAACAACCTTGCATTCGACGGTACGAAAATGCTGCTTCACAAAGAAAAAGATGGTTACGAAGCAGTTTTTGAATCTATGTTGAAAGGAGCTGACTGGAGTTATCCAGAAGTTCTTCCTCGTCAAATAAGTACGGACCGAACGAATGACATGTATGCAGCCTACAGTCATGATGGTTGGAGTATCTTCTTCGCTAGAGGAAACGAAAGCAGAAGCAACGGTACTGACATCATGTATTCTGGTATGAGAAACAAAATGGAAAAAAACTACGGTGCCGCAACAATGATCAGTCAGGTGAACAGTAAGTTCAACGACGGACCTATCTACATGGCGATTGATGGAAAAACAATGTACCTGGCTTCACAAGGACATGAGTCTCTTGGTGGTTACGATATATTTGTTTCATATAAAGATCAAGGTGTTTGGTCAAAGCCTAAAAACATGGGATATCCAATTAACACTCCTTACGACGACTTTTTCTTTGCTCCTACTGCAAATGGAAAGTTCGCTTACATCACTTCAAATCGTGCTGGAGGAAAAGGAGGTTTTGATCTATACAAGGTTACATTTTGGGGACCTCCAAAACAGCCTATCGTAGATATGGAAGATTACTTACTAGCGTCAATTGCTAAACCGATCAAGGATCCGCAAATTGAAGAAACAGTGAGCGTAAATAAGGTTTCGTTAACTGTATTCAAGGGTAAAACGATAGATGCGATCTCAAGAGATGCAGTTCAAGCAGAAATTGAAATTACAGACAACTCAACGGGTGATGTAATAGAACGCTTCACCACAAACAGTGCAACAGGTAAATTCCTGTTATCATTGACTGCTGGTAAAAATTATGGTATTGCAGTTAAAGCTGATGGATATCTATTCCATTCAGAAAACTTCGATATTCCGAAAGGAAGTGCATACAACTTGATCAACAAAACGATCGAATTAAAGAATATTGCAGTTGGTAGTAAGATAGCATTGCGTAACATTTTCTTCGATGTTGGAAAAGCAACATTAAGAAGTGAATCTAACGCAGAGCTTGACCGACTGGTAAAATTATTAAAGGATGTTCCTTCATTAAAAGTTGAAATTTCTGGTCATACAGATAATACGGGTTCTGCTTCATTGAATGAGAAACTTTCTCAAGATCGTGCAGAAGCGGTTGTAAACTATCTTAAAGGAAAAGGAATCAAAGCTGGACGATTGACAGCAAAAGGATATGGTTCTTCCCGTCCTGTCGCCAGCAATAACACCTCAGATGGACGTCAAGAAAACAGACGTACCGAATTTGAGATCATAGAAAACTAGAGGAAATACTTCTCTTTTAAAAGCCGTTTCAATATTATGAAACGGCTTTTTCTATTTATAAAATACTGTAATGGTCTATTTTTTAGTAAATTGTGGTAACACTTAAAACTAAACTTATGAAAAAACTATTACTTGGAGCAATGCTCCTCATCAATTACTCCATTTGGAGTCAAACGGTGATTTATGAAGATGATTTTGAGACTACGGGGACATTTATAATGAGCTCTACCTCGACTAATCAATGGGTAATAAACAGTACTTATTCTGGAATTGTACTTCCTACCGTTCCAAGTCAACCAGCAACATTCTCGTCACCAAATGCAAATTATCTGCATCCAATGTCAATTTCTCTTGCAGGTGCAATACAACAAGCTAATTATGAATTACCCGGTACCGAGCAAATGATCGCCGTTATGACCTCATCTGTTGATTTGAGTAATTATGAGAATACTGAGATCAGTTTTTGGCGTACAGGCGGTTCGGAAGGATTGAAAGTCATTTACTCCGTTAACAATGGTCCCTGGCAAGATGCATATACGGCTACTGGTAACCCAACAGCTTGGCAGGAAGAGACATTTACGCTAAATGTAGTGGATGGGGAGAGTAATGTGAAAATCGGATTTGAATTCGATGAAACTGCAGCGCTAGATCCAGCTCCAAATCACTATCATAGTATAGATGAGTTAACAATAAGTGCATCATCACTAGGAGGAGCTGATGAGATTACCGCAAGTGTATCAACGCTTAGTTATTGTGGCGGTGATCAGATTGATGTCGATTATAATGTTTCACCAGGTACAATTAATGCTGGAAATACCTTCACATTGGAATTATCTGATGCAGCAGGAAGTTTTGCTTCACCAACTAATATTGGTGCGCTTGCCTCAACAAACACAACAGGAACTATTTCTGGTACAATTCCAAATGGACTAACAGGATCTGGATTTAGAGTTCGAGTTACATCAGATGACGATCCGATTACAGGATCACAAAACGGTTCAGACATTACAATCAATATTACACCATCAGTTAATGCGGGAATGGATCAAGAGGTTTGTGAAGGAGACCAAGTTACACTAACTGCTTCGAACCCTGATGGTGCATCTATATCCTGGAATAATGGAATTACAGACAACACTCCTTTTACTCCTACTATGACGCAAACCTATACGGTAACAGCTGATCTAAACGGATGTGTTGCAACGGATGATGTTTTGGTAACTGTAAATCCCGTACCTAATGCTCCAACGATCACTTTGAATGGAAATAACGATCTTGAGGTTACGATCTCTGGAGGTCAAACAGTAGAATGGTATTTGGATGGAAACCTGATCACAGGACAAAATGGTTCTACACTTACACCTTCTGCTAATGGTGATTACACCGCAGTGATAGTAGATGGAGATTGTAGTTCTGATGCATCTTCAACATATGTTGTCGATTTCTTGAACTTAACGACCAATGATGAGCTTCAGGTTTCGATCTCTCCTAATCCTTTTAATGATCAAATATCGATTCATTCAGGATTAGAAAATCAACTTGAAATTGTGATCGTTGATGCAAATGGTCGTATCGTATTCAATGAAGAAATCATTTCTGAAACGATCGATCTATCGGAGTTAGAAAGAGGTATGTATTTTCTTAAGATAAAAGGACACAGAAACGTCACTAAAATCATTAAAAAATAGTTTGATCAATATTACAAAAATGTAAAGAGGTTGTAGCATTTACAACCTCTTTTTTTATTCCACTTTTCTCAACCATAATATATACTCTGATGTGTTATCAGATGTTCCCATAGTCGAAAAAGTAACACCTATTATTTCTCCATACTTATTGAAATCATCAGATACTCTTCCCGAAATATCACCAAACTTCGAACCGTAAAGAGAAAGTATTTTCTGATTAGCACTATTCGTTAAAGAATAATTATCAGAAATACCATTATACTCATAGATCTTATGTGAAGTAAACACAAGGGTATCCTGCAATACTATTGGGTTTGTTGATGTTGGTTCTTTATACTGGTATATCTCCCAAGTTGAGCCTGTTAATTCATTGATATCCATTCCGGCTTTGTTACAAGAGATCAAAATAGAAACTAATAATAGAGAAAGAAAGATTTTCATATTTAGTGTTTATTTTAAGACAGTACAAAAACTATTCCGAGTTAAATGCAAGGAAACATTGACTTCTCTGAATAAAGTAGTATTTTTCATTCGAGAATTTTTAATCACAATGGAGCAGCAACATATTGATCATTTTACAAGTAGTTTTCCTGAGATAAGTTATACAACTGAAGAAATACTTCAGGAATATGGTCATGATGAAACGGAGGATCTCTCATATCCTCCACATATAGTATTGAAGCCGTCAACACCTCAGGAGATTTCCAATATTTTAAAGTATTGCAATCAACATGGCATTCCGGTAACTCCCGCAGGGGCTCGATCTGGATTGAGTGGTGGAATGCTTCCGATCAATGGTGGAGTTCTGATCAGTATGGAACGTTTTAACAACATTCTAGAAATAGATGAAAATAATCATCAAGTAACTACAGAGCCAGGAGTGATCACTGAGGTGCTCCAAAATACGGTGAAAGAAAAAGGTTTGTTTTATCCACCAGACCCAGCAAGCAAAGGAAGTTGTTTCATCGGTGGAAATATATCTGAAAATAGTGGTGGTCCAAAGGCTGTTAAATATGGAGTTACCGCTGACTATGTTTTGAATTTGGAAGTCGTTCTTCCGAATGGAGAAATTATTTGGACTGGAGCAAACGTATTAAAGAATGCTACAGGTTATAATCTTACACAACTTATTGTGGGAAGTGAAGGTACATTAGGCATTGTAACAAAGATCGTTTTGAAACTGATTCCACACCCAACAAAGGATCTTTTGATGCTTGTTCCTTTTATGAAAGCTGAGGAAGCATGTAAAGCAGTTGCAGCGATATTTAAGAAAGGAATCACACCAAGTGGACTTGAATTTATGGAACGTGATGCCATTCAATGGACAATTGATAAGATACCAAATATTCAACTAAATGTCGATGATAAATACGCGGCTCATTTACTCATCGAAGTAGACGGATTCGATGAAGAAAAACTGATGCAGGAATGTGAAAAGATCAGTGAGGTTGTAGATGATTTCGAAATTGGAGAGATTCTATTTGCAGATAGTAAGGCCCAGAAAGATAAACTTTGGGAAGTTAGAAGGAAAGTTGGTGAAGCAGTAAAAGCTCATTCAATTTATAAAGAAGAAGATACTGTTGTTCCCCGATATGAATTACCCAAACTGCTTAAAGGAGTAAAGTCAATAGAGCAAAAATATGGATTCAAATCTGTTTGCTACGGACATGCAGGAGATGGTAACTTACATGTTAATATTATAAAGGGAGAGCTAAGTGATCAACAATGGAATGAAGAGTTACCAAAAGCTATACGTGAGATCTTTGAACTTACGGTCAGTCTTGGTGGAACGATCTCAGGTGAACACGGAATTGGTCTCGTACAAAAAGACTATATGGATATACCTTTTACGAAAATGAGCCTTGATCTAATGAAGCAGATCAAAGCTGTCTTCGATCCCAAAGGAATTTTAAATCCAGGCAAAATATTCAATTAAAAAAGCCCCGCTAACAAGCGAGGCTTTTAAAGCTAAAACTAAAACCCAACACCATTACTCTTTCTCAAATTTGAACTTGTACTGGTAAGTTGTGGCGTCTTTGGCATCCGTGCGGATAACCATATCTTCAAGTTCATCCATCATCATCTCAGTTAACTCCTCACGTGAACCTGATATATCTATAACTTCTATTTGTTGGTTCGTTACTCGGAATCTGACAATAACAAATTCTTCTTTATTTTTCTCAAGATCTACTTTGCTTAGATCAACAAAAACTTTTCTTTTTATTTCCTTAAGTAGTTTCGGGTTTTCACCTGCATAAGTCATACCAAATGTCGAAAAGGAAATCAATGCTGCAATTAAAATATTCTTCATAACGTTTTTATTTACTGTTTTCTGATCGTAAGACTAACAACTCTTTAAAATGTTACAGGCAGACACAAAATATTTTCATTTTTTTGATCAAATCACTTCCGAACCTTAATAAAATTGTGGGTTACATATATTTTATTATTTTAAATGGAAATCAAAAAAACCTCAAAATCGAGATGTTAAAAGCACGGTATAGAATACGATTTCCTCAAGTAGATGCTAAAGAACTAGGTCAAGATGAAGTTGGTTTTAAGCTGATGGAAGGTACAAATGTTACCGAACTACGATTTCATGATTACAATGAGATCTACAATAGACCTGGACTCTACGAACAATTATTTTATGACCGATTAAAATGTTCTTCACCTAAGAAGGTAGCCGATATTCTAAAGCAATCGCTAGATGCTGTAGGGGAACATTTAACTGAGATGAGAATTCTCGATCTAGGAGCTGGTAATGGTATAATGGGTGAGGAAATTAAAAATCATGGTGCATCACGACTCATTGGTGTTGATATCATACCAGAAGCGAAAGAGGCATGTTATCGAGACCGTCCAGACATTTATGATGACTACTATATTGTTGATTTCATGAATCTATCAGATCAAGAACACGAAGAGATCGATAGTTGGTCCATCGACTGCTTAACCTCAGTTGCAGCCTTAGGATTTGGAGATATTCCACCAAAAGCATTCTTTCAGGGACTTCAATTTGTACAAACTGGAGGATGGGTAGCTTTTAATATCAAAGAAACCTTTCTCGACAACTCGGACACATCAGGTTTCTCGAAGTTTATTCGTGAATTAATCTTTTCAGAATACTTGAATATTCATCACCTTGAAAGA
>CEQS01074331.1_pt1 | contig 185442 bp, 138 predicted proteins | sample 530981 | NCBI WGS metagenome assembly CEQS01 (sample SAMEA2621176, study PRJEB7988) | marine metagenome | biome: marine biome (ENVO:00000447); feature: mesopelagic zone (ENVO:00000213); material: "saline water (ENVO:00002010), including plankton (ENVO:xxxxxxxx)" | depth 800 m
TCTATGACCAAAATACTCGTCATACGTTTCAGCTCAATTGGAGATATCGTCTTAACTTCTCCGGTGATCCGTTGCCTGAAAGAACAGATTAACAATGTAGAGGTACACGCACTTACTAAAAAACAGTATGCTTCATTGTATACCCCCAATCCACACATAACTAAAGTTCATGAGTGGGGAGAAGACAACAAGGCTATTTTGGAAAACCTGAAGCAGCTGGATTTTGATTACGTGATTGATCTGCATCACAATATCAGGACACAAAAGATCAAATCCGCCTTAAAAAAGAAAAGCTATTCGTTTCCTAAGCTCAATGTTCAGAAATGGTTATATGTGAACTTCAAGTACAACAAAATGCCTGATGTACATATTGTTGATCGCTATTTTGAAGCCGTAAAGGAGCTCGGGGTTAAAAATGACCAAAACGGTCTTGATTTTTTCCTGGCTAAGGAAGATGAAGTCGATGTTAGCGGTTTTTCATCAGATGGTAAATATATATCAATGGCAATTGGTGCTCAATTTGCTACGAAGAAGCTTCCGGTTTCAAAAATAATTGAGATCCTTGAAACGATCGAACTTCCTGTTGTGATTATTGGTGGAAAAGAAGATGTAAAGGAAGGTGAGGACATTTGCGATGCCCTTTCTGATAAAACGATCTTTAATGCTTGTGGAGAATACAGTATTCAAGGATCAGCGTCGATCATTAAACAATCTCAATTACTCATTACTCACGATACAGGAATGATGCATGTTGCAGCAGCATATGATCTTCCTATTATAAGTATTTGGGGAAACACTGTCCCTGAATTTGGAATGTATCCCTATCGACCTGAAGCTTCAAACTCTTATACAGTTCATCAGGTCCAAGACCTTTCTTGTCGACCTTGCTCTAAAATTGGCTATCAAAAATGTCCGAAAAAGCATTTTCGATGTATGATGGATCAAGATATTGAGCAAATTCAAACCGATATAAAGCGATTTATTTCTCAATAACAACAAACTCCGTTCGTCTATTTTTTGCTCTACCTTCTGGAGTCTCATTTGTTGCAATCGGTTGAGAGTACCCGTAACCCTTAGAGGACAATCTGCTTTCGTCGATCCCTTTTTCGATCAAAGAATTCAAAACTGCCGTCGCTCGTCTTTCTGAAAGGTCTGTATTATACTCTAAAGAGCCTCGATTATCTGTATGCCCCCTGATTTCAATTTTCATATTCGGGTACTCAGTCAGAATTTCAAAAACACGCTCGATCTCCTCATTCGATTCAGCTAATAACGAATCAGAACCCGTATCAAAATAAACGTTTAATAAGATTGGCTGACCTACTTTTACTGTATCATTTCCGTAGGTAAATGAGGAGTCTGAAAGAGCCTGGCTTTCCTCTGAAATTGGAATCGTAGAATTGATCTCATCAATAAATTCTCTACCATTTATTTGAGAGTATATTCTATATTTTGTTGCATTTTCAGGACGATGGAAGATTATCTTATTGAAGGTGCAATTCTGGTCAATGATTCTTCTCAGTGACGCTCCAATGTTTTTATAGTCTTCCACCCTAAATACTTTACCATACTTTGGTTCAAAGACCCTCTTTATATTATCTTTTGAATAAATGAAGCGAAAAAAGAAAGTGTTTTGTTGCTCATCTGGAAAGTATACAACTTTATGAGTTTGTATATCCTGTCTTTTATTGGCAAGGGCAAGACTATCAAATTTTTCATCCCACGAACCGCTAAGATCAGAAAACAAGATCACTGATTGATTTGGATTTACACTATTAGCTTTTAAATCATCATTGTAAAGTAAGTAAGCCAGGTCCGTTTTCGTAAATCCGCCGATCGTTGTATCATTTTTATGGAGCAGGCTGTCGATCAGTAATTTACTGTCTTTTGAAAAGCCCGAAACCAATATTGGAGTTGTTGCATATTTGATAATGGCAATTTCATCTGTCTCATTCTTATAATCTATAAATGAAACCGCCTCATTTGAAATGAGTTCTTCATTTTTTTTCATCGAACCACTCATGTCAAGTATCAAGGTATAATCATGTGGGGTGCAATTCGACTTCTCCTTTTCAATTAAATCCCAATCTTCTATTACAATCCACTGACTATCAACAAAGGCCTCTATTCTACTTATTGAATTCTTATCATTTTCGATAGAGTAATAATTACCATCGTTATCTTGAACCTTGTATCTGATCTCAACATCCTGCTCATATTCGTGCTCAAGATCAATTTCAACATTGATACTGTCGTTTGGATCAAGGTCTGACAAACTCTTATTCTCTAGATTACCTTTCGTAACGGGTGGAACTAGCGATCGCTTTGCAATACATGAAGTGATAATTGCAGAAATAAAAAGCAAGTACAAGATTCTTACTACATATTCACCCTTGACATTCATTTTCAAAAACACTCTTAATTACTGATAATCAACCATAAGTATACTGATTTTACTAATAAATCAAACATTTTGGAATCAAAACTTACTATCTGAATTGATCCAATATGACATAATTGTTTAAGCCTGTGGCTTCCATCAAAAATTACTAACTTTGCGCTTCTTAAAAAAACAACGTTTTATGAGCTCAAAATATCAAGAGTATAGTGGACTCAATCTGCCCAATGTAGCAGAGCGAGTAATGAAAAAGTGGGAAGAAGAAAACACTTTCCAGGCCTCTATTGACTCACGTGATGAAAACAAGCCTTTCGTGTTCTTTGAAGGACCGCCATCTGCTAATGGTCTTCCAGGAATTCACCACGTAATGGCACGCTCAATTAAAGATATTTTTTGTCGTTATAAAACGTTGAAAGGTTATCGAGTAAATCGTAAAGCTGGATGGGATACTCATGGTTTACCCGTTGAGCTTGGAGTTGAAAAAGAATTAGGAATTACTAAAGAGGATATTGGTAAGAAAATATCTATAGAAGATTACAACAAAGCGTGTAAAGAGGCGGTGATGCGCTACACCGATGTTTGGAATAACCTTACCAAAAAAATGGGATACTGGGTTGATATGGAAAACCCATATATCACATATGAATCCAAGTACATGGAAAGCGTATGGTGGCTCTTAGGTCAGTTGAATGATAAAGGGCTTTTGTACAAAGGGTATACGATCCAACCATACTCGCCAAAGGCTGGTACCGGACTTTCTTCTCACGAGTTGAATCAGCCAGGCTGTTATCGCGATGTAAAGGACACCTCATGTGTAGCTCAGTTTAAACTAACAGAAGAATCGAATGAAAAATTCGTTGAAAATATATTGGGTGGTGATCATGCCGTAGGGACGTATTGCCATACGTCCCTACTGGCATGGACAACAACTCCATGGACGCTTCCTTCCAACACAGCATTAACAGTTGGAAAAAAGATCGAATACGTTATTGTTCGTTCATTTAACCAGTACACGCACGAACCAATTCAGGTTGTTTGTGCAAAAGCATTGGTAAATAAACAGTTCACGAAAAACTACTTTCAAGTAGAAGACCAAAGTGAATTAAACAACTACGAAAAAGGAGCCAAAAAAATACCTTTTTATGTAGGAGCTGAATTTAAAGGGACTGATCTTGTTGGCCTACGCTATGAGCAATTGTTGCCATATGCTCAACCGATGGAAAACCCTGAAAACGCGTTTCAGGTAATTCCTGGTGATTTCGTTACTACCGAAGATGGTACAGGAATCGTACATACGGCACCTACTTTTGGTGCAGATGATGCAATGGTAGGAAAACAAGCAGGGGTTCCAGGATTGCTCGTTGAAGACGAAAAGGGAAATGGCGTTCCTCTAGTTGATCTTCAAGGTAAGTTCCGTCCTGAGATGGGAGAACTTGCGGGGATGTATGTCAAAAACGAATATTACGATGATGGAGAGGCTCCGGATAAGTCTGTTGACGTTCTGATCTCAATAAAGCTTAAGGAAGAAAATAAAGCATTCAAAGTAGAGAAGTACGAACACAGTTATCCACATTGCTGGCGTACAGATAAACCTGTATTGTATTACCCGTTGGATTCCTGGTTTGTAAAAGTTACTGATAAGAAAGACCGAATGATCGAGTTGAATAAAACGATCAATTGGCAGCCAGAATCAACAGGAACAGGTCGTTTCGGAAAGTGGTTAGAAAACCTAAATGACTGGAATCTTTCGCGTTCTCGTTACTGGGGGATCCCAATTCCCATTTGGAGAACAGAAGAAGGAGATGAGCAGATCTGTATTTCCTCTATTCAACAATTGAAAGAAGAATGTCAAAAGGCTGTTGATGCAGGTGTTATGGAGAATAATGCACTAGCTGATTTCGATCCTTCTGATATGTCGAAAGAAAACTATGAAAAAGTAGACCTTCATAAGAATTACGTGGATCAAATTACGTTAGTCTCTAATTCAGGTAAACCCATGAAACGTGAAGCAGATCTAATTGACGTTTGGTTTGATTCGGGATCTATGCCTTATGCACAGTGGCACTACCCATTTGAGAATAAAGAATTGATCGACAATAATAAAGCTTATCCTGGTGATTTTATCGCTGAGGGTGTTGATCAGACCAGAGGATGGTTTTACACGCTTCATGCCATAGGAACTACTGTTTTCGACTCGGTAGCCTATAAAAATGTGATCTCGAACGGACTTGTTCTTGATAAGAACGGACAAAAAATGTCGAAAAGACTAGGAAACGCTGTAGATCCATTTGAAACATTAGATAAATTCGGTCCGGATGCTACACGTTGGTACATGATCACTAACGCAGCTCCATGGGACAATTTGAAATTCGATACTGAAGGTATCAAAGAGACACAACGTAAATTCTTTGGAACACTTTACAACACATATTCTTTCTTTAGTCTCTATGCAAATATTGACGGTTTTGCTTATCAAGAAGACCGCATAGCAACAAAAGATCGTCCAGAAATTGATCGTTGGATCATTTCAAAACTGAACTCTCTAATGAAGGAAGTTGATAATGCATTTGAAACTTTTGAACCAACTAGAGCAGGTCGTTTGATTCAAAACTTTGTGAATGATCAGTTGTCAAACTGGTATGTTCGCTTATGTAGAAGACGTTTTTGGAAAGGAGATTATACAGAAGATAAGATCGCTGCTTATCAAACGCTTTTCGAGTGTTTAGAAGCAATTGCCATAATGAGTGCTCCTATCGCTCCGTTCTATAGTGATGAGTTGTTCAGTGATCTAAATAAAGTGGCTAATCGTCATGACGTTTCATCTGTTCACTTAGCTCACTTCCCTAAACCTGTTGAAGCTGATATCGACACAGAATTAGAAGCTCAAATGGAGATCGCTCAGGATGTGTCTTCATTAGCATTAAGTCTACGTAAAAAGGAGAAGATCCGTGTTCGTCAGCCTTTGCAGAAGATCATGGTTCCAATTCTAGACCCAAGTTTCAAATCTCGTATTGAACATGTTCAAGACCTCATCCTTTCTGAGATCAATGTAAAGGAACTCGAGTTACTTGAGGAAACGACAGGTGTTCTAACGAAGAAGATCAAGCCGAACTTCAAAACGATCGGGCCGAAATACGGTAAGCATATGAAAGCTATCGCTGGAATGATCGCTCAATGGGGAGATAAAGAAATAGCTGCCGTTGAGAACGATCGTGGTTGGTCTGGAGAGGTAAACGGAGAACAAATTGAACTTGATTTCAATGATTTCGAGATCGAAACAGATGACATACCTGGATGGCTAGTTGCATCTGAGAATGGAATCACGGTTGCGATGGATATTACCATTACTCCTGAGTTAAGACAAGAAGGTATTGCGCGAGAATTAGTGAATAGAATTCAAAACTTCCGTAAGGATGCCGGTTTTGAAGTAACTGATAAGATCAATGTATCGATTGATACGAATGAGGAGATACAAGCGGCTATTGAATCTAATAAAGACTATATCGCTGCTGAGGTTCTTGCTGATGCGATCAACGTTGGTTCAATTGAAGGAACGGAATTCGTTGCTGATATTGAAAATGAGGGTGATACTAAGGTTGGTCTGGTAAAAGTCTAAAGGGAACCGCAGAACATTGAATGAGGAAGTTATTTCATATTCAATTATCATTAGTCATACTTGATTAAAAACGACTTCTGACTTCTGCTGTTCTACGGTTCTGCGGATCAAAATTCTGCGGTTCTTCTCAGATCCATTGATTCGTTCTACTGAATTAATTACTTTTAGAAAAAAGTACAACATGCCGCAAAACACAACTTCATTTCAATTTATCAGTGAACCTACAGACGTAAACTTTGGTGGAAAAGTCCACGGGGGAGTTGTGATGAAGTGGATCGATCAAGCTGCATTTACTTGTGCCAGAACTTGGTCAGGAACGTACTGTGTTACAGTATATGTAGGAGGAATAAGGTTTCTTAAGCCAATCAGTATTGGAGATATTGTCAAAGTAGATGCTACCGTAATCTACACTGGTAATTCAAGTATTCATATTGCAGTTGATGTTTATTCAAAAAACTTCGAAAAAGAATTTGAAAAAACGACGCATTGTGTAATCGTTTTTGTTTCCGTTGATGAAGATGGTAAGCCTACTAAAGTTCGTTCTTGGGAGCCCGGAACAGATAAGGAGAAAAAGCTTGCGGAGTACGCTAAAAAATTGAAGTCTCTAAGAGAAACGATCAATGAAGAAATGAAACCTTTCTTGGAGTAGGTCAAAGTTGAATTCCAATCACACAAACATCATCTACTTGCTCAAGACTTCCTTTCCAATCAATAAAGTTGTGTTCAAGTGTTTTGCCTTGATCCTCTAATGATTTGTCTTGAATACTATTTAGAAGTGATTTGAAGCCCTTGGTTTTCAACTTCTTGCCTCCTTTTAAACGCTGATCAGTAGTTTTACCTCCAAATTGATCGATGTATCCATCAGAGAATAAATAAAGTTTATCACCTTCATGAACCTCCATGATCATAGTTGTGAATGGCTTTGCATGAAATGATTTTCCCACCGGCTGTTTGTCTGGCTTTAGTTGAATAAGCTGTCTATTATTTTCTAGCTCCTCTGATCTTATTCTCTCTTCATTTTCTTCAACTTTCCATCTATGATCCCTGAAAATCCATAAGGGATTATTTGCTCCTGACCATTCTATCTTCTCAGGTTTGGAATTTTTATCTGACGACGAATAATGTATTGCAGCTAACGAAATATCCATACCATCATTTACAGATTCACCACTTTTCTCGAATCGCTCCATGATCAATTGTCGGACTCGATCCAATATTTTGCCAGGTTCCTTAATTCCATCTTCGATCAAAGCTTTAGTTAAAGCGCTGCTGCACATCACACTTACCATTGCTCCAGGCACTCCGTGACCCGTACAGTCCGCCGCAGCTATGTAATGAACATTATCTACTTTTTCACACCAATAGAAATCTCCGGCAACAATGTCTTTTGGGGCATAGTAGACGAAAGCATCGGCGAAAAGTGACTTGACTTGATCAACAACAGAAGGTAGAATCGCTGACTGAAGCCTTCGTGCATACTGAATTGAATCTATGATCTCTTTGTTTTTTTCATCTACAAGTCGATGTTGTTCTTCTGCTTCTTTTTGTTTTTCATTCGCAATATCACGCTGTCTTTCAACTGCCTTTTTTTGCTCTTCGATCACTCGTTTTTGCCGTCCTATAATTCGGTAACGACTATATAAAAATATTGTGAAAATTATTGCTAATGCCCCTCCACCGAAAAAGGCATAATTCAATCTTTCAGCCCATTGTTTTTCTGCCGCTAATACCTCTTTTTCTTTCTGAACCCTTACACTATCTTTTGCCGCTTTTATCTCATAATCCAGCTTAACATCCATCCGTGTCATTTCTTCAATGTTCTCATCGTTTTTAATGCTATCACGGTATTTAACATGTACTTTATAATATTTAAGAGCCTCTTTGCCATTACCTATTTTTTCGTGGACACTAGAAAGCTGTTTTGCTGAAGACTCAACCCCATGAACGGACTTTGTCGTTACCGCTATATCATAAGAGTCTTTTGCGTATTCTAATGCTTTGTCTAGATTTCCTTTCTGCTCATAATAGATGCTTAAATTGCTCTTGTTAACAATTAGATCGTCTTTAAAACCTTGTTTTTCGCTGATATCGTGAGCTATCCTCATAGGCTCATACGCCCTATCATACTCTTCTTTAGATAGATAAATATTCCCTTTTGTTCCTTGAATAACTGCTAACAAACCAATATTATCTTTTTCCTTTCCTTCTAGTAGCTCTAAGGATCTTTCTAGATACTCAAGTGCTTTAGCATACTCTTTTGATCTCTTATAGCTCACTGCCAAATTGATCATTGTATGAACCATTCCTATCGTATCGTTGAGCTTTTTATCATAATACAAGGATTCTTCAATAAATTTTCTGGCTGTTTGGTGCTCGTCAAGATGAAAATATGCAAGACCCATATTCATAAGCGTAGCCCCAACTCCAGACTCATCGCCCATTTTTTCATAGAGTCCTTCAGCCTTTTGATACTCCTCAATTGCTCTTTTATAGTTAGCATACATGATGAAGCATTCAGCTCGTGAAGAATGTCCGTAAGCCCTATATTGATCAAGTTCATAAAACTCAGCCGAGTCAATTAGCATATTCGCATAATACATTGCGGTATCTACATCTTCAGTGATATAAGACCAAGACACATCATACACGAAATAAAGTTTATCTTCTTTGGTAAGTGAATCAACGGACCAAACACTATCAACCTGATATGCAGGAAAACTACGATTTTGACCAAAACTCAAGTTTGATACGATCAAGATCAATATGAAAAATATCTGCTTCACTATTTCTAATTCCTCCAATCAATAATTGTAGCACCTTCGTTCTTGAAAAGATCCCTTGTATGTTCATGACATGTAAATAAGATCACCTGCCTATCACTGGCAAAATCAGTCAATACTTTTACAAGGTTCTTCGAACGATGAATATCGAAGTTAACCATAATATCGTCAAGTGCAACTGGCAGAGGCTCAGCATTTTTCTCGTATTCTTCGATCAATCCTAGTCGTAATGCAAGTAACAATTGCTCTCGTGTCCCGCGACTCAACTCTTCAACAGATTTTTGGCGTCCTCGATCATCAATGATACTAACATGCCGATCACTTAGAGAAATACGCAAGTCTTCATAGGCATTTTCAGTTATGGCTTTGAAATATTTTCGTGTTTGAGTAATTACTTCAGGCTGACGTTCGTTTTCATAACGCTGCTTACTTTCATTCAGAACTTCCAGCGCCATTTTTGTCGATAACCACTCCTTTGTTTGCTCCTTAAGTTGCTCTTGTAAACTTTCTTTTTCGTTTTGCAAAGCATACATCTCGTCGGGTTCCAATATGTGTCGAATTTCTGTTTTTATCGTGGCTAATTCACGATTTAGTTCGTCATATTGTTGCTTTACAGCTTCGTACTCGTTTTCCGTATTTTCCTTCTTCGTGTTGAGTTCCGACGGTGTAAAATCTCCTAACGTATTTAACGTCTCTTCTAATTGATCTGCACCACAGATCGTTTTAATGGTATTGACGGCATTATCTTGCCTGGACTTAAATTCTTCCCACTTTTTCTGCCTTTCAATCGATTCATGAAAATCAGATAGAGATGTTGAATTTGCCTCGGACAATCGTTTTTTATTGATTTCTAGTAGTTCTTCTAAAGAGGAATCAAGGCTCTTTAATTCTCTTTTTTGCTCTTCTTCTTGCTCCTTAAGCTGATCTCTCTTCTCTTGCGATTTTTCTTGTTTTGCCAGAGTCTTTATCAGATCATGTGGAACAGATGAATCAATTCTCTCGATTGAGGGTAAGACAGATCGCAATTTGTCTTCAAACCGCCCGATCATTTCATCATTTCTGAGAATAGTTTTTTCTGTTTCTTTAAGATCATTCTCGAGTCGTTTTAGTTCATCTATATTCGTTAGAAAATCACTAAAACGATTAGGGGGTATATCAGATGGCAAATTCTTACTTGATAATTCAAGTTCCCAGGACTCGTTCAACTTTTGAATCTCCCTATTGAGCTCATCTACTTCCAGTTGAACTCGCTGTTCGTCATCTTTCAATTGTTTTAATTCCAGTTGTAGTTTTTCACTCGTTTGCTTCAGATCATCATACATCACCAAGGCTGACTTGAGCTCCTCAATTTCCCTGTTAATAGAATTCGCATCCATTCCCTGAATACCGCTACCACCTCGTGGTCTCCTTAGTAATACGACGATCAAATTCAATAGTGATATTCCTAGAACTATTGCAGCAGATAAAGTATGTAATGCAAATAGAGCTCCGCCCATTACAACAAATACAAATGCGAGCATCAGCGGAATATTTGTAGAATCTTTTTTTCCTGGATTTTGTAATGCCTTTTGGAACTTTGTGTCTAAATCAGTTTTCCGATTCGCTAGTTTTTCTCTATCCTCATCATTTTTGACCCTCATCTTTTTGAACTGATCTACGGTCGAATTAAGCTGCTCTTCATATCTCCTTACTTCATTCTCAATCCGTTTAAGCTCCTCTTTTCTAGACTCAGATTTTCGCTGCAGTTGTTGTTTTTTATCCTCAATATCCGAAGCGAATGATCGTAACTCGAAGGTTCCCTCTATTTTTAATAGCTCATCTTTTTTCAGTTCATTACCTAGTTTTTGAATGATCTGTTCAGATGATCTTGCTAATGAGTTTTGTTTATCTTTTTGTTGAACGATCGAATTACGTGCTTCCTCATAGAGCTTTACATTTGTTTTGAAGAAGTCTAAAAGATAGACATGTGGTGCAAGGCTTTCATTCCATTCAATGGATTCAATGGATTCCGATATTTGTTCAAGTGATCTAGCTAATTTAGATCTAGAAGCTTCAATTGATCTTATATCTTCACTACAGGCTTCTATTTCCTCTTTTAATTTATCTGGAATTGGATCTACTTTCCCGAGGGACTTCAAATCATCGCTAACTGTTTGATAAATTACATACGACTCATAGGCTCTAGATAGGTCGGCATACTTATTTTTCTCAGCACTTAAGGTTTCCCTTGATCGTTTTATTTTGGATAGTGAGCTTTCCAACTCTTCTTTTTTGGCAGAGAGACGATCATAATCATCAAGCTTTCCTCTTAACTCGCGAATCGCTGATTCTTTCTCATTAATTTGATCCACCAGATTTACAAGTACTTGAGTAGACCCTCGAGCTTTATAAAAATCATCAGCATGATTGATCAGCCCTTTCTCGAATTTTCCGAAATCAACGCCTGCCAAACCCATTCCCATGCTGAAAATACGGTCTTCCATTCCAGAGTCACTGAGTTGATCAACATGAAGTAGCTCATCTAAAGTAATGGCATAAACATTTTTATACAGATCATTTGAAGCATTACCGATCAGTTGTCGATAGGTGCTTAAGTTATTACTTTCCCGATCATTCTGTTCAAAAAGAGCAGTCTTGCCGTCTCCTTTGCGATAAATTGAAAACGGCTGGTCTCCACTATCTCTCAAGAAAAGTCGGCCTCCATGCGTTCCTCCCGATAGAGGAGGTCTTCTTTCATCTTTGAACCTTGGATACTCAAAAAGAGTAAAGCGAATGAAATCAAGCAATGTAGATTTTCCAGCTTCATTAGGACCATACAATACATTGATCCCTTTTTGAAAGCCCGCAACTCCCTTATCATGAAACACGCCAAAACCATCGATATGTATACGATCTATTCTCACGATTCAGCGCTGTTTTGTAATAGCCCGTCTACACACTTCCACTTGGCAGAACTTAACAGGTTTTGTAATTCGTTATCTAGAGTTTCATTGAAGTTCGTATCCTTTAATGCTCTCCCCGCTTTAGAGCTGCTCAGCTCTTCCATGATCTTATCAACAAGTTCCTTTAACTTATCCGGGTCATCATTGTATTGATCAAAGCGATTTAGCAGGTCTGCAATAAAATCAGAAGACTCTTTTCTTGCTTCCAGGTCTATTTCAGGAAGCGTATCATTCAAACATTTATCTATATAAATGAATCGTTGACTATATTCGTTCTGAGTGTTTATCTCATCGATAAGCGCCTCCATTTCACTTTTATCAGCGAAGATGCTGTGTAATGATGTTTTTCCTTTTAATCGAATTCGTAACAGGTATGAGCAGTCTTTCGAAAGCTCTTGTTTGAGGTTTTCAAGTGCATTTGTAAATTCGGACAAGTTTTCCATTCCATCCACCTCCATCTCAATGTATTCATAAATTACATCCGATAAGCGAGCAAATGAGTGATCAATCATTTTTCCATTATCCACAGTAATAACCGAACACCCTTTTTCTCCAGTTTCATTAAAATGTCTTCCTTGGATATTCCCTGGATATACCACAGTGGGATTCTCTTCAGCAAGAATTTCTCGCTTGTGAATATGACCTAATGCCCAATAATCCATATTGGAAGTTCTCAACGTATCCATATCAAACGGGCAGTATGGAACATGTGCATCATTTCCTGCGATCGTTCCGTGCAACAACCCAATCGCAAAAGGTGTCTTATCCACCTTGTTAAACTGCTTCGCTCTGTTCTCGTACTCTTCCTTTTGGCCAAAACTCACCCCATACACTGCAGCGATATCTTGATCATCCTTTTTTACAATATGATGATGAACTTCTTCCGCTTTAAAAAGAACAACATTATTCGGTAGCTCAAGATGATCAGACCAACTATTCAATGGGTCATGATTACCACAAATGATATAAACAGGTATATCCGCTTGAGCTAACTTCTCCATTCCTCGAACAAAACGATATTGTGCACTTAAACTTCCTGATTCACTATCGAAACTGTCACCCGCAATAAGTAAAAAATCAGCTTCTTCGTTCAAGGTTAAGTCTATCAATGACTCAAAAGCTTTAACTCCATGTTGGACCAAAGCACTGCCTAACGAATCATTCAACTTACTCACCCCTTTATATGGGCTTTCAATGTGAAGATCAGCAGCATGTATAAATTTGAATTGAGCCATGAAACGGGTTTGACTCAAAGATAAAAAGATTAGCGGTAAATATTGTCGATCAAATACGAAGTTGAATCAATTCATTTTCTGACTCTTTGAGAACTGTTCGATAAAAAATTTAGAATACGAAATTCAATGTATCCACTTTTGAGGTATTTTAGTGTAAATATTTCAACCATGTGGAAAACTGCTTTATTATTGATCTTATCAATCATAGTTATCCCAACATTGGGGTTTATTTATGATGAGCCCTTAACTGAACAAGAATGGGAAATGTTGAAGCCTGTATTAATAACTTACGGGGTTGCTACATCCGTTGTTTTTATCTTAAGCTCAATAACTAAAAACTACAGTCAGGTCGATAAACTCTGGAGTATCATTCCAATCGTCTATGCCTGGGAGGCGGCTTTTATCTCCGATTTTGATGACAGGGGCATACTGATGGCTGTTTTAGTTACGATCTGGGGGTTAAGATTGACGTACAACTTCTCGAGGCGAGGAGGTTATTCCTGGAAGTTTTGGGAGGGAGAAGAAGATTATCGTTGGTCTATTCTTCAATCGAGAAAGGAGTTTAATGCATCATGGAAATGGGTTTTATTTAATCTCTTCTTTATCTCAATTTATCAAATGGGCTTGATCATGTTATTCACGCTCCCAATAATAAAATCGGTAGTTGGAACTCCTTTGAACATTTATGATTATTTGCTTACCGCAGTATTTATTTTCTGGGTTGTTTGGGAAACCGTGGCTGATCAGCAACAGTGGGTATATCAAAAAGAAAAATATCGCCAACTCGATAACGATGAGGAGTTAAAAGGAAAGTACAAGGTAGGTTTTACTCATACTGGTCTTTGGGGACTAGTTAGGCACCCGAATTATCTAGCTGAGCAAGCGATTTGGATTACCTTTTATTTTTTCTCTGTTTCGGCTACAGGTGACTGGCTAAACTGGACAATTACAGGTTGTGTTTTATTATGCGCACTGTTTTTCGGTTCAAGTGATTTTAGTGAAGGTATATCTGCCAATAAATATCCTCAATACAAGGTTTATCAAACAAAAGTGGGTCGATTCTTACCAAAGTTCAAAGGTGGATTCAAACCATCTGATTAATGTTATCTGTCCGACACTTCCCTTTTGTCTGTAAACATCATTATCAACGCTGCTGTTAGAAACAGTAGTAAAAAACAAAATAGATGATGATAAAAACAAAAACTTTTACAATTGGGATATTACTAGCCATTGGACTTACAAGTTGCGGTGAAGATAAGAGTAAACAAAGTGAAAATGTTAAGACAGATCAAGAGCAGCCAGCTCCTGAGAAAACAGAAAAAAGCTTAAGCCTAACGAAGCTAGATTCTTACGAGATGTTTCCTGACGCGAAACTCAGTTTAGAGATGCCTGAAGGTAACAAACTAGAAAAGGGAGAAACAAGCTTTAAGTTTGGTGTCGAGAATTACACGTTGAAAGAACAAACAATAGGTTCAGAAACATTGGGCTTGGCAAATTCATCAAAAGGTCAACATGTACATTTTATTCTAAATAATGGTCCGTATGGAGCAAAATACAATGAAGAATTCACTCAAGACCTCCCCGTTGGTGATCATGTGCTATTGGCTTTTTTATCTCGATCTTACCATATGGCTGTAAAAACTGAGAGCTCATACGTATTAAAAAAGTTCAGAGTGGGTAAACCGACAGAAGGGCAGAAGCTTGATGTAGATTTCGAAGCACCTCATTTATTCTATAGTCGTCCCAAAGGGACTTACTCAGGAAAAGACGCAAAAAAAATAATGCTCGATTTCTTTTTGATCAACACTGATCTATCAGGAGATGGAAATAAAGTTAAAGCCACAATAAACGGTGAAGAATTTATGATCGATGAATGGGCTCCTTACGCTATTGAAGGAATGCCAATGGGGGAAAACACGATAAAATTAGAGCTTTTTGACAATGAAGGAAACTACATTGAAGGACCGTTCAATAAAGTTGAACGTACCATTACACTTGAACAGTAGACAACAGAATAAAAGTAGAGTGAAAGTCGTCTCTTTGTTGAGGCGGCTTTTTTATTTCAAAGAGTACATGAAAAGATTCCTCTGTGATCTATGTGTAATTATTTTGTTTCACGGAGCGCATGGAGAGTTTTGTGCATGGTGTGCTGGGAGAACTCAGAGCATGTAAGGGGATAAAACCGCAGAATTTTGAATTCGGAACCGTATAAGTACGAAACTCATGAACCACGGGGGCACACAACGTAGGTAACGTGAGTTGGAAGTTGTAATTAGTCACCTGCCTGCCGATAGGCACGGCTGCTCACTACAACACTCGTCACTCATCCATGTCTCATGCTCCGTGATCTTAACACTCCTTTTTTCCTCTGTGATCTCTGTGTAACAAAAGTATCTACTTACGTTTATTCCAATCGAAATCACGATTATTCACCAACGTAAATCGCAGGTTGACGAACAAGGTATTAGTTGCTATAAACGTATCGGAAGGCGTTAAGAACATATAACCTGCTCGAATATGAAAGCCAAAGATCTTGTATCCCACTACCGGTGAAATACCAAATCGCTCCTCCTCAAAATCTGATCGCATGCAAATGTCTGCACCGTATGTTAGATCAAAGCGGCTCGGCTTATGCCAGTATCCTCCATTGATCTGAAGTGAATTGTTTGGAATGTTATAGCCAAACCCCAGATGAAAAGCATTGGTTTTAGGTTTTTTTAATCGAATGTCTTTGTGCTGAAACTCCATCCCGATCTCTCCCACTGTATATCTGCCTTGTTGAATCCCAAAATAAGGCCCTAGTTTTTTTACGGAAGGATCGATCAAGGGCTTTTTTTTCTTTTGTCCAAAAGCTCCTCCAGAAACCATTATTGAAATTATCAACACAAAAACCGAAAGTCGATACATAATTTATTGAGCGTTATCCAAAGAGTCTTTTGCTCTCTTTAATTGCTTCAAGTCCTCAACGGTTATTCCTAGACTGTCCGCAGTATGTTTTAAACGTTTGATATCATCTAGTGTTACATCACTTTCCCCAAACATGTCGCCATTCACATTATTCTTCATCCAGATCGTACTTTCCTCAATCGCTGGAATTGTAGCTGACGCAGTTACTTTTACTGGCTCATATAATAACGACTCAGATTTGATGTTTTCCGGAATAAAATCGCCTCTTTCATCATAAGTCTCTAATAATATGATCAAAATACTCAGCGTGTATACCATTTTGATCAATCCGAAAATCAAACCAAACGCTTTATTCAAAGGGCTAAGATTCACGACCTTTAGCATACGCTCGATCATTTTTCCTGCGAAATAAACGATCGCTCCAACAGCAAGAAAGGTAAGTGTAAACGCAACAACAGGAAGGTACTTTCCTTCGATATCAATGTTGTCCTTGATCAATCCTGATGTCCAATCTGAGAAATGAATACCAGCATAAATCCCAACAAGCAGTGCCAGTAATGTAAAAACTTCGATTACCAGACCTTTTTTAAAGCCTACCCATCCCGCATAGATCAGCGGAACAATTATGATGATATCAACGAAGTTCATGATCCAAAATTAAACGGAAATGCTTTTTGTTCTTCAACACGGCAACAATCTTGCTAACAACAAAAATTGAATAATAAAAAAAGGAGCGCCTTACGACACTCCTCTATGATTGTTTTATAGTCTATTTTCTTAAGCAATATTTGTAAACACCTGCTGAATATCGTCATCATCTTCGATCTTATCCAGCAACTTGTCGATCTCTTCCATTTGTTCCTCATTTAATTCTACAGGAGATGTTGCATAGCGCTTCAAGTTTGACTTTGCTACTTCGATCTCTTTTTTCTCAAGTGCTTCCTGAAGCGTTCCAAAACTTGTATAGTCTCCGTAGATGATAATGTCTCCATCTTCTGTTTTCTCGATCTCCTCAAGACCAGCGTCGATGAGCTCTAACTCTAGCTCTTCAATATCTAATCCTTCTGTGTGTTCTCCCTCTATTTCAAAAACAGCTTTCCGGTCGAACATGAACTCAACCGATCCATTGGGAACTACTTGTCCTCCAGCTTTATTGAAGTACGACTTAACATTAGCGACTGTTCGGGTTGGATTATCTGTTGCGCATTCCACATAAACAAGAACACCGTGTGGGGCTTTCCCTTCATAGTTGATCAATTCGTAGTTCTCAACGTCCTTCGATGAGGCTCTTTTGATCGCCTTCTCAATGTTATCCTTTGGAACATTCTGCGATTTAGCATTTTGAATTGCTGTACGCAATGTAGCATTCATAGCTGGGTCCTCTCCACCTTCTTTCGCTGCCATTGTAATTGCCTTAAGCAATTTTGGAAATACTTTAGACATCTTACTCCATCGTTTCTCCTTTGCCGATCTTCTCGCTTCAAATGCTCTTCCCATGTTCTTTTATTTTGAAACAAATTTAATGATTTCCCACAAAAAATGACAGTGCTTATTTTCTACCGTTAAGCTGGTGTTAAAATTGTTTTTCATTAGCTGCTATATTCGTATCTTTGATTCAAAATTTTTACGCTATGCGTCTGATACACCTATTATTACCTTTTTTATCACTATCCATTTTTGCACAAGAAGCGAAGCTAGTTACCCAGCAAAGAATTCGTGGAACGATAACAAATTTCGTTTTTAGTCCTGATGGAGAATATGTTGCGAATTGTAGTGAAAATGATAATAGCATTCATGTTTGGCACTTAGCTTCAGAAAAGATCATTGGATCATTGCAGGGTTATCCAGAAGATCCTGTAAAGCTGGCTTATAGCTCAAAAGGTAATCAAATACTCAGTTTACACGAGGACAATCTGTTAATTCGATGGAGCCTGGACGATTGGACTATTACTGATTCTGTGCGTTTAGAAGAAAAACCAACCTGGATAGGCTTTGGGGCTACACAACCACTTACGGCATCTGAGAATGGATTAGTTGTTTATGGTAGTGATCTTAAATCAAGTAAAACGATTAAAGTAAAAGGACTCATCAAAAGTGGTTTTGCAGAAAACTCTCGGGCTTGGGTGGGCACAGATCGAGGTGAGTTATATCAGGTCGATCTTAAAGAGGCAAAAATCATTACTGAAACATCCTTGGATGATACTGATTTTGAAGAGCTAGATGTGTCTGAAAAAGAAAATAGAATTCTATCTTTCAATGAAGATGGATCCGTATCCATTATCGCGAAAGATCAGCTTTCACTTACTAAAACGATCAGTCCACTGAGCGGAATAAACTTTGGTGAACAGTACGGTAAAGTTCATGCAGGAAAAGGGAAAGTTGTATATATCAGTGAGGACAATCAGATCGATTGCTACAACCTTGAGGGAAATTTGCTTTTTAAATTGGTAGATACGGTTGAAGCCGAACAGATCAAGGTGCTTGAATTTTCCCCAGATGGAAATGTGTTGTGTTCTTCTAGTTTCAAACAAACCATTTTTAGACAAACCAAAACCTCTCAAAACAGTATTAAGGTTTGGGATCTTACTCGAAAAGGACTGATCGGCGAACTGAAAGGTACCGTTAATCCAATAAATAAATTCTCTTTCGACCCAGAGCGAAATATCGTTGCTTTACTTGGTGAAGATCGAGTTGTAAGTTTTTGGGACATGGATTATGCTGAAAAGTTGTTCGAACATCAGTTAATGGAACCCAAAAGAGAACAAAAGATAGAGCTTTTATCTAAGCAAGATAAAAATGAAAGCACGAAAACAACGTCTGTTTTTGGTGTAAGAACGAAAGTTCCGAAACTCGGAACGCTAAGAGATAAGGTCGTTGATAATACTGTACGAAGAACAGTGAATAGAAAGATCAGAAAGGAACCTGTATTGTTCAAATTCTCTTCAAAAGGGAATTACTTGATCACTAAACTTGATGACGACGAAGTTCGTATCTATAAATTGGAACCAGACCATGTTGAATATTTGCACTATGCTAAGCATCAGCAAGAACGAATCAACAATTTTATTACCAGTCCGGACGAAAAATACTTGATCTGCCTAGGTGCAGGTAATAAAGCAGTATCTATAGTTGATCTTGAAACAGGTGAACTAAAAAGGAAGTTGAATACTGAAAATGACGACGCGGAATATGAGTTTTTGAATAATGCTATTTCAGCATCTTATAATCCAACAGGTAAGAATTTCGCCGTTTGTACTGGTCGTGGTCAGATCTTCGTTTGGAGCAGTAGTTTCTCAAGATTATACAAGTCAGAAGGTTCGAATATCTTCCGAGCAGGGAAAAATGCATTTGTAAATTATTCTCAAGATGGTAAAACTTTGTATTTGAAGGGTCTTGATGGAGTGAGAGGATATGACATCCATGAATTCAATGTGCTGGGAACTACAAAACTTAAGATGCCTGGGACACCTTATCCGTTAGGTGCACCACAAGACTTCATGGTTGGTTTTGATGATCAAAGGGGGTATATCGAAGATCTTGAGACAAATAACTTGATCACTTTCGATATCAATAAAAATCTGATCAATGATGTTGATGCTTCTCTTCGGGATTACATAGGGGTAGCTATGAAAAATGGAGAGTTCCGTGTGATCGATGCAACGGATGGTAAATTATTGGCAACATTTATAGGTGAAGGTCAAAACACGATTATAAAAACTCACGGCAACTACTATAAAGTGAATAAAGATGGTTTCGAATTAGTATCATTTAGAGTCGGGCGAAAAGCTTATCCTTTTGAGCAGTTTGATGCCTACTTCAACCGTCCAGATCTGGTATTGGAGGCGCTAAAATGTCCAGACGAAGAGTACATCGAGCTTTATGCAAATGCACACGATCGAAGATTGAAAAAATTGAAGATCGAAGAGGATAAAACACCTGATTTCTCATCGCTCCCACAGCTTTCCATCTTGAACAGAGACGAAATCCCTTTTTCGCAAACAGAGAAATTCATCAAGCTTAAATTGAAAGGAAAAAGTGAAACCTCATCGCTATCTTCCCTTCGTATAACGATCAACAATGTACCGGTTGAAGAACACAAGATTAGTGGGAATACGTTTGATGAAGAATTATCCATAGAGTTAATAGCTGGTATCAATAAAGTAAATGTCTTGATCAAGAATGAATCAGGTGAAGAAAGTTTGGCTGAAAGCTTTACGATCAACTGTGGTAGAACAGATAAACCTGATCTCTACTTGATAACCGTGGGGACTTCTGATTATAAAGATGATCGATTTGACTTGAATTATGCCGCGAAAGACGCAAAAGACCTGAACACATTATTTGAGAATTACAACGCAGGGCATTACGCAACAGTTAAAACTTATACCATCACGAATGATGAGGTTAAAAAAGAATCCTTTGAAAAGCTGAAAGCATTTTTAGCAGACTCAAAGCGAAATGATCAAGTGATCTTTTATATCGCTGGTCATGGACTGCTGGATGAAAACTATGCCTACTACTATGGGACGCATGATGTCGATTTTCTTGATCCTCAAAACCGGGGATTATCCTATGACAAACTGGAAGATATATTAGCGGGGATTGCTCCAGTTAAAAAGTTATTGATCATGGATACTTGTCATTCTGGTGAAGTTGAGGCCGACGAAGTTGAAGTTGTCGCAAATAATGAAAACGAAAAAGAGGATGATCTTGACTTTGAAGATGTGACGTTCCGTGCGGTTGGCCCAAAACTAAGAGAAGGTGATGGCACGAGAGCTTCTGCAGGAAAGATGGCACGACTACTATTCGCAGACATTCGAAAAGGAACAGGGGCAACGGTGATCTCTAGTGCAGGAGGTGTTGAATTCGCAATGGAAGGCGAAGACTGGAAAAACGGACTCTTCACGTATTGCTTGTTGAATGGAATGACCAACAAAACGGCAGACCTGAATAATGACGGTACTATCATGCTATCAGAACTACAGAATTATCTGATCGAAAAGGTTGGAAAGTTATCACAAGGAAAACAGGTTCCAACAACAAGAGTTCAAAATATTAGACTGGATTATCCCGTTTGGTAGTTATATTTGAAAGATGCGACTTTTTATAGCCATAGTATTTATTCTCACTCTTTCGGTTCCATTCTTGAGTGTTTTCAGCTGGATGTCATCTGAAAGGCAGGCTATTCGTAAAAAAGTAAAGCATCAGATCATGGAGGTTACTTCGAACGACGAACTCATCTCTTTTACTTTCGACCAAGCTGATACTTCTAAAGTTCTACGTTGGAAGCACAGTAAAGAATTTGAATATAACAACGAAATGTATGACGTCGTAAGACGAGAGTATCACGGTGACCAAGTGACTTACTTCCTTTGGTGGGATCACGATGAGACTAAGTTAAACAGAAAGGTGAATCAGTTGGCTTCTTCATTATTTGATCGATCACCTACGAAAGAACGATCTTCACAACAACTCTCCTTTTTCTTAAGTCAACTTTACACTGAAGAAATTGAATCATTTGTTTTACATCACAAACAGCACGAAGAGGAACATTTCTTTAGCTATTTAATGAACATTGAGAGTGTCCACCTTTCTAATCCGTCACCACCACCAAAAGATCTACGTATCCTTTAACGACACTAGTCGTATTAGAAACTTGAAGTAAAATACGTAAATCATTATTTATAAATGAAACACATAGTTTTATTCATGATGCTTATTATAGCATCCGCTACAATAGGTCAAACCCTAACTATTGTAGACAAAGAATCCGGTGAACCATTAGAAATGGTTCAGGTAGGATGTAAAGGGTACACAAAACAATTATTTACAAATGAAAATGGTATAGTTGACATCACTCCCTTTAAAGGGTTAAATGACATCATTATCAAGTTCTTCGGATATGAAACGTTGGAGTTTAACTATAATCAGTTAAAAGAAAAGGACTTTAAAGTCGTGTTGACATCAACTGTTTTCACCATGAATGAGGTGGTCATTTCTGCCAATAAATGGAGTCAGCTTTCTTCGGATGTTCCGTTAAAAGTTGCTCGTATTTCTCCAGAAGACATAGCGCTTCAAAACCCACAAACTGCGGCAGATCTTTTGGGAACCTCTGGAGAAGTTTTCATTCAGAAAAGCCAGCAAGGAGGAGGAAGCCCCATGATCCGAGGATTTGCCACGAACCGATTGCTTTACACCGTAGACGGAATTCGTATGAATACGGCCATCTTCAGAGGTGGTAATATTCAAAACGTGATCTCACTGGATCCGTTTGCCATGGAAAATGTAGAAGTGCTTTTTGGACCAAACTCCACAACGTATGGAAGTGATGCCATAGGGGGGGTGATGAGTTTCCAGACACTCTCACCGACTTTATCAGTTGATGACAAACCGTATATCAAAGGAAAGGCGCTCATGAGATATTCTTCAGCGAATAATGAAAACACCGGTCACTTTGACATCAATGTAGGGTGGAAAAAATGGGCAATCGTTACCAGCGTTTCAGCTAATAAATTCGATCACTTGAGGCAAGGTTCAAATGGTCCTGATGACTATGTGAAACCTTATTATGTTGATATGATCGACAGTATGGATGTTGTTATACAGCAAGACGATCCATTATTACAAATCCCTTCGGGATACCTGCAAATGAACCTCATGCAGAAAGTTCGTTTTGCACCCAACGAGCATTGGGACTTGGAATATGCATTTCATTATTCTGAGACCTCATCTTACGGACGGTATGATCGTCACAATCGGATGAAAAACGGGGCGCCTCGTTACGGACAGTGGGACTATGGTCCACAAAAATGGATGATGAATCAATTTTCAGTGAGTCATCTAAAACAGACCCTTTTGTATGACCAAATGAGTATTCGATTAGCTCAGCAGTCTTTCGAAGAAAGTCGTATTTCACGAGACTTGAACGATTTTAATCGAGAAAATCGCATTGAAGAAGTAGATGCATACTCTGCAAACTTTGATTTCTCAAAAGCATTGGGGAATAAGAATAACATCTTCTATGGTGCTGAATATGTTCTGAATGATGTGACTTCAACGGGAATCAATGAGCAGATCTTTACGATGACCACAGCCCCTGGTGCTCCACGCTACCCACAGGCAGACTGGCAAACGATCGGGGTATATGTGAACGATGAACACAAAGTAACTGAGGATCTCACCTTTCAGGGGGGAATTCGATATACTCACTATTTTATGGATGCTGCATTTGATACAGCATTCTATCCATTCCCTTTCACAACTGCCAACATAGACAATGGTGCGTTAACTGGAGGGTTTGGAGCAGTATATGAACTCAACGACAAAACAGTGTTCAGAATGAATCTTTCAACGGCATTCCGTTCTCCAAATGTGGATGACGTCGGCAAGGTGTTCGACTCAGAGCCTGGAAGTGTTGTGGTACCTAACCCTGGACTTCAAGCTGAATATGCCTACAATGGAGATATTGGTGTGACAAAGATCTTTGGAGATGTAGTGAAGTTTGATCTTACAGGGTACTACACCATTCTCGAAAACGCTATGGTCCGCAGAGACTTTACGTTGGATGGATTGGACAGTATTGTATACGACGGACAGTTAAGCCAGGTTCAAGCCTTACAAAACGCAGCATCTGCAACAGTTTATGGTATACAAACCGGATTGGAGATCAACTTTACACATGGATTCCTGCTTTCTACGCGTTTCAACTATCAATATGGAGAAGAGGAAACCAATGACGGAACTGTTAGTCCATCACGACATGCAGCTCCATGGTTTGGTGTAACGCGTTTTAGCTATAAGCACAAAGATCTTCGTATTGAGTTGAATGCACAATATCAAGGAGAGCGCGAACACGAAGAGCTTTCCATTGGTGAGCGTAGCAAAGAAGAGATTTATGCCCTGGATGCAAATGGAAATACCTACGCACCAGCTTGGTATACCCTCAATCTAAAAATGAACTATCGTATTAACGATGCATTTAGCGTAAGCGGCGGTGTTGAGAATATTACTGATCAACGCTATCGTCCCTATAGTTCTGGATTATCTGGAGCAGGACGAAACTTCATTTTGGCGATTACTGCTCATTTTTAGACATTGATCTTATTCCCACGGTTCTCGTTTTTCAGGGTGCCGTGGGTTTTTTAAGTCTTTGACAGTGCTAAAACAATAATTTAATGAGCATTGAAAACCTTTTTGGTCGTACCATCACTGTAAATGTATATTAACAATGTATTAGGCTTGAACTCTGTTTCTCTACCTGTTAGGTCGACAACTTTTATTAATTTTTTGGAATGAGTAAAGTTAACTTCTGGGGCAGATAGGTTTGATTCACAATAATTTTGTCTTTCCCATGTATTGTTGAGTCCCCAAGAACCTGTTAATCCATCAAGATAGATAGCCTTATAGGTAAAGTCACAATTTGAGCCGTATTCATTCGGATTTTCTATTACATCTATGTAAAAACCACCCGTTTCATAATTTAATGAATCTCCAAATTTAGCCACATAAAGTTTTCCATCAGGACCTAATTTCAAACTAGCATATCTACAGTCTGGACATTCAAAAATTTCGGTCTTACTACTTTGAATATCATTTTGATTGTAACTTGACAAATCGAACTGGATAATTCGTCCTGAATGAAAGGTTGGTGGTGGTGAATTAAAGGAACCCCCATATAACGCTAGTGAAGAGTCAACCACACTCATATATAATTTAGATCCATCGGGAGAAAAACTCGTGCCATATCCACCATCGCCCATTAAGTCCAACTGAACTGCATTAGATATCACCCCTGTACTTTGATCGAAATCAAATATTGCAGAAATTCCTGAGTAGTAGGTGGTAAAAGCTATTCTATTGTACTGAGGAGAAACACAAAGTTCTCCGATAGCATCGGGTCGATCTGCTGCAGTTCCAGGTGAAGCATCAAACTGAGGAGGACTAATAATTTGTGGTCCAACATTATAAATATTTGGTGTTGGATTGATTCCCGATGTTGTTAATTCAAAAACATAAAACGAACTTGACTGGTAATAATGACCAATTATCCAAAACCCATCTCCTGAAGATTTAGGTACTGCATTTAGCATTTCACAATTACCTTCTCCTTGCAATAAATTGTGCTTACTAATAACCGAAGCCACTCCAGATTGATTAATTTTTATTTCTGAATAAACGAGACCAACTGGTGGTCCTGGAATCGTTTGTCCTGGTCCTGCTTGAACTTCTGTCGACAAAATATAAAATATTGAATCTGTGTTCGGTTTTGGTAAAATTAAATTCTGACCCATTGTGCTCATCATCCCTAAGTCTGAAGCGTTGGGAATAGTATTTACTGCCCCATCAAAAGCGACACGACCACTGGTGCACAATAATAGTTCGCCTTCTGAGTTTGAAATGGATGAGTTTCCCTCAAAAAAGTCTGATGTTGATTCACCAGGTGGAAGTATTATAACTTCTGGTTCGCATTTTTCATTACCAAACGAAAGGACCAGATTCTTCCCAATAACCCAATTCACATCATGTTGAGCAATAGCTATTAACGTTCCAAATAAAAGTAAGGTAGTCAGTGTATATCTCATATTACATTTAACGTATAAAATACTACATTGGTTTGTAATTCAGTCAAAGTCCTCTTGATTAGAAAAAGTACCATCCTCCGAACACTTTCCCCTCCTATTTGCTTACTTTTAACCCACGTCATAAATCATAAAAGTGGATACTGCAATGAAAACTGAAGATCAGCAAAAAAAGGGAATCGCCCTATTGGGTTGTACAGGCTCAATTGGAACACAAGCATTAGATGTTATTGAAGCGTATCCCGATTATTTTGATCTTCAGGTCATCACGGCAAACAACAACGCAGATCTACTGATTGAACAAGCCAAAAAGTATCGACCAAGCACGGTTGTGATCGTTAACGAAGACCACTTTGAAAAAGTTAAAGATGCACTTTGGGAAGATGACATTCACGTATTTGCTGGTAAGGATGCGTTGTGTCAAGTGGTAGAATATGGAGAGGTTGATGTTGTGCTTACAGCACTTGTTGGTTACGCTGGACTTCAACCAACGATCAAAGCGATCGAAGCTAAGAAAAGCATTGCGCTTGCCAATAAAGAAACGTTGGTGGTTGCAGGAGAATTAGTTACCAAATTAGCGCGCGAAAATGGTGTTAATATTTATCCTGTAGATTCAGAGCACTCAGCTATCTTTCAGTGTTTGACGGGAGAATTCCACAACAAGATCGAAAAGATCTATTTAACAGCATCCGGAGGACCATTTAGAGGGTGGTCAGCTGACAAACTAAAAGATGTAAAACCAGAACAAGCCCTCAAGCATCCGAATTGGGATATGGGTGCAAAAATAACGATCGATTCTGCAACACTTATGAATAAAGGTTTGGAGGTCATCGAAGCAAAATGGCTCTTTGCTCTTGAGCCAGATCAAATTGATGTGATCGTACATCCACAATCGATAGTACACTCTATCGTTCAGTTTGAAGACGGGAGTATGAAAGCACAAATGGGACTTCCTGACATGAAGTTACCTATCCAATACGCGATGACGTATCCCGATCGGTTTAAAACGGACTTCCCGCGATTCAACTTTTTGGATTATCCGTCATTGACTTTTGAGCAGCCTGATCGTGAAACATTTAAAAACCTGAATTTAGCTTTCAAAGCGATGGATGAAGGAGGGACAAGCGCCTGTGCGCTTAATGCGGCTAATGAAATCACAGTGCAAGCCTTTTTGGATGGTAAGATCGGATTCCTGGATATTGCTGAGATCAATCGCCAAACGATGGAAAGTGTTGCTAATATTCAGAAGCCAGCTTATGAAGACTACGTAAAGGTAGATGAAGAAGCTCGGGAAAAAGCGAACGATTTAGTTTCAAAATAGAAAAGCCGAACTCTTCAGTCCGGCCTCACTCAGTAGTACTAAGTTAAATAATGTAGTGTTAACAATTAATGCTTGGTACAAATTTAAGGCAGTCCATTAGATCAAAATAGGGGGCTACCCCCTCAATCCAGTTGAACCAACTATTTCCGATGATTACAACGTCCCGTTTAGACAGTTAAAACCCTAGTTGTCAGGAATTTTTAAAGATCTTCGCATCGGCGACAAAAGTGCCAAAAGGTATTAATGAAGCTGCATATGCCCAGAAATTAGTCGCCAACGACCATTTCTTATCCTGATTGACGATAAATACGAAAGCACAATAAGCAATGAATAAAAATCCGTGAGCCATACCCACGATCTTGTTCGGCATGGGCATATCGTACATGTATTTCAGTGGCATCGTTAATGCAAATAGCAAGTAAGAGATCCCTTCCAAAAGAGCTAGTAAACGCAACGCACCTAAAGCAGATTTGAGATTCATTTTCTTTTTTTACAAAGGTAAGTAATCCCTGCGTTGAAATACGAATCTATTACTTCTGTAGAATCTTAAACTCTACCCTTCTGTTCTCCTGACGACCTTCTTCTGTTTCATTTGTCGCTATAGGCTGTGATTCACCGTATCCTTTGAACGTCATACGAGATCTGTCGATACCCTGTTGAACCAAATAATCTACCACAGACCCTGCTCGATTCTTAGATAAATTCTCGTTGTAAGCATCTGAACCTTTGCTATCTGTATGCCCTCCAATCTCAATTTTCATTGTTGGATTGTCATTCATAATCCGCTTCAGTCTGTTCAACTCAGCTTTTGACTCACTTCTAAGTGTTGCCTTGTTGAAATCAAAAAAGATGTTTTTCAGAACCACTTTTGATCCTACTTTGATCTTATCTAAAGCAATATCTTTTTCTATCTCTCTATATTCAGCAGAAGTTGAATCCGTCAAGTCAAAAGTTTCAGAGGAGAATAAGTAACCTTCCGCATTTACGTTGATCCCATAATTTTTACCTGCAGGTAACGAGATCAAGTATTTTCCCGTTGCACTATTAGAATTGTACGTTGCAATAACTTCATTCTTTTCGTTGTCGGTTACTTCTATTGTTGCTCCGATTGGTGCTCCGGTTTCACGATCTGAAACAACACCCTTAAAAACAGTCAGTTCAGGTCCTTTATCTTCTTTCTCTTGAGATTTTGGGATAAAAAGTATGGAATAAATATCCTTATCTCTTCCTCCACGAGTAGTTGCGTAATACCCAATTTTCCCATTTGCCGCAAGGACAAAAAACAAGTCGTCTCCTTTTGAGTTAATGGGCGCGTCAAGGTTAATTGGTTCAGACCATTTGCCTTCCTCAAAGGTAGATTTGAAAATATCATACCCTCCTAAGCCATCATGTCCTTCAGAGCTAAAGTAAAGTGTTTTACCGTCTGGATGTATATAGACAGCCTCTTCGTTCTTTTTGGTGTTGATCGCACTACCAAGGTTTTCTGCTTTCCCCCAAACATCATTCTCATCTAGCGTGCTTTTCCAAATGTCTCTTCCACCTTGTCCTCCATCTCGATCACTCACAAAATATATAGTTCTTCCATCAGGAGATATACTCGCTGAAGATTCGTGACTCACCGAGTTTATGTTCTTTCCAAGAGAAGAAGGAGAAGACCAACTCGACCCACTCAAATATGTTTCATAGATATCTCCATTTCCATATCCATCATCCTGATATTTCAATAGCTGCTGACCATCATTGGAAACGGCAATATTTGAGTTATGGCGTTTTGCTACATTCACAGATGAAGATAATGCCATTGGAGAACCCCAAGTACTGTCTTTCTTATCAAACTCAACCCAGTAAATGTGTTCCATTGACTCACGGTTTCTCTTCTTTTCTTTTTCCGTGAATGGTCTTCTAGAGGTAAAGTACATGGTTTCCCCATCAGCTGTAATAACGGGAGCATAATCATCATAAGGTGTATTGATCTCTCCAGAAACTGGACGAATTTCAATACGAACATTCTTCTTTTCTTTGATGATCACCTCATCCTCTTGCCCTACTACTTGAAAAAAGGCACTACATATTACTATGAGTGCCCCAATTTTATTATTCAACATATTATATTTTATCTAACTACGGTTAAATTACCTGACTTAACTACTTCCTGTTCACCAAATACAGTATATCGTACTTTGTAAACATAAGTTCCTGAATTTACATATTTTCCGCGATACTTACCATCCCAGCAATCTTCAATATTTGATGATTCAAATACTTTTTCACCCCATCTATTGTAGATCACAAGTGTCATTGCCTGAATACAAGTACCATACATGCAAAGTTGGTCATTCTTCCCGTCCTCGTTTGGTGAGAAGATCGTTGGCAAGAATGGGTCAGCACAAGGTTCAACAACGTTTATTGTCGCTTGATCAACACCAACACAACCTTCATCTGAGGTTACTGTAACAGTATAAGTCGTTGTTTGATTTGGAGAAGCCGTTGGATTCTGACAATTCGTACAACTCAATCCGCTACTTGGTGTCCAAGTGTATGTTGGATTAGTTACCGTTGGGTTAATCGTAACATCAAAAGTAACCTCATCACCTGATTGTATTGTAGCATTATCTGGAATAATGTTTACATCAACTGTATCACCTTGATCTACAAGGAATGTCTCTGTTGCTGTACATCCATTATCATCAGTAACAGTAACATCAAATGTTCCTGCACCAACTCCAGTTAGATCAGCAGTTGTTTGACCTCCCGGTGACCAGCTATACGTATACGCTCCTGTTCCTCCTGTTGTCGTTGTAGTAATTTCTCCATTACTTGCGGCACAATCTGCATCTACAACCGTACCTGTTACAACCAGTGGATCAGGTTCAGAGATTGTTATTGTCTCCGTAGAAATACACCCAACATCATCTGTTACCGTTACAGTATAAGATCCAGCGTCAAGTCCTGTAGCTGATGCCCCAGTACCTCCACTAGGTGACCAACTGTAATTATAAGGAGAAGTTCCTCCTGTAACGCTAATCGAAGCAGAACCATCTGCATCTCCAAAGCATGAAATGTCAGAAACGTTATCAACCGTAATGTTTGGTCCATTCGTAGACTGAACATTCTCCGTTGCTGTTGCAGTACATCCATTCGCATCGGTAACAGTTACTGTATATGATCCAGCTCCTACGTTGGTCGCAGTTGCAGTTGTTTGACCGCCCGGTGACCATGAGTATGTATATCCTCCTGCACCGCCAGTTGCTGATACAGTTGCTGATCCGTCTGGTGTTGTACACGAAGAAGAAGTACTACTCGTTGTTAACACGATTTCAGAAGGTTCGTCAATTGTCACAGTTGTTGTTGAGACACATCCGGCATCATCTACTACTTCAACAGTGTATGTTCCGGCTGAAAGTGAATTTTGAGAAGGTCCTGTTAACCCTCCGGGAGTCCATGTAAACGTATATGGTGAAGTTCCGCCCGTCGCAGAGACTGTTGCTGAACCGTCGCTTTCACCAAAGCAACTCGCATCAGCCGATGCATCAACACTAATAGTTGGTCCATTGGTTGTTGTTACCTGAATCGTTTCTGTAATCGAACAACCGTTTCCATCAGTGATCGTGACATCATAAGAGCCAGCAGCAACATTTGATACCGTCGCAGTTGTTTGACCGCCTGGTGACCAAGAATATGTGTAGTTTCCGTCTCCTCCTGATGGCGCAACGGAAACCTGACCATCGCTTGCCCCACAAGTTGCATCATTACTAGATGGGTTTGCTACAAGAGCTGTTGGTTCTCCAATTGTTACAGTTCCTGAACCTGTACATCCGTTGCCATCTTGAACTGCAATAGTATAAGTTCCTGGAGCCAAACCAGTTTGAGATCCACCAGACAAACTACCTGGTGACCATATGTAAGTGTAATTTCCATCACCCCCTGATGCAGAAACTGTAGCTGTTCCATCTGTATCACCATTACATGTAACATCGGTCTGGCTATCAACATTCACATTTATCGTTACACCCGCACAAGGATTAGAGTTACATGCAGGTAGAGAAGAAATATCTGTTATAATAGTTGACGCTCCACCGTTATCCGAAACCTGGATAGGCAAAGTACCTGGAGGAGTTGTTGTCGTTCCGGTTGCATACTGTACCCAGCCTGTAGAAGAGCAATCCGTAACTGGGCTAAAGCTTCCGTCTACACAATTAATTCCTGTCCATGTGTATCCACAATCTTGACATTCTGTTTGGTTTGTGATAGGCGTAGTTACAGTGCCTTCTTCTTCCCAAGTATAAGGTCCCGTTCCATTTGTTACTGTTAAGTCTCCATTTGTCTCAACACATATATCAAGTGATGTACAAGGGTCCACCACAATAGTTACTGTTGAAGAACCACAAGGTAATGTATAAGTGATATCATGAGAGCCAGCCCCTGCTACTGAAGGGTCAAAGTTTCCACTCGCATCTACTCCATTACCACTCCATGTTCCTCCTGGAGTTGCAGGAGTAAGTGGGAAAGCAGCATCTGATTCACAAACATCTTGAACTTGACAGAAGTTAGCATCACAACATGTCAAAGAATATTGAGCACATGCAGACATATTTATCGCTTCTATTCGTCCGTTTCGGTTAGTTGATCCATTATCCTGTTGTGCTCCACAAGCTAAAACCTCTCCGTTTGAATTAACGCTCACATCATACACCGCAAAAGATGTATTACTTGAAGAGATAATATTCAAGTTTGGATCAAACTTTACAACGCGATCAGTTGCTCCAGCATAGACATTTCCACAATCATCAATGTCTAATCCTGAATTACTCACTACAATTCCACCAATTAGTGGAACTGTATTGGAAACCCCACCTGGTAGAGCAACTGTATTAATTAATGTTCCGTCGGTAATATCCCACTGTCTGATCTCATCACCAGCATGTGTGTAGAAATAATCCGTTCCTGCAACTAGGGCTTTAAGTCCACCACCATTCTGTGTTTCTGGAAGGTAGTTCTCACATTTATATCCTAAATTATCTTGATTGTCAACCTGGAAGATCGAAGTATCCTGAGGACATGCAGCGAAATTCTGATTTATCGCCCCAACATCATTGTGAGTTAGAAAAATGTATCTTGAGTTTGGTGAGGAAGCTATTGATCTTACTTCAATTGGATTAGCTCCAAAACCACCTATGTTCGTGTAATCAACTGTTTGATCTGAAATTACATTTCCATTAGCAACATCAATTTCAAAAATACCAGCATAAAAATCAAATGAAAGTATCCCATCAACCCATGTTCCTCCAACTAAAAGCTGCGATTCATCACAATTAAACGTAATTGACCACCATTCTGAATTATACTGTATACTCCCCGTTAATGTGGTAGTCCAAACTTGATTTCCGGCATTGTCTACTTTATGCATATTGGCTTCAACACCAGACGTAACGTAGCTATTACCGTTTGCGTCCGTCGCTAGCGTTCCTAGCCAAACACTATTTGTGTCCCAAGGTGTAACATAAGTCCATTGAAGGTTACCATTGATATCAAACTTCTTTAATTCCATTGGAGTTTCTCCTCCGATAGAATAGACATTCCCTACACCATCAGTTTCAACCTCCCAGGCAGCTGTAGATGTCGAATAAGTTGGTGAAACCACCCAAGGATCAATAGTAACTGATTTTGTATTATCATAACCTTCAAGATCAAAAGAAAGTATGTTATTCTCAAACTTATAAGTCGAGTTTACTTTTTTATTAGATTCAGTATAGAAAGTTATTGGAGCATGTTCCAGGATCTTTCCTAATGAGGTTTGAACCTCCAGTTGTCCGTTGTCATTCAAGAAAATCTCTACCTTTTCATCTTTAACTTCCGTATGAGCGCCTGAATACTTAAACTTGATGTCGCTTGGGTCCGCCCCGGGATAAAGAATCACATTGTACTTCACTCCCGCTTCTGGATGAATCGTGTAGATGATATCAATGTTGTCATAGACATTCTTGTAAGTAATCTTATCATAAGCCTTGACTCCTGAAATGTCATAATCTTCACCTTTTTCATCAACCATAGCATACGTGAATGTATGGTCTAATTCATCTCCTTTTATAATTTCCAGCTCTGGGTTTGCATCAATCCATTCAACTGATACCAGTTCACTTATATTAACTCGTTTTGGGCGAATCGATTTGTCTTCTTTCCGTTTTGGATTTTTGATTATTCGATCAAAACGATAAGTAACCCCCTTCTTCGAAAAGAAGATGTTAAATGGGTTCTTAATGTAAGCAAACGAAGTTTCTCGATTACTATTCCAATCCCTATTCACAAATTGACCCTGATTTTCAATGAATCCTCTATTCGAATAGCTCCATTGCCCTTCTTCACTGTTTTGACCTATAGATAGGGTTGAAAGAGTTATAGACAATGCAAGTAGTAGTGTCTTTTTCATCATAATATTCAGCCTTTTCAAATTATGTTGAGTGCTTATTAAATTCTAGCTCGAGTTGCAGAGAACGGATTATCCATAACCCATCTCAAGAAGAATTCCGCTCCACCTCTTGCTTTGGAAACCTCAGATAAGCTTGAGACATTAAAGTCATAAGAAAATCCAGCTGTGATCCCTCCATAATCAACAAGCAGTCTTGCGATCATTGCGTCTTGATTTCTGTAGAATAGACCTAATGCAATCGCTGTTCTTTGAAGATTACCTGTCACCTTTGACCCTTCATTCAGTAAAACTCTATAGTCTGCGCCCATTAAGATTTCCATAGCTGGACCTTGAAACTGCGCGTACAACGCGGGGTCAATTGACATCGTAGTTTGTCCAATACCAATCGAGGCATTCGCAAAACCAGAGTATCTCATATATAGGTTTTCATCTCCATCATTAATGAACGAGAAGTTCGGTCGATTAACGTGATAAACCGCAAAACCAGCATTTACTCGAATTCCATCATTTGATCTCATTCGAGATTCTCCCTCGCTATAAGTATAAACCAATCCTGCACCTACGTCAAACATAGAGAAAGAAGCGTTATTAAATGTTTCTCCACTCGATAATGCTGGATCATAAGCCATTCCATTGTACTGACTTCCCCACATTCCTCCATTAGGGTCGAACGTTCGTTGTCCGAAACCACCGTACAAACCAAGACCAATAGTATTGTTTTGATCAGCCATTAAATGGTATGCTAAAGAAAGATTCACATTATTTGTTGAAATTCTTTCCTCACCCGCTCGATCATTAAAGAAACTTAGTCCTGCTGCCAAGTGTCCAGACTTTGTTCTTTTATTACTGTTTAGTCTCATGTCTGCACTTGCTGCAATTGTTTGAAACGGTGCAGCAACTGAGTTCCACTGAGTTCTGTAATTTACATTAGCCTGCAAATCATAGTTTGCTCCAGCTAAAGCAGGGTTTAATGTTAATGGAGAATAATCCATATTAGAAAAGTGCACATCCTGACCCCAAGCGGACGCAGTCATTCCTATAAGTAGTGCAGAAAAAATTAATCGTTTCATATCTTATTTATTAGCTCGTTAATATCAAATTATCTTACGACGTTTACGTTACCCGTTTTTTGGATGACCTCTCCGTCAGTTCTTGTTAGGTTTAATTTATAAACATATACTCCTGTATTTACTGGCTCTCCTTTTTGAGTACCATCCCAGCATTGTTCAGGATCATTTGTTGTAAAGATCAATTCTCCCCAACGATTGTAAATTTCTAGTGTAAAGACATCTATACAACCACCGTAAATACAATACATATCATTTTTATTGTCATTATTTGGACTGAACACTGTTGGAACATAGATTTCCGGACAAGCCTGTTTAACTACAATTGTAATAGAGTCTGTTTCAGAACATCCATCAGCTGTAGTGACAGTAACATAATACGTTGTCGTTGAATCAGGTGTCGCTGTTGGGTCAGGACAGTTCGTACAACTTAATCCATCAGAAGGAGTCCATGAATAACTTTCATTTGACACTCCCGTACCTACAATTACATCAAGATCAACACTCTCACCGGCATCTATAGTCGCTCCAATTGGAGTAATGTCAACTGGTAAGGATCCTGTAGTCGATACTGTATAACTCGAAGATGCCTGACATCCATTATCATCTGTTACAGTAAGGTCATATGTACCAGCTGTTAGATTTGAAACTGAAGCAGTATTTCCAACATTCGGTGTCCAACCGTAAGTATAATTTGGTGTTCCACCTGTTACGTTCACTGAAATCGCTCCATCAGAAGTTCCACAATCCGTATCTGAAATAGATTCAGTAATCTGAATTGCATCTGGTTCTGTTATAGTGATTGTTTCGATAGCCGTACACCCTCCGTCATCTGTCACCTCAATAGTATATGTTCCAGGAGCCAGACCTGTTGCACTTGCCGCTGTACCTCCACTTGGAGACCAATCGTATGTATAATTTGGTGTTCCTCCAGTTGCTTCTATTTCTGCACTACCATCATTCGCACCAAAACAAGTAACATCTTGTTGATCGATCACAGTTATTGATGGTCCATTAAGCGACGGAACAGTTACCGATGCAGTTTCGGTACACCCATTACCGTCTGTTACTTCCACATCATAAATTCCTGCGCCAATTCCTGTCGCCGTCGCTGTTGTTTGACCAGATGGAGTCCAATCATAAGTATAAGTTCCTTCTCCACCAGTTGCTGAAACAGTCGCCGTACCATCATCAACACTACACTGTGATGCAGTAGCAGATGTTGTTAATGAGATCGGCGTTGGTTCTGTTATAGTAACGGTTTCTGTTGAAATACATCCGTTTCCATCTGTTACTTCAACTGTGTACGTTCCGTCAGATAATCCAGTAGCAGTCTGTCCAGTAGCAGAACCCGGTGACCAACTATAAGAATACGGTCCAGTTCCTGTTGGTGTAACTGTGGCTTCACCATCTGTTAATCCGTTACAAGAAATGTCTGTTCCTGCAACGCTCAAACTTGCCGGTGCATTCACTGTTATCGTCACATCTGAAGAGGCTGATGAACAACCATTTGCAGTAACAACAAGTGTGTAAGTTCCCGACTCTGCTGAAGTTGCCCCTGAGATCGTCGGGTTTTGGTCAGAACTAGTGAAACCGTTTGGCCCTGTCCAGGAATATGTCGCTCCTGAAACAAGACTAGTACTCAACTCAATATCTTCGCCCTCACAAACATCTGTAGATGTTGCAGATGCTGTTGCAGTAGGTGTTTCATTTACTGTTACATCTATTGTTTCGGTAGATGATGAACAAGAACCAACTGTTATCGTTAAACTGTACGTTCCGTCTGCATTGGTTCCGGCCCCAACGATTGTTGGGTTTTGATCAGAACTTGTAAATCCATTTGGTCCTGTCCAGGAATATGTCGCTCCTGAAACTGTGTTCGCAGTCAACTCGATATCATCACCTGAACAAATTGTCGTTGATATAGCTCCAGGTGTTGCTGTTGGCGCAGGGCTAACCGTTACATCCACAGTTGAAGATGACGATGTACAACCATTAACAGTCACAGTTAACGAATATGTTCCATCCTCTGCCGTGGTAGCATTATTAATAGTTGGATTTTGATTCCCGCTCGTAAACCCATTCGGTCCTGTCCATGAATATGTTCCTCCAGAAACCGTAGTTGAGTTCAATTCGATATTGTCTCCTTCACAAACAGTGGTTGCTGTTGCACCTGCTGATACAGTCGGAGTTGAATTTACTGTTATATCCACTGTTGCTAAATTTGAGGTACAACTTCCTACAGAAATTGTCAGGTTATATGTCCCATCCGCATTTGTTCCAGCACCAACAATTGTCGGATTTTGATCAGAACTTGTAAATCCATTTGGTCCTGTCCATGAATATGTTGCTCCCGAAACTGTGTTCGCAGTCAACTCTATATCATCTCCTGAACAAATAGTGGTCGAAACAGCTCCAGCAGTAGCAGTAGGTGTGGTATTTACAACAACGTCTGTTGTTACTGGGCCGTTTGAACAACCTCCTGCAGTAACTGTAAGTGAGTAAGTTCCATCTGCGGCAAGTGTAACCCCATTAATCGTTGGGTCTTCTGAACTACTTGTAAAACCATTCGGTCCTGTCCAGGAATAGGTCGCACCCGCTACATTATCTGTAGTAAGATTTAGGTTATCCCCAACACACAGTGGTGAATTACTCGCCGGGTTTGCTGTTGGAACTGGGTTTACAGTAATCGTGACTGGAGCCCTACTTGTGCTCACACAAGATGGGTCTGAATTATCTACCGTTTCCACATAGTATGTAGTTGTTGTTCCAGGTGACACCGATAAAGGCACACCTCCTAAATTAGTACCTCCAGAGGCAGCATCGTAGACATTATAAGACACATTAGTTCCCGGCCCTGAAGCTGTAATAGTAGAGTTGTCTCCAGCACATATCGTTGAAGGTGTTGCTGTTACCGTTGTTGCAACTGGTGGTGGTGTACACTCGATAGTTCTACAGACTATATTCTGAGTTGGATTAATTGTACCAACAGCAACAGTTAGCGAACTAGCTCCTACAGTTCCTGAATATGCATTATAGTTCGGTGTTCCTATCGTTGTTGGTCCTCCCGAGTGAGATGGACTAAATGTACCTGGAGGACAGTCCGCTAAAGGAGTGTCTCCATTTTGATCCGTTTTAATCACTTGATAATCCCAAGACGCTCCAGATGTTGTAGAAGTCATTAAATACCCTCCATCACTTGTCTGTTGACCTCTAGGTAATATTGTCGCTAAACCGAATGTATATTTCTTTGCCCAAACAGTTGAGTTTGCATTTGCATTCATTCTATGTAACGAATTCGAAAACTCGAAAGCAAAAGGTCTAATATACATACCCATTGTTACTAGATCTGTGCTTCCGTTAACCTCATAAATTTGAGAAATATCTACTGGATCCGAACCAAAAAAGCCACCAGAGTATAGTGCTGTTTGACTGAATGTCAAAGAAAATGCACCTGTCGCTCCATATTTCATAACTAATTCTTCACCATCGTCTCCTCCGGCTGCAATTGGATCACCTGCACTGGTTTTATTAATTGCAGATAAAAACTTGCTGTTTTGGGTTGTACTTGTGTTTGGGTTATCTACTTGTCTATGGTATTGAATATTTCCTGACAAATCTGTTTTGAATATCAATGCATCCGTAGGTGTTGCATCATCACCATCACTGTTTTGGTTTGAGCGATGTTGATTTACATCATATTGACCAACAGCCATGTAGCCGTCAGCAGTTTCAACTACGTCTCTAAAAGACGCATCGTTATATATTCTATCACCAGGGTTTTTTGCAACAGTTGTATAATATCTAGTAACATGATGCCATACGTGGTTTCCACTAGCGTCGAACTTTACAAGAAGAGGTGAGCTAATTATGTCAGTTTGAGAATCACCGTTATTATCTGTATAAGTGATTGGTGCGAAATACGTTTCTGGTCCAGCTCCATCTGGATCATGCCCGGTTACGTAACCCGCGGCTAAATATCCTCCGTCGGAAGTTTTGATCACTCTATTTAAATATGCTCCATCTGCCTCATTGATCTGAAAACGTGTTGAAACAACGACATTTCCAGTTGCATCTAAGCGCATGAAAACTCCTGCGTTGGAATCGCTTCCACCACAGACATAGTATTCATTTTGAGATTGATCTTTTTTGATATCATTTAATTGAAAACCAAAAGATCCATCAGAGTAACTTTTTGACCAAACCAAATCACCATTTGAGTCTAATTCGGTAACCGTCCCATAAATAGGAATAAACGTTAGGTTCGTACCGGCAAAAACATATTGATCAGGTGTCAATGATTCAACCGCATTACCCGGCAGGTCAAGCAACGCCTGGTCATAATTAATTCTGAAAGTGGTGGTAAGTTGACCGAATGAACATGTAGCAATAAAAATTGCTACCAGTTGTAGTAGTGTTTTCATGATGTGTGTGTTAAATAACACCACAAATCTACACTCAATTGATATTCAGTAAAAGAGGGGCACCCCCTCAAATTAACTTAATGTTAAAAATTCAACTTTAATTAGTCGTTACCGAACTCTTCGATCACCCCTTTGTGTTCTAAGACCCAGATCAATAAACTATTATTTCTGGCATCAAGTGCTAACTTCTTACAAATCCTGGACCTGTAGTTTTCAACGGATTTAGGTGAGACAAAGAGTAAGTCTGCAATCTCCTTACTGGAATACTTTTGCCCAACGAGCTTCAAGGTTTTTAATTCCGTTTCTGTTAAAGTCGAGAGTTTTTCAGAAATATCCTTATACTCCTTAAGCTCTTTTTGGATCTTTGAAGATTTTCGCAATGATTTTGCCCAATATTTTTCTCCACTTTTTAAGCTTTCAATGCACTCAACAAGTTCATCAGAAGTGTTGTCCTTAACCATGTAGGCATTCGCACCATTGTTCATTGCTTTCCGCAGCATTTCACCATCATTATACATGGTTAAAATGATCAACTTGGTAGAAAACTTATCTGCACATGACTTACATACCTCTAGACCATTTTTCTTTGGCATGTCTATATCCAGAAAAGCATAATCAGGCTTCTCATCTTGAATGACCTTTTCTGCTTCTTGTCCATTTTCCTTTTCTATGATCGTAGCGTCGGGGAAAGCGTTATTCAAAAGTGATTTTAATCCACTTCGAAATATAGGGTGATCATCTGCTATGAGGAAAGTCATGCCTAAATTTAATTAAATTTTATGATAAGCTTGAAGCCTTTTTCGGGCTGACTCAGAATGTTCAACTTTCCGTTTATTCGCTGGGCTCTTTCCTTTATTGTCATCATTCCTAGCCCAAGCTTCTTACTGCCAACTTCGAAGCCTTTTCCATTGTCCTGATAAAGTAGAGTATACTCGCCTTCTTTACGTTCAATAGAAACTTTTATCGACTTAGCCTCAGCATGCTTTAATGTGTTGTTAATGCATTCTTGTAATATCCTATACAGCTGAGTTTGCTTAAACAAGTTTAAATCGTCTATTCTTGACTCTAGTTCACAACTCGTAATTACGCCGGTACTTTTTTCAACTCGATCCAATAAAGAGATCACAGATCTTTTTAAACCTATCTTTTCCAAGTAAGATGGATGTAATCGATGCGAAAGTGATCGAGCCTGTTGAATAATTTCTCCTAGTCCTTCTTCCAAATCTTCCAGATCCTGGATCTGACCTTTGTTATATAAATTTACTTTCGATTTAGCTACAGATAAAGACTGTCCTATATCATCATGAAGATCTCTTGAGATTCTTGAACGCTCTTCATCGAGGTTTGCAATCAGTTGCTGACTAAATTTTCTTTGCTGAGCCCTTGTTGATCTTAAGTGCCTCAAATAAAAGAATAGTACCGTTGCTATTAAAACAAAGAAACTCACAACAGCTATGATCACAATTCTTGATTCTTTTAGCTTATTATCTTTTTCAAGCATCGAGGTTCTTGCTTTCTCTTCTTTCAACTCTGCTTCTTTTTTCTCAGTTTGATATGCCACTTGCAATTCGGCGAATCTTTCCTGGTTACTTATTTCATCAATACTATCACTCATTTCATAGTACTGCTCATAATAAGATAAAGCTTCTTCAAAATTTCCCTTTGCTTTTAATACTTCAGATTTTTGTTTGTAGCCTTCAACAATGTCCTCAACTTTGTCATATTTTCTGGCCAGTAGCAAAGCAGAATCAGCTAACTGAAGAGAACGATCTAATTTATTTTGCTTTCTATAAACAGATGATTTTAATAGGTACGGCTTAGCTATATATCTAAAATCTTTGATCCTACGTAAGATATTTATCATAGAATCAGCATGAAGGATACTTAGCTCATATTGTTCATTCAGCGAATAGCTATTACTTAGGTTCAAATGGGTTACCGCAATATTAAATGGAAAACCAAGTTTATTTGCATTTGCTAAAGTTTGCTCAAAATGCTCAATTGATTTTTCAGTTTCACCTGTTTGCTCATAGAGTAGGCCAATATTGTTTTGCAAGTTGAATGATAACCTAAAGTTATTGATGGAGTCAGAGAACTCAACCCCTTTTTTAAAGTCGGTGAGGGCATCATCGTACTGTTCATTCCTGAACTTGATCAGCCCTATGTTATTCATAAGCATGCCCTTCAAATATAGATCTTCGAGCTTCTCTGCATACGAATATGCTTTAAGGTAATAGTCAATTGCTTGTCCCTGATCATTTTTATCCTCAGCTAAGATTCCCAATCCATTTAAACATTCCAGAGCGTTTTTATAATCGTTTCTTTTTTTCGAAGCTTTGAGAAGATCCTTGAACTCACTTTCAGCAATGTCTTTTTTCCCTCTTTCCGCAGCAATAAAGTTTTTCCGAATTAAAGTAGAGTTGATCAACGTAGTATCTCCAACTTGATTTGCAAAGTTCAATGTGGAGTCGTAATACTTTAGTGCCGTTTCTTGTCTACCAGAATAGTAGTTGAAATTTCCATAATATTGATAGATCAGCCCCTTCTTAGAAATATCATTTAAGTCTTCTGCAATTTTAATAGCGTCCTGACCGTATTTAAACACACTTGTTGAATCAAAGTAAGTGCTCTTTCTGATCTTTTCGGCAAGCTCATTGAAGCTCGCCTCCTGTTCCCTATTTCCCTTCTGAGCTATAGTGAAAGAAGCGAAGCAAACAATTAATAAAGTATTCAGAAACCTTGTCATCTTTTGTTAACGATTTTAATAAATATAGAAAATTTAGCACTTTAAACAGTTGTTTTTCAAGACTGTGGATAAATCTGTATAGATGTTGATTTCTACCAAACCTCAATAATATCCGACGAAGGGACATTTTCCACATATCAACGTTAAAATTTAAACGTTTTTTAACACGTTTCTCAGGTCAGAAATAATTATCTTCGAATGAATTTTAAAATCATTTAACGATGGTTGAATTAAGTAAAAAAATACTCGTTAAGGTGAGCTTTGATCGTAATTTGTTCCACAAGGAACTTGTGAAGGCTTTACAGTGGATCAAAGAGTCAGACGAGTTAAAATCTTTCAAAGAGTGGTGCATGATCGAGTTTGGTCATATGTATCCATCAATCTTAAACAAAGTTTTTTAGATATTCTTCTTTAGGAAGGTAAGGGAGGGGTGAGTTATCATCCCTCTTTTTTTTGATCTATAAATGAAATATTTCGTTTTAGCCCGGCGTATTTTGTTCTTTTGACAGCAGATTTTTTAAAGATCTCGTTAAAAACTTCCCTTGTAAGATCTGTCCATTCATTTTTAGACATCTCCAAAAGTTTTTGATCTGGCAAAAAGCGAGGCTCATTATGAGGCTTTGAAAATCGATTCCACGGACATACATCCTGGCAAATATCACAACCGAAGATCCAATCATCCATTTTGCCTTTAAACTCTGACGGAATAACGTTTTCCTTTAATTCGATTGTAAGATAAGAAATACATTTACTGCCATCAATTTCGTATGGCTTCAAGGCTTCTGTTGGACAAGCGTCTATGCATTTAGTACATGTTCCGCAATAATCTTTGATAGGACCATCTGGTATTAGAGGAAGATCAATGACCAGTTCAGCTAAAAAAAAGAATGAGCCTTCCTTTGGGTTTATGAGATTGGTGTTCTTACCAACCCAACCCAAACCAGATTTCGAGGCCCAACTTTTCTCCAGAACAGGTGCAGAGTCAACAAATACTCTCCCCCCAACTTCTCCGATCTCCTGTTGAATTGAGGTAAAAAATGATTTCAGCTTATCTTTTATTACGAAATGATAGTCTTCTCCATACGCATATTTTGCGATCTTGAACGAATCATGTCTTTGCTCATCAGGAACACTATAATTATAAAGTAAAGAGACTACTGTTTTCGCACCAGGAACGAGCTTAGTTGGATCTAACCTTTTATCAAAATGGTTTTCCATGTATGACATCTTCCCATGGTTGTTTTGCTTCAACCAATTCGTTAAGCGGGGAGCTTCCTCTTCTAAAAACTCAGCTTTAGAGACTCCACAATACATGAAACCAAGATTACGAGCGATGCGTTTGACTAATTCAGTATGTTTTTGTCGCAGATGCTCAGACAAAATAAATGTATTTAAAATAATCCTCCCTGATGCGCGCCAGGGCTCTTGCCAAGATGATCAAAAGTTTTAGGAGTCACTTTACGTCCGCGCTGGGTTCTTACTAAGTATCCTTCTTGAATCAAGAAAGGTTCATATACTTCTTCGATCGTTCCAGCATTTTCTCCAACAGCAGTCGCAATGGTACTTATTCCCACAGGACCTCCATTGAATTTATCGATCATTGTTGACAAGATCTTATTATCCATCTCGTCTAGGCCATTTTTATCAACGTTTAAAGCCTCGAGAGCAACGTTGGTAATATCAATGTCGACGAGTCCACTTCCTTTGATCTGAGCAAAATCTCTGACTCGTCTTAAAAGTGCATTAGCAATTCTTGGTGTTCCCCTACTTCTGCTTGCAATTTCATAGGCAGCATCATCGTTAATTTCAATATCCAATAGATCACATGATCTTTGAACGATGAGCGTAAGCGTTTTAGCCGTATAATACTGTAAACGGGCATTGATACCAAAACGCGCCCGTAAAGGAGCTGTAAGGAGCCCTGAACGTGTTGTAGCACCAATCAGTGTAAATGGATTCAGTGAGATCTGAACCGTTCTTGCATTTGGGCCTGAATCGATCATTATATCAATCACAAAATCCTCCATTGCCGAATATAAATATTCTTCGATCACAGGACTCAATCGATGGATCTCGTCTATAAACAAAACATCACCTTCTTCGAGGTTCGTTAGCAGTCCAGCAAGATCTCCAGGCTTGTCAAGAACTGGGCCAGAAGTAACCGTGAAGTTTACATCTAACTCATTGGCAATAATATTTGCTAAGGTTGTTTTTCCGAGTCCAGGAGGCCCGTGAAGTAAAACATGATCTAACGGCTCATTTCTCTCCTTCGTGGCTTTGACAAAGATACCCAGGTTTTCAACCACTTTTGGTTGACCTGTAAAGTCCTCGAGTGCTTTCGGTCGAAGAACCCTATCAAACTCACCATCTGGTCGTTCACTTTCCTCTCTATAATCAAATTCGTCTTCCACTTATGTTGAATTAAGCCTTTGTCAAATATAAGAAAAGCCCGGAACACGTTTTGTGAACCGGGCCTCTAAATATTTAATTAACTATTAATGCTCTTCTTCACCTTCCATCAATGGAACAGTTTGAGGTACAAAATCCTCCTCCATTCCTGGTTTTGAATAATCATAAGGCCATCTGTGAACGGTTGGCAGTTCTCCTGGCCAGTTTCCGTGAATGTGCTCTACAGGAGTAGTCCATTCTAGTGTATTTGATTTCCATGGGTTCTGTGGTGCCTTCTGACCTCTGAAAACAGAGTAGAAGAAATTAAAGAAGAATAACACCTGGCCCAGTGCACCAATAATTGCGAAAATAGATATAACAACGTTTAGATCGATCATCATATCAGCTGCCGTTGGGTTGAAACCATCGTACACTGAATAATCATAGTAACGTCTTGGTGCTCCACCTAATCCAACAAAGTGCATTGGTAAGAATACTCCATATCCTGATACAATCGTAATCCAGAAGTGAGCATATCCAAGCCTGTTGTTCATCATTTTACCAAACATCTTAGGGAACCAGTGGTAAACCCCGGCAAACATACCGAAGATCGCCGACAGACCCATTACAACGTGGAAGTGTGCTACCACGAAATATGTATCATGAACAGAGATATCCAACGCTGAATCGGCAAGGATAATTCCTGTTACACCACCAGTAATGAACGTTGATACAAGTCCAATTGCAAACAACATTGCTGGAGTATATACGATCGAACCTTTCCATAATGTAGTAATGTAGTTAAACACCTTTACAGCAGATGGAATCGCAATAAGAAGTGTGGTAAATACAAAGACACTACCTAAGAACGGATTCATTCCCGTCACAAACATATGGTGACCCCATACGATGAAGGAAAGGAAACCAATTGCCAAAATCGATCCAATCATCGCTCGATAACCAAAGATCGGTTTACGTGCATTCGTTGAAATAATTTCGGATGAAAGTCCCAGTGCAGGTAGTAATACAATGTACACCTCTGGGTGTCCAAGGAACCAGAACAAGTGTTGGTATAGAATTGGTGATCCTCCCACATTATCCAGCATTTCTCCTCCGACAATAATGTCACTCAAATAGAACGAAGTTCCCATTGTACGATCCATCAACAAAAGTAACGCTGCCGAAAGCAGAACAGGGAACGAAAGAACACCTAAGATCGCTGTTACAAAGAACGCCCAAATCGTAAGTGGCATTCTCGTCATTTTCATCCCTTTAGTTCTTAAGTTCAATACTGTAACGATATAGTTCAATGAACCGATCAATGATGATGCAATGAAGATCGTCATTGAGAACAACCATAATGTCATACCTAATCCTGAACCTGAAACTGCCTGAGGCAATGCAGATAATGGAGGATAAACAGTCCATCCAGACATAGCAGGTCCAGATTCAACAAACAGTGAGACTAACATAGTGATCGAAGACAAAGCAAACAACCAGTATGAGATCATGTTCAATAGACCTGAGGCCATATCTCTAGCTCCCAACTGCAAAGGAATAAGAAGGTTAGAGAATGTACCAGACAATCCACCTGTTAATACAAAGAATACCATGATCGTACCGTGGATCGTAACGAGCCCTAAGTACATATCCTGGTTCAAAATCCCGTCTGGTGCCCAACGGTCACCTAGGAAAGTGTTCAAAAAATCAGAAGATTCTCCTGGCCACCCCAGTTGAATTCTAAAAAATATGGACAACATCATCGCAATCAGCCCCATGAAAATAGCTGTCATGAGAAACTGTTTACCAATCATTTTGTGATCCTGACTGAAGATATACTTTGAAACAAAGCTCTCTTCATGATGATCATGTCCGTGATTTCCTTCGTGAGCTACAGCTGCCATTACTTTATCTATTTAATTTTTAATGCTATTATTATTTCTCTTCGTCTACTCTTGAAGCAATTGCTGTATACTTTTCAAGCAATTCAGCTTCTTTCTCCGCACGTTCGCTATCACTATAATCTAGCCATGGTGAACCATCGTAAGTAGTTTTTGACTTTTGCCAGTTCAAGTATTCTTCTGGTCCAAGAACTGTAACAGCCATTTTCATTTTGTAGTGTGAACCACCGCAGATCTTGTTACACATCAAGATGTACTCAAATTCTTCGTTATTCATCTTCTTCTTCATTTCATCCGTAGTGTACAACGGCTGAAATTTGAAGTAAGTAGTCATTCCTGGAACCGTATTCATCTGAGCACGGAAATGAGGAAAATAAGCACTGTGAATAACGTCTTTCGATCTGAAGCTCATGTTATAGTTCTGACCTTTTAGAAGCACCAAACTATCAGCTAAGATAACATCGTCGTTAGCAAGAGCATCTAATGAATCATTATAAGTTGCAGACATTGCTTCTAGAAGACTCACCATTCTTTCTTTTCTACCTAGTTCAACACGAAGTGCCTCTCTATCTTCACGTGACATAACGATACTCTCATCGTTTAGCTTTTCTTCTAATAACTCCACTCCTTCTTGTCCAGGGCCTCCAACTTTCATACTTTGCAAAGCAGAATCGATATTCGCTTTTGTCATCAAAGCATATGGGTTTTCTGGTGTAGTCAACTTGTAGTCGAATTTACCCAACTCATTGTTCATTCCTGAATAACGTGCTGTCCAACCAAACTGGTAACTAAATAGCTCTACATTCTCTGATTCAGAACCCGCTCTTGTAGTTATATCGTTCCAGGTTCTAAGACCTAAAATGATTATAACTGCTAATACTGCTGCTGGAATAACGGTCCACACCATCTCCAACTTGTTATTTTGAGGGTAGAAATAAGCTTTAACACCTGGTTTTTTAACATATTTCCAAGCAAATACGAACAATAACGTATTGGTTAGGAAGAACACCGTAATAATGATAACGAAGTTCAGGTTCAATAGCCAGTCTACGTTTTCACCGTGAGCAGAAGCCGCTGGACCCATATCTACGTATCCGTATTTAAGCATCATCCAAATAAACCCTGCATACATCAGAATCATGAACAATAGCATCATACGAGAATTGAAGATATTATCTCTGTGTGGAATATCCTCTTCTTTTCTTTTGGCATGTTTTGCAGTTAATTCATTTACACGTACCAATTGAGCAATCGCTAGCACGCCTAAGATGATAACCAACAATATAATTAACTTACTACCCATGTCTATCTAATTAACTTATTTTCAAAAATTATTATTTACTAAATCTCGTGGTGTAAAGATTCATCAAGGAACGGATGATTCTTCGCCATAAGCGGAGCCTTAGATAAGTTCGTCAGAATTACTCTAACAAATAAACCTAAGAACAACAGACCCATTCCAATTTCCAGTAGACCCATGTTTGCAGTTGGTCCCATAGAACCACCCATAACCATCGTCCATGCATCTAACCAGTGTCCGATCAAAATAACTAAACCAACGAACGTTAAGATTCCCGCATTTCTTTTTGCATCTCTTGACATCAAAATTAACATCGGGAAAGCGAAGTTTATAAAGAACAAACCGAAATACATGAGTTTGTAATTCTCAATACGCATGAGGAAGTAAGTTGTCTCCTCAGGGATATTTGCATACCAAATAAGCATGTATTGTGAGAACCATAGGTATGACCATAGGAAAGAAGTAGCAAAGGTCCATTTACCTAAATCGTGAATGTGACTTTCGTTAACTTTCGGCAGGTAACCAAGTTTCTTCAAATAGATCACTAAAAGAACTAGTACTACCATTGTACTACACCATGCTCCGGCGAATACATACCAACCAAATAATGTAGAGAACCAGTGAATATCAATTGACATGATCCAATCCCAAGAACTTGTTGAGCTGAATACTGCGAAGAATACAAGGAACAATGCTCCTTTTTTATAATTCTTGAAGTGCAGGTCAACCGCTTGATCTGGATTCTCATCCTGAAGTCTTGATCTTTTCTTAAACCCTGTCCAGAAAATGTAATATACTGCCAAGTATGCTGCCGTTCTGATCCAGAAGAAAGTTAGATTTAAATATGCTCCTTTTCCAGCTGAAAGTTCGTCATAGTGAGAACCACCTTCTGTCATCACTTCTGAATCCATCCACTGATAGATGTGTGCACCATGCATGAAAGATAGTGTCAATAGAGTGATCACCATAAATCCAATACCTATAGGCAAGTATCCCGCAACCGCCTCAATAACTCTTTTTATTGCTGCGTACCAACCCGTTTCTGTTGCATATTGCAACGCTAGAAAGAACAGAGCACTCAATCCAATTGAGAAGAAAAAGAAGCTGTTCGACAACAGGTTCGCCATAAATTGCTGTCCAAGATGTCCATGTCCGGAAGCCACAACAATACCGATACCGGTAAATACGATCCCAACAATCATTAGAACAGTTGTCCAGATCTTGGCCTTATTTGAAACTTGAAATTCCATTATCTCTAATTGTTTTCTTTAAACTTAAATTCTTATTCTTCTACTTCTAATGAGTCAGATGCCGCCTCTTCGTTTACATTTAACGAATCAGATACAGGTTCTTCATTTAACTCAAAATCACCATAATCATCAAATCTGAACTGATTCACATAATGAACAAGTGTCCAGATCTCTTCTTTATCGAGAATCATTGAGTGTGCACCCATTGCACCTTTTCCATAGTAAATAGAGTAAAATACTTGTCCATCACCTAGATCTTGAAGGTTCTTATAATCAGGTACACCTGCATAAGCTCCACTCTCAACCATAGGTCCTTTACCATTTCCTTCTTCTCCGTGACAATGCTGACATTTTGATTCGTAGATTCTTTCACCTTCATCCATGATCATATCATAGTTCTCAGGAGTTATACGAATAGGGTTCTTATCCGCTTTAGCTTTGTTATACTCAGTATCTACGCTATCACTTAAGATCCAACCTTCACTTTCATAAAGACCGTGTGTGGTATTCGCAGCACTCGACGCTTTTCTGTGATAAGGAAGCATCATCGCAACTTTAGCAGAGTCAGTACCATAATAAGGAACCGTTCTGTGCGGTGGACGCATTGCTGATTGCTTCATTTTTAAGTCCATGTGCTCTTCACCCTGGATACGACCATAATCAACGTAAGGTTCTACCGCTGGCGAACGATACATGTCTGGCATATATTCCAATCCTGAAGAATCTGGGTCACTCACACAAGAAGACATCACTGTCAGTCCTGCTGAAAAAACCACAAATATTTTCGCTATTGCCTTAAATTCTTTCTTCATGGCAAATTATTTAATTTCTTTTTGATCTAATTCAACTATTCCCGTCTCTTTCAACATTGACTCTAAGTCAGTCGCCTTAAAGTTTCCGTTTTCTGACAATCTCAACTCCATTACAAACTTATCATCCGTAGTTCTTGGGTCAGGATTCTCTGCTGGCATTCCAGGAATCGTCTTGTTTCTTAGTAAATAAGTGATTGCCATTCCGTGGGCAGCACATAAAACTGTAAACTCAAAACTAATTGGAACAAAAGCCAAGAAGTTTTCTAAGTAGCTAAAGCTTGGTTTACCTCCAATATTCATTGGCCAGTCTTGTACCATAAAATAGTTCATGCCGATAGTGGCCAACATCAACCCTGTCAGACCATAAAGGAAGGCCATAATACCCAACCTCGTCTCTTTAACACCTATAATAGGATCAAGACCGTGAATCGGGAATGGCGAGAATACATCTGTTACCTTCACACCATTGGCTACCAACTTCTTCGCGCCAGCTTTTAGCACTTCATCGTCGTCGTACATTGCATAAATAACTGTATCTGCCATGTCCTTAGTTATTATCGTTATTATTCATTAATTCTTTCGCTTGTCCAGCCCAATCGTCTTTCTCTGCTCTACCTGGCATAGTGCCAGTAAGCTCATCTAACAATGCATATTCTGCAGTTGTCATTTTCGCTAATTGAGCATAAGTAAATACCCCAATCTCGTTAAGTTTAGTTTCCATAACCGGACCTAGACCATTGATCTTTTTCAAGTCATCTTTTTCATCTGCAGATGCTTCACCTATTGCTTCTAACAACTTAGTCTTAGCCTCTAAGTTTTCCGAAGTTGGTGTTTCTACTGCTTCTGTCTTAGTCTCTTGCTTTGTTTCTTCCTTAGATACTTTTGGTTCAGCATGCGCATTTCCACCTGCCGTTACTGCCAAGTGCTGCTCTTCTAAACTATAAGCAGGACTGTGTGCTTTATCGTCCTTGAACGATTCTCCTGAAGATCTCAAAATAGATTTGATCTCGTTTAGTGCAAGCACAGGGAAAAATCTTGCGAAAAGTAAGAAGAACACAAAGAACAACCCGATCGTACCAACAAACACACCGATATCAATGTGAGTCGGGTAGAACATACTCCAAGAAGATGGAAGGTAATCTCTGTGAACAGAAGTTACAATAATCACAAATCGCTCAAACCACATACCGATGTTTACTACAATCGAAATGATGAATGTAAATAGAAGGCTTCTTCTCAATTTTCTAAACCACATCAACTGAGGAGAAACAACATTACACGTCATCATTGACCAGTATGCCCACCAATAAGGACCAGTTGCCCTGTTGATAAATGCATATGCCTCATACTCTACTCCTGAGTACCATGAAACAAATAGCTCTGTTAAATATGCTACACCTACTATCGATCCTGTTACCATGATCACGATGTTCATATACTCAACGTGCTTAGTATGAATATACGCCTCAAGTTTCATTGCTTTACGCATTACAAGAAGTAATGTTTGTACCATGGCAAAACCTGAGAATACCGCTCCCGCCACGAAATAAGGTGGGAAGATCGTTGTATGCCAACCTGGTATAACAGATGTGGCAAAGTCAAATGATACAATAGAGTGAACCGAGAATACAAGTGGTGTCGCAAGACCCGCAAGAACAAGCGATACTAATTCGAATCTATTCCAGTGTTTTGCTCTACCTGTCCATCCAAAAGAAAGTAAAGAGTACATTCTTTTAGGGATAGGTTTCTTAACTCTATCTCTAATTGTGGCGAAATCTGGCAATAAACCAATATACCAGAATACCAATGATACAGATAAGTATGTTGAGATCGCAAATACATCCCAAAGAAGCGGGGAGTTAAAGTTAGGCCATAACGAACCGAATTGGTTTGGAAGTGGCAATACCCAGTAAGCCACCCAAATACGACCCATGTGAATTAAAGGGAATAGACCTGCCATGAAAACGGCAAAGATCGTCATCGCCTCAGCAGAACGGTTAATCGCCATTCTCCATTTCTGACGGAACAATAGTAGTACCGCTGAGATCAAGGTTCCGGCGTGACCAATACCAACCCACCATACGAAGTTCGTGATATCCCAGGCCCATCCGACCGTTTTATTCAATCCCCAAGTACCAATACCAGTACCTAATAGGTATAAAATACACCCAACACCATACAATCCGATGATAGCGGCGATAGCGAACAAGATATACCAAGTTCTAGGCGCTTTGTCTTCAATAGGCTTACAAACGTCTTCAGTAATTTCATGATACGTCTTGTGACCTAATATCAGGGGTTCTCTAATTGCAGCTTCTTTATGCATTACAATCTAATTTATTCAATTAATGATGTGATTTCGTTTCATGTTCTCCATGCCCTTCACCGTGCCCATGATCTTCACCATGACCTCCGTGATGCATTGCGTCAGCTTCAGCTTCTTCCTGGATTCCGGCAAGAACTTCATTTTCTTCGTTTCTTACTTTCACTTTATACCAGATATTCGGCTTAACTCCGATTTCCTCAAGTGCTTGATAAGCTCTTTTGTCATCCGCGGATTTTCTAACTGCTGATTCAGTATCATTCCAGTCACCCACTGTAATAGCGTTAGCTGGACATGCTTCAGAACAAGCTGTTACTACGTCTCCGTCTTGAACTGGACGCTGCTCTTTCTTAGCATTTAGCTTTCCTTCCTGAATCTTCTGAACACAGAAAGAACATTTCTCCATTACACCTCTAGTACGAACTGTAACGTCTGGATTCAATACCATTCTTCCAAGATCATCCTGTGCAGGGTTTACCTCATTAAACTTCTTGTATGATGGGTAGTTGAACCAGTTAAATCTTCTTACTTTATAAGGACAGTTGTTCGCACAATAACGTGTTCCAATACAACGGTTATAAGTCATTTGGTTTAGCCCCTCGTTAGAGTGAGTTGTCGCAGCAACAGGACATACTGTTTCACATGGTGCGTGATTACAGTGATGACACATCATTGGTTGATGAACAACTTTTGGGTTACTTGCAGGCTTTTCTGCATCACCATAGCTAAATGTATCTTTATCTTCTCTTTGACCAACTGTTGCTTCTTCATCAGACGCATAGTAACGATCAAGACGTAACCAGTGCATTTCACGACCTCTACGTACTTCATCCTTACCAACAACTGGAACGTTATTCTCTGACTGACAAGCGATCAAACAAGAACCACATCCAAAACAAGACGAAAGATCGATCGTCATACCCCATCTGTGTCCTACGTTTTCTACAGGATGCGCATCCCATAAGTCAAACTCTTCTAATGGCGCTTCAACGTGTTTTCCTTCATCATTTATCTTCTGAAGTGTCCAGTCTGGGTTATAAGCGTCTTTTGAGTGGTGCTTATAAATATCGAACGTCGTTTCTCTTACGATCGAATTACGCCCCATTACCGTTTGATGTATCTGTGTAGTAGCGATTGGATAAGTTCCTTCCGCTTTTGCCACAGTAGCCGCTGCAGTAAACTCTAGACCATGTTTAGTAGCCTGAGCCATTCTAAATGCATTCTTTCCTATAGCAACCTTATCACCATTATCTCCAGATTGATACCCTCCGTACTCTTTAGTATGGTAAGCAGCTTTACCTATCTTTTCTCCGTTTGCCCCTCTACCGTATCCAAGTGCAACACCAACTGTTCCTGGTGCCTGACCTGGTGATGGGTAAACTGGAAGCTCGTAAGAAACTTCTCCAACAGAAATTGTAGCCAGTGATGCTCCATTTTCCTGATCGATATTCTGATTATATCCAGCAGCCTCCATTTCTGAAGGAGCCATAGTAATATAGTTATCCCAAGTCACTTTCGAAATTGGATCTGGCATCTCCTGAAGCCATGGGTTACCCGCTTGTTCTCCATTTCCGATTGCCGCCTTTTGATAAAGAACAACCTCTGTATCTCCTCCTTTAGGAAGCATTCCTTTCGCCTTACTTAGTGCTGCTTCATTAAATGATGGAGCAGACATTGACTTGGCATCCATTGACATTACACTGTTGTGTACTGTTTGATTCCAGAACATATCGAAGCTTGGGTAAGCCTCAGAGTCATATCCGTTGCTCATCCATGTTTCCTTCATGAAGTCTAAGAATACTTTACTGTCCTTACCTTGTCTATTCGCTTTTCCAGCCCAAACCAAGAACGACTCTTGAGCCGCAACCGTATCGTGCAATGGACGAATTGTTGGCTGAGCTATAGCATATTCATTCGCCTTTGGTGCGAAATCATTCCAAGCCTCCAACGCATGGTGGTCAGGAACGATGAACTGACATTTACTTGCTGTTTCATCTGCATAAGCTGATGTTGAAACAGATAGTTTAAGTTTTGAAACTCCTTCAGCGAATGCATCACCATTAGGTAAAGAATAAGAAGGGTTTGTATTGTAAAAGAATACTGCATCAGGACCTTTTCCTTTTGCAACATTGTTCGCCAATTTCATCATTTCCTCATCCTCTGAGGCAAATAGTTGAATTGGATTATTTACGTTGATCGTAGATTTATATGCTCCGATCAATGAGTTCAATTTATTAACTAAAACCTGTACCCCAACATTGTTTGATCCAGAAACCACTAGGCCTTGACCTTTTTTAAGGTCCTTAGCCATTTTCTTGATCATTTCTGGTTGAACCGTTGAAGGAAGTGACGTGCTAACACCGCTAGCTGATCCTCCACAGGCCTTGATCAACGAAGCTAATACTGCCGCCTCTTCAGAAGGTTTGATCATTATTCTTTCATCCGCATTAGATCCGGTGATCGACATGTTTGATTCGATCTGGTAATGCTTGGACATCCAATCGTTATCAGGATTTCTAGTTTCGCCATATTGACTAACGAACTGAGTTGGTAACAACCAAGAATTCAAGAAGTCAGCTCCGAAACTTACAATTGTTTTAGCTTTTGAAAAATCATAATCAGGAATCATAGATTTTCCGAATGATAATTCATTAGCTTTTCTAATTCCGCTGTAAGAAACAGCGTCATATTGTATATGCTTAAATGTAGCCCCAGTTGTTGAAGCCTCTACAAGCTCTTCAACATCGCCTTCAACAGCAGCTTCTGCCATTTCAGCAACCTGCTTCATTTTATTCTCTCCAGTAACGTATCTCTCTAATTCCTGAATAGCTCTGTAAGAAGATGGAGAAGCAAGTGTTTTAGAAACAACTACAACCTCACCTTTAGACTTAATGATATCATCAAGCTTTTTCTTGATCGCTTTATCAGCCTCAACAGTTGGCTTGTCCTCACCATTTACTTGAGCATACTTTAAACGCTCACCATCGTATAATGAAAGAACCGAACCTATGATTTGTGGGTTAACCGTTCCATTCGTGAATCCAAAGTCTTTGTTTCCTTTAATAAAGATCGGTCTACCCTCTCTTGTTTTAACAAGAATGTTAGCGTAAGAGTTTCCGTCGTAATATGTAGACGCGTACCAAGTCGCTTGTCCCGGAACAACGTCTTCTGGTTTGTTTACGTAAGGTACCGCCTTAGTTACTGGCGCCTCACATGCTGCTATTGTTGCAGCGGCAACACTAAAACCAAGAAACTTAAGAAAATCTCTTCTTGGCGTAGATGACTCTTTAAGGGACTCATCTCCCATGAATTCATCCACCGTTACATCTTTAGTGAACTCTTGGTCTCTTTGTTCAACGAAAGCAGGTGTTTCGTTTAATTCGTCAAGACCTTTCCAATATTTTCTGTTCATTGCCATATCTTATTTGCTATCAACTAGTCCTTATTGATTAATAGTGACACTTAGCACATTCCCATCCACCAAGTTCTTTCACTGTTACTTTACCATCTTCAAGATAGTCTTCGTATAATGATTCATCATTCTCAAGTAAACGCTTGTGAATTTCTTCATAGTAACCCCCTCCTTTTCCGGAAACAGGTCCGTTTGCAATTTCTTTTTCACCGTGACACTCAATACACCACCCCATTGTAAGAGTTGGTTTTGTCAACTGAACGTTACCTTCGATTTGGTTCAACTCCTCAACAGGAACCACTCTTGGTAACTCTTTTTGTTTTGTCATATCTCCGTGACACTGCTTACAGTCAATTCCTCCAACTACAACGTGCTGCGAGTGATTGAAATAAACGTGATCTGGAAGACTGTGAACTTTGTTCCAAACTAGGTTTTCCGTCTCCCCAGTATATGCACCAGGTCCTTCCGGGTTGAATCCAGCTGCTTCATAAATCTTAGCGATCTGCTCAACTTGCTCTCCAGCACCTTTAATTTGTTTATGGCAGTTCATACAAACATTCACAGTTGGAACACCTGCCGATTTTGACTTATCAACAGAGTTATGACAATACTTACAATCAATTCCATTTGTCCCAGCGTGAATATCGTGAGGGAACTGAATTGGCTGAGAGGGCTGGTAAGCAGTTACTACACCGATTTGATAAAGTTGTAAAAACAATCCAACTATCAATGCTAACACTATTACTAAAACTCCAACACCTACAGATTTTCTATTTCTGAAAATCCATTGTTTAATCTCGTCTCCATAAGTTACTTGTGGTTCACCGTCTTCATCAATATGCTGAAGTTGTCTTCTAACTCCCCCAACAGAAAGTATGATCACAACAAAAATACCTGCTATAATGTACCAGATCCATCCTAGAGAAGTTTCTTGCTCTTGAGATGTTTGAGCCCCTCCAGCATCAGCTACAGCCCCTCCGTCTCCACCAGCGCTTGGCATTGGCTGTGCGTCAACGTAATCAAATATTGCATCGATCTGCTCATTTGAAAGATCAGCAAAGAATGACATTGCTGTTGGTGACCATGCAGAAACTTCTTTAGCGTACGGGTCGTTAGCCGCAGCAACCTGCCAGTTCTTTACCCACTGGTAAATCGAACCATCGGCCGCGCCTCCATCTTCCCATTTCTTTCGAACTTCGTAAAGCTTAGGACCGGTCATGTCCTGATGTGGCTGGTGACATGTAGCACACTTCGCATTAAATAACGCCTCACCATCTTGTGCGAATGAAGAAGTAGAGGTCATTAAAAAGAGCGTTGCAAACAACGCGAACAACCATTTATTTCCTTTGTTAAACATCTGATTATTAGATATTTTTATTTGTAATTCAGTGTCAGAGCATGCCTCAGCACACTATATATCGAAAGCAAAAATAACAGATTAACCATATGTGCTGACAGTTTTATGACAATTTTCGGATATTTAAAATTAATTTAAAACCATTCTAAATAAAGTTTAGAAGTGGCAATTTCATTGAATCCCTGACAGTGAAAGTGATGCGAGAGTTAGAACACCCTGACAATCGTTTTAACGAATTTTTACAGGTTATGAACAACATGGTTCATTTTGTTGAAAAATAAATATTTCAAGAGAGAACATTTTTAATCCATAAAAAAAGCCCGCCTAAAGGCGAGCTTTATAATATATCAAATCACTGATCAATTAGTCAAGGTCAAATTTGATCCCTTGAGCCAACGGTAATTCAGTCGTGTAATTAATCGTGTTTGTTTGACGGCGCATGTATACTTTCCACGCATCTGATCCAGACTCACGTCCACCTCCAGTGTCTTTCTCACCTCCAAAGGCTCCGCCAATTTCAGCTCCTGAAGTACCAATGTTAACGTTTGCAATACCACAGTCAGAACCTTCAGCAGAAAGGAATTTTTCAGCCTCTCTAAGGTTGGTTGTCATTATTGCTGAAGACAAACCTTGATCAACTCCATTTTGTAGTTTGATCGCTTCAGACACATCACCACTGTACTTCATAACGTATAGGATCGGCGCGAACGTTTCCTCCTGTACGATCTCATATTCGTTTTTCGCTTCGATTACTGTAGGTCGAACGTAACATCCTGATTCATAACCTTCACCTTCAAGCACCCCTCCTTCAATCAAAACGTTGGCACCTTCCTGTTTTGCTTTTTCAATTGCATTCAGGTAGTTATTTACCGCATCCTTATCAATCAATGGGCCTACATGATTATTTTCATCTAACGGATTACCAATTTTGATTTGTTTATACGCTCCAGTTATAGTGTCAACCACTTTGTTGTAAATAGATTCGTGGATAATCAATCTACGTGTAGAAGTACAGCGTTGACCAGCAGTACCAACTGCTCCGAACACTGCGCCAGGAACAACAACGCTCAAGTCAGCATCTGGCGTAATGATCATCGCATTGTTTCCTCCAAGCTCTAATAATGATTTCCCTAGTCGTGCAGCAACCGATTGAGCAACTGATCGACCCATTCTCGTTGAACCTGTAGCAGAAACCAACGGTACTCTTTTATCTTCTGCCAATGCTTTCCCGATCTCAGCATCTCCAATTACCATTGAAGATACTCCTTCTGGCACATTGTTCTTTTTAAACACCTCATTGGTAATATTTTGACAAGCAATAGATGTAAGAGGAGTCTTCTCAGAAGGCTTCCATACACATGCATCACCACAAACCCATGCAAGGGCTGTATTCCAACTCCAAACCGCAACAGGGAAGTTGAAAGCAGATATAATGCCTACTACTCCAAGTGGGTGGTATTGTTCATACATTCTGTGTCCTGGGCGTTCAGAGTGCATAGTTAGACCATGAAGTTGACGTGAAAGACCCACTGCAAAATCACAGATATCGATCATCTCTTGAACTTCACCAAGACCTTCTTGATATGATTTACCCATTTCGTACGAAACGATCGCACCTAAAGGCTCTTTATACTCACGAAGTGCGTTAGAAAGTTGACGAACCACTTCTCCTCGAGCAGGGGCAGTCCATTTTCTCCATTCTAGAAAACCTTCATGAGCTTTCATAACAACTTTATCGTAATCTTCTTTCGAAGCAAGACGTACTTTTCCAATTACTGAACCATCAACTGGTGTGTGTGACTCAATTTCTTCACCTGTCGTGTCTAACCAATTCTGTCCTGTTGAAGCTCCTTTGTTTATTTCGTTTCTAATTCCAAGTTGATCGAGTACCTTCTCTATATCAACTCCAGACATTACTTCAGCCATTTGTTTTGTTTTTTGATTCATGCAAATTTAAGGAGTTCTTTTGACAATGAAAAGAAATCACAGTTATTGTGTCCTGGGTTAAAATATTCACAAATCGTGATTGGGAGGATAGCTTATTCTACAAAGGCATCGGACTCGAACAATATTGGTCCATTTTGGTTAGAAATAGTTGATTTGGAGCCGTGACTCTTTGCTGTCCATGTTTTTCCCATTAACTGTAAATTATACATGTTTAGTTCACAGAAGTGGGCGGTAAAACGGTCGTCTATCTCTTTTGCGTATTGAACACTTCCATACCCTCCATTCTTATGAAGTAATGGGTTGAACTTTGTCAAGTCCCTTCCGCTATACACTGTAAGGCGCATATTCTTTTTATACTCAAACCGAATTTTTCCGTTTGCAGGTACGAAAGAACCATAAGCATCACCTGAAGATTCGTTCTCAAAAAGAATGATGTAGAGGTCATATTCCGTTTTGTTAATCAATAAGTGATCAAAACCTCCGTAAAAATCATCCAGGTCTAGCACTCCCTTCATCTGAAAACCTTCTTTTTCGGAAATGCTCAGCGAATTACAGCTTTCGGAATCCTGCTGCTTATCTTGAATGTTATAATCTGCAACCATACTTCTGGTTAAGGCCTTAACTAACTGATTCTTCAGGGTGTCTTCTCCATCTACCACCTGAAAAGCGTCAACAACATCGGGTGGTGGGGCAAATTTTTCAAGATCTTGTAACACACTGTCTTCTTTATAGCCTAATAGCGTGTCTGTTCCTTCAATTTCTGCTAATGTCAAACTGTCTAACCCAGTTCTGTTTTGTGGAACACCGCTTTTGATTGGGGGCTTAACTGCCTCTTTCGGAATAAGAATATAAACAAGCACCGCAATGATCAACAAACCAGCATAAAACAATGGTGTTCTTAAAAGTTGAAAAACACGAATGCTACTATTCTTATTCGGCTTCTCAGATAATGTGTTAATCAGATTAGCAACTTCTACTTTATGTTGTTTGTGAAGTTTAAGCTGCTTTAACCGTTTTATTCCTTCACCCCAAAGCTCATTGTCTTTTTTAACCTTTGTTTTTATATAGTCAACATAACTGATCTTCAGTGAATAATAATTATCGTCAAGTAAGTTCAGAAGGCCGATAAACTCCTCCGAAAATACCAGCTTATTATTTGATTTTAGAGCTCCTTCAATATATTCTTGAAAAGGCCTTTGTACATCTATTCTTTTCTTTTCAGTTAGGATTTTTGACAACTCCGTATATAAAACCATTGAGAATAAATCCTCTGTCTCGATAGCTTCTTTAACTTTATGAGTTAACTCGGAATAAAGAAAATGACCTAAAAAAACTTGATATTTCTCCTGTAATAAATGACCTTCATGCAGATCAACAGGTTTAATCTTCCTGATTCTTTTGTTTTTTAAAAAAGAAAGAAGGGTTTCATCTGCTTCGACCCATGAACTAAAAACTTGGTTCTCTTCCTTTTCATACAGGTCAATCAGAAAAAACAATTCCTGTTCGGTCACCTCACGGTCATCAATTTTAAGACCTGGACTTGATTCAAAAAGTCTTGCATATTCTTTTCGCAGCGCCTTAAAAAAGTCCGACTCATGACTATCCAGCCCAGATGAAATGTTGTTCTTTAATTCTGATAAACTAAAAAACTTCATTGGTCCGTCTTTTTAGTGTAAGCGTTAACCTCCAGTAAAAAATCAATGTTTTCCTCAATGTGATTTCCAACTACTGTCACATTCACCCCCGCATTCTTAAATTCCGCAAGTTGCTCCACGCTCCTAATTCCTCCTCCAACTATTATTGGTGTTCTCTTGTCGTTTTTCCTTAACTCTTTTAGCATTTCGCAAGGAACAGATTGTTTCGCCCCACTTCCAGCATCAAAATAAACAAGCCTCTTCCCTTGTAAAATACCCGCCAAAGCTGTGTTTACCGCAATAGTTGTTTTATCTCTAGGTATAGGAGTTGTTTGACTCACATAAGCGACACTACTGCTGGTTCCGCCATCTACAAGAATATATGCGGTGGGTATTATCTCTAGGCTTTGTAGGTTGTAAACACGCTTTGCACTTGTTACGTGCTGACCGATCAAGTATTCTGGGTTTCTTCCCGATAACAGGCTTAAATAAAGCAGACCATCCGCTCTTTCCGAAACTTGTTGATGATCTCCAGGAAATATGACAACAGGCGTTTCGCTATGGCCCTTAATGACTGCTATCGTTCTCTCCATTTGTTCGGGAGTCACAGTGCTTCCGCCAACAAAAAAATAATCAACACCTGCAAAGTCAGCTTTTTTAATAAGGTCGACCATTCTTTGATGATCTTGAGTTTTTTCTGGATCGATCAAAATTGCAATCTGTCCCAATTTCTCACTAAAACGAGAAAAAATAAAATCATTCTTTTTCATACACCGGGTTTGAATTTACAGATAAAACAAAATCATTGATCTTAACGATGTGCATAGGAACAAATTTAAGAATCCCCGGAAACTGAATTCTGCCTTCCCATTCTTCTTCATCAAACTTTTCTAACAATAAACTTTCTGAAAAAATAATTCCTTTTCGACCAGCAAGCTTGTAAAGCGCCTCTTTTCCAGACCAAACCTTGGTCATTTCAACTTCACTTGTTGTTTCAAGTACGGTTTTTTCATGTTTACTTAAAAACTTATCACTTACGTTCATTGCTTTGCTCCTAATCGGTTCCAGATCTAGTCCAATTTGAAACAACTTACAAAATGCCAAGCCAACAACATGCGGAGCATGGGAAATTGAAATGTATCCCTCGCCTTTAATGTGAGGAGCCCCTATGTCATTGTATAAGATAGGCTCATTTCCAAAAACCATTGACCTTAAAACTCTAGTCGCAACAAATTCTCTCTTTCTGGAAGGGTGATTAAGTTTTTGCAATCTTTTCTGTTCTTCATCTAATAAATTATGAAGGTGTTCTTCCATAAAGAAGTTTTCATAATACAAGAGGTGAACTTCAACCGGACCGTATTTTCTTGTTTCAGTATGGAACATAAAGCGAAAATACCAAAATCATTTTATACCATACATCAAATAACTTAAGGCTCAAGTCATTCTCAGTTAATCAAAATCACTATCTTTGTCGATTCATTTATTTACAACTAGCGTGTTGTAAACGAATTTTTATACATTTGCACTCCAAATTTTTGCGGGTGTATGAGCGTAGATAAGGAATTTATCATTCCGTTTGAAGGTTTGAAAGTGGGTAAACACCCTTATTCATACAAGATTACGGATTCGTTCTTTGAAGATCTTGAGTACTCTTTGATTAAACAAGGGGAGATCAGCGTTGAAATGGTTCTTGAGAAGAAGGAAACCATGATGACTGCAGACATCCAAATGGATGGTTTTGTATGGTCAACATGTGATCGATGCACAGAGCCGATGAAAGCTGACATTCAATTTGAGCACAGTTTAGTGTTCAAGTTTGGAGAAGAAATTAGTGAAGATGAGAATCTTGTTATGGTTAGCCCTAATGAGTTCAAACTTAATATGGCTCCACATTTTTACGAACTAATTACTGTTGAGCTTCCCAATAAAATAATTCATGACGAAGGTGATTGTAACGAAGAAATGCTTGATCTTTTAGATAAGTACTCAGGTCCTGACAATGATGAAGACGACGATATTGATCCTCGTTGGAAAGCATTAAAAAATTTGAATTAATTGTTTATATAAATAAAAGTAGAAATGGCACATCCTAAAAGAAGAACTTCGACAAAAAGAAGAGACAAGAGACGTACGCACAAGAAAGCAACAGCTGGAAACATTGCGACTTGTTCAGAAACAGGTCAGTCTCACTTGTACCACCGTGCTCATTGGCACGAGGGAAAACTTTATTACAAAGGTCGAGTAATCGCTGAAAAAGAGGTTGCAGTTTAATTTCGTAAATCGTAATTAAACGGACTTCAACCCTATGAATATTGGGCTAGACATTAGTGGTGGTGATTTTGCCCCTGACGCAAATGTGATTGGGGCGCTTCACGCTATATCAGAGTTACCTGAGCATGTTAAAATATCTTTGATCGGGAAACGAGATGAGATAGATCGTGTTTTAGGGACTCAATCGTATGATGAATCACGAATAGATATTGTCGAAGCGGAAGAGGTGATCACAATGCATGATCATCCAACACGAGCGATACCTCAAAAACCAAATAGTTCGATATCTATCGGCTTTGAATTATTGTCAAAGGGTAGTATAGATTCATTTGCGAGCACAGGAAACACTGGTGCTATGCTCGTTGGTGCCATGTATAAGGTAAACGCTATTCCTGGTGTTATACGCCCTTGTATAACTTCTGTTTTACCAATTGAAAATGGAGGAAACTCAGTTATTCTGGATGTTGGAACTAACGCCGACTGCAAACCAGATGTACTTTATCAATTTGCACAGCTCGGTTCTTTATATGCACAAAACGTTTTGGGAGTTGAAAATCCGAAAGTTGCTCTTCTCAATATTGGAGAAGAAGAATCAAAAGGGAATTTACTTACACAATCGGCTCACAAGCTCATGAATGGAACTACCGACTTCAACTTTGTAGGAAATGTTGAGGGTCGTGATCTTTTTTCAGGTAAAGCTGATGTGATCGTTTGTGATGGATTTACTGGAAATGTAGTTTTAAAACAAGCAGAAGGCATCTACAGTATTATCAAAAAGAGAGGTATTAAGGACGATTATTTCGATCGCTTTAATTATGAAAATTATGGGGGAACTCCTATATTAGGCGTCAATTCTGATGTAATAATCGGTCACGGTATTTCAAATGATGTTGCAGTTAAGAACATGTTGATTCATGCATATGATGTGGCCAGCTCAAGATTGACAAAGAAAATAAAAGAAGCATTTAAGTAATGGGCAAAATAACAGCGGCAATAACAGGTGTTGAAGGATATGTTCCTGAAAAAGTTATGACAAATCATGATCTTGAGAAGATCATTGATACGTCTGACGAATGGATAACAACGCGAACAGGGATAAAAGAACGTCATATTCTTGGTGATGACGAAGCAACATCGGATATAGGAACTCGTGCTGTTAAAAAGCTTTTAGAGAAAAAGAACATCGATCCAAAAGAGATCGACCTGGTAATATGTGGTACAGTTACCCCTGATTACCCTTTTCCCTCAACTGCAAATGTTATTAGTGATAAAGTTGGGATGACAAACGCATGGAGTTTTGACGTTAACGCAGCTTGTTCTGGTTTTATTTACTCTTTAGCAACAGGGGCTCAGTTTATCGAGACTGGCAAGTACAAGAAGGTGATCGTTATAGGTGCTGATAAAATGACTTCAATCCTCGACTACGAAGATCGCGCAACTTGTGTGATTTTTGGAGATGGTGGTGGTGCCGTTCTACTCGAACCAAATGAAGAAGGGTTAGGTGTTGTTGACAGCGTTTTGAAAAGTGATGGTCAAGGTAGAAAATACTTACTACAACCTGGTGGAGGATCTTTAAACCCACCTACACACGAAACAGTGGACAAGCGAATGCACTATGTTCATCAAGAAGGGAAAGCCGTTTTTAAATTTGCCGTAACTAACATGGCGGATGTTTCTGCTGAGATAATGAATCGAAACAACCTTACATCAGAAGATGTTGATTGGTTGGTTCCTCACCAGGCTAACTTAAGGATAATTGATGCTACGGCTAATCGAATGGGGCTTCCTTCAGAAAAGGTAATGGTCAACATTCAAAAATATGGGAATACAACCGCAGGTACATTGCCCCTTTGCTTATGGGATTGGGAAAGTCAACTTAAAAAAGGTGACAACATAGTTCTATCTGCCTTTGGTGGTGGTTTCACGTGGGGCGCGATTTACCTCAAATGGGCCTATAATTCATAAAATTTTATATACATTTATTCCACAAAAATTCACGAATAATGAATCAGAAAGAAATTCAAGACCTGATTAAATTCGTCTCAAAGTCTGGTGTTACAGAGGTAGAGATTGAAGAAAAAGATTTTAAGATCACAATCAAGTCAGAGTCTAAAAAGCAGAAAGAAGAAAAAACTGTTTATGTACAGCAGCCAATGGCTCAAGCAATGCCTCAACAGGCACCTGCTCCAGCACCGGCGCCTGCTCCGGCACCTCAACAATCAGCTCCAGCTCCTGCACCTGCAGAAGCACAAGGTGGTGGTGATGCCGCAAAATCAGATGATGATAAATATTTGACAATAAAGTCTCCAATGATAGGTACATTCTATCGCGCTCCTTCTCCTGACAAACCTCTTTTCGTAGAAGTTGGAGACACTGTTAAAGCTGGAGATCAAGTTTGTATCATAGAGGCAATGAAACTGTTTAACGAAATAGAGTCAGAAGTTTCTGGTAAGATCGTTAAGGTGCTTGTCGATGATGCAACACCAGTTGAATATGACCAGCCATTATTCTTGGTTGATCCTTCATAATTTTCAATTCGAATTTAAATACCCAAAAGGCACAACATGTTCAAAAAAATATTGATTGCCAATAGGGGCGAAATCGCTTTACGTGTCATTCGCACATGTAAGGAAATGGGGATAAAAACTGTTGCAGTCTACAGTACTGCTGATGCAGATAGTCTTCATGTACGATTTGCCGACGAAGCTGTTTGTATAGGTCCTGCGCAAAGTGCGCAGTCTTACTTACAGATACCAAATATTATTGCTGCTGCAGAAATAACAAATGCAGACGCTATTCACCCAGGATACGGCTTCTTATCTGAGAATGCTAAATTTTCTAAAGTATGTGAAGAACACGACATCAAGTTTATTGGTGCGACTCCAGAACAGATCGATGGAATGGGTGATAAAGCCACAGCAAAAGCAACGATGATCAAAGCTGGAGTACCATGTATTCCAGGATCAAAAGGATTGTTAAAAGATCTTGACGATGCATATAAGACGGCTGAAAAGATCAAGTATCCTGTCATACTAAAAGCTACCGCTGGAGGTGGTGGAAAAGGTATGCGTATTGTTTGGAAAAAAGAGGAAATGGAGAAAAACTGGGACTCTGCAAAACAAGAGGCCAAAGCAGCATTCTCTAATGATGGGCTTTATATGGAGAAATTCATTGAAGAACCTCGTCACATTGAAATTCAGATCGCCGGAGATCAGCACGGTAATGCTTGTCATATGTCTGAGCGAGACTGTTCTATTCAGCGTCGACACCAAAAATTGGTTGAGGAAACTCCTTCACCATTTATGACTGCAAAACTTCGTAAAAAAATGGGTGAGGCTGCTATTAAAGCAACCAAAGCTGTTGACTATGAAGGTGTTGGTACGGTTGAATTCTTAGTTGATAAGAACCGTGATTTCTATTTCATGGAGATGAATACTCGTATTCAGGTAGAGCACACAATTACTGAAGAAGTAATTAATTTTGACCTTATCAAGGAACAGATCAAGATTGCTGCCGGAGAAAAAATCAGTGGAAACAATTATGAACCGATCATGCATTCGATTCAATGTAGAATTAATGCAGAAGACCCCGATAACGGATTCCGTCCTTCACCAGGAAAAATCACAGAGTATCACGAACCAGGTGGTCATGGAATAAGAATTGACACACACGTTTATGCAGGTTATACTATTCCACCTCATTATGACTCTATGGTTGCAAAGCTAATCACTGTTGCTCAGACACGAGAAGAAGCAATTCTTAAAATGAGACGTGCGCTTGATGAGTATATCGTAGAAGGTGTTAAAACGACGATTCCTTTTCACATTAAGTTGATGAAAGATGAGAACTTCAATAAAGGAAACTTTACAACGAAGTTCATGGATGATTTCGAGTATTAAGCTTATTCAAAATAATAGTAAAGCCGGTCAATTCTGATCGGCTTTTTTATTACTCTTTTTTTGGGGAACAGCTATCCACAGTGCCACTAACAATAAGCCAACCAGCGTCAGATAATGTGTATTTGGAATTTCTAATTTGCTTAGGGAAACACCTGAAATTATTAATGCAACACTTGACAATAAAGTAATTGCGCTAAACGATAATTGTTTACGCAAAATCAAATTAAGCACATGAAGTATTACTCCAACACCTCCTAGTGCTATGGTTATCATCGGATAAATGGGTTCGGTCATCAAATCTTCAACACCAAACACCGAAAAGATATCTGGTAGTAGCATCATGATGAGTGCTATAATGATCGTATACGTTCCGAACTTATCCATCCAATCAGTTATTATTGTTTCTTGTTCACAATTGTACTGCTTGCTTGAGCTGTAGGCATCACAACAAGGTCAGCAATGTTAACATGATATGGACGGGTTACAACAAAATGTATTATGTCAGCGATATCTTCAGGTTTCAAAGGATCAAATCCTTTATATACATTTGCTGCTCTTTCTTTATCACCTTTAAATCTTACTTCGCTAAATTCAGTTTCTACCAATCCAGGATTGACTGCGCCAACACGGATACCATGTTCATTTAAGTCCATTCTCATTCCTTGATTTATTGCATCCACAGCATGTTTGCTAGCACAGTATACATTTCCGTTTGGATATACCTCCTTTCCAGCAGTTGATCCTATGTTGATAATATGCCCTTTTCCCTGATCTATCATCTTTGGTAGAATAGCTCGAGAAACGTATAAGAGCCCTTTGACATTAATGTCTATCATATTGTCCCAGTCCTCTAGGCTTCCTTGTTGGATTTTGTCTAGACCATGAGCATTACCTGCGTTATTAACAAGCACATCAATTGTATCAAAACCTACAGGAATGCTGTCTATACTTTTTTTAACCTCATCTTTATCTCTTACATCAAATTTGAGCGTAAAAACTTCTGTTTTTTTACTCAGTTCTTGACTTAATTCATCCAAACGATCTTGCCTTCTTCCTGTGAGTATCAATCTAAAACCTTCACTTGCAAGGCGAATTGCAGTTGCTTTACCTATTCCACTTGTTGCTCCTGTTATCAACGCTGTTTTCATAATGCTGTTTTAATTATTCAAATTTGACCTTGTAATTGACCTCTATACTAGGATCTAATGAAGCTTTTGCTGAGCAATATTTATTAATCGCAAGATCAGCAGCACGTTCTGCTTTTTTGTAATCAACATCTCCTTTCACAACGAAATCAACATTTATACTTGAAAAAGGTGTCGCTGTACCCTTTTTTTCTCTTAGACCAACAACTTTTATGTTAAGATCTTCCAGAGGCTGTCTTTGTTTTTTTAGAATGTTTACTATTTCAAAAGCACTACAAGTGGCAACTGCGGCAAGAATCATTTCCATTGGTCGCAATCCACCATTTACACCCCCAATATCAGGAGAACCATCAACATATGCATTTGCATCACTGGCATTTATAACTTTAAATAAAACAGCATCGTTTGCTCTCTCAATATTAATTTCCATGTTCTATTATTTTACTCACCAAACCAACTAAAATAAGTTCGCTCTAAATATATACCTTCTTTGTTTTCTATAATCGGATAAGTTTCTAAGTGCATACCGTTACCTCTTCCGTTTTCGACGTTAAAACCATATTGATGTAGTGGGCATACAACCTTGTTTTTCTCTATCCAACATCCGTCAAGTTTTGCTCCCTGATGTGGGCATTTATTCTCGAAAGCATACACATCATTTTCATCACGAACGAAAATCACCTCTCCAAACATAAATTTTTCAACGTGAAAATTACGTTCACCAAACTTCTTTAAAAACTCTTCTCTGGATTCCGCCACTAAATATTTTCTTGTCTTGTCTGAAAACACTCTTTAAAAGTAGGAAATAAAACGGGCTGTAACCAAATTATTTGATATTCGTTATGGCTAAAAACTAACAATATGTACTGCTTAAAAACCGCACTTATCTTTTCGCTAATCATCACCTGTTCTGCGTATTCTCAATTGCCGATGAAGAACGGAAGGCTTAACGGTCACTTTGAACAAATCAACCCAAATAATGAAACGGTTGTAAAAGGTGATTTTACGGATAATTTTCGAACGGGTAAATGGACTATCACTTACGATTCAACTGATGTTATATATACTCGAGATTACTCATCTAAATACGGCTTCAAGGCAACAGACTCAGAAAATGAAAACCCTACGATCGTAAAGTTTGATCTAATTCGTGATAGCAGTGGTTTATACAATTATCCAAAAGCCCTGGATTCAAATATTGTTTGGTCTAAGAGGGTAGTAAGCATTCTAACCCGAAAAAACAATGAAGAAATCTATTCTGCGAACTTGCTTTCAGCCATTAACAAACTGGTGAAAAAGAACGAGATTAAAGCATACGATGACGATGAGTTCAGTATAGTGATAAACAAAGAGAGTTTTGATGTTACTAATTGTGAATTAGATAGAATCACGCTTAAAAAAGACTATTATTATGATAAGTCGTTGCAAATGATGATCGAAAGAATTGTGGCACTAAACTTCCATCTAAAAGGTGACGACAATAAACTGAATAGTTTTTCGATTTACTACCCTACTGATGGTAGGAAACTATTGTCCTCGTTGACCATAAATTATAACAGCGAAATAAAACACCTGGATGACTTCGTTTTCTTCAGACAATATTCAGATATAATCTACGATGAAAATAAACTAGATGGTTCGATGATATCTCCAGACCTGGATAATCCCAGCAAATACGAAGACTTATCAACTCGAGTGAAATCACTCATCATCAATGCTGAGCATAGTTTTTGGCTTAGTCATTAATATCCCAAATTCGGTCCAAGCCATTTCTCCATTTCTTCGAAGGGCATTCCCTTTCTTTTTGCAAGGTCCTCTACCTGGTCTTTACCGATCTTTCCAACTCCAAAATATTTGCTTTCTGGGTGTGCAAAATACCAACCGCTAACACTCGCCGCAGGAGTCATGGCCATACTTTCCGTAAGGTCGACACCTGTGTTTTCCTGAGCGTTCAATATCTTAAATAGGTCTGGCTTCTCAGTATGATCCGGACAGGCTGGGTAGCCAGGTGCAGGACGAATCCCTTGATATTTTTCTTTGATCAATGCATCGTTATCAAACTGCTCCTCTTTGGCATAACCCCATAGCTCCTTGCGAACATGTTCGTGCATTTTTTCAGCAAAAGCCTCTGCCAAACGATCTGCAAGCGCCTTAAGCATAATTGAGTTATAGTCATCATGATCCTTTTCAAATCGTTCAATGTGTTTTTCAATTCCAATTCCCGTTGTAACTACAAACCCACCTATGTAGTCTTTTATTCCAGAGGCCTTTGGGGCTACGAAATCAGACAGGGCTATATTGAAAGCTTTTTTAGACTTTTTTAATTGTTGCCGCATCGTGTGTTGAACAGAAAGGACCTCAGATCTCGAGTCATCTGAATAAATTTCAATATCGTCACCATCACTATTAGCAGGGAATAAACCAACAACAGCCTTCGCCTCCAGCCATTTTTCTTCAATTAACTTTTGAAGCATTTGCTTGGCATCTTCGTAAAGTTTGGTCGCAGACTCACCAACAACCTCATCTTTTAAAATATTCGGAAAGCGGCCTGCTAATTCCCAGGTTTGAAAAAATGGTGTCCAATCAATATAATCAACTAAATCCTTAAGCTCATAACTTTCGAATGTTGTTATTCCAGGTTGTTTGGGTTGATATACATCATCTTTATTCCAGGTAATTGGAAAAGCGTTGGCTTGAGCTTCTTTCAATGACAACAGCGTTTTTCTTCCCCTGTTTTTTTCATGATGATCCCTAAGCTTCTCATAATCTTGTTTAATGTCATCGACAAATTCATTCTTGTGATTTCCAAGTAGCTTTTCAACTACAGTTACTGATCGAGATGCGTCCAAAACGTGAACTGTTTGATCATTTTTATAATGCTGTTCGATCTTGACGGCGGTATGTACTCTTGATGTTGTTGCTCCACCGATCAATAATGGAATCTTCAAGTCTGCTCTCTGCATTTCTTTCGCAACAGTGACCATTTCATCAAGAGAAGGGGTGATCAAACCACTGAGTCCAATAGCATCAACTCCTTCCTCAATAGCTGTTTTAATGATCTTTTCAGGTGGCACCATAACCCCAAGGTCAATGACCTCATAATTGTTGCATCCCAATACAACTCCAACTATATTTTTACCTATATCGTGAACGTCCCCTTTAACCGTAGCCATTAAAATCTTTCCATTCGGCTTATCTCCTTCACGCTTGTCAGCTTCAATATACGGTAGCAAGTACGCTACTGCTTTCTTCATCACACGTGCAGATTTAACCACTTGAGGGAGGAACATTTTTCCACTACCGAAAAGATCACCTACGACATTCATTCCATCCATTAATGGACCTTCGATCACTTGAATGGGTCTTTCATGTTGTTGTCTTGCTTCTTCTGTATCCTCTTCAATGTATTCAACAATACCTTTTACCAAAGCATGGGATAATCGTTCATTTACATTCCCTTCTCTCCAAGATAGATCAACCTCTTTTTTCTTTCCTTCACCTTTGAAAGATTCAGCAAACTCAAGTAGTCTTTCGGTCGCGTCGTCTCTTCTATTCAATAAAACATCTTCAACATATGTTAGCAGTTCTTTATCAATATCATCATAAACCTCGAGCATTGTTGGGTTTACAATTCCCATATCCATTCCTTGCTGAATAGCGTGATAAAGGAACGCCGAGTGCATTGCTTCTCTTACCGCATTATTTCCTCGAAACGAAAAAGATACGTTAGACACACCTCCTGAAACATGCGCACCAGGTAAGTTCTCACGTATCCACTTTGTAGCTCTAAAGAAATCTACTGCATTGTTGCGGTGTTCCTCCATTCCTGTTCCGACAGGGAAAATGTTAGGATCAAAAATTATGTCTTGAGCAGGAAAACCAACTTGATCAACGAGTATATCATACGACCTTTTACAGATCTCTATTCTTCTTTCATAGTTGTCAGCTTGACCATCTTCGTCAAAGGCCATCACAATTACTGCTGCGCCAAATCGTTTGATCGTTTTTGCCTGTTGTATAAACGTTTCCTCTCCTTCCTTTAATGAGATCGAGTTGACCACGCCTTTCCCTTGAATACATTTTAATCCCGCCTCAATGATCTCCCATTTGGATGAATCTATCATTACTGGAACACGAGCTATATCTGGCTCTGAAGCAATCAAATTAAGAAACTTGACCATCGCTTCTTTCCCGTCGATCATGCCCTCGTCCATGTTGACATCAATGATTTGAGCGCCTCCTTGAACCTGATCTAAGGCAACTTCGAGCGCTTCCTCATAATTATCTTCTTTTATTAAGCGAAGGAATTTTCTCGACCCTGTAACATTGGTTCGTTCTCCAACGTTTATAAAGTTTGATTCGGGTGTTACGATCAGCGGCTCTAATCCGGAAAGTTTTAATGGAGGGTATGTATTCGTTTCGGTCATTTGTTTTCCTTTTTCTAAAGTTGTTTGATCTTTCTAGCTTCGTGTTCAGCTGCCATTTCGGCGATCACCTTTATATGATCCGGAGTTGTCCCGCAGCATCCTCCTACGATGTTTACAAGCCCTTCGTCCAAAAATGATTCAATCTGCTCCCCCATTTGTTCTGGGGTTTCATCATATTCTCCAAACTCATTCGGTAAACCGGCATTTGGATGAGCTGAAACAAAAAATGGTGCCTTATCATCCATTATCTTGAGGTAAGGTCTGAGCTCTTTTGCTCCAAGTGCACAATTTAACCCAACACTAAATAAAGGCATATGTGATATGGAAATCAAAAAAGACTCTGTCGTTTGCCCGGTCAATGTCCGACCAGAAGCATCTGTTATTGTTCCCGAAACCATAATCGGAAGATCTGTTTTCAGCTCCTCTTGAACTAAATCAATTGCGTAGAGTGCGGCTTTCGCATTCAGCGTATCAAACACTGTTTCTACAAGAAGAAGGTCAACACCTCCTTCAATTAGTGCTTTTACTTGAAGAGAATATGCTTCCACCAGCTGATCAAAAGTAATTGCTCTATATCCAGGATCATTTACATCTGGCGAAATTGATGCCGTCCTGTTGGTTGGTCCAATGGATCCGGCGACGTATCGGGGTTTATTTGGTTCTTTCTCCGTAAACTCATCTGCTACCTCTTTGGCTATTTTGGCTGACTGATAATTGATATCATAAACCGCATCTTCCAGTCCATAATCTGCCTGGGCAATGGTCGTCCCGGAAAACGTATTTGTTTCTGCAATATCCGCACCTGCCTTAAAGTATTCAGCATGAATCTCTTTGATGATTTCTGGACGCGTCAAAGAAAGAAGGTCATTGTTTCCCTTTAAAGGTTGATCGTGTTCTTCAAACCAGCCTTTTCTAAAATCTTCCTCTTCAAGTTTATGGCGTTGGATCATTGTTCCCATTGCTCCGTCCAGCACAAGGATTCTTTGATTTACCAACTCTCTTATATCAGGTTTGCTCATAATTCTACTTTACTTTAAAAATGCGAATACGGTCGCATATATTTAACTACGCCTTGGCGATTACAACTTAAAGAAAAATGTAGAAACAAATTTGAGAAGCTAACGGTTCTCCTTGCTACTTATCTTTTCCACAAAAATGCAGAAAGGATTTGGCACCGAAATCAGACTAGAGCTGAAAGGTTGCCAAGGTTTCTCAGGGCCTGTCCCTCCACCTTTCTTTATAAGTATTTCAATCCTGTAAGAACGCGATACAAATGTAGGAGAAAATTTTATTATTTTACCCTGAAATTCTAAAATCCGAATGAACTATTTCATAGACCGTATTGCACAATACATTTATGATGAAGACCTGCCTTTATCAAACCTTACAATTGTACTTCCTTCTCAGCGAGCGAAAAAATACTTACAGCGCGCACTTTTTAAGGTCTATGAAAAACCCATATTCTCTCCCGAGATCATTACTATGAATCGCTGGATACAGGATTTGAGCCCACTTCCGATAATTGACCCAACCCGCGCCTTATTTAAACTTTACGAAGTTCATAAGGAGGTTGATAAAACTGAGCAACAAACACTTGATGAGTTCTTGAACTGGGGTAAAACATTACTTTCAGATTTTGACGAAATGGATCGATACCTTATTGATAGTAAGGACCTTTTCAAGAACCTGGCAGATATTAAAGAGCTTGAGAACTGGAGTTTTAATACCGACGAAGAACTTACAGAAGGTCAAAAACGATTCATGCGGTTTTGGGATCTGCTAAAGGATTATTATTCAACATTCAATGAAAAGCTTAATGGTGACAGTGAATGTTACATGGGAAGTGCTTATAAATTTGTTAGTCAGCACATAGATCTCGTGTTTCAAGAAGATAAAGATCGTAAGTTCATTTTCGCAGGATTCAATGCGCTTTCGCCAGCTGAAAAATCGATCATGAAGCAATTGGAGAGAATGGGCCGAGCAAATGTCTTTATTGATGCCGACAATTATTACTTGAATGATGAACAACATGAAGCCGGTCATTTTCTCAGAGACTTACAGAACAGTCTGAACACATCAAGTCTGCCCTTCGTCGGAGATATGTTGAGTACTGAAAGTAAAGAAATCAATTTGATCAACTGTGCTCAACCAACTGGCCAGGCAAAAGTAAGCGCTACAATACTCAACAACTCTATAGACGTAAAAGCCTTATCTGATACCCTTTTACTGCTTGCTGATGAAAAAATGGTTGTTCCAGTTATAAAAAACATACCGAAATCGGTGAAGGAAACAAATATCACCCTGGGAATGCCGTTAAAAAATACGGCTATACGATCTTGGGTTGAGTTGATCTTTACAGTTCAAGAGCATTTCCAAAAGTTCAAAACTAAAGCGATATACCATAAAGATTTCATTCGTTTCATTAAGCATCCTTTTATTCACGCCCTTTCCACGGAGTCAGATGAAAAAGAGATCAAACGATTAGAACAAATGATTCTGGATAAAAACTGGCTCTTCATAAGTACTAAACATTTATCCTTTAGTGAACGGCTATCAACTGTGATCAAGTTGTTTTTTCAAGAATGGTCGGGAAAATCCAAAGAAGAGGTTACTCAAGAAATTAGAAAGCTAAACGAAATCATTTTTAACGGATTAGATATAGAAAAATATACCATTGAAAAAGCAATAGTTTATCATTTTGATGATGCGTTAAAGAGACTTGAAAACATATTAAATGAATTTAAGCCTGATATAAGCCTGGGAACTTTTAAGTCTATTTTCAATCAACATTGGTCTGACAAGAACATTGCATATTATGGAAATCCTCTTGATGGTTTACAGGTAATGGGGCTCTTAGAAACACGACTTCTAGACTTTGAAAATATTATCGTTATAGGTTTAAATGATGGCAGCATGCCTCCAACCAATCCAATTCAAACGTTCATACCAATGGATCTCCGGAGGCATCATAATTTGCCTACTCCAAGGGAAAAACAAGGTTTGTTCGCACACCACTTTTACCGACTTCTCCATCATGCGAAGAAGGTCTGGATCACCTATTCTTCCGCTGAATCTAGTATGGGGATGGATGAGCCTTCACGCTATATACAGCAATTGGAATTAGAGCTGGCTAGAAAAAATAAAAAAATTGCGTTCCACAAAGAGGACTATACTTTGACAAATGAAGAAGAAAAAAGTGAACCGCTTTCTGTTGCAAAAACGAAGGACTTATTAGAACGTCTGTCAGATTATTTTGAAACTAAAACATCAACCTCAGCAATTAAAACCGCTCTAAGCTGTCCTCTTGACTTTTATTATAAATACCTGCTTGGTTTTGGTGAGGAGGGTCAAGTTGAAGAAGATATTGAAGCAAGTTCATTTGGTAACTTCATACATGATACCCTTGAAGAACTTTACACACCTTTCGCCCGATTCAAAAAAGATGAAAAGGGTAAGATCAGAAATGAGCAAAAACCTAAAAGCCTCAGTCACCATGATGTTAGCAATATGCTGAAAACTTATTCTTCCATCTTAAAAGAAAAGTTTGAGGCACACTTCTCACTAAACAAATCAGCAGCACTCGAAGGAAAGAACTTTCTTAGTCTTGAGGTAGCAGATCATCTTGTAAAACGATTCTTAACTCACGAGAGGAACCTGCTCAAAAATAGCGAAGCACATCTCTACATTGAAGGTCTGGAAATCACTCTAAATGCAACGATGAATGTCCAGGTCCATGATAGAGATCAAACAATTCGATTTGTCGGAATTATTGATCGAATTGACGATTATAAGGGGAGGTCGCGAATTATTGATTATAAATCAGGGACATGTGAGCAAAAAGATGTGACTATCAGTAATTATAGCCGAAACAAGTCTCTATCCAACGTTGAGCGTTTGATCAAAAACATAAAAGAACAGAAATACGTTTTACAGTTGTTGATTTACAACTGGATGTACCATGAAGAATTTCAACGATATCCTGAAAAAGCAGGAATAATTTCGATGGTTAATATTCAGGATGGTCCGTTTTATCTGAAAAATGAGCTTACCGAAGACCTGGATTCACTTATGCGTTTATTTAAAGAGGCCCTAACAGAAATAATTGGAGATCTATTCGATGATGCTGAACCTATTCAGCATAATATCGAAGCTAAATTCTGCGACTATTGTATTTAAAGCTCTTTTATCATCCACAGATCACAAGAAAAGTGGCCAGAGTCTCCCAATCGATGACCTAGCTTTTCAAACCCAACTTTTTCATATAAATGGACTGCTTTATTCAATGCAGGAATAGATTCAAGATACAAATGACTATATCCTAATTCACGGGCTTTTTCAAAACATTTTAACATCAACTCTTTCCCAAGTCCTTTTCCTCTATAACTCGACCGAAGATATAATTTGACTAATTCTGCATATTTTACAGGTAGCCCTTTAGTGGGATAAATGCCACAACCACCAATTACTTGACCTTTGTCTTCCGCCACAAAATAGTAGCTTCCTTGCTCACGAAATAATTCATATAACCGATCAGTTGTTGGATCTGTATAGACTGTACCTGGTTTTGCCTCACCAAACTCCTCCAGTGAAGTGCGCATTACTTTTGCTAATTCAACATTATCCTCTTTCTTGATCGGTCTGATCAAAACTCCTTTTTCAGTCATAATTTTCTGTTGCTCAACGCCTAAACCTTAGATATTAGTTTTTGTTTCCGTAAAATTTAGCTAAATTGAGAAACATTTTTGAAACCAACACTATGAAAAGAGCACTACTACTATTTTTAGCCGTTTCTATTATCGGTTCCAATTCCTTTGGACAAACCTATGCAGATGATGTGGCACAGCTCGTTTTTGACAATTGCGCAAGTTGTCACAACCCTGATGGAATAGCTCCATTCTCATTAATGAACTATCAAGATGTAACAGCAAACTCAGCACAAATTTATGACGCAATTGCTCAAGATAGAATGCCGCCTTGGCCTCCAAATGAAAACTATAAAGAATTCTCTCATTCGAGAGCATTAGAAGGTCAGGAGAAAACAATGATCCTTGACTGGTTAAGTAATGGTATGCCGGAAGGTGACCCAAATAATACTCCTGCTCCACCCGTTTTTGATTCTGGGGCCATACTAGGAGCAGGCGACCTAGAGGTACAGATCCCAACATATACAAGTAAGGCAACATCTTTCGATGATTACGTATGCTTTTCTCTTCCATCAAACCTAGCTCAAGGCAGGACTATAAAAGCAATGGAAGTTGTACCTGGCAACGCACCTATTGTTCACCATGCATTAGTCTATATTGATGAGTCAGCTACTTATGCTACTGATACAGTGGGAGGTGATTGTGCTGGTCCAACAAATGCGAAACTAGTTGGTGGTTATACTCCAGGAGCTACACCGCTTGTTTTTCCCAATGGGTCGGGACTAAAGCTAGGTATGGACCTACCCGCTAATTCAAACATTGTACTTGCAATGCATTATCCGGCAGGAAGTAATGGAATGAAGGATAGTACGAAGGTAATATTCCATTTTTACGACGAGCCTGTTTCAGGAGTGAGAGAAATTAGTGCAGAACCAATACTTCAAAACTGGAGCTTCACCCTACCACCAGAACAAATTACAGAGGTAAGCGCTTCTTATTCTAATATCCCGATCGATGTTTCGATTTTGAGCATCTTTCCACACATGCATCTTTTGGGGGATCAAATCAAAAGCTACGGACTCGATACAAATAATGATACTATTCGCATGATCGATATACCACATTGGGATTTCGAATGGCAAGATTTTTACATGTTTAAGAATATGGTCAAAATACCTGCAAACTCGACTCTACACGCAGACGGGGCGTTTAATAATACAGCGGCCAATGATCATAACCCAAATAATCCTGCGATCACAGTTTATCCCGGGTTAAACACTACAGATGAAATGTTTTTGGTTTATTTCCACTACTTAGCTTATGAGCAGGGAGATGAAAACTATAATATTGAGGATCTAACTAGTCTATCTGTAGAATCGTATTTAGATAATACTTTACCTTCAACAATTTCTGTTTTCCCAAACCCTGTGAATGAAGTCGCAACAGTTTCTATTCAGGGAAAACAAGGGGATAACATACTGTCGGCTTCAGTTTATGATATTCAGGGGCGAAAAATAGAAACACTGGCTCAAGGTCTTCATTTTACAAATCAAACAGAACTAACTTGGAATACCACTAATGGTTCTGGCTTGAAGAGTGGTGTATATTATTTATCTATTCGGTTGAATGGCGTTCTATACGACCAAAAGATCGTAAAAAACTAGACTTTATTTTTGCTAAGGATCAATCTATCTAAGGCAACAGAAATTGAAGTAAACAGCAGGGGAAGGTAAGGGATTATGTAGCGCGTCTCGTTCATTTTTTGTACGAAGGCAAGATAGATTAGTGATACAAAAACACTTCCAATTATCCCTTTATACGAGATGCTAATTCCTGGAAGGAATAATAAAATGGTACTTGCTAAGACCGATAGTAGAATGACCAATACTGCTACTGTTCTTAAAGACTCTATCAATATATTTCCTCTGAATGTTTTCTGAAAAATGAATAGGTTAAGCTGTGAAGATAATATCAAAGCCATTGTGCTTTTTGTAGGTGAAATAATCCATCGCTGAACAAAAAAATCATCCGCTTCTGTTGTCATCCAGTTTTCAACTTCTTGCTCAAACTTCTTTTCAATGGGTAAAACAGTGTTTTCTCCGTTTCTAAACATTTTTTTCTGTTCATGCGCTACTTGTTGATAAAGAATAAGGTTGTTTCTAACTTCACACCTCAACTCGCTAGGAATAGAGTTTAATGCTTTATCGAGTTGAACTTTAGAAGTGTCTTTTCTTAAGGTAGCTTCAACATTATGAAATCGCCCTCCATCATGCTCCCAAACTTTAAAAAGCTTTGTCAGTGATTGGTGAGGTGGTCGAAAAATACTTTCATTCTTATAACTGTATATTGGATGCAAGTCAAATGCTCCCATGACATTTACTACTCTCATTTGCCAAAGTATAAAAGGTAAAAACATTATGGGTAGAATGATCATTACCCTTCTGTATTTAAGGAGCAGAATAATCATAAATACAACCGGGAAAATGATCAATTGAATTCGAAAAATCGTAATAACCGCTCCAACGGTAATGAATAGCAGGGTGAACATATTCCGCCGTTTCTTACAAAGCTCAACAAACAAATAGGTAAAAATGACCAATAGGTATGGAGCTATGGCTTCTGTCATTATATATCCAACAAAGCCATGAAAGAATGGTAAGACACCAAACCCCATGGTTGCAGCAGCTACGAGGCGTTTTGAACGAATAAGCTTATCCAATAATTTTCCGAAAAAATAGATTCCAAAACCCATGAACAAATACTGGAAAACTTTAAGTATCAATCTTGGACTCTCTGAAAAGAAACTGCAGACTAAATACAAGGCACCGTATGCTGGAGGCCTCTGCACATATGACGATGGTCCATTAAAGTTTTCTTTCCAAACTCCCGTTTGCTTATAGTTCTTCGCGGGAGAAATATATGATGGAGAATCTGCTGTTTCGATGAGTACATCAGCTCCGACCTCTGAAAGGTTATATTCGGAAATAAGAACTTGTAGAAATGTACAAGTTAGTGCAATGAGCAGTAGTATTCTTCTGAAAGTCAAACTCGTTTAATTCGCTAATACTTCAATTGCCTTATTGATTTCGCGGTCAGATTTGTTGAAAATATAATAAGCCCCTTCTTCCAACCACTTTTGTCGTGCAATCTCAGCTTTTAAATTTTCCTTTATCTGTTCAGTTGAATTCAAAAACTCTGATTCATTAAGTGAAATGTTGTGTTCATTAGAAGCATAATCAGTTAGGCTTTTCAATAACTTCTCGTCTACATCAAATTGCTGTTCGAATTCTTCAAGGTTTTTGAATTGCTTCATTTTGGAAGCATTACCTCTCACATAATCATAGGCAAAATCATTAAATACATTCGCATATCTCAATCTTCTTAGGTAAGTTGAGCTCCCACTTGTATCTAAAGGAATAAAAATGTCGGGCATTATTCCCCCACCCCCATAAACTGTTTTCCCACCGGGCGTTGTAAACTTTAAGGAATCAACCAATAATGAGCTGTCAAGTTCATAGAGTTCTCCGTTCTCATACCTATTTACCTCATCCATCATATATTCTTTATAGTCTCCCGTGTATGGCTTTTGAATACAGCGACCAGTTGGAGTATAATATCGTGAAACTGTAAGCCTAAGGTTACTACCATCCTTAAGGTTTATATCCTGTTGAACCAAACCTTTCCCAAAAGATCGACGGCCTATTATCGTGCCTCTATCATTGTCTTGAATAGCTCCTGCAACAATTTCACTTGCAGAGGCCGAACTTCCATTGATCAATACAGCAAGGTCAACCCCTCCTAAAAGCGGGTTGTTTTCAGAAAACAGTACCTCTTCGGGACTATTTTTTCCCTTCGTAGACACAATAGGTTTTCCTGGTTCAAGTAATGCGTCTACTATAGAAACTGCACTACCCATTACTCCTCCTCCGTTAAACCGAAGATCAAAAATGAGATTTTTCATCCCTTTGGTTTTCAAGTCTAACGCGGCCATGTAAAACTCATTGGCAGAGGTCATACTAAATTGACTTAATCTTATATAACCTATTTCAGGGGTGATCATATACGCAGCAGTTATGGATTCTATTGGAACCATACCTCTAGTTATCGTTTTACTTAGAGTTTCTCCATTTCTTCTCACGGTAACATTTACATCAGTTCCTGCCTGCCCTTTGAGCAATTCTTGAACTCTAGTGTTTGTGAGGCCTACACCTGCAACAAGCGTGTCATCTACTTTTATGATCTGATCAAACTTCTTCATTCCCGCTTTATAAGCTGGAGAGTTTGGAATTACGTTAGTTATGTTCAGCGTGTCTCTTAGGATGGTGAATCTTACCCCTACACCCCCAAACTTTCCTTCAATAGACTCATTCATTCGTGCTAGATCTTCAGCTGGAATATAGTTTGAATGTGGGTCTAAGCTATGAAGTAAGTCGGCTATGGTTTCCTTGAATAGTTTTTCCTTATCAACTGAATCTACATACTCCTTATCTAATACGTTTAAAATATCAGCAAGCTTTTGCTCATACTTTCCTTGATTACTTTGCCCTCCAATAACACTATCTCTGGAAAGGGTTAATCCAAGTAAGATTCCAATTACGATCAGAATCGTACCAATGAAAGGATAAACAGCTTTATTATTCATCTTCAATATTATTTATTTGCTCAATGTTTACGCCTGCCGCTTCAAGAAAATCAACACCTGCACTATCTTTATATAAGTTAACAAATACTACTCTTTTTATTCCGGCCTGAAGTATTAGTTTACTGCAGTCCTTACAAGGAGAAAGCGTTAAATAAAGTGTTGCTCCTTTTGCATTGTTTGTAGATTTTGCAACCTTTAAAATCGCATTCGCTTCTGCATGTAGCACATACCAATGTGTTTCCCCCTGTTCATTTTCACAACAGTTATCAAATCCGCTTGGCGTTCCATTGTAACCATCAGAAATGATCATATCGTCTTTAACGATTAACGCACCCACTTGTTTTCTTTGACAGTGTGAAAGTTTTGCCCAACTAGAAGCCATTCGCAAATAGGCCTTATCGTATCGAAGCTGCTTTGATTTACTCATGATAGATCATTGTTGCCAACAAAGGTAATCAATTCATTGGCTATTGGTAAACTTGTAACCAACTCCTCTTACGCTATGAAAATACTCTGGATCTTTTGCGTTTTTTTCAAACAATTTTCGAAATGACAAGATATAGTTGTCAATTGTTCTACTGGTTGGAAAACTATCTGTTCCCCATAGTTTATCAAGAATATAGTCGCGAGAAACAACCTCTCCTTCATGATCGTTAAAGAGCTCTAACAATTCAACTTCTCGCTTTGTGAGGTCTGTTACTAATTTATCCTTTTTAAACACCTCGTAGGTCTTCGTATTTACTACGTGATCTCCGATAATCAATTTGTTCTGAGGTGCTTTTTTCGCATCCGTTCTTCTAAGGATCAAAACTTTTACTCGAAGCAATAATTCTTCAAGGTCAAAAGGTTTCGCCAGATAATCATCAGCTCCTAGTTTCAACCCTTTAATTCGGTCTGAGGAAGAACCTTTTGCAGAAATGAATAGAATTGGTGTTGAAGAGATGTTTTTATATGCCGTGCAAATATCCCAACCACTAACCTCAGGTAACATAACATCAAGAATAACAAGATCAAATTCGTCGACTTTATCTTTTTGCTCAAGGGCTTCTCTACCATTTGTCACGGTTTTAACCTCAAAACCTTCTAGTTCAAGGTTTAAGGCAACAACTTTACTTAAGCTTTCCTCATCCTCAACTAACAATATTTTATTTCGACCGTTTATCATTCTATTTTGTTAGAAATGAACCTTCTGTTTTTTTATTTTGTTAAAAATTGTAATTTAGTAGCACTTTAAACTGTAAAACTAAAACATTAACTATGAAAAAACTAGCGCTTTTGGCGTCGTGGTTGTTCGTTTCAATTATTGTGTTCGGACAAACCCAACCGCTATCACTAGCAACAAATTTACCAAAATCAAAAACAACTATCAGTAAAAGTACACCTGTTTTGAGTGCTCCCGCACCAAATGTTCAGGCTTTACTTGCTGAAGATGAAGTTAATTATAAGAACGGTGAATTGTTCAGAATTGCAACTGCTGTTGCAGTGAATCAGAATTTGGTTACTTATGGAAACTGGGAGACACTTAACGATGGCTCAAGAAAAATGACAATGATCGTTAAAAGTGATGGGGCTGAGGCGCTTTCGCTTGAATTTAATGATTTTCATTTACCTGCTGGTGCTACCTTCAGAGCTTTCAATGTTGATCGTTGGCATTACTCCAAACTTTACACAGAGAATGATAATCGTGCAGATAATGGTTTCTTTTTGCCAATGGTATATGGAGATGAGATCGTTCTCGAGATAATAGAACCTCAAAGTGCAATCGGTCAAACAACAGTTCATCTTGAGAATGTTTTTTACAATTATCGAGAAACTGGAAACCCAATGGTTGAAAAAATCAACGAGTCTGATCCGTGTCAGGTAAATGTTAATTGTTCTCCTGAAGGAGACCTTTGGCAAGAAGAGAATGATGGTGTTGCCAGAATTTATATTGTTAGTGGTGGTGGAGCAGGTTGGTGTACTGGATCGCTTGTAAACAATACTGCTCAAGATTGTAAGCCTTACTTCTTAACAGCTTTACACTGTGGTGAAACTACTAGTGCTGCAGATATGAATAACTGGGTCTTCTATTTTGGTTATGAAGCACCGGGTTGTACAAACCCTTCTTCTGCCGGAACATTAGACGACAACTTTGTTCAGTCTTGTTTTAGAGTTGCTGACTCTAATGATGGAGGGGGAACTAGTGGTTCCGACTTTCTTTTAGTTCAGTTGGGAACATCTGGAAATGAGGCCGCGACTATAAACACCTTAAAGTCTTTTAATGCTAGATGGAATGGCTGGGACATAAACAACACTACATCTGGTGATGGAGTTGGTATACACCACCCGTCTGGAGACATTAAAAAAATATCGACTTATACATCAAACCTCATCTCTACACAATGGGGTTCTGCACCTGGTTCACACTGGCGAGTAACATGGTCTTCTACAACTAACGGTAACGGTGTTACTGAAGGTGGTTCTTCAGGTAGTCCGATATTTAGATATACTGGAGGTGGTGGAAACGAAGACTCAAAGATCATCGGGACTCTAACTGGTGGTAGCTCGTTTTGTACTTCCCCAAACAACCCAGATCAGTATGGTAAAATGTCTTATCACTGGAATTCTAATGGTACTTCAAACGCAGAACAGTTAGAGCCTTGGTTAGATCCAGGTAATACAGGTGTTTCTGTAATGAACGGTTCATATGACCCTTGTAGTACACCAGCTGTTCCGGTTGCCGACTTTACAGCAAACCAGACAACGGTATTAGAAGGAGATGTGGTTCAGTTTACAGACCTTACTTCGGGTGCACCAACATCATGGAGCTGGACAATAACTCCAGGAACCGCGGGAGTTGAATGGGAGTATGTTAATACTACTTCATCTACCAGCCAGAACCCTGAGGTGCAATTTAATACTGCTGGTACATATACTGTAGAACTAACTGCAACTAATGGACAAGGAAGTGATACAGAAACAAAAGTTGATTACATAACCGTAAACGCAATTGTGTGTGGCAACCCACTTAATACGGCTTACACAATGGGCTTTGAGACAGGTGAAGACTTATCTCAGTGGGTTATTATTAACGCTAATGGTGATGCAAACTCTGGAGGTAATGCAAATACTTGGGGTCTTTATGACTTCTCAGGTGCACCTCAAGGAGCACGTGGTGGTGTAAACGTTGCTGGATATTTCTACAACGATGATGCTACAACACCTGGAGATGATTGGATAATCACTGGATGTCAGGATCTAGTTGCTGGGGCGACTTATACGCTTTCATATTGGTGGACCACTGATGACGCCTACGCTGAGGATCTAGAGGTCTTTATAGGAGATGATCAAACAGTAGCTGCGATGACAACAAGTCTTCAAGATTTGAATGGAATACAAGACAACACTTGGAACGAGGAAATCATAACATTTACTGTTCCTACAAGTGGTGAGTATTACATTGGTTGGCATTGTACAAGTGCTGCAGATCAATGGTACGTGTCAATAGATGACATTAACTTGTCAGGTGTTGTTAGTGGGTTAATTGTTACAAATTATCCTGGAGATGTTACGATAGAATGTGATGAATCTATGGATCCTTCTAATACAGGGGAAATGACGGCGACAACTGGTTGTGCTGGAGGAGCAACGGTGACTTATACAGATAACGTCATTGCTGGTTCTTGTGCCAATGCATATACAATAGAAAGAACATGGGTTGCTGTTGATGGATGTGGAGACTCTGAAACTTACGTTCAGACAATAACTGTTCAAGATTACACTGCTCCGACAGTTGCCTGTGGATCGTCCACAGATAACATAAATACAAGTGGGGGTACTGCTACTTTACCGGACTACATTGCGACAAGTACAATAAGTGATAACTGTTCAGCTAACGGAGACCTGATAATTAGTCAAAACCCTACAGCAGGAACTTCTTTGACTGCAGGAACATATTCTGTAGACGTTACTGCAGAAGATGAATGTGGAAATATTAATTCCTGTACAGTTACTGTAACAGTCACTAATAACGAGGTGATAACTGTTACCAACAACCCTGGAGATGTTACTGTTGAATGTGATGAGTCAACAGACCCTTCAAACACGGGTCAAATGACTGCTACAACTTCTTGTGGTACTGGTGGGTTAAACATTACCTACACTGATAATATTATTGCTGGTTCTTGTGCTAATGCGTATACTATAGAAAGAACGTGGACAGCAACAGATAACTGTGGTAATACAGAAACTTATGTTCAAACTATAGCAGTTCAGGATAATACTGCTCCTGTTGTAACATGTGGACAAAGTACAGACCAAATTAACACTGGTTCTGGCTCGGCAAATGTGCCGGACTATACCACAGGATCTACATTTAGTGACAACTGTTCTGCTAATGGGGATCTAACGATAAGCCAAAACCCAGCTGCAGGTACTTCACTAACCCCAGGAACTTATACCATAGACGTTCTTGCTGAAGACGAGTGTGGTAACGTTGGTAACTGTCAAGTGACACTTACAATAATTAATGATAATGGGATCACGATAACTACCGCACCTAATGATGTGACCGTAGATTGTGATGAATCAACTGATCCATCAAATACTGGTGCAGTGATCGCACAAACATCATGTTCTTCAGGTGGTTTGTCAATCACTTATTCAGATGTTTCCGATGGTCAATCATGTCCAGAAACAATTACGAGAACATGGACTGTTACTGACAACTGTGGGAATACTGAGACGTATGATCAACTTGTAGTGGTAGATGATCTGACTGCACCGACAGCCAATCCATTATCACAAATTCAAGTTGAATGTGCAGGAGATGTTCCAGCACCAGATGTAAATGTTGTTACCGGAGAAGCTGATAACTGTACTGCAAACCCTGTTGTTGCGTTTGAAAGCGATGTTTCGAACGGACAAACATGTCCAGAAACAATTACGAGAACTTACAGCGTTACTGATGATTGTGGAAACGAAACTTTGATTACACAAACAATCGTGATCGAAGATGTTACTAACCCTGTTGCTTCTAATCCAGCAGATATCAACGTGACATGTTCTTCAGATATTCCAGCGGCTAATACAAGTGTTGTTACTGCAACGGATAATTGTTCAGCAAACTTAGATGTTCTATTCTTAGGTGATGTTTCTGATGGTCAATCATGTCCAGAAACAATCACAAGAACATATCGAGTAACTGATGAGTGTGGTAACTTTACGGAGGTAACTCAATCTATTATCGTAAATGATGATGTGAACCCTACAATTAGCTGTTCTCAAACTCAAGATACGATCTTCACATCAGAAGGAAGTACTTTAGATAATTATACGAGTACAGCAACAGTAAGTGACAACTGCACAAATAACCCTCAGGTAACTCAGTCTCCTGCAGCAGGAACTGCGTTGACATTAGGGGCAAACAATGTCACGTTAACTGTTACAGATGACTGCGGAAACACAAGTACTTGTACTATAGAAGTAATGTACGAGGATGACGCTAGTGTTTCAAATGAGGAAATGTTCAATGTTTCGCTTTATCCTAACCCTACAACGGGCAACTTAACAGTTGACTTTGGGTCGAGTATTGATAATGCAAAAATCACTCTTTATGATGCTAATGGAAGGTTAGTAAATAATGGAGAGGTGGTAAACAAAGCATCTTACACTATAGACTTAAGCACATATGCAAAAGGTCTGTACACTGTTGTAATCAATTCAAAGAACGGACAGTCTGTTCATAAAGTGTCAAAACAATAGACATATTAATAAATTCCCTAGAAAACGCATTCCATTATAGGAGTGCGTTTTCTTTTTTTCATTTAATTTTACAGCTTTAATTGAAACATTATTACGTTCATTAAGTAGAACGTTACAAAAGAATCATATGGACAAACTTATTGCCCAATTTCCCAAACAGATCGCTGATGCTATAGAAATTGCAAAGAATGCAGATCTAAGCTACCACAAAGAGCAAGACTTCGAAAACGTTGTTATTTGTGGAATGGGGGGATCAGGAATTGGTGGTAAAATGGTGTCTCAATGGTTCTTATCTTCTGCAAATGTTCCCATTTCTCTTGTTCAAAGCTATTCCCTTCCCGGGTTTGTTAATGAAAACACATTAGTCATTGGGTCTTCATACTCTGGAAATACGGAAGAAACATTATCTGTTGTTAAAGCGGCTCACGAAAAAGGAGCAACGATCATTGGAGTTTCTTCCGGTGGTGAACTTGTGAAGTTTTGCAAGGAAACAAAAAGTGATTTTATTAAAGTTCCTGGAGGAAACCCTCCTAGAAGTATGCTTGCTTTTTCTGTAATTCAACTCATTAAAATACTTTCTCATAACGGTATTATTGACAAGTCCTCATTACATGAAATTGATGATTGTCGCCACCTACTGAACACTGAGCTTATTACGATAAAAAAAGAGGCGAAAACACTTGCCGAGCATGTACATAAAAAACTCTGCGTTCTATACAGTAGCACAGAGCTTGAGTCTGTAGTTATTAGAGCACGTCAACAATTTAATGAAAACAGTAAACAGCTTTGTTGGCATCATGTTGTCCCTGAAATGAATCACAACGAACTTGTTGGCTGGGGTGGTGGAAATAGTGATATGGCTGTTGTCTTCTTTACATCTCAGTTTCTATCTGATCGAAACAAGCTGAGGTTTGAAATCAGCTCGGACATTATAAGCAAAAAGACTAGTGCAATCATTTCTATTGCTGGTAAAGGAAAGTCCTTGATTGAAGAATCCTTCTACTTTATTCATATCATTGATTGGGCATCATTGTATTTGGCGGAACTCAATGGGGTTGATCCTGTTGAAATTAAGGTTATCGATCATCTGAAAGGAGAACTAAGCAAATCCTAACTATGAAACCGCTAGTTATTCATGAAGACCTAGGAGTTATAGATTACAAGAAAGCCTGGGATTATCAGGAGAAACTCTTTAAGGCCAATATTGACCTCAAGATCTTACAACGTGATAATAAAACAGAGGAGCAAACGAAAAACTATTTTCTGTTTTGTGAGCATCCTCATGTATACACGTTAGGAAAAAGCGGAAAACAACAGCACCTTCTTCTATCTGATGAAAAGCTAAAGAGTATTGATGCTACTTATTATAAAATAAATCGAGGCGGAGATATAACTTACCATGGTCCAGGACAACTTGTTGTTTATCCCATTTTAGACCTTGAATCATATTTCTTTACCGACATCCATAAATACATGAGAACTTTGGAAGAGGCGGTTATTCAAACGCTAGAGAATTATGGTGTTGTTGGAGAAAGAGTAGATGGTTTAACGGGGGTGTGGATAGATGGAAAAACAGATCGTGCAAGAAAGGTTTGTGCTATGGGTGTGAAATCTTCTCGATGGGTTACAATGCATGGAATAGGGTTTAACATAAACACAGACCTAAACTACTTTAATCATATCATTCCTTGTGGTATTGAGGATAAAAGTGTAACTTCATTAAGTAAGGAGCTTGGACACGAGGTAGATATGGATGAGGTTAAAGCTATCCTTCTTGCAAAACTAAAAGACCTTTTTAACGTTGAAATTCAAAAGAAAAAATAGAATCTTTAAATGGCTGAAACGCTTTGTTTGGGTTCTCTTTTTCATCTTTCTCGCTTTAAATATTTTTATTTGGATCTCAGGCCGAACCTATATTTACAAAGGTGTTAAAGAAACGTATTTGTCAGGTAAAAGTGGGCCTGGAATTTATGACTCTCTCGTCTTTCCTGTCAGGTCGGCCAATCCTGATAAGCAATCTGTCCCATGGATCGTAAGCTCAAATCAGAAAACCTTGAATCAAGAAGAGGTAAAGAAGCTTAATGATATTAATACAACTTCTTTCTTGATCATTCAGGACAACGAAATAATACTTGAAAAATATTTCGGCTCACATGATGCTAACACAAAAAGCAATTCATTTTCAGCTGCTAAAAGCTTCATTGGTTTATCCATAGGAATAGCCGTTGACCATGGTTTTATAAAGAGTCTAGATGATACGATAACAAACTACCTTCCGTTTAGCATGAAAGGGGCAGGGAATATTACGATTCGCCATTTGCTTGCTATGTCTAGTGATATTAATTGGTCCGAAAGTGGGAGCAACCCCTTATCGGATAACGCGTGGGCCTATTATGGTAGTGATCTATCTCATGTGATTCAAAGAGTTTCTTTTGGAAAACGTCCTGGAACTGAATTTGAATACGCTAGTGGAAACTCTCAATTATTAGGCTTTATCTTACAAGAGGCTACTGGTTTAACACCTACGGCGTTTGTTGAAAAATACATCTGGTCAAAATTAGGAACAGAATCACGCCTTAGCTGGAGTTTAGATAGTGATGACGGCATGGAAAAAGCATTTTGTTGTATATATGCAACAACTCGGGACTATGCTCGTTTTGGTCAATTGATCTTAAATGAAGGTGAATATAAAAACGAACAGATCATCTCTAACGCCATGATGAAAGAGCTGAGTAAACCTTTACTGAATGATACACCTCAATATGGTTTACATTTTTGGATATTGAATAACCCTGAGAACCCCACCGTATATGCTCGCGGAATACTCGGCCAATATATTATTGCTATTCCATCCATGAATATGGTTATAGTGAGAACTGGGCATGAACGAAAGGAAAAGTATCCAATGAAAAAAAACGACTATAGATCTCTTCATCCAAAAGATCTTTTTACCTACATTTCGATCGCAAAGAGAGTTGCTCTTAAAAGTAACAATTAAACGAATGAAAGAAGATATTGATATACCGAAGGTTGGGGATGTAGCTGTCGCGATAGTTCAAGAAGTGGGAGACGATAACACATTAGTTTATAATGTTTACCTTATCAATCAGAGAGATGAAGATCTCGAAAAAGTTCTCGTTACCTCAAAGGGATACGCAACAGTAAAAAAAACAGGTGAAAAGATAAAAACATCTACTTTAAGGAAGTCATTAGGCGATGTTGAAACAAATTCGTTTCAAAAGATAGAGCCTATCATGCAAGACCTTTTTGGTTTAAATAATGAATATTGGGTTAGTTTCTGGATCGGAAACAAAATGTACGACAAGAAATATATTTTCTTATCAGAAACAATCAAGGAGGAACACTTTGTGTCTGTTCCAATCATTAATAAAAAAGGGGTTTTGATCAAGTAGCTACCATTGTGGACAAGTTCCACAACCGTTTGTGGGTCTGGCAAAGAAAGAAAAACCTAAATTGACCTGTGGTGATATGAATGCTACTTTTTGCCCTGCTGTTTCAGAACCTGTGGTTGACAGATCGATATTGCTTTGGTTTAAATAGCCTCCCGAAATAATAGTCTCTAAATAAATGTGCTGAAAAAAGTCTAGCCGTATTCCTGCAAACCCTGTAAATCCAACACCGCTCAGCGAGGAGATCTGTTGTCTTGTGGAATTATCAAACGTATAATCTACCATTGAGAATATGGGGCCAAACTTTGCTCCTGCCACAGTATTAAATGCAAACTCTGCTTTGCGCGATTTATACCATTGATCCATCCTAAGGGCTCCAATATTAAAAAAGTTCATCCCTTGCGATTGCATCAGGTTAAAATCGTTTACATCAAGATCTATTGATTCATTATCATATGTTCCTGAATAATTTGAATGCGACGATGGAGAAAAGGTTCCCGATAATTCAATCGGTTGTTCTGTTTTAAAAAAGGTGTTGTAACGATCATATCCTCCGATGATCGCCCATTTATTGGAAATAAAATAACCAATTTGAATATTGAACTGGTGGTTTTCACTTCCAAATAAAGAGAGGGGTGATGTTTCGTTTTGACTATCCGTTAGGCTTAATTCTCCTAAAATTATTGAATAGTTGTTCCCTTCAAGTGAAACATCGGCTGAAGAATATGCAGATCGATTGATGCCTCCACTGAAGAACATTGTTCCCTCACCATTAGTGTTCAATTTCGTTTTACGTTGACCAACGCAAAACAGAACGGGAAATATAAAAATGATGCTTAAAAAAAACTTACTCATAACCTGGGATCATAACGCATGTATGATCCCAAAGTTACGAATAATATATCCTTTAACTTGAGCGTTAGTTTAACTTAGAAAGTTAATGATCAAAAACACAACATCGATCACGACTGTCAGTGCTGCCATGTTTAAAATATATTTCAATGGCGCAACCGCAAGTAATAAAGACAAAGTCGTCATTGTTGGAATAATGATCAAAAACAACTGATACAAATGATCAATTGCTCCATACCCTACTGTTAGACCACCTAAACAACCTACAATTAAAAGAACTGCACTAATAATTGCGTATCTATTATACTCCGCTCCTCCATCAAAGAAACGATCCCAAAAACCTGCGTTTGTATTTACTGTACTCATAACTTGTAGTTTTTTATTTCTTACAAATTTGACTCATTTAAACAGGTAGAACTATGATGAATTATAGTTTGAAACATGATATTAATCAGTTTATTACGTATATTCATGGTTGTGAAAGAGTTGAGTATTATCAGGTCCGTATCTACATCCGCTGCTGATATCGTGATTTACGATAATAATATCATGCATATTCATATTAAAATTAGAAACTCTTTCACCATGAAAGATTCTATTATAATAGTTGAAGCCAGAACAAAACTTGCACAAGGAAATAGATATCCAGTAATGTATACCGCTGAATATTCTTTCGTTACCCCATCTAACGAAGTGACAGAGTTTCTTTCAACAGCAGAACGAAGGAAGCTTATACTTGCAGATGCTTTTGTCGTAAAAAGCTTTTCTCAACGCCTGGCCGCAAAATCATATATGTTATTTAAAAAGCCTAAAACCCCTACGAGTATTTTCGCTTCAGAAGAAAAAGCAATGATCTGGTTAGAAAAATTCGTTTAAGCTTTGTGAATATATCTCATCACCTCAAACGTAATGTTTGTAAACAGCATTTTCGCGTGAGCATTTCTTTCTATATTATAATGAGACTCATCAAATAGATTTGTAAAATCTAAAACATTGTTTCCAGTTATAAAGCGAGCAAATTTATCCAAGAAAGCAACTTCTTCTGGAGACGCCCTCAACAGTTTGTCCTCAGTATAATTCTTCATAAGGCTCTGGCGAACCATATATAAAGAATACCTCAAAAAATGCTTCTGTTCCTCCCTTCCAAGTTTCGCCATCCCTTCAGCCCAGGCCATCATTGGCAATACTTGTTTTTTATAACACACCCGCATTAACTCAATAAAGCGTTCTCTATTTTGTGATTCTGATCCTTGGGCAGAAAGCAGATTATAAGCAACTCCAAGATCTCCTTCTGAGCGAGAGACAATACTTTTAAGGACATCATCACCCAGGTTATTCTTTTTATTAAGCTCAGTTAAAATGGCTGTGTCATCTAACTGTTTAACTTTTACTAGCTGTGTTCTACTAAGAATTGTTGGTAATACCGTCTCTTGTGATTCAGCTATTAAAATGAATACAGTATCCTTTGGTGGCTCTTCTATGATCTTTAAAAGTTTGTTTGCACAAACGGTATTCATCTCATCTGCCATCCAGATTATACTGACCTTATGTTTACCTTCAAAAGATTTTAATGAGAGCTTCTTAACGATCTGTTCACTTTGAAATTTGGATATTATTGGTTTTCTTCCTTTTGGGTCGCTCGTGTTTATCCAGTTATTTAAGCTTGAGTATGTGTTTTCTTCCATCATACTCTTCCAAATGGAGAACTGCTCATCAGATGTTTTTGCTTCAGCCTGTACTGTTGGAAAAGAGAAATGTACGTCTGGATGCTGCATTTTGCTTACTTTGCTACATGAAGGGCACTCACCACAGCTGTCATGGTTCTTTCTGTTTTCACAAAGTAAATATTGCACAAAAGCCATTGCTAGAGGGAAGCTTCCATAACCTGTTTTTCCCAGAAATAGTTGAGCATGTGAAATTCGATCATTGTCGATTTCCTGTGCTAAACTTTTCTTCAGTTCTTCATGTCCAACAACATCCTTAAAAAGCATAGGATAAAGATAAATATTTAACCTCGAAATATGGTTTTAAAAATAAATTTCCCTTTTGTGAGAGCCCAAATATTAATAATGGTTTGTTTTTTGTACATTGGACATAAATAAAAAGATTTAAAACCATGCGACTTTTAAAAAGACAAAAACTATTTCTATCAGCAGTACTTATTTCGTTTATGACTGTTTCCTACGCAGAGACAGAAAATAATAATGCGCTCAAGACTATTGAAACGAATCAAAAAAGTAGTGTTTCAATTACAGTTGAAGTAAATTATTTAGGAAGAGCTTCACAAGGTGTTATGGTTTCATTGATGAAAAGTGGAAAAACAGTTACCCAGTCAACTACAGGGTCTAATGGTAAGGCAACGCTAAAAGTTGATAACTATGATAATAGTCCTCTTACTTTAAGGATCAAAAAAGATGGATATCAAACACAGATCATGACGGGGCTTGTCCTTAAAAATGGTAGTGCTTACGAGTTTTCGATGGTCAAAGGCTCTGGTACTATTACTACTGAAGTTTCCAGTGGTGTGCGCAAAATAAGTGAAAAATCAGAGCAAAAGGTTAAGGAAATTCATGAGAAAAAAGAGCAGCACATCGAAGAAACTAAAGAGGCTCAACAGGAAAAAGAGGAGTATATCGAAGAGAAAAAAGAAAACACTCAGGAGTTAAATAAAGTTCAAGAAGAGAAGGAGAAGCTTGAAAAAAAGAACGAAAACCTTGAGGAAAAAATAGAAGACCTAAGTCCTGAAGAAGCTCAAAAAAGGAGAGAGCAAGAGGCTAAAGAAAGAGAGCAGCGACTTAAAGAGTTAGAAAAGCAAAGAGCCGAAGAAGAGGCGGAAGAGAAGGCTGAAAAGGCTAAGAAACAAGCCGAAAAAGACGCAAAAAAGGCAGAGAAAGAAGCAAAGGAAAAAGCTAAAAAGGAAGAAGAAGAGGCAAAAGAGAAAGCTGAGAAAGAAAAGGAGAGGCTAAAAGAAGCTGAGGAAAAGGCTAAGGCTGAAAAGGAAGCGGCTAAAGAAGCTGAGAAAGCAAGAAAGGAAGCTGAAAAAGCTAAAAAAGAAGAGGAAAAGTACCAAAAGAAACTTGGTAAGATTGTAGATGACCAGGAGAAGGTACAAAAGAAAAGAAAGAAGCTTGAGAAAGATCAGAAGAAGTTAGACAAGAAGATCAATAAAGGGAAAATTAGTGTTGAAGAAGCGAAAGAAGAGCAGGCAAAAATAGATGAAGAACATGCAAAATTAGACGAGGATCTTGAGGATTTACAAAAGGACCTTAAAAAACTAAAAAAGAAATACGATAAATAATAACAAAATAGCTTATGTAAAGCCTCGCATTAAATGCGGGGCTTTTTTAGTTAACAAAAACTATTTTAACGCATTTTTGTAATAATAACTAATCTTTCATGCTAAAACTCGTTGATGGATAAGCGACTAAAATATCAGATCACCCTGCATGTAATTATTTTTATTTGGGGTTTCACAGCTATATTAGGAAAGCTAATTCATGCTGATGCGTTTGTTTTGGTTTGGTATCGCGTTCTGATCGCTGCGGTATCTCTTTGGCTAATGTTATTTATTTTAAGAAGAGATAGAAAGATCACGAGTAAAAAAGATAAATGGAGAACTATTGGTGTGGGAGCGATTGTAGCGCTCCATTGGCTCACCTTTTATTTAAGTATCAAGTACTCTACAGCTTCTCTCACTATCATTTGCCTGGCTACGACGACTGTTCATGTAGCATGGCTCGAACCTATCGTAATGAAGAGAAAGTTTTTATGGTCTGAATTGATCATAGGAATATTGATCATTGGTGGTATTTATCTAATTGCTAAAGAGGGGACACAAGAAGGTTTAAGTATTGGTCTTTCTTTAGGATTGGTTGCTGCTGTAATGGCGGCGCTTTTTTCAGTATTCAATCAAAAACTGGTTCAGTCCGTTAGCGCTTCAAAGATCACACTTTATGAAATGTTTAGCGCAACTTTTGTTATGACCGTTTTCTTGTTTTTCACTGAAAAGCTTAACGTTGAATCACTTAACGTTTCGCTGAACGACATTTTGTTGCTTCTTTTCCTTGGGATCGTATGTACTTCAGTTGCTTTTCTCGTAACCGTCGAAATTCAAAAGCTATTAGGAGCCTTCACGGTAACATTAAGTATCAACATGGAGCCAATATATACACTCGGTTTGGCCGCATGGATCCTTAACGAGCATCAAAAACTAAGTCCTTCCTTTTATTATGGAGCTTCAATTATAGTTTTAGCTGTATTTGGAAATGCATTTATAAAAAGGTATCAATCAAAACGACTTAAAAAAGCCTCCCAATCATAGGCTTGCTTTTGATTAAGCACCCTGGGAAACTTATGTTGTCCTCCTGTTTTTCCATCCTTTTCCATGAATTCATAAAACTTTTGCAATGGTAAGAACGTTACTTTTGGCTTTGCTATATTATATTTTCGCTGACTTTTATAATCGTCATTCAGCTCCTCCAGGTTAAGATCAAGAATTGAAGCGTACCTCTCGGTGTCTGCAACTGTTTGATTCGATCCTATGTACCAATGATGGTAGCTATTATCCTTGGATGGAACGACACAGTATTCTTCAGTTTGAATAGAAAACACCTTGTTTGTCTTTTGTAAAGCGCTATTCATATTATCCATAGAAACATGCTCCCCAACAATGTTCAACGTATGTTTTACTCTACCCAATATCTTCAATAAATGTGGTTCCAATGAAGTAAAGGTTATTATATCACCAATGCAGTATCTCCATAGTCCTGAAGAGATTGAAATGATCAACGCATACTTTTTGTTCATACTAACTTCGCCAAGCGTTATTGTGGGAACCTGATGCAATTGTTTATCACTTAACAGAAGGTCAAAATACTTCTCTTCAACAAATTCATAATAAATACCATGATTTGTTAAGAGATGCATTCCATCCTCTTCTGGATGTTTTTGATAAGCGAAATAACCTTCGCTGGTTAAATAAGTATCCAGATAAATCAGTGGCTGTTTACATAACTTGTTGATTGAACTCTCATAAGTACTGAGAAAAACACCGCCGTGTAGAAAGAACTTAAGGTTTGGCCATATATCGTGAATTGAGTTTAACTGGTACTCGTTTACTATTTCCTCCAAGACTCTGTTCACCCATACTGGAGATCCAGCAAGAACACCTACATCCCATTTTTTCGCATCTTTCACAATAGCAGCTAGTTTTTCATCCCAGTTCTTAATTGAGCTTATGGTATTACCTGGCTTCGTAAAAAGCCTATAGATAAGCGATTTGTTCTTCTGTAGAATTCCACTTAGGTCTCCTTCCCAGTAATTCTTTATTTTGGTAAGCTTGGTTGACCCACCAATTGTTAAAACAGAAGACTTAAAAAATGTTGGTGGTAAGTTGAGTTCGTGTAGTGCTATGAGTTGCTGTAGAGTAGTTTTCTGAAATTGCTTGATCATGCTATCTGATACAGGAACCCTTTTAGACCCTCCCTCTGTTGTTCCAGATGTCAGTGCATAATAATTTGTCTCTCCACTCCACACAACCTTTTTTGATCCGGAAAGCTGGTATTTTAAAAACTCTTTATAAAGTCGCTCGTACGTATATATCGGTATACGTTCACTGAATGATTCAAAAACGCGTTCGTTTTCTAGAATACGTGAAAAGTTATATATCTTCCCAAAACTTGTTTTTCTCCCTTTTTGTAAAAGTGTTTCAAGAACTTTACGTTGTTCTGGGTGAGGTTCATTTCTGTTAGATTTGTATTGGTATGATGCTCGAGTAGTGTTCTTAATCAGGCTTCCAACAAAAGTCATTTTCTCAGTTTTAATGACAAAAAAAGCTGAAAACCAGCTCTTATGAATTACCCTTAGGTTACCGATTAGTTAAGTTATCAGGTCATTATTAAAAAAATATTTAGTAATATTAATGCGCTAAATAATGTGGCTGCATTATAAACATTTGTTTACTTTTGCAGCTAGACTGTAAAAACCAAAACTAATTATGTCTGACAAAAGTTTTATTGTCCCTCACGATTTTTCAGAAGTGGCGGACTGTGCGTTAAACCACGCAATTGCTACTGCAAAAGTTGTCGGTGCCGAAGTCTTTGTTCTTCACGTTGTTGCTAAAGAAAAGGCAATAGATGGAGCAGAGAAAAAATTGACAGACCTTATCAGTCAGAAAGCTGATAATGGTGTAAAATTAACCCCTAAAGTTCGAGTTGGAAATATCTTCGACGATATAGGTGATTTTGCTGCTGAACATCACGCAGACCTCATCTTTATGGGGACTCACGGTGCATCAGGTTGGCAGCATATCGCTGGGTCACACGCACTAAAAGTTGTTACACATTCTTCTGTTCCATTTATCATTGTTCAACAAAAACAAGTAGGTGAAAATGGATATGATGATATTGTGGCTCCACTAGATCTTAATAAAGAAACTAAACAGAAGTTAGCGATAGTTGCTTCTATTGCAAAATATTTCAAATCAAGAGTTCATGTTATCACTCCAGATGAGTCGGATGAGTTCTTAAAGCGTAAAGTTCAAGCAAATGTGAAGTTCGCTAAAAAGTTCTTCTCTGAAAGAAATATTGAAATGACAGCAACTTTGGCACCAAGTAGTGGTTTTGATAAAGAGGTAGTTAAATTAGCCGTTAGTAAAGATGCTGACCTAATTGCTATTATGAATCAAAACAAAAGCAACTACCTGGGAGCGTTTGGATCGAATTACGAGCAATATATGATCACAAATGATGCTCAGATTCCGACACTGGTTGTAAACCCAATAGAAACTCCATATGGTAGTAGTGTTCTATTCTCTTAAACACTATTTAACAAATAATATTTGAGCCGTTGCTTTAGAGTGACGGCTTTTTTATGCTTAATTCTTTTGTGAAGGGAAACTATTAATCGTCGTATTCATCTCGTGCAAGACGCTCCTTGATCTCTTCGAGGTTTTTCAACTTCTTAGCTTTTCTAGTCTCAATTGATGTTCTCGTAAAATATCTGTGTTGCGTCAGGAAGCTTACTTGAATTTGATCCCATTGTTTATCACTATCAATTTTACCGTTTTCTTTTAGTTCTAACCTCAAACGGTCCGCAATCTCGTGAAAATCATCTCTTCCCAAATAATCAAGATCAGCATCACAAATGATCTCCTCAAGCTTATTTTTAGGTTGGTGTGGAATCTGTGTAACATAAATTAGTTCTTTGATCCGTTGAATATGAGCTTCTGTATAACCAAAGTTTGGCAGGATCTCTTCAGCCATTCTTGCACCAATTGGTTCATTCTTGTCATACTGCTCCACAAATCCCGCATCATGATATGATGCCGCAGACTTCAATAAGAACAAGTCCTCATCTGTAATTCCTTCTCCAATCGCTATTCTTTCAGCTTGTCTGGTAACGTCTTTTGAATGGTCGTATGAATGGTAATGAAGTTTAGGGCTTAATTCCTTTTTTAGTTTAGAAAGAATAAACCTTTCTGCTTTATAGTAGTTGATCTGGCTGTAATGGTGAAGATTTACAAGTTTATGGAAAGAATCATTCGGTTCAATTCCTTTTTCATCTATCGAAAGCTCAGGCTTGATAGATATGACTTCATACATCATGATCTTTAACCCACTCTTTGTAACGACCCTTCCTACTTTCTTACATTCAAAATACGGTTCTATATGCTCGAATGTGTCTTCTGTTACTGCTATGGTTTCAGGTTCACACATTTGCTCCATACGTTGTGCTCTGTTTACTGTGCTACCCCACACATCGTATGCATACCTTTTGGTCCCTATAACTCCTGCCGATACTGCCCCCGTATTAATGCCTATACGTAGTTTCCAGTATTGATCACCATTCTTGATCATTTCCTCTTTCTGATCAAGCATATAGTACTTGATCTGAACTGCGGCCAAAACGGTGTTGATCGGGTTTGTTTTGTTACGGATAGGAACTCCTCCTGCACACATATAAGCATCACCGATCGTCTTGATCTTCTCAAGATCGTTTTTCTCAATAATATCATCAAACTTTCTGAAGTGCTTATCAAGAATGGATACCAAGTCCTTCGCTTTCATGTTCTCAGCAATCTTCGTAAACCCAACAAAGTCGGTAAACATTATAGACACCATGTTGAAATCACGTGCAGCAGACCTTCCGTCTTTCTTAAGCTGACTAGCTGTTTCTTTAGGAAGAATGTTGTTTAAGAGTCGTTCCGACTTTTCCTTTTCTTGAGCTAATTCTTTTGTTTGTTCTTCAAGTCGTGTTTTCTGGTCCTCGATTTTTTCGGTTTTCCTTCTCAGCTCTCTCGTTCTTTCGGCAATCTTCATCTCCAATCTAACTTGTTGCCTACGCTCCTTATCAATACTTTTTCTAACCATTAATAGAACGATCAAAAGGATCAGTGCACCTATACTAATGAAAAACCACCACTGCAGCCAAAAAGGTTTCTCCACTTCAATGATCAGTTTTGCAGGAGAGTTATTCCAGCTTCCATTTACTGTTCGTGCATAAACATTAAGCTCGTATCGCCCTGGTGCAATGCTCGCAAACCTTAACTCATTGCTAGAACCAAGCTCTTCGTCAACATTGTCGTCACCCTTCATCGTATACTTATATTCGATTCTTTCTGGGTTACTCAGATCGTTTGCAAAGAATAATAGTTTTAAACTACGTTGATTGTAGGGAAGAACTATTTTATCTGTAAATGCTATACTTTGACTTAGAAGATCACTGTTTTTTGGGAAAATGGTTTTGTTCTCAACCTCAATACCAGAAAAGTAGACCTTGAGTTCACTGTTCTTTCTAAAAGCTTCTGAAGGATCGATATAATTATAACCTAAAATCCCACCAAAGTATACCTCATCGTTTTTGGCAACAAAACTTGCCCCAAGGTTCAGCTCATTACTCATTAACCCATCTTTTTCGGTGAAGATGTGAAACTGGCGAGAGTTAATATTCATTGCAACTACACCTCGGTTTGTTGACAACCATAAATGATCTGGATCTGATGGAGACCATTCAACTCCATAGATTACATTGTTTGGCAGACCTTCTGTTTTTCCGAAGCTTTTTATTTGCTGAGTGTTGACGTTATAACGTATTAATCCGTCACCTAAGGTTCCAAACCAATATATTCCTGGTTCGTTTTCAAGAGCGCTAGTAAGATAATCCTTTGTTACACCTGACAACAACTTAAACTTCTCTGGTTTTCTAACGTTAAAAGACCCTGATTCATCAACATATATTTCATACAACCCTCCTGAGCTTGGAGCAACATAATACTGACCACTCTTGGATTCAAATACTAATCTACATGGACCAGGTCCTAAACTTGTTTTAACGTCAGATTTATTAAACAAATACTGAAAGCTTTTAGTATCATAATCCAACACAGCTACACCTGCTCTCGTTCCTATTAGAAAAGTATTCTTCTCTTTATATCTGACAATTTTATATGTTTTATCAAATCCTCGCTGACCTTTTGCAGTATGCGCTAGCTTCTCAAAAGAATAGTCATCAGGGTTTTCGAGGTCGTATGTTAGTTCAAAAAGCCCATCTACAGAGCCAACGAAAAGCTTTCCCTTATCTACATAGAACACCGTGAGTGTAGTATAATCTTCATTGTTTTTTGGAGAACGCATGAAGTGATGATAAATATGTTCACTTCTATCGAACATAGTAACTCCATGATCTGCCGCAATAAATAAAAACCGACCTGACTTGTCTTCATCAAACCCCCAAATATTCTGAGATGGCAAACCTTTAGAAAGGTTAGCCGAAAAACCTACTCCTCTAAACCCAAGGTTATTTGGGTCAAAGCTGCTCAAACCTCGTTGCGAAGCAATCCAAATGATGCCTTGATTATCCTGATAAAGCTTACTTATCTTATTCGACATTAATGAACCCTTCTGAAAATAATCAGCAGAATAATTCAAAACCTTCGAGCTGTCATCAGAGACACCTGTAACCTGAAACAACCCTTTGTTTTCGGAAGCAACAAGTATTTTCTTGTCAGATAAGTATAAAGCATCAACAATGTTTATGTTTTTTACTGCATCAAACAACTTGCTATATGGTAATAGCTGCTTAGATCTTTTGTCATAAATGAATGCGCCTTTATTTGTAGCAAGTAATAACTCTTCTGATGGGTGTTCAATAATACCGTTTATAACAAAGTTTCCTCCTGATACCGATGGTTTAATCGTTCTTTTATTGATTAATTCGGCGTCTGTAAATAATACTCCTTGAAACTCACTTACAACAACTAACTCTGATCCATTAAATTGAATATCTACTATTTTTGAATCAAATACAGAGTCATCCTTTAATGTAAATGTTTCTTTTTCTGTATCAAATAAGAAAATTCTCCCATACGCGGTTCCTAACCACAGGTTTCCTTCCTTGTCCTCAGCTATAGCATGAATTTCAAGTCTCTTTTTAGAATCTCTCAAATAGGATTCAAAAGAAACAGATCTTGGATTATATCTTGTTAAACCATTGTAAGTTCCAAACCATAGGTTTCCATCCTTATCTGCTATTGAAACATGAATATATTCGTTGGAAATATCCTGACCTTTTTCAGCAGAAAAAACTTCAAAGTTCTTCCCATTAAAGCGGTTTATACCATCCTGAGTACCGAGCCACAGAGCTCCCAGGTCATCTTGTATTATAGAAGAGACAACACTTTGAGATAACCCATCACTAATACTATAGTTCTTAAACTGAATATGATCTTGTGCAGTAGCGAAGTGCAAAATCAAAACACAGCAAAGTGTTTGTAGTAGAGGTCGAATGTTCAAAGTGTTTACCATATGGATATATTACTACTCCTCTCCTCCTACCGTTTCTGGAGTAATTGCAGCGTTTTCCATATCTCTGTCAAAAAGATATAGCCCTCCTTTGTCATTTCCTATCAACTTAAGTTTATCCATGATAGTCCTTGCCAAAGCTTCCTCTTCTAACTGCTCAGAAACATACCACTGTATAAAGTTGTGTGTTGTGTAATCTTTTTCCTGGAGACACACATCTACAACATTATTAATACTCTCTGTTACAGTTATTTCATGTTCCAATAATGAACTGAATATCTTGATCATTGAATCAAAGCTAATTGGTGGTTTTTCTATTGCTGGAATCTTAGCAATCCCTCCTCTTTCATTGATAAACTTTACAAGTTTTAGCATATGAAATCGCTCCTCATCACTGTGCTTGTAAAGAAACTTCGCTGTTCCATTATAACCTTCGTTTTCCGCCCATGAAGCCATAGACAAATAAAGATGACTAGATGATGCTTCTTTTATGATCTGTTCATTTAATACTTCTTCAACACGCTTATTCATAACTACCTTGTTTTTAAACAAAAATAAGAATAATCGACTAGTATTGAAATACTGGGCGTTAGATTAGAACTGTTCCAAAGAGTAAATTTGATTTCTTTACAGAATGATAACTTCGTACTTGAAATCCGAGCAATTTATTTAAACTATCTTTAAACAAATTTTTACGCAACAAAAACGAATGTCAAGAAACAAACAAAGACGAAAAAATAAAAAAGGACTTACTTCAGCCATACGTGCCGTTTTTAAAAAACACCCCGACCAAAAATACAACTACAAACAGATCAGTGCTATACTCGACGTTTCAGATAAAAATACTCGTAAACTCGTTTTAAGTATATTAAACGACCTTAAAAATGAAGGCTTTCTAAACGAGTTTCAAAAAGGTGCGTTTATACTAAATGAATCTTTTTCCGCAGGAATTACAGGTACTTTAGATGCTACGAATAGAGGAGCTGGATATGTTGTTTCTGATCAAAGTGAGAAAGATATTTACATTTCACCGAAACACATGAATCACGCTCTTCACGGTGACAGTGTTGAAGTAGAGGTTATTGCCAGACGCAAAGCAAAAATTGAAGGTAAGATCACGAAAATCGTGAAAAGAAAAACAGAGATGTTTGTTGGAACACTCGATGTTAAAAAGAACTTTGCTTTTTTACTTTTGGATAATTCACGTGTTAGTCAAGACTTCTTTATTCCACTCGAAAAATTGAATGGTGGGAAAGACGGTCAGAAAGCACTTGTTAAAATGACATCATGGCCAAAAGGAGTAGATAGCCCCTATGGAGAAGTGATTGAGATACTAGGAAATCCTGGTAACAATGATACTGAAATGCTCTCAATTCTCTTAAAGAATGAGTTTGAGATCAAGTTTCCTCAAGAGGTAATTGAAGAAGCAGAAAATGTTGGTATTGAGTTGGATCCAGAAGAAATAAAAAAGCGTAGAGATTTTCGGGATACGCTGACTTTCACAATCGATCCTTTTGATGCCAAAGATTTTGACGACGCAATTTCTTACAAAAAGCTCGATAATGGAAATATAGAACTGGGTGTCCATATTGCTGATGTTAGCCACTATGTAAAACCAGGAACAGCGATGGACGAAGAGGCGGTTAAAAGAGGAAACTCTGTTTATCTAGAAGATCGTGTAATTCCAATGTTGCCTGAGCAATTATCAAACATAGCTTGTTCGTTACGTCCGAATGAGGACAAGTATACTTTTTCTGCTGTTTTTGAGATTTCAGAAAGTGGAAAGATCCATAAGGAATGGTTTGGAAAAGGAGTTATACATAGTGATGTTCGATTCGCATATGAAGATGCACAAGAGATCATTGAAGGAAAAGAACATGAACTTCAAAATGAAATTCGATTTCTCGATAACCTTGCTAAAAAACTTAGAAAGAAAAGACTGAAAAATGGTGCGCTTTCAATAACTTCAGAAGAAGTAAGTTTTGTATTAAATGATGAAGGTGAACCAATTAGAGTGGTAAACAAGGTTCAGAAAGATGCAAATAAACTGATTGAAGAATTTATGTTGTTAGCCAACAAAAGGGCAGCAACTTTTGCAGGAAAACTACCGGGAAACAAAGGTTCTGACAAAGATTTCATATACAGGTGTCATGACAAACCAGACCTTGGAAAAATAGAAACATTCAAGGTGTTTATTGACAAGTTCGGGTATGATTTTAATTTTCATGATTATAACGATATCGCTAAAAATTTAAACGCTCTGTTTGATAAAGTAAAAGACACCCCTGAAAGTGGACTTATTCAGTCCATGGCTATTCGATCAATGGCAAAAGCATCATATGAAACCAATAATATTGGACATTACGGATTAGGTTTTGACTATTACACTCATTTTACTTCTCCTATTAGAAGGTACGCTGATCTAGTTGTTCATAGAATAATGATGGATAAACTGGAAGATCGTAAAACGAGTTATGGAAATAAGTTAAATGATATTTGTAAACATATTTCTGCTCAAGAACGAAAAGCAATTGAAGCTGAACGAGAATCAAATAAATTCTTTCAAGTTAAATTCCTTCAGGACAAAGTTGGTGAGATATTTCATGGAACAGTATCAGGTTTGGCTGATTTCGGAATGTTCGTAAAACTAGATGAAAATTATTGTGAAGGAATGATAAGCATTTCTTCTATTCCAGGTGATAACTTCTATTTCGATGCAGATCGTTTTTGTATTGTTGGAAGAAATACTCAACAACAGTACAACTTTGGCGATCACGTTGAAGTACAGGTAATCGGTGTTGATCTATTTAAGAAACAGATCAATTTGGAGATTTACGAATTCTAAGAAAAAGCAATCTTATTTACACGTCGTTCGTGTCTTCCTCCTTCGAACTCAGTTGATAAAAATGTTTCTATCATTTTTAATCCCTCTTCTTCTGAGATAAAACGAGCGGGTAATGCTATGATATTTGCATTATTATGTTGCCTTGCAAGCTCGGCGATTTCATTATTCCAGCATAGAGCGCTGCGAATCCCTTGGTGTTTATTCACCGTCATGTTGATCCCATTTCCGCTACCACAAATAACTATACCTAATACGTCTTTGTCGGACTCAACATGTTCTGCAACAGGATGACCGTAATCCGGATAGTCGATGCTTTCAGTAGAATGACACCCATAATCTTTGAAGGTATATCCTTTAGATGAAAAATGTTCAATAACTCTTTGTTTGAGATCAAATCCTGCATGATCTGCACCAATCGGTATTATTTTATCGTGTTGCATCTTTAGTTTTTTTCAAATTTAATGAATTAACATTTGTATTTAGTTATAAACATTTCTATTTTCTTCTACGAATAGAACCCTTATTTATCAGGGGTATTCATTTTCAACTTATCTACATAATTGTAAACAATATTAGTACCCTTTGTTAATATCTTGTAATAAGAATCTCTTGATAGTTTCATACTTTTTTCCAAACAAAAATAGGTTCCATATAAACAAGTGTTACTTATTCTTTTTTATCATCACATATCAACAGTTTATTAGTGTGCTTAACATTGCTTATTTCAATAATTATATCAACACTTTATAATTTATCCGCTTTTGTTAAAAACTCCGTAAACTCTTTAAAAGCAAATACTTTAGTATCTAATAAGATGTTTATAAACGATTAATATTTGTTCATTTCCTTAAATACTAGTCTTTATTAAATAAATTACACACATTACTAACAGCTTAATAGTAGTAGTAAATCTTTTTAAAAATTTTTCTTTTCTATATTTATTTAAGATGAATGGAAAACTGTTAGAATTTTTCTTTCTCTTTCAATAAGTCGTTCATATTGTTTATATTTAATCTATCATTATGAAGATTTCATCGATGAATATGTTGATTTCATAGTGGATTAAATTTAGAATCTAAAATTAGATTCATTAAGTTTGTTCTAGATTTACACATTCTATGTCAAAGATTAAGGTTTTAGTGGTTGAAGATGAGTCAATTGTCTCGAAAGATATTCAACACAGTTTAAAAAGATTGGGGTACATTGTTTCTGGTGCTGCAGCGACAGGTGAAAAAGCTGTTGAGCTTGCTAGTGATGATAAACCAAGTATCGTACTTATGGATATCATGCTTAAAGGTGATATGAATGGGATCGAAGCTGCTGAAATCATCAAACGTGAACATAATATACCCGTGATCTTCTTAACTGCTTATGCTGATGAGGCCACACTGGAAAAAGCAAAGATCACAGAACCATACGGATACATAATAAAGCCATTCAAAGAAATAGATCTTCATACCTCTATCGAGATGGCTCTTTATAAGCATAAAAAAGAGAAGGAAGTAGAGAAGGAAAGAGATCTACTTTATTCACTTGTAGAAGGTAAAGACTCTAGAGAGTTCATTTTTGTTAAATCTAATTCGAGACTCGTTAAGTTGAATACGAAAGATATTTTCTTCGTAGAAGCACTTAAAGATTATGTAGTCATTAATACCTTAGATAAAAGATACACCATTCATTCAACAATGAAGGATATCGAAAGGAAATTGGGTGACGAAGAGTTTATAAGAGTTCACAGATCATTTATCGTAAGGTTAGATAAAATAGCATCAATTGAGTATCCAAACCTACAGTTAGAGAAAGACAAAAAGCTAATACCTATCGGTGGTTCTTACAAAGAACAGTTAGTGAAGAAGATCAATCTAGTTTAATTACAGATCCTATTGAGCGCTGGTTTTTTCCCTATCTTCAAAAATACAAGTAGAGAAGATTATTTCCCACTTGACTTATCTGTAGAAAATCAGCTATTTACATTATCGATTTTAGAAGATCCTGATAGAATGCAGGAGACTATCGATCATATTACTGATGATTTGGGTAAAAAAGTCCCTTATGGGGGATACTTTGAGAAACGCAAGTTATACGAAAGAAGCGCACATTTTGGAGAAAAAGAGAATAGAAGAAATCTTCATCTTGGTGTAGACTTTTGGGCATCCTCAGGAACAGAAGTTTTATGTCCAATGGAAGGGATTGTGCATAGTTTCAAGAACAATATAAATTTCGGAGACTACGGTCCTACGATCATTCTTAAACATACTTCTCACTCATCTAAAGTTTTTTATTCTTTGTATGGGCACTTGTCAAAAGAAAGTATTTCTTCGATTAACATAGGTGATCACTTTGAAAAAGGTGAGATAATTGCTGAACTCGGGAATTCTAAAGAAAATGGAAATTATGCTCCACATCTTCATTTACAACTTATAAAAGATATAGGTGAGTATAATGGTGATTACCCCGGTGTTTGTTCAGAGAACGATAGAGAGCTTTATCAAGAAAACTGCCCAAACCCACTAGATTTTATAGGTTTTTAGTTTACTCTCTGAGTAATTTTTCAATTAATCTTTTCGTTTCTTCAACATAAGATTGGTAGATGTCTCCAGTTCCAGGACCATTGAAACCTGTATGTATTTTAACAACTTCACCTTGTCTGTTTACGAATATTGATGTTGGAAATGATGTAATTTCATTAAGCATGTTAAAATCCATTGATGCTTCTTTTTTAGATGCATGACCACCTATTAGAATTGGGTAAGGAATGTTTTTATTTGCAGAATATCGTTTAACACGATCGATCTGATCACTCAAATTTTCTGGAGCTTCATAAGCTATACCCATAATCTCTAATCCATCATTGTGATATGTTTCGTAAAGATCTTTGTAGAAATTAGTTTCATCTAGACAATTTGGACACCATGTTCCTATTAACTGAATGATTACAACTTTACCCTGTGTTGATTTATTTGGATAAGCTATATCAACCTTGTTCGTATCAGGGTGGACGAATGTTAAGTCGTCTTTAACCATGTACGTTAGAGAATCAGGGTCTTTGAGATTAAATTTTTCATTCCGTTCAGCTATCCAATCTGTTTTCCAATGACTTCCAGAATAAAATGTCCCAACTAAATTATTATCCTTGTACTGAGCGGTGAATAAAAAAGCATGAGATCCATCAAAACAAGAAAGTATCAATTTACTTCCTACTAAATACCCTTCTAAGAATCGGTAATCTCCTGTTTCAGTTAAGAAAGTACCCGTTACTTTACCACTTTCTGATTGATCGAACTTACCTATCGCTGGATAGGCGTCATCTGAATTTGGACTAAATGTTGTTTTCCATTTCCCCGAAATATTGGTAACTACTTCCTTATTACATATTGGTTTATCGGTACCAATATAATCTGCTTTAAATGGTATTATTGAATGACGTTTTCGATCTGGTGAAATATAAAAACCGTTGATCGACTTTTTACTATCAATGGATAACTTAAGATAGGTGTTGAAAGCTATAAATGAATAAATGATGCTGTCATTTTCTCTTTTCGGGCTTTTAAGCTGTATCTCTTCTTCTGCATTATAAATTGTGATCTCATTCTTTTCATTCATCGAAAAAACAAAGGGTAAATTAGTTTCTTCATTCAGTTTCAATAAACCTTGCCAATATCCTGATTTAGGTTCAACTGCGAAGGATGTAAAAACTAGTATTGAAAAAAATGTGATGAGTGCTGTTTTAGCAAAATTCATATAACTGATTTTTCCAAAAGTACTATGTTCTTTTTAATTGCATGCAACCTTTTATGTAATATTGTAGTCCATACTTTGAACGGAGAAAATGAATGATGAAACGCTCGTAAAAGAATGTGTTTCCGGAAATGCGAAGGCTCAACGTTTGTTGTTCGATCGTTTTTCCGCTAAAATGCTGGGAGTTGCGATACGTTACATCAAAGATAAAGAGCGGGCTGAAGATGTACTTCAAGATGCATTTATTAAAGTGTTTAAAAACTTGAAGAAGTTTAAACATGATGGTTCTTTGGAAGGATGGATTAGAAGGATTGTAGTAAATACTGCGTTAGATCAATTACGGAAAAACAAAAAACGACAGGGTGATCTGGAGTTAGATGATTCCTTTATAGAAATAACAACCAACAGTTTTACTGAAGAGCAATTACAAGCTGAGAGCTTAATGAAAATTGTTCAGTCATTGCCAGACGGTTACCGGACAGTATTTAACCTTTTTGCAATAGAGGGCTATAGTCATAAAGAAATTGCAGAAAAATTAAATATTACCGAAAACACTTCTAAATCACAGTATTCCAGAGCTAAATCTGCGTTAAGAGAAATTTTGAATAAATTAAATATTGAGCGATAAAGACGAAATAAAAGAGTTGTTTCAACGCGAGTTGGGAAATTACGAGGCTAAGGTTGACCCTGGTCTGTGGGCTGGTGTGCAGTCTGGTATTTCAACTGGTGCAGCGACTACTATAGGTATAGCTACTAAGGTTGTAATTGGTGTACTTTCAACTGCTGCCGTTGTTGTAGGTTCAATTTTAATTTATAACAGTGTATCAGAAGATGATGAAAAGAAATTATCTTCAAGTAACGCAGAAAATCCTATTGAAAACATTGTCGAAATTAAAAATGACGACAGCATTTCAATTGAGGAAAACGAAAATAAGAACTCACTTGAAGTAGTCCAGAACAAAAAGAATGAGGTTTTACCTTCTAAAAATGAAGAAATAGGAAGTGTTGAAAGCGATCAGGAGCAGAAAGAATCTTCTAATTACTCTATTCCAGAAAATAATACTGAACAAAATAATCACTCAACAAATAGTGATCCAGAAGAGAAAGTAAATAATAAAACTCATTCAAATTCTGGTAACCAAGCTGATAATGAAGAAAGTTCATCGACTACAGATGAGGATAAAGAGGAAAGCACTGAGACGAATACAGAGTTACCAACCTTGAAATTAGTTCCATCAATTAAAGAACAAAACAATCAGTACGTGAAGTTTGAGAGTTCCACAGAGAATATAACGGAAATTGTTTGGGACTTTGGTGACGGTAATTTGTCCACTCTAATGAATCCTGAACATTTTTATGATAAACCAGGAACATACGAGGTTCAGGTAACTGGTCGTAATGGAGAGGAAGAAATTTACAGGGATATCGAAGTTGTTGTTGAAATAGAAGGGGAAATTACGAAAACTCCAAACTCATTTACACCAAATGGAGATAGAGATAATGATTATTTATTTATTGAGTCGAAAGGGTTAAAAGAATTCCAAATAACGATCTTAAATAACAAACAAGAAGTTGTTTATAAGAGTAATGATATTCACTTTAGATGGGATGGAAACCTTGCAAATGGTACACCAGCACCTGAAGGGAACTATATTTATATTATCGTTGCAAAGGATAATCAAGATAACACTCTTAATAACTATCAGCAACTCCATTTAAGCCGATAACCCTATTTAATATCTTTATCCTTAACTAAATGTAAAGGATTGTTATTAAGGGTTTTAATAATATTTTTATTATCAACCATCGCTGTCAGAGCACAGCAAAGCGTTCGCTTTTCTCCTGATGCAGGTGTCCATTATAATTTAAAAGAAGTAACCGTTCAAGTACCGGAGAATTCAAAGGTTTTCTACTCAATGCACGGAGAAAAACCAACTATTAGAAGTACGCGGCTTAAATCGGACAGAATAAAACTTCAAGGGAATACAGCAATTCGTTTTCTAGAAATTGATCCTGATGGAAATGAGTCGAGATATAGTAAAACATATATCATTGATAAGAAACATGATATTCCAGTGTTTTCTATAATTATAGATCCAGACTATTTATTTGACAGAAATAATGGAATGTACATGATTGGACCTTCGTGTACAGAGTATGAAGAGCCTTACACAGGAGCGAACTTCATGAAAGATATAGAAAGAGATTCTAGAATTGGTTTCATAAATGAGAATAACGAACAGGTAATTGATCAAGTATCGGGGTTAAAAATGTTTGGTGGTTTCAGCCTCGGAATGCCTCAAAAATCTTTCGCTCTTTACGCGAGAAAAAAATACGGAAACAATAGGTTTGAGTATCCATTCTTTAAAGACAGACCATTTAAAGAATATAAAAACCTTGTCCTTAGAAATGCAGGTAGTGATATGCAGGGTGCACATATCAGAGATGCTTTTGCAACTACCTTAGTAAAACCAACAGGATTATTGGTACAATCGTATAGGCCTGTAGCTGTATATATCAATGGTCAATATTGGGGAAAATATAATCTGCGTGAAAAGATCAATGAACATTTTATAAAACAACATTTCGGGTATGATAAAGATAGCTTGATCATAATGCGTCATGAAAAGAGACCTCAATACGGATCGACTAGAGACTATAGAACCTTTTTAAACAGATTGAGAAAGTTAGATCTTAGTAAAGCTGAAGACCTAGCATATGTTGATAGTAAAATAGACATTAAGAACTACTTGTTGTATAACGCTTGTGAGGTTTACACTGGTAACGCGGATGCTGGAGGAAATATAAGGTATTATAAACACACAAGTGATACAGCCAAGTGGAGGTGGATATTCTATGATGTTGATCATAGCATGAATATTTTTACTGATGATGCTTATCTAAAGAATTCGGTTAAACATTTTACTACAGAAAATCCCCGGGACTGGCCCCATCCAAATTGGTCTACTTTTTTAATGAGAAAACTACTCGAAAATGATAGTATTAAAGAGCTTTATATTCAGCAGTTTTCAGATCTATTAAACACAACGTTTAAAACGGAAAACGCTTTGCAGGTTTTAGATGATTTAAAGGATCAGGTAGAACAGGAGTCCGTTTATCATAAAGATAGATGGGGGGTCTCCGATCGAATTTATGAATATAGTTTTGATAAGATCTACACACATATAAAGCATCGACCAGAATTATTATTTGATCAACTTAAAGATAGATTTGACTTAGAGGAGAGAATAGAAGTAGAAGTATTGACTAGTAAAGGAGGAAAAGTTAAATTAAACAACCTCACGATCACGAATAAATTTAAAGGAGAATACTTCAAAGGGCTTCCGTTAACTGTAGAAGCAATCCCTGATTTTGATTACAGGTTTGTAGGTTGGAGAAGATTGGAAAAAAAGTCTTTGAAGTTTGAATTAGTTCCTCAAGAAAGTATTGTATTAATACCAGTATTTGAAAAAAGAGAAGGTTCACAATTTGTAAATCAAGTTGTTATAAATGAAATAGATGCTGAGCAGGATAAAGCTTTCGATACAGACTATATAGAGCTGTTGAGCACAAGTGATAGAACTTTAGATATTAGTAATTGGATTATAGCTGATGATGAAAACTACTTCGTTTTACCTAACAATCTTTTTTTAGAGTCAGGAGCATATTTAGTAATAACCCAGGATAGTATGCGATATCAAAAAAGATACAAAAACCATAACTTTATCGGAGGTCTTTCGTTTGGTATAAATAAGAAAGGGGAAAGAATTCGTCTTTATGATGCTGATTCGATGCTTGTCGATCAAGTTTCTACAAAAAAATGGAAACACGAAAGGCAGAATATGAATTGGGCCCGCGTCACAGGCAATTGTGAAGACGAGTATTTCAATAATTGGATAATGGAGCGTCCAACTCCTGGAGATCAAAATGGATTTTGTGGAGAGTTATACGCGAATAATGAACGGAACAAAAAAATAAGTTTTTGGTTGTTGATTTCTGGTTCAATAATTGGAGGAATAGGTTTAGTAATTATCATATTTAGGCTGCTAATAAGAATAGAAATGGAAAGAATGTTATCAGGTTTTGCGAAATATAAAAGAATGATCTTCATGATCATCCTTTTGTTGTTTTGCTCATTCTTTACTGCAGCTCAGAACTACAAGAAAATTAAACCATATAGCTGGATGGTTGGTGCTCATTGGAATGTAATGGAAGATGATGGTTACCAGTTCACACGTCTTTTTGATGTAAATAACTCCTGGAACTTACCTGTATTTCCTGCTTCGATAAATGCAGACTTTTATATCCAAAAAGGAATGAGTATAGATGTTATAGCCTCCTATAACCAATATAAGGTTGGTAAAACAATTAACCTGGATACAAACAGGTCTGGTAATGCCTATGCTGTGACAACTAACTTTAAATATAGTTTTGGCTTTCTAATGCGTCAACAGATCATAGATCCTTTTGTGTTCGGAGGTGTTGGTTATTCTGGTAGACAGGCTGTAGAATTGACGAATATGCTTAATGGAAATATTGGTGCGGGTGTTAATATTATGGTATGGAGAGGTTTGGGTATTCAGTTTAGATCTACTGCAAAAGTTATGCTCTTACCGGAAATAATAAAGGATAATTATTTTCACCACCATGCCGGTATTATTTATAAAATACCAGAACAAACAGGTGGGTATAATAATTTCCACAAGCGAAAATACAAATGGGGCTTTAAAAACTATAGGTATAGAAAACCTAAAGGTATGTAATTAAAAACCCTCAACTCACCAAGAATCAAGGGTTTTTAGAGGTCCCGAGCGGACGTCAAATATTTTCTATATCTGTATTCAGAACCTTACAAAACCGTATTTATTACACAGTATATAAAGGGTTTGTAGAAATAATAAAACCAAACAAAACCAAACGCAAATAATAAATGTGGGGTAAAATGTGGGGTAACCTTTGATTATTTGTATCTTCGAAGTGCGAATAACTCAAAACTCATTTTATGGCAACCATTGATTTTAGACCCAACAAGGGTAAGAAAGTATTAAACCCTGAGAAACCCGTAAATATTTATATCCGTTACCGTTTAGGGCGTAAAGTAGATTTTAACGCTTCAATAGGTGTAAGTGTACTAATTGATAACTGGGACTTTGAAAAGAAACGCGTTAAGAATAGAACGGCAATAAAAGACCGTAACGAGATAAACAACCGTATTTCTAATTTAACGAAACACTTTGACGACTTTACAACTGACAACCTGAGAAAGGGACACAAACCGAACTACAACGAGGTTAAAAAGCACTATAAAGACTTTTTTACTGAGTCAGAGGACAATCAACCAAAACAAAAGACTCTGTTCGGGTACATTCAATATTTGATTGAACGACCAGAGACCAAAAGAAACTTATCCGAGGGAAGTATAAAAAACTACAAACTCACTAAGACATTTTTAAAACGGTTTAACGATGAGGTTTATCCGATTGATTTTGACTCCATAAATTTAGAGTGGTACAACGATTTTATAGAATGGAGCGAGAAACAGCAACTTTCTCTTAACTACATAGGGAAACATATTAAAACCCTTAAAACGTTCATGAATAACGCACTTGAAGAGGGTATAACTACGAACGACCAATTTAAAAGTAGACGTTTCAAGGTATTAAAAGAGGACGCCGTAAATATTTATTTAACCTTAGAAGAGTTAAACGACTTATGGAAGTTGGATCTTTCACACGAACCGCGCAAAGAACACGTTAGAGATTTGTTTTTAATTGGTGCATATACTGGGTTAAGGGTTTCAGACTACAACAACCTTAAAGATGAAAATTTGAGCATTGTAAACGGCGTTAAAATGTTCAAGGTTAAGACTCAGAAAACAAAGAAAGAAGTTGCAATTCCTTTGCACCCTATCGTTGAACAAATATTAAGTAAGAACAACGGGAAACCACCAAAACGAATACCAGACCAAAAGATTAACGAGATAATCAAAGACGTTTCAGAAAGTGCGGGAATAGATGAGGTTTGTTATACGACCATAACCCGAGGGGGTAAAGAGATCACAAAGAAACATTACAAGTTTGATTTAGTTAAGACACACACCGCGCGCCGTTCGTTTTGTACTAACGCGTATTTATCGAATATGAGTACAATTGATATAATGGTGATAAGCGGACATACCACAGAAAAGGCGTTTCTAAATTATATCAAAGTAACTCCAGAACAAACAGCAATTAGAATGAGTCAACACCCATTCTTTCAAGGTCAATCTAATTTAAAGGTTGTTTGATATGGAAAATAATGAAACATTAGAGGAGAAATTTTTCGACATTGTAAATGAATACAATAAAGAGATAAAACTAAAAGACCCAGATATTAAAAAGTTATTGTTTTTTGGTATTGGTATTGTTGAAATTATTAATGATTATGAGGGTATTTCTAAAAACCTGAAAGAGGTTAATGATATCATAATCAACATGAAAAAAGACGGTTTAAATATTGACGTCTCAGATGTTCACCAAAATATTTGTGAATACAATTATAACCATATTAAAAAAGTAAGTTTAAATGTAAAGAAGTCTTTTATAGAGTTATTAAATGACATATTTTCGAATCATTATAACAGTAAAAATATTGATACCGTTGAACGTTTTAAATTAGATATTGATACAAAAAGAATATTTGTAGAACTTGAAAGCATTGATAATGATAAGTTAAAAAACTACTATAAGACAGTATGTGAAAGAATTGATATGTTAGTTTATACATACAAAAGTATAAGCACCAAAACAACCCCACCACCAGACCCAAAAACACCATTTACCGACCCAAAAACCCACGAATTATTTAATTACATTGTAGATAATTGGGATTACGAGAAGGGGCAAAAATGGGCGGATATATGGAACATAATTAATGTTTTAGAGGGTTACAAAGCACCTTTTAAAAACGAATACAGAAAGTATGTAATTCAAAGGTTTGGATATACTGGACAATTTCAATTCGATAAAGTTAAACGAGATGAGAATAGAGACAAACAAATACTTTTAGAACTAATTAAAGAGTTTAGTAAAAAATAGACCTAAAATAGGTTTCCAAAATAGGCACAATCTTAACCAATCTTTGTGGTAAACATAAAAATTTATCACAATGGTTGAAACCACAATTTCAAAAGTAAGTCCCAACGAATTAGTAGAACTAATAAACGCGGGGATCAAAGAACAATTACAAGCGTTTACGGCGCGTATTAATTCCAAAGTACAAACAGATGAACGTCCTCATCTAACAAAGAAAGAAACGGCGAAATTCTTTGATGTCTCAGTTAACTGTATTACTGACTGGAGCAACAAGGGAATTTTAACCCCTCACAAAGTCGGGCAACGTGTATATTTTTCAAAAGAAGAATGTATTCGCGTAATGTTTAACCAATCAAAAACGGCGTAACATGGGAGCGAATAACAATGATCCATTAATACACAAGTTCGAAGTAGTCAAGTACAATAAACACGATACTATTTATCAATTGTGTTTAGGTTATCCAGAGTCCGAAACGATTAAACAACTTGTAAAGGTTGAAGTTTTTCAAAACTATTCTAAGGCGTATAACCTCGGTTTGTATTTCAGAGTGAAAACCTCGTCCAGTTGGAAGAAATCAAAGGCGTTAACAGGAATGTTTAAGACAACGCGTTTAAACCACTATTACGGCGATTACAAGACCAACAAGGGTAAAACATTAATCTTATTTAAGATAGAACCAGAGAGCCAACTAATGTACGTTTATGAGTATCCAAAAGGATATTATCCGAGTCGCAAAGTAATTGACTCATTAATTAATCAAATTTAATTAAATGGGTAAAGCAAGGACAAATAAAAAGGGGAGCGTTAAACTCCCCTCTTTTGCGAATAACACACCCACTAACGGCGCGTTACAACAAAGATACGATTATATACCGATTGATTTTATAAAATGTGAGGTAATTGGTTTAGATAGGGATTACTTTGAACAGAATATGATATTAACAAAGTACGAAAGTAAAAAGGAAAAGAAACAAGTTAACCTAAGTTACTCAAAACACAATATGAAAGTAACGGTATACCCCAAATCTAAAACCAATCGAATTGAATTATCTGGAAGTCTTCACAAGTTTATCAATGAGGGAAAACACAACTATGACCAGTTTACAGAAAACAAATATTACCAGTCATTGGAACTACTTAACGAAACATATGGAATACGTCCCGAAAACCTTAAAATTTTAGGGTTAGAATATGGGGTAAACATAACACCACCGATAATAACAAACGAAGTATTAAACAACCTCATCCAACACAAAAACAGAGACTTTGAACATAAGATAAGCAACGAACACGGCAATTATTATCAATGTGAACGTTCAAACTATATTATTAAAATTTATAACAAGGCTTTGCAGTACGGTTGTAAAGATGAGATATTAAGAATTGAGATAAAACAAACTAACTGGAGCGAATACAGAAAACAAGGGTTATATTCATTAGAGGACTTTAACCAATGTAATAAACTCCTATTTTTGAACAACCTACTTACAAAATGGAATGATATTGTTTTCTATGATCCAACGAATAAAGGCGTTGAAAAATGGGGCAAATATTCTAATATTAACTTTTGGCGTGAACTCAGAATAAAGAGTAACAAAACACAAAAGAAACACCGCGACCGACTCCGAGAAATCAATAAAAAACATGGTTTAAACGTTCAGCAATTAGTTAATGATGAGGTTGTCAAAAACGTTAACAAGTTGCAGGGGGTAAGGAATTACAACTTTACTAAAGAACGGCGTTTTTGTGTACTTACGGGTATAGAAATAACTATGCAAAGAAAAGATAGTTTCCTACTTTCTCATGGTGGGTTATACTACCTGAGAAAACATGAACCCGAAACATTTAAAAAGATTAAGGATAAGTTTTTATCTAACAATTGGTTAACCTCATCTATATATAAACAAGTTAAAGAAATTGCCCATGTAATTAGAAGCCGTTACAACCACCAATTAAGCAAATACCCAGCCTATCAAACGAGTCTATTTGATTTGTCAAAGGGTAAGGAATTACGAGTTTATATATAGTTGTAGTTTATTACCTGTATATAGTTTAGTATATTGTCAACAAAAAAAATATGAAACACCTATTTTACTTATTTTTTCTAGTTTTTCTTGTTTCATGTGGTTCAAATGAAATGAGCCTCAATCAAAAGAAAATGTTGGTTTATGATTATGCAATTGAAAATATAGAACCACGTCTTAAAGATCCAAGTTCTTTAGAGATACCCTCTTTATCTGAGAGAAGAGATCATGTGAATGAAACATATCAAGGGAGTAATATATTTATTGTGAACTCATGGTTTAGAAGTAAAAACTCTTTGGGAGGAATGGTTAAAAACACATTTTCTTGTGAGGTAGAAATAAAAGATAATGGCAATACTTTAAGTGGTAAAAACCTTAAAATTGAATAGGGGTTTTCTTACACTTAAAAAAGTATCTTAAAGGTAAATGGAGAAGTTTAGAAACCCATTACATAGTTAGAAAGTCTTCATTATATTCATTATCATATAATTCAAAAACGGGCTGACTTCTTTTTCTTGGAGATTTACCGAACAAACCAGCAGTTGAATAAGTGTCCTCACCTACAATTTTGAGTGAGAGAAACCTCTCATCTTTGAATCTTTCTCGAAAAAAAGCATCAATTTCTTTATTAACATTCACGTAGGCTGTTTCGGTTACATTACCCCCACTATGTACAACTCTGTTTACGTTTGATAGGTCAATTGATAAGTTTTGTATTTTATTTTCATCACCATCTTTCAAGAAACCTAGAGTTATATCAAGCCTCTTTAAAAAACGCCAGTTACTGCCTCGATAAATAACTTTTAAAAACCTGCGCTTTATCAGTTTGTTTCCGTTTTTTGTTAAAAAGAAACCAAAAGACATTGATCCGCCAGTGAATGTTAAAGGCTTTTTTTGGATTATAGTTATTCTGTTTGAGTGTTTATCAAAACTTATTTTAACACCACAGTTGAAATAAGAGGAACAAGCAGCTTTGTATATCTTTTTTAATTCTGACTTTGTAAAGGGATCTTTTCCTAAAACGGTCGAGGTTAAATGAAAGAACATTATTGACAAAACTAATACGTTAATTTTCATACTTAAAGTTTAAAGATTATCTCACTAATTTATAGAATTAGGTGAGATTAAATGTTTTAACAACTAGTTTTCTTATACTATCAAAAAGAGAGTCGTTCTATTCGTGCATGTATCGTTGCTCAAACAACGTCAATTGAGATTGTCAAAACTTAACATTCAAAATAAGTATTCAACTTTTTTGTTTAGCGCGTAAAGGTTAAATAATTCCATATTCTAACGATTGGAACTACGGCAAAACAAAGGTTTTCTAAGAATGCGGGGTAAAATGCGGGGTAAAAACCAAACAAAAAACCCTCAACTCGCTAAGAATCAAGGGTTTTTAGAGGTCCCGAGCGGATTCGAACCGCTGTACAAGGTTTTGCAGACCTCTGCCTAGCCACTCGGCCACAGGACCGTTTTATATGTTATCCTGTTTTGCAGGAAAAACGGGAAGACAAATTTACAAATATTATTTCATTCAACGTATGTAGCTCGTTAAAATTGCAGGTTAAGAAAAACTTTCTTCAATAATAACAGCAACATTATTTACATCTCCCTCAATAGGTGGACAGTGTTTTATAACCTTGATTTTAGCGTTACTAATACCAGTAATTTCCTTTTCTAATCGAGATAAAATACGTTTACCGACATGTTCTATCAGTTTCGATCGCTGCTTCATCTCTTCTTTTACGATCTTATTAATAATGACATAGTCTACAGTATCATTTAGATCATCGGAATCAAAGGAGGGTGAGAAATCTGTTTTAACGGCAACATCTATTGTATAATGTCCACCAATCTCACCTTCTTCAGGCAAACAACCGTGATATGCATATAGTTTTATGCCATTGACCTCAACAGTGTGCTTCATGCTTCTGTTTTTTGAGCTTTAACCAAAGGAATGTTTTTTTCCATTCTCGCTAAGGTTTTTTCTTTACCGAGAAGAGAAGCGATCTCAAACATACTTGGCCCCATACCTTTCCCTGTTATTAAAACACGAAAAGCAGGTAATACAGCTCCAATACCTTTTCCAATTTCCTCTAAATATTCTTTGAATGCTTTCTCAATATTTTCAGCTGAAAAATCATCAATCGATCTTAAACGATTTGTCCATTCATTGATTATTTCTTCCGTATCATCTTTCCATTTTTTGCGAACAGTCTTAGCATCAAACTCTTTAGGCTCTTCAAAGAAATAACTTCCTTCAGTTCTAATATCTTCAATGAAAGTTGCTCGCTCCTTCATAAGTCCACAGGCAGCAGCTAAGTAATCTTTGTCAACCGAGAGGTCATCATACTTGCTCAACACCATTTCCGCTAATTCTTCGTTTGTTTTAGCACGTAAGTATTGTTGCTGGAACCATTTAGTCTTATCAGCATCAAATTTAGCCCCTGCTTTACTAACTCTCTCAAGAGAGAAAGCTTTAACCATTTCTTCAAGTGAAAAGATCTCCTGTGGAGTACCTGGATTCCAACCTAGAAATGCCAGCATATTTATAAATGCTCCAGGCAGATACCCTTGTTCTCTATATCCTGAATACTTCTCTCCATCTTGAGTGATCCAGTCAGTAGGAAAGACAGGAAACCCTAATCGATCACCATCACGTTTAGAAAGCTTACCATTTCCATCTGGACGAAGCAATAGAGGACAATGAGCAAACTTAGGAGCCTCCCATTCGAATGCCTCGTATAAAAGAACATGCAACGGAGCCGACGGTAACCACTCTTCACCTCGAATCACATGAGTGATAGCCATAGTATGATCATCTACAATATTTGCCATGTGATAAGTAGGCATTCCATCGCTTTTGAACAAGATCTTATCATCTAAGTTATTTGTATTAACAACGACCCAACCTCTTATGACATCTTCGAAACGAACATCTTCATTTCGAGGCATCTTGAATCGAATAACATAGGGATCACCATTCTCAATTCTTGACTTCACTTCATCTTCAGGAAGCGTCAAAGAATTCTTCATAGAAGTACGCGAAACAGCGTTGTATTGCCAATTCGGCATTTTCATTTTCTTAGCTTGTTCACGCATCGCATCCAGTTCTTCAGAGGTGTCAAATGCATAATAAGCTTTACCATTTTCAACAAGCTGTTCAGCATACGGTCTATACATTTCTTTCCGCTCAGACTGCTTATATGGGCCATAATCTCCACCGATACCTGGTCCTTCATCTGGAGTTATACCACACCAGCTAAGGGCATCTTTTATATATTCTTCAGCTCCTTCTACAAATCGTTTTTGATCTGTGTCTTCTATTCGAAGAATAAACTTACCTCCTTCTTTCTTAGCAAAAAGGTAGTTATATAAAGCGGTACGCACACCTCCCATGTGAAGAGGTCCAGTTGGTGAAGGTGCAAAACGAACACGAACGTTTGATGACATAAGCTATTTAATTTTTTCTGCAAAGATAATTGATTAAGCCGCTATATGAGAATATCTATGGTTGAAATACGTTTTTTATAAAGGATATGTTGACCAAAGAATAAAGATCGATGTAATTAACATCTTTTTGCAAAGGAATACTCAAGCATTTTGTAACTTTATTTGGTTATAGTTGTACAGTTATATAAAATGGGAACGTTTGACGCTTTATTGAATCAAGTAGATGCTTTCATTCGAAAGTTTTACAAGAACCTTATGATCAAAGGTGCGCTCTTGTTTATACTTATTTTCCTGGCTTCTTTTTTACTAGTTGTTGGTTTAGAATATATAGGAAGGTTTAATTCGTTTGTAAGAGGTTTCCTATTGTTTTCTTTCATTGGGTTGAACACCTATGTTTTGATCCGTTATATAATAATTCCTCTTGCAAAATTATTTTCATTCGGGAAGCGAATAGATAGATATCAAGCAGCAAAGATCATAGGTTCTTTTTTTCCTGATATTAGTGATAAGCTTTTGAATACACTTCAGCTTCGTGACGCTGAGTCAGCGAATGCAGGGAATATAGAATTACTCAAAGCAAGTGTTGAACAGAACTCTAAAAAACTTAATTCCTTCCAGTTTACAACTGCTGTTGATTACGGGGAGAATAAGAAGTATTTAAGATATGTTATACCAGTAGTTTTAACCGTTGTGTTGCTGGGTGTTGTTATTCCTAAATTGTTTACAGATGGATCAGAGCGACTCTTCAAGTATAATGAGGTGTTTGTTGAAGATCCAGACTTCGATTTTATACTAGAAAACGACAATTTAAAAGTTGAAGAAGGTAGTTCTGTACCGGTTAGTGTACTTCTGGACCCTCGAGAAGGAAAGGCAATACCCAATGCAGTATTTATAGAAAGTAGTGAAGGTCGTTTTGCAATGAGCAAGTCAGCTAAGAATAAGGCTAAGTATAATTTTGAAAATGTAAATGAAGATATCTTTTTTGAGTTTGTTGGAAAAGGTCAACGCTCTAGACAGTATAAAATAGAAGTTGTTAAGCGAACTTCTCTTGGACAGATGAAAGCTAAAATTATTTACCCAAACTACCTTGAACTTCAGAACGAAGAGATTGAAAACCCGGGTGATATGATGCTCCCTGAAGGAACAAAGGTTGTTTGGGATGGCATTGTTAAAAACACGAAAGAATTAAAGATCGAATACAACGATAGCGCAACTATTTTTAAAGATAGAGGCTTCCGTTATAAAAACGCTTTTTATGAAGGGGGTAGACTTATGTTTATTCTTAAGAATGAAGAGCTGGATAAAAGCGACTCTTTATTTTATTCGATAGATGTTGTTAAAGATCGTTACCCAGATCTATCAGTTCGACAGGAAAAAGATACAACAACTAAAGGGAGAGTTTTCTTTACTGGTAGAGCAACAGATGACCATGGACTTTCAAATGTTTATTTTCACTATACTATAAAAAAGAAGTCAGGTGAAACGATTAAGGAAACACAAAAAGTACCAGGTATTGGTGGTAAAAACAGACCGTTTTCAATGTCTCTCGACATCAATAAATTAAACCTTGACCTTGAGGATGAAGTGACGTATTTTTTTGTGGCTTACGATAATGATGGAGTAAATGGACCAAAGTCAACACGTTCTTCTGTTTTCCAGTATCGAGCACCTTCTAAAGAAGAGTTACAAGAATCGAGAAACGAAACAAAAGAAAGTGTTCAAAAAGAAATGGAGCAACTAATCCAGAAAACGAAAGACTTTAATGAAAAAGTATCCAGGCTGAAGAAAGAGATGATGGATTCAAAATCTAATTCCTGGCAGCAATCAAAACAGTTGGAAAACCTTCAGAAAGAGCGCCAATCTTTAGAGGATAAAATGAAGTCATTGAAAGAGAAAATGAGTGAGAGTTTTGAAGAGAAATCACAGTTTACTGAAGCAGATGAGGAACTTCTAGAAAAACAGAAGCTATTGGAGGAAATGATGGAAAATGTGATGGATGAAGAGCTTAAGAATTTACTGGAGGAGTTAGAAAAACTCATGAACGAGAATGATAATTCGGAAATGCTCGAAAAGATGGAGGAGTCAGAAGTTACTTCTGAGATGATGAAGCGCCAGATGGACCGTACCATGGAAATGTTAAAAAGAATGGACGTTGAAGAGCGTGCTGAAGACATGATAGAGTCGTTGGAAGAGCTTGCCAAGAAACAAGAAGAGTTAAAAGAAGACATTGAAAATGAAAACCTCACAAATGAAGAAGCAAAAGATCAGCAAGAAGAGCTAAACAAAGCGTTTGATGAAAAGAAAGAAGAGCTAAAAGAGTTAATGGATAAAAATAGTGAGTTGCAAAGACCATTAACTTTAGATGATCTGGATAAGGACGCTGAGGACACTCAAAGTGAAATGGAGGAAGCTAAGGAAAACTTAGATCAACAAAAGAATAAATCAGCAGGGGAAAATCAACAGAACGCTTCTGAACAGATGCAAGAAATGTCATCAAAAATGCAAGCTCAAATGCAACAGAGTCAGCAAGAACAGCAAGGGGAAGATATCGAATCAATGAGAGCTTTATTAGAAAACTTGATCAACCTTAGTTTCACACAAGAGAACAACATGGATGCTTTTGCGGAAACCAGTATTTATGATCCGTATTTTGTTGAGCTAGGACGAGATCAAAGGGAGATAATGGATAACATGAAGCCAGTGAAGGATAGTCTAAGAGCTTTAGCAGATCGTGTACCAAAGGTTGCTTCGTTTGTGGAACAGGAATTACAGGAAATAGATAAGAATTTTAAATATATTCCAACACATGTAGGTGAACGTGAAAAACGTGCCTTAGGATCGAAACAGCAAAAGGTGATGACAAGTTTAAATAATCTTGCGCTTTTTATGAATGAGGCATTGCAAAGTGCTCAACAGAATATGCAAAGTATGATGCAGGGCGAAGGAAGTTGTAGTAAACCTGGTGGAAAGAAAGGGAGTGGAAAATCGGGTCAGATGCAGGGCATCAAAGAGATGCTCAAGAAGCAGCTAGAAGAAATGAAGAAGGGGAATAACCCTGGCGGTGAAAAACAAGGTAAAAACCCTGGACAGAAGAATCCCAACGGTATGATTCCGATGAACTCAAAAGGTGCAGCAAAGATGGCTGCAGAACAAGGTCAAATGAGAAGAAAGCTTGAGGAGTTAAGGCAGCAAATGAATAAGGATGGTAGTGGAAAAGGAAACCAGTTGAACCCATTACTTAAAGAGCTTGAAGAACAGCAGCAGGACTTGATAAATAAGGAATGGGATTCTGAATTAATTGAACGCCAAAAGAGAATTATGACACGCCTCTTGGAGAGTGAAAAAGTTATGGAAGAACGAGGTTTCGAAAAGGAGCGAAAAAGTAATTCAGGAAAAAATAAAGATTTTAGTAACCAAATTGAATTTTTGGAGTATAAGAATCAAAAAGAAAAACAAATTGAGTTGCTGCGTACTTTAGATCCGTCGTTCAGCAAGTATTACAAGGAAAAAGCTAATGCCTATTTCTTGAGACTAGATTAACCTGTCAGTAGCTCAGTTTACAATAAATTTATTGTGAATGGAAACGAATTATAAAGAAATTGAGACGGTGACGTTCCCCTCCTCTATCGAGAACATCAAGGTTGCTGAGGATCTAGTTGATGAAGTTTGTCGCCTTAATGAAGTACATGAAGACCATTTTGGAAACGTCTTAATTGCAGTAACTGAAGCTGTAAACAATGCCATTAATCACGGCAATTTGGAAGACGACAAAAAATCCGTTCAGATCTTTGTTAAAAGAAACGAAAAAGACCTGTGTTTTGTCGTAAAGGATGAAGGGAAGGGTTTTGATTTTAATAATCTTCCTGATCCAACCGCTCCGGAGAATATTGAGAAAGAGAACGGAAGAGGCATATTCTTGATGAAAAGTTTAGCCGATGATGTTCAGTTTGAGAACAATGGTTCTGAGGTTCATGTTGTGTTTTCAATACTATAGATGATTACTTTTGATCAATCGAGAATATCAGAAAGTGTCTCGATTCCGAACTTAAATGATTGGCTCAACCAGGTTGGAGAATCTGAAGGTTTTTCAGTAGGAGAGATATCTATTATTCTTGGTTCAGATGAGTGGCTTTTAGAGTATAACAAGCAGTATTTAGATCATGATTATTACACGGACATAATTACGTTTGATTATGTTGAATCAAATGTAATTTCCGGAGATTTGCTGATTTCTTTTGATCGTGTGGTTGATAATTCTTTAACATTAAATGTTTCACGTGAAACAGAATTATGTCGTGTCGTTGTACACGGCTTTCTTCATTTGTGTGGTTATGGTGATAAAACTGTCTCTGAAAAGGAATTAATGAGAAAAAAAGAGGATTACTATTTGAACCTGTTGTAATTTTGTTCCACGTGAAACAAAGTCTATGTTAAAGGAGTACGATGTAATTGTTGTTGGTGCGGGTCATGCTGGATGTGAAGCGGCGAATGCTGCTGCAAAACTTGGCGCTTCTACCCTTTTGGTTACGATGAATATGAACACAATCGCTCAAATGAGTTGTAACCCTGCTATGGGAGGTGTTGCGAAAGGCCAAATTCTGCGTGAAATAGATGCGCTAGGCGGAGGTTCCGCTATTATTTCTGATAAAAGCGCTATTCAGTTTAGAATGCTAAACATGAGTAAGGGTCCGGCTATGTGGTCACCTCGCACTCAAAATGATCGGATGAGATTTGCTGAGGAGTGGCGTTTACATTTAGAGTCAAACCCAAATGTTGACTTCTGGCAAGATATGGTTACTGGTCTATTGTCAGTTGATGGCAGGATCAAAGGCGTAAAGACAGGTATCGGTATTGATATATTAGCAAAGACAGTTATCATAACCAGTGGTACTTTTCTGAATGGCACTATTCATTTAGGTGATAAACAGTTTGGAGGTGGTCGAGCAGGAGAAAGAGCTTCTACAGGAATTACTGCTGATTTAGTCGATCTTGGTTTTGAATATGGACGTATGAAGACCGGAACTCCGCCTAGAGTTGATGGAAGATCTTTAAACTATAGTAAAATGGAGGAGCAACCTGGAGATGTTGATCCGAAGAAGTTTAGTTTCACGAACACTTCTCCTCTTAGCAAACAGAGATCCTGCCATATCACTTATACAAATAGTGAAACCCACGAAATATTGAGAAGCGGGTTTGATCGAAGTCCAATGTTTAATGGTGCTATTGAATCCACAGGCCCGAGATACTGCCCGAGTATAGAAGAGAAAATAAATCGTTTTGCGGAGCGTGATAGACATCAGGTTTTTGTTGAACCTGAAGGGTGGAACACAGTAGAGATCTACGTAAATGGTTTTAGCACATCGTTGCCAGAAGAGATACAAATAAAGGCCTTAAAGACAGTTCCAGGTTTTGAGGAAGTTAAAATGTTCCGACCAGGTTACGCTATTGAATATGATTACTTCCCTCCTATTCAATTAAAACATTCGTTAGAAACTAAACTTGTGGAAGGTTTATATTTTGCAGGTCAAACAAATGGAACGACAGGTTATGAAGAAGCAGCATGTCAAGGATTGATGGCAGGAATAAATGCTGCTAGACAAACTAAAGACAAAGAACCTGTTATATTAAATAGATCAGATGCGTACATCGGTGTGTTAATTGATGATCTGATAACAAAAGGTACTAAGGAGCCGTATAGAATGTTTACGTCGCGAGCAGAATATCGTATTTTGTTACGTCAAGATAATGCTGACGTTCGTCTTAGTCCGATAGCCCATGCTATTGGTATGATCGATGACGATAGAATGAGAAGTGTAAATGAAAAGAAAGATGCTGTCACTTCTCTAAAGAAGTATCTTCGCAAACAAGGTGTGGTTCCGGAAAAGGCGAATCCTGTTTTAGAGGAAAAGAAAAGCTCTAAAATTAAACAGCAGTTAAAATTAACCCAATTAATAACTAGACCAAATATCGGTATGAGTGACTTGATTGCTATGGATTCAGAAATTGCTGGTGAGATCTCGAGGTATGATCAAGATGTTATTGAACAAGCCGAAATTCAACTAAAGTATGAAGGTTATATTTCAAGAGAGCAGGATGTGGCTGATAAATTAAATCGCTTAGAGGATGTAAAGATCCCTGAAGATATGACGTTCGACAAACTAGAAAGTCTGAGTTCAGAAGCTGTTGAAAAACTCACCGAAATAAAACCTGCAAATATTGGACAGGCATCACGCATTAGTGGTGTGTCTCCAAGTGATATTAATGTGCTATTGATCTATTTGGGACGATAGTTTCACGTGAAACAAAAGAAAATGAATACCATAGAAAAGTGTGTGGTTTGTCAGAAAAGTGAATTAGAAGAGTTTCTTTCACTCAAAGATCATATGATAACTCAAGAAGAGTTCACCATAGTAAACTGTAAAAACTGTGGCTTCCACTTCACTAACCCAATACCCGATAAAAAAGATATAGGTTCTTACTATAAGTCGGAGGAGTATGTTTCACACAGTTCTTCTAATAAGGGTTTGATCAATTACCTCTATAATGTTGTTCGTAAACGCACCTTGAAACAAAAGGTGGGTTGGATTCAGAATGCTGTTAATGGTAAGAGACTGTTAGATATTGGTTCTGGTACAGGTCACTTTTTGAGGGTTGCAAAAGAGAATGGCTTTGATGGCTATGGTTTAGAGCCAGATGAGGATGCCAGAAATTTTGCTCACAAAGAAAATCATGTAAGAAGCTGTGATCAATCTGAATTGTACAATATTGATAAAAACAGTGCAGATGTAATTACAATGTGGCATGTGCTGGAACATGTTTATGACCTTAGAAAAGATATTCAACGCATGCACGAAATATTAAGTGCAGGAGGAAAGCTGTTTGTTGCAGTTCCTAATATGAACTCATATGATGCCAGGTATTATAAATCATTTTGGGCTGCATATGATGTTCCTCGCCATCTTTATCATTTTCAACAAAAGGATATAGCGAGACTATTTATGGACCTCGGTTTCGAACTAGAAAAAGTTATACCGATGAAATATGATTCATATTATGTTTCAATGTTGTCCGAAAAGTATAAAAAGCGCTTATCTCTATTTGGAGTAGTTATTGGATGGATCTCGAATCGTAAGGCAAAAAAATACGGTTATTCTAGTCAGGTATACGTTTTGGAGAAGAAGTAAGGCAAATAAAGCTTGATTTAAGATGTTTTGTGACCTCTTTGGGGCAATTTATCGGGTAAAAGCTGATCTAGCGTAAATCAAAGTGAAATATTTAACAAAAAACCATAGGTTTGTTAGTTTTCAACCCAATCACCATTTTCTTTGATTAAGTCGATCAAAGCCTCTACTGCTTCGTCTTCGGGAACATTTTTTCGAACAACAGTTTTCTCCTTATACAAATGTATTTTACCTGGTCGGGTTCCAACATAACCATAATCTGCATCAGCCATTTCCCCAGGACCGTTTACAATGCAACCCATAATTCCAATTTTTACCCCTTTAAGGTGAGAGGTATGTTTTCTGATCTTGGCAGTAGTCTCTTGAAGATCAAAAAGTGTTCTTCCGCAAGAGGGACAAGAAATGTACTCTGTTTTAGAAATACGTGTTCGTGTAGCTTGTAAAATACCAAACGCCGTGCTGTTGATCAACTGAGGCGCCATACGGCTCGTATTAGACAACCATACACCATCTCCAAAACCATCAATGAGAAGTGCTCCCATTTTAGATGACTGCCACAGCTGAAATGATTCTTCATCACCTGTTTGCGTCGTGTGCTTTAAGATTACAGGAAGATCTATGTTCTTTAAAACCAACGCTCGGTAGAAATGCCTCATCACTTGAACGTAATTACTAGCATTTGTTTCTACGACTAAAACAACGTCTCGCAGGAAATGAAGTGCTTGTAAGTCGAGATTGGTGGGATCCCATTTTAAGAAGTTTAATTTGGAATGTGCAAAACCTTCTTCTGGAAGCTTATCGTACATTGGATAAAAATGCTCTCTTCCCTTACCGTTTGATAACCAGTTTTTTACATCCATAACTATACCCAGCATTCCAGGTACTTCAAATGGAACCTCGTGGTCACCAACGAACACGTAGTCAGCAGAAATGTCTTGCGTTGACCATTTATCTAAGTTCTTTGAATAGTTGTATCCAAAACCAAAAAACTGAGCTTCAGAAATAGTTTCATTCCCACTAATATCCGCGAACACAACAGGACTGTTAGACCCTCCAATGTTTTGAATATCAACAGTATGCCTTCTTTTGTGTTCAAATGGATCGAATGGAGTGTCAAGGTTTTGTGGTAATTCGATCTTCTGGGTTTCATCAATGAACTGAGCTACTAGTTTTTGGGCCACAGGTATTTCGGCCTCGGGCGCTTCGGTTAACGATACACGAACCGTATCTCCTAAGCCATCCTCGAGTAAAGTACCAATTCCTACAGCAGACTTTATACGACCATCTTCTCCGTCTCCAGCCTCGGTTACACCTAAATGTAAAGGATAGTTCATTCCTTCTTCTATCATACGAGCAACAAGGAAACGATAGGCTTGAACCATAACTAAAGTGTTACTAGCCTTCATAGATATCACAATATTGTGAAAGTCATGTTTTCTACAAATATGCAAGAACTCCATAGCAGACTCTACCATTCCCTCTGGTGTATCCCCGTAACGACTTAAAATTCTGTCTGATAAAGACCCGTGATTCGTCCCAATGCGCATAGCTGTTCCATTAGCTTTACAAAGCTTTACCAATGGAGTAAATTTCTCTTCTATTCTTTCTAGCTCAGCTTGATACGACTCATCTGTATATTCTATTTCTTCGAACTTTTTCTTATCTGCGTAGTTTCCTGGGTTTACACGAACTTTTTCAACTATTCCAGCAGCTATTTCTGCGGCATTAGGAGTAAAATGTATGTCGGCAACAAGTGGTGTGTTATATCCCTCTTTTACAAGGGCGTCCTTTATGTGCTGCAAGTTTTCTGCTGCTTTTTTTGAAGGTGCTGTTAGTCTTACCAACTCACAACCTACATCTATCATACGCTTTGATTCTTCCACCGACTTCTCAGTATCCATGGTATCTGCAGTAGTCATTGACTGAACACGAATGGGGTTTTTACCGCCAATACCTATATTTCCAACCGGAACCTCTTTGGTGATAAATCGTGAACGGTTATAAGGATCATTACAGTACTTCATGGAATCGTATTTTATACAACAAAATTAACATAACGCAATCAACATAAGGTTGAGAATACGTTAGATTATAGTAAAGAAAACAGTTGCTTACATCAAAAGTTTACGGTAATTAAGGAAAGTATTGTTTTAACTTCTTCTTTTCTTTTTCCCAGTTCTCGTGCTGAGAGGCAATTTTACAGTTCTTTTTTAACTCCTCAAGTAGTTCGTCGTTCACTAAAACTTCAGAAATAGTGGATGCAAGATGTTTTGGATTATGATCATCAATGATCTTACCCATGTTATATTTTTGAATAATGCGCTTTATTTCAATAATATTAGAACTTATTACGGGTGTTTCAGTATGAATGTAGTCGAAGACCTTATTTGGTAAAGAATACTTGTAGTTTGGATTTGTGTCTTTGTCTAGTGTTAGACCGATGTCTGCATGATAGGTGTAGTTCATCATATTGTCATACGGAACACGATCTACGAAAAACACCTTCTCTTTAAGTGAAAGCTCTCTTACAGTCTGCTTTAATTGTCCGATTACATCACCGCTTCCAACAATAAACAATACAGCGTTCTCAATGTACTGCATTGCTTCAACAGCTTCTTCTCCTCCGCGGTCTATATTAATTCCCGCCCCTTGAAGAATGATCATTTTTTTATTTACAGGAATTTTTAGTTCTTCTTTAGGCTCAATAGTCTTTGGTTTCCATAAACGTGAAACGTTTCTTATTACACCAACGTCCTTATTATATCTGTTCTGATATATTTCTGCGATGGACTGATTAACAGTGTACACGTATTTAAGCTTTGGAAAGATCCATTTCTCAATGCGAAGCCAAACCTTTCTAACCTTCGGTCTTGATGTTAGTTCGGGTACTTCTGTAAACAATTCATGAGAATCATATACAAGTCGTGCCTTTCTTTTAATCCTACTAGCTATAAAGTTAGCCAACAGCGTGTCCAGGTCATTACTTAAGAGAATGTCTGATCTTCTAAAAAGAAGAAAAAAGAACAACCTCAGGTTAAAAAAGGCGTAAAACAAAGCTCCCTTTTTAAATAATAGTCGCATTCTATGAGTGCGATACGGCCGATCATTTATTGGTTTACTCCCGGGAAGCAAACGTCCGACAAGTAATACATCAAAACCCTGATCATGCAAATAGGTACAAACTTTATCAACGCGCTGATCCGTATACAGATCATTTGTTACCGAAACTATTACGCGTTTTTTAGTCATGCGTGTAAAGATAAGAAAGAGAACGATTCAACTGAATCAACCATAAAACGGAAAAGCATAAAAAAAGTGTGATCAAATGACCACACTTTAGTATTATTAGAGATTAAAAATTATTTCAAGTCGAAGCGATCTAGCATCATAACTTTCGTCCAGGCTTCAACAAAATCATTAACGAAGCGCTCTTTATTATCCTCTTGAGCATATACCTCTGCCAGAGCTCTTAATTCAGAGTTTGATCCAAAAATAAGATCTACCCGTGTCGCCTTATATTTTACATCTCCTGACTCTCTATCTCTACCAACGAACAATTCTTTCGAACTATCTGTAGCCTCCCAAACCGTTCCCATGTCAAGAAGCTTTACAAAGAAATCATTGTTTAGCTCTTCTTTGTTAGTTCCAAATGTTCCAGTGTTAGAATTATCATAATTTGCTCCAAGTGAACGCATACCTCCAACCAAAACTGTCATTTCAGGTGCTGTTAATGTGAGAAGTTGTGCTTTATCAACTAAAAGCTCTTCTGTTGAAACAGTATATTCTGTTTTCAAGTAATTTCTAAAACCGTCAGCCATAGGCTCTAAAACAGCCATACCTTCTACATCAGTTTGCTCTTGTTTTGCATCCATTCGACCAGGAGTGAAAGGAACAGCTACTTCGTAGCCTGCATTCTTCGCTGCTTTTTCAATTCCAGTTGACCCAGCTAATACAATGAGGTCAGCCATTGATATTTTCTTTCCTTCATTTTTAACTGATTTATTGAACTCCTTTTGGATAGTCTCTAGTTTAGAAAAAACTTTATTTAATTTTTCTGGGTTGTTAACCTCCCAGCTTCTCATCGGTTCAAGTCGGATATGAGCTCCATTCGCTCCTCCTCTACGATCGGAACCACGGTAAGTTGAAGCAGAAGCCCAAGCAGTGGTAACCATTTCATCGATTGACAAATCAGATGAGAGAATCATCTTTTTCAGTTTATTGATGTCTTCTTTATCAACTAATTTGTGATCAACTTCTGGAATAGGATCTTGCCAAATTAAGTCTTCTTCTGGGACTTCGGGCCCAACATAACTTGATTTTGGCCCCATATCTCTGTGTGTTAATTTGAACCACGCTTTTGCAAATGCTTCCTCGAATTCCTTCGGGTTTTCTAAAAATCTTCTAGATATCTTCTCGTATTCTGGATCGAAACGAAGCGATAAGTCAGTTGTTAACATCGTTGGCTTCAACATTTTTGTAGAGTCAAATGCATGAGGGACCATCACTTTCGGGTTTTTTGCAACCCACTGATGAGCACCAGCTGGACTTTTTGTTAATTCCCACTCATTTTCAAAAAGACTTTTGAAGAATCCATGACTCCACTCCGCAGGTGTAGCAGTCCAAGTTACCTCAAGGCCAGATGTAATCGCATCAGCTCCTTTACCCGACTTATAATCACTTTGCCATCCTAAACCTTGTTGCTCTATTCCGGCTGCTTCTGGTTCTGGCCCCATGTGAGAGGCATTCCCTGCACCGTGGGTTTTACCCAGTGTATGTCCACCAGCTATTAATGCAACTGTTTCTTCATCATTCATTCCCATTCGTCCGAATGTTTCACGAATATCGTGAGCTGCTAACTTTGGATCTGGGTTACCATTTGGCCCCTCAGGATTTACATAAATTAACCCCATTTGTACAGCGGCAAGCGGTTTTTCTAATTCTCTGTCACCAGAATAGCGTTCATCCGCTAACCACTTTTCTTCAGGGCCCCAATAAACATTTTCGTTAGGCTGCCATACATCGACACGGCCCCCTGAGTATCCAAACGTTTCAAACCCCATAGATTCAAGAGCAACATTTCCTGTTAAAATCATAAGATCAGCCCAAGAAATTTTGTTTCCAAATTTTTGTTTGATAGGCCACAAAAGGCGACGTGCCTTATCTAAGTTGGCATTATCTGGCCAGCTATTGATCGGAGCAAAACGCTGCATTCCTGAACGAGAACCACCTCTTCCATCTCCTGTTCGGTAAGTTCCCGCACTATGCCAAGCCATCCGTATGAAGAATGGACCATAATGACCAAAATCTGCTGGCCACCATTCCTGTGAATCTGTCATCAAATCCTCTAGATCTTTCTTTAAGGCATCGTAATCCAACTCTTCAAATTGCTCAACATAGTTGAAGTCTTCTCCAAGCGGGTTAGTTCGTTCAGAGTGTTGGCGCAGAACGTTTAGGTTGAGTCTGTTTGGCCACCATTCTTGATTCGTTCTGCCCATTCCAATAACGTGCTGTTCAACCGCTGCTGTAGTTGTGTCTTCTATTTTAAGATGAGTTGTTTCAGTTTTCTCTTTTTTTGATCCAAAACCGAATGGACAACCACTACTTCCATTATCTGCGCTATCTTGCCCATATGTAAATGTTAAACTAAAGACGCTTAAAAAATATATTGACTTTTTCATATCTAAGAAATTATATGTTTAGAACCTGCAACAAATCTAGTTTGTTCCAACTAAATGTTAAAAACAATTATTTCTATATAGCTATAGATTTAATCTATAAGGCTTTCATTTCTTACTGAAGGATACATCATCTATCCAGATTCGAGCATTATTTTCCTCTGAATTTGCAGTAATTCCTATTTCACAGCTACTGTAACTTCCTTTGGTTCCCTGTTGAAAATAAAGAAAGTCACTGGGAAGAGTGCGATGATTTTCTTTGTCGATTATGAGTTGATCATTTTGCCAGACTTTAACTCGTCCTTTATCTTTTTGAGATAGTAACACTTCCCACTCCACATGAACCCACTGATTTCTCGGAAATAGAACGTCACCAGACTGTACGATATTAGGCTCATTGTATTTATGCTCAACTAGTAATTGATCGTCTACCAGCGCCAACCTCATTCCTGGTCCTGCACCTATTGGTGTTCGCTCTTCAAGATCCATTAGAAACATCCATTGTAAAGACTGTTCTCCCTCAATATAGTACCAGCCAGAAAGATAGACAGTTTCCCCTTCCCAAAAAGCAAAGTTTTGCTTGGCTATACTTGTCTTTGAAGCTCCCGATTCATCAGTTGGGTTACCTTCAAATAATAGTGATTTGCTTCCTGTATGAGCGAAGCTTGAATCAACAGTAATAGAGTTTGAACTACGAGTGATTTGAGTAAAAGACCAGTACGTTTCATCTTCTATCAACAGATCATCTAAAGATGTATAACTTTCGAAGTCATCTTGGTATGAAGTAACGCCGTCAAAATACTCCTTCTTGTTGCAAGACAAGAATGTAAATATCAAAATGATTAATGTGAATTTGTTCATAAACTTTATTTAAAACGATAGCCTAAACTGATTCCTCCCCACTGTTGAACTTGAAAGTCAACCAAGTATGAAATTAAAGGTGTATAGGTTGCTCTAAAAAACCATGGTTTTGCCGAAGATTCAAATCGATAGCCTACAGCAGCAGTTGTGAGTGTAAAGAAACTTCCTCGAGTAGTGATAGTAACACCCTGTCCAACACCTAGTTCTAATAAGTGGTTTTTTCTTCCGATCAGAGAGTTTATCATTATCGGAAAAACCAACCCTGTACCATTGTTTTTATCAATAGGAGCAACACTGAAACCTGCACGCCAAGTGTTTCGATGCAAATCTGACTTTAGAGATGGAAAAATAGAAGCTTCGTAATTTATAGAGCCTAAACCTCCGCTACCCCCTAATTCTAAATAAATTGATCTGATTTTGTTGTCTTGAGAGTAACCACAAAAGCAAAAAAGAAACATCAGAGTAAATGAAACCGATTTCATAAGGCACTAGTTTTAAGCAATAGTAAACAATACAAACCAAAAACCAACTATTTTATTGCCCCATTCAACTTGAACAGACTGTTTTCTTTTAGTTATATTCGTTCACGTTTAAAATAAGGAGGATGAAATTTATACTGTTAGGATTTAGTGTTTTCGTGTTTTTTACAACTTTTGGTCAGTACACTTACGAGGATTACGTCAAAAAAGAGGTTTACATTGAAATGCGTGATGGAGTAAAGCTTTTTACATCAATCTATCAACCAGGTAATGCTGAAGAAAAACTTCCAGTTTTAATAAAAAGAACACCGTATAGTTGCGCTCCTTATGGTGATGAGAAGATGAAGTCTATCACTCATAATCCGCACTTGCTGGAATCTGGATATATTTTCGTTTTTCAAGACATGAGGGGGCGATATATGAGCGAAGGTACTTTCGAGAACACGAAACCACCATATTCCTTCTTTGATAAAAAGAAAACGGATGAGGTTACTGACTCTTATGATACGTATGATTGGCTAAAAAAGAACCTTAAGAACTTTAATGGAAACATAGGCCAGTATGGAAATTCCTATCTAGGTCATACGGCTTTACTAGCGAGTACAACGGGTCATCCAAACCTCAAAGCCGTTATGCCAATGGCGCCAGTTACTAACTTTTACTTTGAGGATTTCAATAGATATGGCTTATTTGCGCTAAACTATTTACCTGTATTGGATTATTTCGGTGTGGCAATGCCAAACCCATCTAAAGAAGGACATACGGTTGACTTTAACGCTCCATATGTAATTGATGAGGAAAATGAACTCAATGCTGATTATTATGAGTTTTTCAGATCTCAACAAGCTTTAACAGAGTTAGAAAAGATGTTACATCCCGAAAACGTTTTTTGGCAACAAATAAAAGATCATCCGGATTACGATGAGTTTCGTCAAAAAAGAGACTGGATCAGCTATCTGAATCGCGCCAAATGTAAAGTTATGGTCGTTGGTGGGTGGAATGATGAGCAAAATCTATACGGGATCTTGAACTCTTATCAGAAATTAGATAAAGAAGTCCCTCAGCTTGAACCACAGTTAGTATTAGGGCCATGGTCGCATGGACATAATAAACGTCGACAAGGACAGTACAGTCTTGGAAATATATTCTACGGAGACAGTGTGTCTGAACGTTTTCAACGCGAGGTAGAACACCCATACTTTGAGTTTTATCTTAAGGAACGTGGAACAGCTCCAGATTTCTCGGCAAAAGTGTGGAATATGGGAACGCATGAGTGGGAAAACTTCAACTCGAATCCATTTCAAAAAGCATCAGATAGTTTAACGTTTTATTTGTCAAAAGAAGGGGTGTTGAGTCGTAAAGAAGAAGATGGAGCGTCTAGGTTCTATTCTGACCCAGAAAACCCTGTTCCTTTCATTGAAGGCAATCACTTTCATCGAATGGCGCCAAAACATTATATGAACGACGATCAGCGGTTCGCAAGTAAGCGCCCCGATGTTCTAACTTTTACTTCTGATGTTTTGACAGAAGACATCACTGTTTCTGGGAAGATACAAGCGCTTATAGACTTTGCAACTGATCATCAGGATGCAGACGTTTATGTCAAAGTAATCGATGTCCTTCCCCTGGATAGAAAACCGGTTGAAACTGATCCAGAAGGCATTAAAATGAATGGATATCAAAAATTGGTGAGATTGGGGTACATTAGGGGTAGGTATAGAGACTCTTTTGAAGAGCCAAAGCCATTCACTCCAAATGAAATGGATCGTGTAAATGTTCCGCTTCTAGATGTGCACCATACCTTCAAGAAAGGACACAAGATCATGATACAGGTTCAAAGCTCAATGTTTCCTTTGTTTGATATCAACCCTCAAAAATGGGTAGGAAGTATCTATGAAGCTGAACAAAGCGATTTTGAAGAGGCGTTTCATACTGTTTATGGGAGTAGTCAGATAGTATTTCCTGTTGTCAAGTAAAACGAAACTACCCAACCTGAACTGTTGCAAATGTTGAAAGCAATAGGATGATAATTGTAAAAAGAAGTAGCCCGATAAATATGGCTAAGTGAGCCAAGGCAAACAAGGATCTTTTTATTACTCCTTTAACATTTAAAGCTATGGCATTGGTATAGAAAAACCATATGAGTGTAAAAAGTAAACCAACAGATAAAAACAGTGTCGGTTCTTCAGAAATATAACTTGCCAACGTAAAGGCTACCACAAGGATTATAAATCGTGGAAGAAACAAAAACGCAATGCTTACCATGTGAATTACTAAACCTTTAAATGACTTCCAATAGAGAAACTTGGATGATAAAACCATGAAAGGAATTAAGATGATCATAAAAAGTTTTAGGGAATTGAAATCATCTTTTTGTTCACCAGATATAGTTACGTCTAAAGCACCGATTCTTCCAAAGACCAGGTAAAGAACTCCTAAAGAAAGTAAAGTATAAAGCACCATTTTTCCTGGAGAAGGACTATGGTTTCGATAACCACAATAATAATCCATGACGATATTACGAGGGTTAATTAAGGAGTTTTTAAAGCCTTGAATAAAACCTTTTTCTAATGACACAATCTGCTCAACACCTTCTAAAATGAAATTCCACAACCCTGACTTCTTTCCAATATTATGAAGACCGCAATCAGGACAATATTTACCTGGATCAACGACTCCTTCGCAAGTCTTACAGCTATGGTTTTCTACTTGGTGCATCTCTTTTTAATTATCTAGCTTTCCGTTTTCGTTAGGTCCTAAATAACCGGGCCATCTAACACTACTAACACTTTTTGGAAGTGTAATACACTCTATCGTTCCTTTTGGAAGCTGTCCTTCTTTTTTAGGAATAGTTGAAGAACACACAACCACTTCAAAATCTCCATTCCCTCCAAGATCAACAACTAAAGGAGCTGAAGCCATGGACATTCCCTGGCGTTGAGGACCTAGAAAAGTTGCTTTTGTTTGTTCAACATCATATATGCACAGTTTATTTTCTATGCTGTATGTAGAAGGGTCAACAACTTTGTTTTCCAGGTAAACGATCTCATCAACCTCGTCTTTATCAAAATTGATAACTGCGGCTGGTGAAAATTGGTTGAACCCTCGTTCTCGTCTCAAGATCACATCACCAGTTTCTCCATCAACAACCAATATTTCAAACATACTATATTGTGGAAAGGTCCCTTTTGCCAGGATCGCAAATACATCTGGAGTATCATCAGCATTAAAATGACCTAACGATGGTGTTACATAGCATTCCCGACTGGAAAACTTCTTGGACCAAATCTTATTCTTTGTCAACACATCAATAGCAAACAATTCTCCATTCATTCCTGCACAAACGATATCTGCTTGACCATCATTATTCAAGTCAGTTGAAACGCTGTTTAGAATAAATCCTTTCAGAGAATCTGAAACAATGGCATTGGCATTTTGCAGTGATCCTTCTTCCAGAAATTCTTCTAAGGGAGCAATAAAAATCGAACCCCCTATTGTTTCTCCACCCGTTCCAAAAACAACATGTTCTTTTCCAGATATACCAATAATATGAGGAGCATAGTATGATTCTTTATTATCTGGCATTCTTGCGCTTTTGAGTATTTTTCCTGTTTTTGAACTTAGCACCATTAATCGAGCTGTTGGTCGATCTTTTACAGTAGAATCTGCAAGATAATCTCCTCCGTTTGTGACCAGAAGATCTTTAAAACCATCATTGTCTATATCATGAATGAATTGTGTGCCGAAGAAATTTAGAAAACCAGCTTTTCTTGACTCGTTTTGTCCACCTTCAAAGAACTCCCATAAAAGCTCTCCATTTGAACCATCAATAGCAAAATAATTTGCAGCACGCCCACCAATGAAAACATCAGGAATAGTATCACCGTTGATGTCTTGAAACAATGCACTTGTATAGATTTGAGTGCGTGATTTAACCGTCCACAGAACATCGCCCGAATTACCATCAATAGCAATTACTCCGTTTTTACTTGGGTTGTTTTCAACACCACCTCCAATAACGATATCGAGTATTCCATCATTATTTAGATCTATTGCTCTGGGAGAAGAGAAGAAGCTTGCTCCTTCAACATCTACTCGCCATACCCTGCTTTGTCCATATGTAAAGATCGATGTAAGAAAAGCTAAAGCAAAAAGAAGTATTTTTGAATCCATACTCAAAAGTAGAAAAAATTGTATTCTGATTAAAAATAAATAACTTTACTAAGATGAAACCGAACCGACATTTCTTTCTTGTAATCAGTTTGTTGTGTAGTTTTTTGTCTTTCGCTAATACAACACCAAAAGATGGAGAAACAAATAAGAATTGCCTTAATATACACCATGTTTATTTGAGTGAGGCTTTTGACTTGACTAGAAACACGGTTGGTTTTACTGCTGCGATCAGCGGCAGGGCATATGGATATATTACAATTGGAATGTATGAAACTACGGTAGATCTTTTACCTAGCTTACAGTCTTTAGATGGTCAGCTCAATGGGTATGAAAGACCGAAAGTTAAAAAGAGAAGGGTAAGCTGGGAGTTGGCAATTAACACAGCAAATTATGAATTACTGAGTTATATGTATCGCGCGATGCCCCCTTCAAACAAGAAGCATTTACAACATCTCCACGATTCAATTAAGAATGTTTACTCTGTCGGTAAAAAAGAGAAAAGGATCGAACATTCGGTCTGTTATGGTAAAAAAATAGCAAAAGCTATTATTGATTGGTCAAAAACCGATGGAGCAGATGACGGGTTTGAAAGAAATTATCCAAGTGACTTTGAACCAAAAGCATGTGTTTCATGCTGGTCAAGAACCTTTCCTGGTTATTTGAATGCTCAGGTTCCTTTTTGGGGAACTAATAGACCTATATTACCAGAAAGTCAAAGCGTAGCTGCTGATATGCAGATCTTTCCTTTTGATACTGTTCCAGGGACGATTATGTATGAGGAAGCACTTAAGGTACTTGAAAACAGTAAGTCAGACGACCCAAAGTATGAGGTCATTGCTGAATACTGGGCTGATGGTGCGGGTTATTCTGGTACGCCGTCAGGACATTTTTTCACCATTGCTCAAACGGTAGCAGAAAAGCAAAACATAGGTTTAGAAAAGGCGCTTGAGCTATACGTAAAACTTGGAATTGCCGTTAATGAAGCGTTTATTTCTTCTTTTCACCTGAAATACAAGTTCAACTTCATCCGCCCAATTTCTTACATACAGCGTTACATAGACCCTAATTTTAATTCTAGGTTGGCCAGCCCACCTTTTCCTGAGTTTCCTTCAGGACATTCTTTTCAGAGTGGAGCAGCATCTGAAGTAATGAAGTCGGTTTTTGGTGATACCCTGGAGTTTACAGATCATACGAACGATTACAGGAAAGATATCGATGGTTCCCCCAGAACCTATTCCTCGTTTACAGAAATGTCTGAGGAAATATCTATCTCGCGATTTTATGGAGGGATACATTTTCAGAAAACACTAGACCTTAGCTTGAAGTATGGCAGAAAAATTGGTCAGTATGTTGCAAAAACAGTAGAATGCAAAAAATAAGCGTCATATTCTTGTTGAACCTCTTAGTTGGATTTAGCTTTTCTCAGAAGTTGTTTACTGAGGTGAGTGACTCAATAGGGCTGGACTATAGATACCCAGGAAATGATAATCAGCTAGCAGGTGGTGGTTTAATGGTTATAGATGTCAACAATGATGGTTGGGAAGACCTATATCAATCAGGAGGTGTTTTTGATTCGAAACTCTGGCTCAACGAAAATGGGTTATTCCGAGATGCGACGATAGAGTATAAGCTGGATGTATTGGAAGGATATTTCATTCAAGGCGCCGTTTCAGCAGATTATGACAACGATGGCTATGAAGATTTTGTTGTTGCCAATTTCGGAAAAGGTTTTGGTCAGGGAGATAAGCATGCCCCCGTCATACTTCATAATGTAAAAGGAGACTATTTTGAACCGATTTATTTGGATTCTATACTACCTGCCGAAAATTATGCTGCTGCTTGCTGGGGAGATATAAATAACGATGGTTATGTAGATATCTATTTAGCCAACTACGTAAAAACAATGAGTGGTGTTCAAAATGATCAAGGAAGAGAGGTAGGTTATAAACCAAGCTGTTACGAAAACAAGTTGCTTATAAATGAAGAAGGTAAAGGTTTCAAAGAAATGTCAGCGTCTTACGGAATCGGCGATGGAGGGTGTGGATTGGCAGTTAGTTTTACGGACATAGACAATGATCATGACCTTGATTTATTATTACTAAATGATTTCGGAGAATGGACAAAAAAGGGAAACAGATGTTTCATAAATGAATATCCTGATCCAACGTTCACCGATATGTCAATGAAGTATGCATTCGATCAAGAAATGTATGGAATGGGTGTGGGTCAATCTGATTATAATAGCGACGGTAAACTTGAGTATTATATAACAAATATTGGTGAGAACTATTTTTTTTCTTTTGAGAATGGTCGTTTTGTCGATCTTGCCGGAAAGGAAGGGATTGATAACCCATATGTTTATGACTGCGTTGCCGGAACAAGTTGGAGCGGGCTATTTTTTGATTATGAGTTTGACGGAGACCAGGATCTGTATGTCTCTCAGGGTAATGTTACAACACTTGTTCCACCAACTGCTATCAGCGACCCAAACCGATTGTTTATTTTTGATGAAGGTTGCTTTAAAGATACTACGCTCACATCAGGTGTTAGTGATGTTTTATCGCATAGAGGGGCTGTAATTTTCGATTATGATCGAGATGGAGACCTTGATATTATTTCATCGGTTGTTAAGCTGCCATGGGCAGCGTATGCTGGGAAAGAGCAGAAAATTAAGGCATTCCGCAATGATGTTGATGCAGGGAATTACGTCGCAATTCGTTTGGAAGGAAAAGGAGGCTTCAACCGTTCGGCTATTGGAGCGCGTGTTGTGTTTCATCATAAAGGAAAAAAGAATGTTCGTGAAGTGGACGGGGCAAGTGGTCACGCTTCTCAAGGAACAAAAAAGCTGTATTTTGGTTTAGGTTCTGATAAACAGTTGGATAAACTTGAAGTGATCTTTGGACCCAATACTATGTTTGTCTTTGAAAATTTGACCGCTGGAAAAACCTATTCGATAGACGCAGAAGGCAATATAGAAGAGCTCTATTAACGGCCCATTTATCTAGTTTATCGATTGCTTTTTTTTACTTCAAACCGCTTCATGTCATCAAAATACTTGGTCTCTGAGATCTTCTGAAACTTTCTACCCTCCAACTTTAAAACACCTTTGTCTTTAATGATGATCTCGAGATCATCCTCTATCACTTGACCAAATGTGTCTGTAAGAACATAGTGATTGGACCGTTCCAAAGGCATAGCATAGAACATCTTCGTAGTGCAACTTTCTGAAAGATATAGGTTGATATGCAAAACATCCCTACCCTGGTCGTCGGGAGTATGAATGATCTGAGCAAGCCACGGATCTTTACCTTTACTTTCCCAGTAACTCACACGATCATCTTCAGGTGTCATAAATGAACCTAGAACGATGAGCAGCATTAATATCAAGGAAGATTTTAGCATATTGGTAATTCTACTTCATTAAATATACAAAAACAAGACCATTCTGTTCTTCATGATGCAATGAACGAGCTAAATATTACTTACCTTTACTCGTGTTAAAATCATCATTATATGGATAAGAACAAAGTCCTTGTGTTTGCCACTCAGAACAAAAATAAAGCAAGAGAAATTCAAGGGTTGCTACCTTCATACATAGAGGTCAAAACCTTGTCTGATATAGGGTGTAACGAAGATATTCCAGAAGAACAAGATACGTTAGAAGGTAATGCCCTTCAGAAGGCTGAATATGTAAAAGAACATTTTGGTTATGACTGTTTTGCAGATGATACAGGGCTTGAGGTAGACGTGCTTGATGGCGAGCCAGGAGTTTATAGCGCAAGGTATGCTGGTCCTCAAAAGGATAGTGAAGCAAACATGGATAAGCTTCTGGAAAAATTGAAAGGTGAACCTTATAGATCTGCGCAGTTCCGAACAGTGATAGCATTGATCGAAGGAGAAAAAAAACATACTTTCGAAGGAATTGTAAAAGGTAATATTTCTACTGAGCGAAAGGGTGAGGAAGGATTTGGTTATGATCCTATCTTTATACCTGAAGGAGAAACACACTCTTTTGCTGAAATGGAATTGTCAGAAAAGAATAAAATGAGTCATCGGGCTCGCGCAATAAGTAAATTAGCTAAGTTTTTAGATCAATAGAGTCATGGCGAAGGTAAAAACCGCATATTTCTGTCAGAACTGTGGACACGAAGCACCAAAATGGTTGGGAAGGTGTCCCTCATGTAATGAGTGGAACACTTTTGTTGAGGAAGTGATCAGTAAAGGAAAGAAAGAAGTTACAGCCTTCGCAAAATCGTCTAAAAAAACAGCCAAGCCCACTGCGATTCATACGATTGAAGAAATTCCCGTTCAGCGAATTCAAATGAAGGACAAAGAACTCAACCGTGTTTTAGGTGGAGGCCTTGTCCCGGGCTCATTAACACTTTTTGGAGGAGAGCCAGGAATAGGTAAGTCTACATTGATGTTGCAAATGGCGATGCAGGAAACAGATCAAGAGATCCTGTATGTGTCTGGTGAAGAGAGCATGCAGCAAATAAAAATGCGTGCCGGTCGTATTGGAGAGTTGAATGAATCATGCTATTTATTGACAGAAACACAATTAGAGTCGATTTTTAAACATGCAGAGCAACTAAGTCCAGATCTTGTGGTCATAGACTCTATTCAAACGATTCATAGTGAGAATATCGAAAGCTCCCCTGGAAGTATTTCTCAGATCAGAGAATGTACTGCGCAGCTGCTTCGCTTTGCTAAACAAACAGAAACACCTGTCTTTCTTATTGGACACATAACGAAAGAAGGCTCATTAGCGGGTCCAAAGGTGCTTGAGCACATGGTTGATTCGGTATTACAGTTTGAAGGAGATAGAAATCATGTATACCGCCTTCTTCGCTCTATTAAAAATAGATTTGGCTCAACAAATGAATTAGGGATCTACGAAATGCTGGGAGACGGGTTAAGACAAGTTGAAAACCCATCGGAAATATTAATATCTAACAATAAGGACCAACTTAGTGGTAGCGCTATTGCAGCAACCCTTGAAGGTCTTAGGCCGATGCTTATAGAGGTTCAAGCTCTTGTTAGTACTGCAGCATATGGAACGCCTCAACGAAGTGCCACAGGCTTTGACCTGAGAAGGCTCAACATGTTGCTTGCCGTTATGGAAAAGCGCTGCGGATTTAAGTTAGGTGCAAAAGATGTCTTTCTGAATATTGCAGGAGGAATTAAAGTGGATGATCCAGCAATTGACCTGGCTGTAGTAGCAGCTATACTTTCTTCCAATGCTGATATTGCTATTAATAAGAACATCTGTCTATCTGCAGAAGTAGGTCTGTCAGGAGAGGTAAGACCAATTAATCGCGTAGACCAACGTGTTTCTGAAGCAGAAAAGCTTGGTTTTGACAAGATCATAATCTCAAAAGAAAATAAGGGAATCAAACAAGCAGATTTTAAAATTGAAGTAGTTGAATGCTCCCGAATTGAGGAAGTGTTGAGAGAGCTTTTTGGGTAACGATTAATCAAAAAACAGACGTCCATTGTACCACTCGGGATCTAAAGTAGCACCGATTTTTTTATAGAATTCGATAGCTGGCTCATTCCATTCCAGTACCTGCCAATCCATACGTTTAACACCCCGGTCTTTAGCGATCTTTATAAGCTTTTTAAATAAAGCTTGTCCAACTCCTCCGCGACGATATTGAGGTTGAATGTACAGGTCTTCCAGATATAAGCATCTTCCTTTCCAGGTAGAATACGATGTGTAGTATAACGCCATCCCTCTCACCGCACCATCCATTTCAACGACTAAGCATTCACAAATTGGGTCTTCAAAAAGATCAAATTTTAGTTGTTCAGGAGTATTAATGACAGCATCTGGTTCTTTTTCATATTCTGCAAGCTCTTGAACGAGATCCATTATGGCTCTTTCATCGCCAGGTTGTGCGTCTCTTATGATATATTCTGAGGCCATATTATAACCCACCTAGATTAAATCGTAATCGAACACCTGCAGCCGTATTACCAGTTACGTATGAAGTTGCAACCTTAGGATTTGTTAACTGCTGATCATAATAAAGCGAGAAGGTTAAGTTCTTACTTACTAGGTAATCTGCGCTTGAACGAATGGAAAGAACTTTTTGTCCTGCCGTCGCCTGGTTCGTGTTTTCAACGATCTTTCTGATCACAGTAAGATTGTCTCTGATTGATAGATCAAATCTAATATTCAGATCGGACGGCTGTAATTTATTCCCTTGGAATGTCATAGGGATTCTAAAGTTTGAGAACTTATATCCAGCACCAACAACGATCTCTGTTCCCAGCACTTCAGTAAGCTGATTGTTAGCTAAAGACAATGATGAAGAACGCTCTTTACTATACTCAAACTTAGTGATCAAACCATTACCATTGATCTTCCAAGTTGCATCAAAACCGATTAAAGGAGAAAAACGCTCAGAGATCGTTACGTTTTGAACTTGTTGAGTTGGAATGAAGTTGTTATTGATGTCACGTGCAGTAAGGAACCCATCATTGTCTGTTTCAGCATTAAGGTTAGTTTGCATGCCTGATACAGTAACCGTAGATTGATAACCATGGCGTAACGTAAAGTTCTGCACAAACTTTTTAAAGAAATCAAACTTAGTTAAGCCGTTATAAGATACTTGCCAGTTTGGTAATGGGATGTTTCTCGTCGGGGAAATGCTCTTATCATTTACACCTTTACCAGAGAATGTGGTAAGGAATGCTCCAATGATCACATCCTGTTGACTTGGACCATATCCGTCATAATAACCGGCACTATCTGTAACGCTATTTGGGTTTTGCAGACCGAGGAATGTAGAAACTTCATCACGACTATCTCTGAGGTCTTGGAACGTACCAGACCTGTAATTTCTTCCTAATGTTTCAAATGCTGACTGTATCGAAATCGTAGAGTAAGTAACGTTTGTTGTAACAAATCTACTTTGTTGTTCAAAATCTTGTAAAGTGTCGTTGAACCTATAGAACTCAGCACTGTTCTCAGTAAAGTTTCGGTTCATTGTAAGATCAATTTTAAGATCTTTTAGCGGTTCAAGACTAGCCCTTAAATTATAGTTTTGAGAATGCTGTATCGTATGTTGCGTATTAAGAGAACTCGTGTCAACAATAAACCCTCTATCAGCAGTGTATGGAGCGTATTCAAATCCAGTCTGTCTTCCAAATAAATCTCTCTGTTGTTGACCTAAAGCAAAGTTTCGAATCTGCGCATCGCCAAAAGTACTAGAGTTCATACCAAATAGCTGAGCTTCTTGGTTGAATCCAGGTAATAGCATTCCGTCGTTAAGGGTATATGTTCCTGAAACGGTTCTCACACTCATTAAGGCCCGGCCTAAGAAACCTGTCACAGGGTGGAATGGTTTGCCATATTTTTCTTGGTATTTTTCCTCCCGTTCCTCTTTATTTTCGATACGTTCATTTTGACGTTCTAAACGAGGTTCTTTACGCTCAAGCTTCTTTACAACCTTTGCGAGTTCTTTTTCGTGTTCTTCTAGTTCTTCCGGACTTAGTTTTTCTACATCAACAGCTTCTAATTCTTTCTTTTTCTTTTCGAGTTCTTCAACTTTTTTCGCTAATCGACTATCATTCTTAGAACCTCTAGAATTATTTCCTCCTCGACCACCAACACGACCGCGTATAGACCTTCTTCCTGCTCTTCTCCCACCACGGCCATCATTTATTATCTTTTGTAATAACTCCGACTTTCTATATAGATTGGTCATGTTCATTTGAGCAGTAAGGTTGAGATTTCTACTGTTTTGGATCGTGTTTCCAAACGCCTCTAAACCAAGGTTCGGTCTGTTCCACTCATATGAAGCCCCATAGCGGATGTTAGAATTTAAAAAGTCCAACGCCGGTATCTTATCGAAAGGAATGTTATATGAAATATTGTATGTGTGATCATATCGCATCGTTTTACCTAAAGAACGAAGCTGTGTGCTTACTGAGTCTCTGAATTCTTGATACAATTCAGGGCTTTCATTTCTATCTACCTGACCAGCTGGCTCATCAATAATAGAACTGTTGTTCGCAGCAATATCGAATTTTAAGTTACGAGTAAGATCATATTTAAAGTTGAACGAACGGTTCCAGGTGAAGTTTTTCATGTATATCGGCTGGAACTCAAAATTCGTGTTCGGAATGTTATTTCGAATTTGGCGTTCGTTATAATTACGGATCAAATTATTCTTAATACTGATATTCTTAGGTCCAAGATAGAAGTTGGCAGATCTGATGAGGTCCCACCAGTTCGATTTACGCATAAACTTCACCTTTTTAAAAGGCTCCCATAAAGTTGGTGATCCATTGTATACATAATTTACGCCACCCTTCCAAATAGTCGTTTTATCGTAATTTGTTCTAAAATCACGATGAAGGTCTTCACTGTAAGAGTAATTAAACGAAAGGTTGCTAATATCCCAAATATGTGATTCTGAACCTGGTTTTCTGGCTTTTCGCACATTTGTGAAATTAAAGGATCTACGACGTGTAAAGTCTTGACCGTCACGCATTCGTTCTCTGCGTTCTTCGGCATCATAAGAAGAAAGTTCAACATCAGGATTATAAGGGTCAAAGCGCGGATTAATCGTTCCTACTGAATAAGTATACAAGAATGGAATATCAATTTTCGCTCGCTCTCCTAAAAGTTGACCAAGTTGAGCGTTTGCAGAAACATCTAGATTCAATCTAGTATCTCTTTGACGCTCCGCAACACGACTATCGATACTTCCCCAATTCAATCCACTATATGAACCAGCAACCTGAATGTTCGCAAAATCTGCAACCTGAACTTGAGCACGCGCAAGAGCGGCAGAACCACCTTCATTTTGGAATTCCGTTAAACGCAACTCGTTAACCCAAACTTGTACACACTTATCTAAACCATCATCTGGTTGCCATGGATGCGCCTTGTTTTGCGATGGATTACGAACACCGATCATAATTGTCTTGACATCCGTAATATTGGGATTACCTTTTATTTTTATGACTCGCTTGGGATGATTTACATTGTTGTTGTCCGAATCTCCCGGTTGATGATCCACAGCCTTCTCATATTCAATGTTAAAGGCCACGTTACTTCCAGGAGTTTCCATTGCTTCATTCCTGTCTTTTTTGAGCTGTATAAGTTCATCAAAGACAATTCTCAAGTTGTTTTCTTCCGGCCATATTTCAAGATCGGTGGATGCTCCCCAAGGTGTCACCTTAAGCGGAACTTCATATTCGTAATAGTTTTCCCTGAAATCCGTACCCAAACGTACAAAAACCGATACATCATTGTCATTCAGCGGCTTCGTTGGTTCGAGCTCCTCTGCATGTATGAACATTTCCAGGTTTTTATACATAACCATATCCATACCTACATTTTTAGTTGCTCCTCGAGCATCACCATCTTTCAGATCACAAACCTCTAGTGTCATTGATTGCTCATTTAACTGACGCTGGAAAGCTTGAGATGGATCTACCTCACGAAGAATTCCAGGAGGTATAACATAGTTAATTGGTTCGCGCTGATCGTGTTCTTCGACGTTAACTGCACCGATATTGAAGGATGTAAGGTCTGGATCGGCTTGCTGACCATCAGTTGGCTCAGTCAAGCTTTCTCTGAATTTACGCCATTCACCTCTAATAAGTTCAAGCTTAGCAAAACGCAATGTAGTTTCTTCCCCGAACTCCTTCAGGAACATTCTCATGAAACGGATAGAACGAAAATCAGATATGCCATTTACTACTTTGTCAGGACTACGCACGGGAATTCTAAACTGATACCATTTAAATTCCTTGGTTCCTTTGCTGTATTCGCGAGTGTTAATGATGTAGTTTTTACCCACCTCCATATCATTTGGGCGAAGGGATACTTTATATTGATAATAGCTTTCAGACTCACTCAAGTTATTGTCTCTATTCACATCTTCCATATCTGGAGAGTTTGTAGCTTGAGTAGGGTATCCGTCTGCATTTTGACTTGCCGAAGTTTCTGGGGTAGGAGAGTTTCCTTCGTGACCGTTCCAATATTTGTAACGACGAATTATGTCTACTTGTTGAGCATCATATTCATCGTCACGGTAGTAATTATAGTTGTCGCTTGAAACATCCTCTAATATTTCATCTTTTGCAGCCTGAGATAAAGTTGCGTTGTTATTAACCCAGTTTACAAAGTTCTGGTAGGCATCAGTTTCTCTTTGATCACTATACCCATCTAATCCGACATCTTGTTCAGCACGTGTATCAGGATCGTTATCAAATGCGTTCACGACTACCTGCTCCGTAGATACGCGGGCCCAATTCGTTTCGTCTACGTTTTCTGTTTCACTGAAATCACTTGGAAGCCCATTCTCAAAACTTTTTCTTGAATCAGGAAGAACGTCTTCCGACAAGTTTCCTAAGTTAAAGTACAGATCACCTCCAGTATGCGTAGTGTTTGGATCAAGGTCTTCCTGGTCTTCATTGAATGGATCAAGCATCCAAAATTGGATATACTCAACATTGGTCTGCTCGAAGTTGGTTGTAGTCAATGACCTCATTATTCCGTTCCAGCGTTCCTGAGGATCAATAAATTCTCCATCTGCATTCACTGTATTTGTAGTGTCATAATTGTACATTCCTCGCTCTTTCGGATAGAATGTCATGTTGAATACAGGCAAGTTGGTAATTGTTCCAAGGGCCGGGTTTAAGTTGGGGAATAGGTCAACTCTATTTACAAGAGCAACATTTACATTTTCGGTGTACTCAGGGTTTTCAGCTATATATTGCGGTGTTAAAGAGTTTGACTGGAAAAAAAGAGGATCGATCGTATACCAGGACATATGTGAACGCTTAAACCCTGCAGCGAGATCGTTAGTAAGGTCTGCCTCTGGGAAAAGGTCGTCTTGTCCTTGAGGTATAGAAGCCAGCATCCACGATGAAAAGTTTCTCAAGTCGATCGTTGATTGACTTCCTTCAAAATCATCAACATACGAAATTCCTTTTCTTGATATAGCACGAGGGGCACCTGGAATAAGATGAGCGGCCTCTGCGTTTAGCGTCAACGTCGACATTTGTTTTGTTGAGATCGTAGGAATAAAGTTGATCAGTTTTGTCAAAAATGGAATGTCTGTACGATAAGAAAGATCGAAACCAACAATGTTGTTTTTAAATGGCTCGTCTCCAATATCCACTTTTTGAGTTATAGGTCGCTCTGTCATCCTCATCCATGTTGCTCCTACGTTGAAGTCAGGATTGATCATATAATTCAAATGAGTTCCCATCAAAGACTTGTTTTGGAAACCAAATACAGAGTTACTCTCTATTGAGATTTTAATATCCTGGTTAGACTCTAACACAGCACTATTCAAGATCTTAACACGGCCGAGGTTGTAATCTACCGTGAAATCAGTTCCTTCTTGTAGTCGTATACCTCCAGCTGTAACAACAACAGAACCTTCAGGAACATTCAATGCGTTCAATGGTATTTCATCACTAACAGAAGATTCGTAACGCCCATTAAAATAAAACCTGTTTTTCTTTGGCACCTGTTGAGCGGCAATTCTAGTGGAATCATACAATTCATCATAAGCTACATTATCAACGATCTGTGGTGATAGACCGGCATCCAACATTTCCTCTCTTATCGTTTCGCCAAATGGTTCAATAGTACTAAAGTAGATCCTACCATTTCGGGTGTTGATCGTACCACCATTCGTGGCCATATTTCCTTCGAAGGTGATGGGTTTGAAGTCAAAAACACCATCCTGTTGTGCTCGATTATTCTGATTTAACCTGTCCATTCCAACAACATCGATGACCTGACGATCGTCCATGCCCGGATAAGGAAGGAAATTAACCTTTAAGCTGTTATCTGGGTTGTTGTAAAGAATGTCTAAACGGAACCCTTCCTGACTAACTTGATAAGCACCAATTGAATAAACGTTTTTCATCATTAGATCCCATAGTTTATTCTTTGGGCTAATGATTGTTGGCTTTAATAGCTTGAGTAATAGTGCGTCTTGTCCAACAACACCATCAGTTGAGAATTCACCAACTTGATATGTTCTTCCTGAATAAGTATACTCATAAGCAACGGCAAGAACCTCATCATTATTCAGTGGAAGGTTAACCGATATAAAACCAAGTTGAGCATTGTAAGAAAACTCTTGTTCTGTAAGCTTTCGAGCATTTTCGACTTTCTCAAAATCAACCGCCTGTTGAAATGGACCAGGTGAAGTGTTTTGAGATTCTAGCTCTACAACAGCGTTGTTGAAACCACGAATATTAGGGTTGTTCGAAGCATAATCATAAAGATTGTTTGAGCTGTTGTCAGGCAATTCATTACTTGATGCACCACCCGGATTTCCAGACCAATTGTCCGGATTAGATTCACCAAGGTCTGTAAGGGCAACAATATTTCGAGTATCCTCAACTCGATTGGTTTGATTGGTTACCCAAACCTCAATACGTGTAATATTAACAAGTGAGCTAACGAATGGAACAGATTCCATCGCTTCGTCATAGTGATCTCTGTGATAATAATTCAAAAAGTAGTGACGGTTCATTTCGTACTCGTCTGCCTTCAATTCGAAGTCTTGAACCTGAGCACCACCTTTAATATTTATCTCTTTTTTCTGTCCTCTAGAGGTTGAAGCTATGGCATCTACAGTTAGCCTACCAAAACGCATTCTTGTTTTAACACCGAACAACGTTTGAGATCCCTCGATCAAAGAGGTTTCTAAAGGCATCGAAACGTTACCAGCCTCAACTTTTTGAAGGATCTGATCTTCGTTACCAGTCCACTCCAGCTTGGTGACATTGTCAAAGTTGAAAGCAGCTTCTGTGTTATAAGAAGCACCGAGCTTCATTTTATCACCAATCTGACCAACGAGGTTCAACTGAATACGTTGTTGAAAGTCAAACCGAGTTATACGACGCTGATTTTCTGGTAGCATTGGGTTGTCATATCGTGCTGAATTCACTCCAAGAGAAAGTTCAACACTACCTTCAGGACGAATTTGAATCTCATCTGAACCAAAAATATTGGCAAAACCAGGACTGTCGATCTTGATCGGTGGAATTAAACCTTGTTCTTCTTTAGTTTGACTATCAATTTTTTCTTTCCAATACGACTGCATTTTTTGACGCTGCTCGTATTCAATGTATTCTTCGAGCGTCATCATAGATGGCTTACGGTAATTTAAGCTATCACCCATGACCTCTTTGAAAATATACTTTCCGGTTCTCGGGTCGTAAACAATTGTCTTTTCAACGTTAGAAGGATCACCAAGGTCAAAACTTTGTTCGGTATTAGACGTTGGGTCATAAGGGTTTTGAATCGGAAACTTCAGATCAATAGAATCAGGATCCGTTTGACCAAATGAAGCAAAACCCATTAACAGCAAAAAGGCTGATAATCCGGTCTTTAACATTCTTTGTAGTGCCAATTCTTTCAATACAACAACAATTACAATACTTTAAGCGCATCTTTGATCAAGAGCTCTACTGTATCTTGATCTTTCATTACTTTTTTAAGGGCCTTTTCAGCTTGTTTTTTGTCGAAACCTAATGAGACCAATGCAGTTAACGCATCAAAGCGGAGAGTATTGTTTGAATTACCAACATTATCGTCAGATACCTCAAATTTTAACATTTTATCTTTTAGATCGACGATAACGCGTTGTGCAGTTTTTGCTCCGATTCCCTTGACTCCTTGAATTGTAGCCACGTCCTCAGCAGTAATTGCGTATGCGATCTCAGAGGGAGTTAAACCAGATAACATTAGTATTGCTGTACTTGGTCCAATTCCTGAGACAGACACTAGGAAGTTGAACATCTCTCTTTCTTCCTGATCAGCGAATCCATACAAGATCTGGGCGTCTTCACGAACAACGAACTGAGTGTAGATCTTCAGGCTTTCTTCATTACCTAAAGCGGAAAATGTATTTAAAGAGATCTTAACCTCGTATCCTATCCCACCACACTCGATAATTACGTTAGTTGGTGTTTTTTCGATCATTCGACCGTTAAGATGTGTGATCATAATTATTTGTTTTGAGCGTCAACAACAGCCACTTTTACCATATTTACAATCTCTCTTACACTAGAGCCAAGCTGCAGCACATGGATTGATTTTCTCAACCCAACTAGAACAGGCCCAATTGCCTCACCTTCTGTCATTTCCTGAAGAAGTTTATAAGCAATGTTTCCAGATGAAAGGTTTGGGAATATAAGCGTATTAACTTCCTTGTTTGCTAATTCTGAGAATGGAAATTGATCTTGCATCATTTCGTTGTTAAGCGCAAAGTTAGCCTGAACCTCTCCATCGACAGTTAGTGTTGGATACTTTTCATGAATGATCTCAACAGCTTTCGCCATTTTATTTGCATCCTCACCTGGGGCAGAGCCATAATTTGAATAAGAGAGTAGTGCAATTCTAGGAGTTACCTTAAACTTACGTATTGTTTTGGCCAAATTGTTAGCAAGGTCTGCAACCTCTTCGGCGTTCAATTCAAAATTCACCGTTGTATCAGCAAGAAATACAGGGCCTCTTTTCGTAATGAGGATGTACATTCCTGCAACTTTTTCTACGTCTTTTTGTGTTCCAACAACTTGTAGAGCAGGGCGCAAAACATCTCTATATTTACGTGTAGCACCTGAAACCATTGCGTCAGCATCACCTGACTGAACCATCATGGCACCGAAGTAATTACGCTCACGCATGATCTTTTTCGCCTCATATGCAGTGAACCCCTTTCTTTTTCTCATATCGAAAAACGCTTCTGCATAGCGTTCGCGACGTTCATTTTCTTCGTCAGCTTTTGGGTCGAGAATCTCGACCTCTGGGAACTCCATACTGTATTCTTCGATCATGTGCTCTACCTTTTCTTTTCTTCCAAGTAGAATAGGAATAGCAACCCCCTCTTCATATGCAGTTTGAGCTGCTTTTAGAACTTTATAGTTATCAGCTTCAGCAAAAACCACTCGTTTCGGGTTTCGCTCTGCTTTTTCTGTTATCGTTCGAACAAGTTTATTGTCCAGACCTAATCTCTTCTTTAATTCTGCTTCGTAAGCGTCCCAGTTTTCAATTGGCATTCTGGCTACACCCGAATCCATTGCTGCTTTTGCAACAGCCGGAGCAACGTAATAGATCAGTCTTGGATCGAGTGGTTTAGGGATGAATTGTTCACGTCCAAAAGTAATACTCTTCTCTCCGTAAGCTTCACTTACTTCATCCGGAACTGTTTCTTTCGCAAGTTCAGCAATTGCATGAACAGCAGCAAGCTTCATTTCCTCATTGATTGATTTAGCCCTAACATCTAAAGCTCCTCTAAATATGAATGGGAATCCAAGAACGTTGTTAACTTGGTTTGGATGATCTGATCGACCTGTAGCCATGATAACATCATCTCGTGTGTCCATGGCATCTTTGTAAGAAATCTCAGGCTCCGGATTAGCTAGAGCAAATACGATTGGGTTCTCTGCCATTGACTTTATCATGTCTTTTGACACAATTCCACCTCTAGAAAGACCAATAAACACATCGGCTCCTTTCATTTCAGTTTCTAAGTCGCTTGATTTCTTGTGAACCGCAAAATGAGCTTTATTTCCTGATAGCCCATCTCTTTCTTTCGATAACAATCCTTTACTGTCGAACATGTATATGTTTTCCAACTTCACACCAAGCGAACAATAGAGTTTAGCACAGCTCATTGCAGAAGCTCCCGCTCCTGATATCACGACCTTAACTTTCTTAATGTCTTTTTCAGCCAGCTCCAATGCATTTAGTAGAGCAGCCGATGAGATAATAGCAGTTCCGTGCTGATCGTCATGCATAACGGGTATATCCAACTCTTCTTTAAGGCGCTCCTCAATCTCAAAAGCCTCAGGGGCCTTAATGTCCTCTAAATTTATTCCTCCGAAGGTAGGAGCAATGGCTTTTACAGTTTGGATGAATTTTTCAGGATCATTTGCATCGACTTCGATGTCAAACACATCGATATCCGCAAATATCTTAAATAAAACACCTTTACCCTCCATAACTGGTTTTGATGCCGCTGGTCCAATATCCCCCAACCCCAAAACAGCAGTTCCATTGGAAATAACTGCAACCAGGTTTGCTTTACTTGTATATCTATATACATCTTCTGGGTTATCCGCGATCTTCAAACAAGGTTCAGCCACTCCTGGAGAATATGCCAAAGACAGGTCTCTTTGAGAGCTATATGGTTTCGTAGGAATTACCTCGATCTTTCCAGGTTTTCCCTGAGCATGATAATCAAGTGCGTCTTGTTTTCGTATCTTAGCCATAAGCGTATTTTCTTTTTCTAATGCAAGGGCGTAAATTTAATAAAATAGCTAACAAGAACAGAACAACATCAAGTGGAAGCTTATGAATAAAGAGACAATAGTGATATTATCTGGAGCAGGTATGAGTGCAGAGTCAGGATTAGGCACTTTTCGAGATAGTGGTGGACTATGGGAGAAGTACCCAATAGAGGAGGTTGCAACGCCTGAAGCTTGGGTCAAAGACCCAGAAAAGGTTACTCATTTTTACAATATGAGACGTAAACAATGTTATGAAGCTTCTCCAAACGAAGGGCACAAGGCTATTGCCGAGCTAGAGAAAAAATATAATGTTATTATAGTTACACAAAATATCGATGACCTTCATGAAAGGGCGGGTAGTACGAATGTAATTCATCTTCATGGCGAGATTAATAAAGTAAAAAGTTCAGGACCAAACCAGGAAAAAGAATACTACGACCAGAAGGACTGGGAAGTGAGAATGGGCGATGTATGTCCTGAGGGTTATCAATTGAGACCCCATGTGGTTTGGTTTGGAGAGTCCGTTCCGATGTTAGACAAGGGAGCCAGAGCAGTAGAACGCGCTGACATTTTTATAATAGTTGGAACTTCTTTAAACGTATATCCTGCAGCCAGCCTCATTCATTATGTTCGACCGGGCACTAAACAATACTTGATCGACCCAAATGATGTACCTGTAAACACCGAAATAACTATTATAAAGCGTCCAGCTACCAAGGGTCTTGTGGACATCAAGAAAATACTTCTTCAATTAAAAAGCCCCCAGTAATTACTGAGGGCTAATTAATAGTTTGGTCTATTTATATTATTTTCTTATAATCAATTTTTTCGGGTCACTGAGCACACCCTTGTTATCAACTACATGAACAAAATAAATACCGTTCCTGATTGATGAAAGACTGATTTCCTTATTCAAACCTTCATTAAGCACCTCTTTTCCTAATGCATCATATATGATTACACGGCCATCCTTATAGGTTAGGTTTTCAATATTTAAAACGTTTTGAGCTGGGTTTGGGTAAATATTAAACTTATTTAAATCAGCAACTTCTTCTTCCACATTCAAAAAGCAGTTAGAGTTTGTTGTTTTGAATTTGATACGAATGGAGTCATAAACAACTCCGAAAGCACTCACTACATAATAATCGTGAATTCCACAACTCTCATTTCCACTCGGAACGATCTGCGGCTTGAATATAGATGTGTCTTGATCATCTATTGCTGCTGGGCTTGGCGTTGTATACTCTAGCTGATCATCCGCATTATAACATAAGTTGTTGTCACAAATTTGATCGACTCTTCCTGAATTAGCTAAACGAACGCGTTTAAAAGCCATGTTTATCGTCTGACCGCTCAGGTTGATTACGCGCATGTCGTAGTATATTGTAGGGTCTGAAGGATCACCTGTAACCTCTATTGTTGTTCCACTAATATCCGTATCCAGATCAGAAATGAAAACTACAATTATTGCATCACTAACCGCTCTGTTATTAGGTTCAGGACTTGCGTTTTCTCAGGAAGAAGACAAAGGACTATTGGATAAAAAAGTTCCTGAAGTACAAATAAAAGATACGGATGGTGAAACAATCAACACCGGAAAATTGGAGAACGATGGGAAACCAATAATAATTTCGTTCTGGGCAACTTGGTGTACACCTTGTAAAAAGGAGTTGAATACGATTAATGACATGTATATTGATTGGCAAGACGAAACGGGAGTGCGATTAGTAGCTGTTTCCGTTGATGATGAGAGAACGAAGAATAGAGTTGTGCCTTACGTTGATTCGAAGGCATGGGAATACCAAGTTCTACTTGATCCAAATGGAGAGTTTAAAAGAGCAATGGGCGTAAACAATGTTCCACATACATTTTTGATCGATGGTGAAGGAAATATTGTTTATTCTCATAATAACTATGCACCAGGAGATGAGTACGAATTGTACGACAAAATTCTCGAATTAGTTGAGTCAGAAGACGAATAAGAGAAACCCTTTACAATAAACACTGCTTTACGAATGAAACCAAAATTATTAGCAATTTGCGTTGCGTTCTTTTCAATGTATTATACTCAGCTTCATGCTCAAGGGAGTATATCGGGAAATTTAGAAACAACTTACCAATATTTAGTTTCAGATAGTGCAATTGGAGCACTACAACCTGATGAGGAGTCTTTGGTAAACTCATACATGAATATCAATTACCGAAATCAGGGGTTCAAAGCAGGTGTTCGATTTGAAGCCTATTTACCAAGAATACTTGGTTATCCTGATAGATTTGACGGTGCTGGTTTAGGCTACCGTTATTTTGGATATGAGAATGACCTAGTTGATATAACAGTTGGTAATTTCTACGAGCAATTTGGTTCAGGACTCATATTTAGAGCTTATGAAGACAGAGCTCTTGGTTTTGACAACATGATGAATGGTTTCAAAGTAAACCTACGCCCTTACAAAGGTGTTACCCTTAAAACTGTTTATGGAAGACAGCGCTTTTCTTTTGTTGGTGGTAAAAACCAATACTCTCCAGCGATTGTGAGAGGCGCGGATCTTGAGTTCAATTTGAACCAATGGTTTCCAAAACTTTCTGAAAAAAAGTTTAGAATAACAGCCGCTGGAACTTCTGGTCAAGTTCTCAAAAAGAACACAGGAACGGATTATGATTATAGTTGGATGGCAGACGATGGCGGTGTTGGTGGCGACGGCAATAATTATACAACAGCCGGTAGCGTAACAGGCGAAAACCTCATAGTCTCAAGAAACGGATTGTCTGATGTAACGATGGATTTAAGCACTTTTGCCCTTGACAGTGATTTAGGTAGTTATGCGAGTTTGTCGGCAGACAATACGGAACGGATATATCACTTAACTTCTCTACTGCATACGAGCCGCTCAAGCGCACAATGGGAATCAACGCTTTAGATTCTTCTCGCGTTATGTATGAGAGTAGATTGTTTGATAAGAGCGACCTGTTGTACTGGAGAGATATCAACGTTCAGATCAAAAGGAAGCTAAATAAGAGTTGGACTGTCAAGTTGAATTACTTCAATATTTCAATGAATAATGACGTGTTGAAGTTGACGAACGAAAAAGGAATCATTGAATCTCATATAGGCGTGTTAGATGTTCAGTATAAGATCAATAGAAAACACACAATTAGAGCAGAGCTGCAGGGTCTTTGGACAGTAAACAACAAGGATCGAGGTGATTGGGCCACAGCTTTGGTAGAATATACGATCTCTCCAGACTGGTTTTTCAGTGCAATATTCCAGTCTAACTATGGAAACCCAATACCAGAAGATAGGATTAATTACCCAATGATCTTTGTAGGGAAGATCTGGGGAGCAACTCGACTTCAGGCTGGATATGGTAGACAAAACGCAGGTTTGTTTTGTGTAGGAGGTGTTTGTCGTTTTGTACCTGCCTCAAATGGACTAACAGTAAGTTTTACACATAGTTTTTAATTAGTTAGAGCATGAAAACACAATATTATATTTCAGTTTTATTTTTAGCCATTACTTTTGGTCTTTTAGTAGGTTGTGATAAAGTTGAAAACCCTTACGAGGACCAGGCATCTATTACCGTAGACACAACATTATACCCTGGAAATTGGCAGGATTATGTTGATAATGAATCGCCGGTATTTACGGCTAACTCGAACACAGATGTCAATGTTCTCTTAGAAGATTATACTGGTCATTTATGTAACAACTGTCCAACGGCAGCAACTGCCGCACACACGATTCACGAGAATTATCCAGATAGAGTATTTGTTGCCTCTATTCATGTTGACCCAGGAGCCGTATTGTCATTTCAACAACCTCAAACTAATGGAACGTATCCTACAGACCATACAAATCCAGATGCAATAGAGTATGGAGAAACGTTTCAAAATGGATTTAACTTTATTGGAAACCCTCAAGGAACGGTTAATCGTAAAACGGTAGATGGTAAAATGTTTGACTTCTATGGAACGTGGCAAAGTAGAGCAACTGATATTATGACAACAAATGACCTTAAGTTCAATATTCAGTCTGCTTTCAACTTTTATGAATCTACAAACGGAGGTTATTTACATGTAGAGGTAGAAAAGGTGACGAACGAAGAGATCTCTGTGAATACTGTTGTATACGTTTTGCAAGACACGCTAACAGATTGGCAACTAATGCCAAACAACACTAATAACCCTAATTATTTACACAGAGACCTACACTTAGGTAGCATAGATGGCAATGCATTTGGGATCCCTACCTTTGAGTCTTCTGTTCCTTCAGGAACCAAGGAGGAGCTTTTATACTCATATGAGGTGCCTTCTGGATACAATCCGGAAAACATGCATTTTCTTATCTATGTTTATAATACTGATAACTACGAGGTTCTTCAGGTTATAAAACAGAAGCTCAAAGAATAGCACATTACATCTCATTTTTCTGTCAGTCCTGTTATTTCCATGAAGTTTGCTATTTTTGAATGGTAATTTCATAAGCACAAGAGCATGGGTAAGATTCTGGTTATTGATGATGAAAAAAGTATCCGAAGAGCGTTGACAGAGATCCTTGAATTTGAGGATTTTGAGGTTGATGAGGCTCAAGACGGAAAAGAAGGACTTGACAAGGCCAAGTCATCATTCTACGACATCATTTTTTGCGATATTAAAATGCCAAAAATGGATGGTATGGAAGTGCTTGAAGCTATCCAGAAGGAGAAAATAGAGAGCCCTGTGATCATGATCTCAGGGCATGGAAATATAGAGACAGCTGTTGAAGCGATTAAAAAAGGGGCCTTTGATTTTATCGAGAAACCACTAGATCTTAATAGAATTCTTGTAACGATCAGAAACGCAGGTGATAGATCTTCGTTAGTAGAGGAGAAAAAGACCCTGAAAAAAACGGTTCAACGATTCAAAGGTTCTTCAATAATTGGAGAAACGGATGAGATCATGCAGATCAAAGAAATGATCGCAAAAGTAGGACCAAGTGAAGCGCGTGTTTTGATCACGGGTGAAAATGGAACAGGAAAAGAATTAGTGGCAAGATCTCTACACGATAATAGCCCAAGAAAGGATCACCCATTCATAGAAGTCAATTGTGCCGCAATTCCTGCTGAATTAATAGAAAGTGAATTATTTGGTCATGAAAAGGGGGCTTTTACGTCCGCTGTGAAGCAGAAAAAAGGAAAGTTTGAACTTGCCACAAAAGGAACACTTTTTCTTGATGAAATTGGAGATATGAGCGCCTCAGCTCAGGCAAAAGTGTTGCGGGCTCTTCAAGAGAACGTAATTCAACGTGTTGGAGGTGAAAAAAACATTAAAGTAAACCCAAGAATTGTTGCGGCAACAAATAAAAACTTGCGTAAGGAGATCGAAGAAGGAAACTTTAGAGAGGACCTTTTCCATCGATTAAGCGTGATTTTGATCCATGTGCCGACATTAAATGATCGCCCAGATGATATTCCTCTTTTGGCAGATCACTTTTTGACAATGACTTGTGCGGAGCATGGTATTCCGAGAAAGAAGTTTTCTGAAGATGCCTTAGAGGCGTTGAAAAATACAAATTGGTCTGGAAATATACGTGAACTACGAAACATCGTAGAACGAATGGTTATACTTTGTGATGATGAGATCACAGGATTTGATGTGAACACATTCTCGAATCCGAGAAGCTAAAAAATGTTTTTCAGAAGCCTTTTTAATCCAAAGAAAGAAGACAAAATGAAATACCTTGTTGTAGGGTTAGGTAATCCAGGGGAAAAATACGCCAATACACGACACAACATTGGGTTTGAGGTGTTGGATGAATTTGCCAAGGAACGTGAAGCAAAATTTGAAACTGTTAAGCTGGGAGATCTTGCAACAGCAAAATGGAAGGGAAGGACTGTTTTATTGTTAAAACCATCTACTTTCATGAACCTAAGTGGTAAAGCGGTTAACTATTACCTTCAAAAAGAGAAAATTCCACTCGAACGACTTTTGGTCATTACAGACGATATTGCTCTTTCTTTCGGTAAACTAAGAATGAAAGGGAAAGGAAGTGATGGTGGACACAACGGACTTAAGCACATTCAGCAAACATTAAATACGCCGAAATATGCAAGGCTCAGGTTTGGAGTTGGAAACGACTTTCACAAAGGCCAGCAAGTTGATTATGTGCTGGGGGAGTGGAGTTCAGAGGAACAGGAAAAGCTTAAGGAAAGGATCAAAACTGCAACGGAGTTCATTAAAGGATTCACAACTATTGGCCTTCAAAAAACAATGTCTAACTGGAATAATAAGTAGAAAGCCGATATGGAGGAAAGGGACTTGCTTTTAATTCAAAAGGAACTAAATAGTGAATCCATACCCTTGTTTATAGGACGACTTTCAGGAGGAGATATCAATGAAGTGTTTCAGGTTGAAATTCAGGGGGAGCATTATGTAGTTAAGAAGAACAGAAAGGAAGAGTTTCCCGAAATGCTTGAAAAAGAGTTTAGAGCTCTGAAATATGTGAACATTATAATCCCAGACCTTTACCCAAAACCGATTAAAGCATTTTCATCCATCCAGCATCAGTTTTTAGTGATCGAGTATCACGAAAAAGGAAGCAATACCGAAAAAGGACAATTTCACTTGAGTGATTCACTAGCTACTCACCATAAACATACAAGCGATAAGTTTGGCTGGGAAGAAGATAACTATATAGGCTCTCTACAACAATCTAATGATCTAAGGATCTCATGGGAAGACTTTTATGCAGAAAACAGATTGTTGGCTCAAACAAAGTTGGCTTTTGACAAAGGTCATATGACTAAGCAAACCGTATCTCAAATGGAGACTTTTTGTAAAGAACTAGCGTCAATATTCCCAAAGGAGTCACCCGCACTTTTACATGGTGATCTCTGGGGAGGAAATTATTTTATTACATCAGACGAAAAACCATTGTTGTACGATCCTGCGATGTATTTTGGTCACCGTGAAATCGATATCGCTATGACTCGACTTTTCGGAGGGTTTTCGCAAGCTTTTTACGATCATTATTGTGAGGTTTATCCGTTGGAAAAAGGTTGGGATGAGAGAATACCATATGGACAGTTGTATCCTAACCTCGTTCATTTGAATTTATTCGGGCCGGCTTATTTGAGTGCAGTGACAAGTGTGATCAATCGTTTCTAGACGTCTGAAAAACGAAGTGTTATTGTGGTTTTCCAGTTTTCGAGGTTCTGAATCTCAACCTCTCCGTCCAGATGCTCGATCAAGGTTTCAATTAGCTCCATACCAAAACTAGACTTGCTTAACTCCTTATTCAAACCTACACCGTTGTCTTGATAGATGAGCTCGAACTTTTTTGAACCAACTTCGGCTAAAGTTATATTTATTTTTGGTTGAGTTTCAGTATCATTAAAAGCATATTTAAACGAATTGATAACAAGTTCATTTAGGGCTATTCCCAAATGAATAAGTGTTTCTATTTTAAGTTTAGGTTGATCAGTTTGAATAGCAATATCAACGTTTTGTTGGCCAGATGATCTCTGAAGACTCTCAATTAGTTTTTCCAGGTATTCCTTTGAATCGATCTCCGAAAACTTTTCTTGACGATAAATAATATCATGCACGATCGCCATTGAATTAATTCGGCTTACAGCCTCATCAAATGATGAATGAAATGATTCGTTCTCAATAGAATATGACTGCAACCTTAAAAGGCTGGAAACGATCTGAAAGTTGTTTTTCACACGATGATGAACCTCTTGCAATAAGAGTTTCCGTTCATTACTTTGTTTTAGTATTAGTTTATTCTGAGCTCGAGCAGATCGTAACCTATTAACCACAAAGAATAAAAGAAATAATAGCAGTATAGCTACTAATATGATGGTAACATAATAAATTTGCTGACGCTCATCTTTTTCTTTTTGAAGCCGCATGAACTGTTCTTCTTCCTTTTTATCAAGAGCACGCTCTTTTTCGAATTCATAGCGCATCGCCTCTCGCTGAGCTACTTGTTTTGTTTCCTTATTAGTGATTTTTTTCTGGGCATCTATAACAATGCTCTGCATTTCATAGGCTTTTTTCCAATCACCCGTTTCTTCATAGATTCGTTTTAGAAGATCAGCTGCCTGTTTTTTAAGTGAAAGTTGGTTTAACTCTTCGCTTATTTGAAGTGCTACTAACGCATTTTCCTTTGCCCGTTGATACTCACCTAGTTTAAAATAAACCTCACCGATGTTATTATTTGTATGCCCTATTCCGACTTTGTAGTCTTTTTGAATGGCTATTTGTTCTGAACGTGTAAAATAATCTAAAGCCTTTCTATACTCTTGTTTAGCCTTGTAAATTGAACCAATGTTGTTCAAAATAGATGCTGTACCCACGCTGTCCTGGAGCTCTTTTCGAATCGAAAGTGCCCGTTGATAGGTGGCCAATGCTTCTGTAGTGTCTCCCGTAACCTTGAGTAAACCAGCCCTGGAGTTAAGCGCAAGAGTTTCGAGTTGCTTATCTTCGATGTCTTGTGCAATATTTAATGCATCAGTGATGTATTTCATTGCCTGACCGTAATCGCCTTGTTGACGATAAACTCTTGAAACATTATTGAAAGCATAACCTTTTCCAATTGAATCATTTTGTTCCTCATAGATCTCAATAGCTGAATGGTAATTTTTTATAGCCTCAATGTTATTCCCCATAGTGTTTAGAATAACAGCACTGTTATTTAAGCATTCAGCTTGGTTCTTTATCGCATCGATCCTTTTGAATAGAGTTTCCGCTTTTCGAAATGATTGGACGGCTTCATTTAATTGATTCCTACTATAGTATAGATAACCCCAAACAGAGAAATACTCTGCAACACACTTGATGAGGTTGTCATCCGCGTCTTCTACTTTGTAGTTAAGATTTTTAACAAAACCTTCAGCTTCAATCAAGAGTTTTTCAGCTTCAACATTGTTCCGACCGACTAAACTGTCTGCATCTTCAACAATGTCGCGAAACCGAACCGTGTCAGCTATTGAGTAATCTTGACTGAATACAAGATTGGCTGCTGTAAAGCAGAGCAATAAAAACACAAAAAGTTTAGGTCGCAACATGTTTAAAGTTTGTGGCACGAAAAGGCTAGCATTAATTTACTTAGCAAATTAGGTCTTATTTTCCGTAAATCAAAGTCTTTTTACTCTAAGGTACTTTTTAGGTTTAATTTGGACTCCACTTCCCAATTAGACCTTACCGTTGATGACTGATTGAGCCATAAAATATTTTCAGGTTGTTTGTTAGTGAATATGTCCCCAGTGTCCCAAACCCCGTTATTATTGTCGTCGATTAGAATATAGTACTTGTATCTACCCGGAGTTAAATATTCAAATCGGATGTTTTTACTTTCAATAACCTTCTTATTTACAACTTGTCCCTTACCGTTTTGAAGAAACAACAAGCCGTTTTCAGGGATAGTATCGAGTGTTAAGATTAATGTTCCGAGATCTTCCTCTTTTCCAAGATTAAAAGATAACAAGATCGTATCTTTTTGAACTAGGTTTTCACCAATTAGAGATTCAGGATGGAGTTTCAATTCTACTTTGTTCTTTGTACGATCCAGGTTTTTAATGACTATTTCGTTCGTGTTTTGGATCTTTAATTCTGGCTTTCCATCAATTTTTGAGCTGTCTTCGATGTAGTGCAGCGTTATCTTGGATGCATCTATAGCACTTATTGCATCGTTTGCTTTTAACACAAGAGGACGGCCAAAAATCAAATTGTTTTCTCTCAGATCACTAGTAGTTGTTAACGTTACTGGATCTTTAAAGAAAAATCGTTTGACAACGGTATCTTTTTGATTTTGACCACTCAATATAATTGATGCTGATCCAGACTGCGAATTTTCTAGAAAGAAAGTCAGAGAATCCATTGTTTCATTCCATGTTGAGTCAATGAAACCCTCTGATAAAAGGGCAACTTCATATTCCTCTGTTACTGACATGTTGAAACCTAAACACCAGACCCCAGGGCTTATGAATTCATTAGTACGAACGATAAGTTCAGTAGGGGAAGGAGGCATTATTTCGATCGATCCTACCAATGAGTCAGTGTTAACAGGAACAAATTTTTTAAGCAGTTTGCCTCTGTCTTCTATAGGGTCTAGAATGTTGTTTTTATTTTCATCATCAAACGCGTATACGTAATATTCCCCCGACTTGAGATACTTAAACCTGGCAACACCTTGGTCGTCAGTAACACTAAAATACTTAGGCTTTTGATCTGTTGTGTCTGAATTAATCTCCTCTTCGTAAAGACCAACCGTTATGTTTGATTTTGCTTTACCGTCATATGCGCTCTCTATTTTCACGGCGCCCTGAAGTGAATCAATAAACTGACCGGTGGAAAAAACGTAAAGCATTATGCTATCGTTTGATTCTGTAATATCTTCGACTGCTCTGTTTAGATAAATAGAGTATGTAGTATTCTGTTGCCATTCACCTTCAGAAACCTCCATTAAGAGAGATTTTCCCTTTATGGAATATTCGAGTGAAACATCATCTGGAGAAACCTTAATGTTTTCAGATGGTTTGTTCAGTGTTATATACTCGTTAAAAGGGATTTCAATATTCTGTGGAGCTATATTCAAACTCGCATTAGGAGGAGTTATTTCATTCTCAATGGGTTTAGGCGCTTCGTTATCTACGGGTCCACCAGTTATTCTTCCTACTTGACCACATGAGGATATAAGAAGAGATAAGAATAAAACTATAAAATATCTGTACTGATCCATTTGCAGAGTTCATTCAGATAATGGCTATCGACATCATCAAAAGTAGATAAACGGTCACTGTCCACATCTAGTACACCAACTACCGAGTTATTTTTAATGATCGGTACCACGATTTCAGATTTTGATTCAGAGCTACAAGCAATATGACCAGGAAACTCTTCAACGTTGTTAACGACAAGTGTTTTAGCATCCGACCATGATGTACCACACACACCTTTACCTTTTCGGATGCGCGTGCAAGCGATGGGACCTTGAAATGGACCAAGAACTAATTCTTCTTGAGAGTCAACCCAATAGAAACCAACCCAAAAAAAGTTGAAAGCCTGTTTCAGTGCAGAAACAATGTTTGCTTGATTTGCTATAGCATTCGATTCTCCACTGCACAATGCCTTGATCTGTGGGATCAGAGACTTATAGTTTTCTTCCTTGCTGGAGTTGTTTATGGCGAGCTCTTCAGCCATTATTAGCGTCTTTTAGGCATTTTTTTGCGCCCTTTGTGCATCTGTGCCATGCGCATTTGATTACGTGAAGCTACCATTCCCATCTGCTTCTTCATCATATCGAGCTGTTCTTTCAACATGTTGTTCTTATCGAGCTTTTTTGCTTCGCTCAGCAATGTTTTAGCTTCATTTTTTCGTCCGGTCTGCATACAAATACCCGCCAACTGCATTTTAGCGACAGCCTTATCCTGATCAGTTCTTAGCCCCATGTTGAGTGCTTTTCGGATATACTGTTCACACTTAGCAAAACCCAGATCTTGTTGAAGCCCTAGCATACCTTTTAAATAAATAACATATGCATGCTGTTTTTTAGGCATCATTTGGGGAGCTTTGATTCTATTCAAAGCTTTCCAGGCCTTGTCTTGTTTTCCCATCCTCATGTGGTAAAGAGCCATGATCATATTCTCATTACGGAAGAAACTAAGCACGATCAGAGCAGTCACCAAAATAAAGGTAATACCCCATCCCCAGGATCCTACGTAGAACAAATAGGCGTTGAAACCTACTGCTGCTAAACCAAGAATAACTCTAATAATAAATCCTATCATAATTTAATCTTCAATTGTTGCGATACACTTTAATTCAATAGCAATTGGTGTTGGAAGAGAAGAGATCTCAATTGTCGTTCTACATGGTTGGTTGTCTTTGAAGTATTCCGCGTAGATCTTATTGTACGTATGAAAATCTCGCTTCATATTCACTAAAAACACCTGCACGTCGATCAAATTGTCCCAACTTGATCCAGACTCCTCTAAAATTGCTCTTACATTATCAAAAACAGATCGGCATTGAGCTTCAAAATCAAACGACAAAAAATTACCGTTTTTATCTAATTCCAGTCCTGGTACATGAGAGTCAGTTTCATCCGATCCTGCTGTTCTTGGACCAACACCAGACAAGAACAAAAGGTTGCCAGCTTTTCTAGCGTGAGGGTATAAACCTACTGGTTTTGGTGCTTTATTTGTGCTAAACTTTCCGTCATTTGCCATAGTACTTGTTTTTGGTTGTGCAAATATACGGATTTGGGCTTGGATATTCTGCATAGCTTTAAGTCTTGTAGCTAATGAATCAAATGAAATTTATATAGGAGTGCCATGTGTAAGAATATTGTATTATTTATTCAATTATACAATAATCAAATAACCTTTCTATTTTTGAAGTAGTAAATTAAGGACACTCTTATGAAAACCTATACAAGAACAGTATTCATTTTGCTTTTTCTTTTCTGCACAAACCTCGTTTTTTCTCAATTACCTGAAAACTGGTTTGGAACCTATGAAGGAAAACTTACAATAACTAATTACAAAAGTGAAAAAAGTGAAGTGAGCATGAAGCTATCGATCGCTGAGAAAACAGATACGTCGTATGCGTTTACTCTAACCTATATTAACGACACAACCAATCAAGAAAGAAAATATGAGTTGATCCACGACAAAGGAAATCAATTTGTGATGGATGAAAAAAACGGAATATTTCTTCCTTTAATGTTGTTTGAAAACCGACTTATTAGCGCATTTGAAGTTGAAGGAAATCACATTTTTGTAAGTTATGAGATCAAAAAGAAAACATTGGTATTCCGCACAATTTCTTCTCGAGAGTCAGTAAAATCAGGCGGAAAGAATGGTGTCCCAGCTGTTCAGGGTTATCTTCCTTTTGTTGATCAATTCGCCAAATTAAAAAAGGTGAAAGGCTAGTTGTTAGTTTTTATGACATTTAATTCATTGACAATTGACTAAAGTCATCTTTTTATCCACGATAGGGATATAGATTTGTAAAAAAATAAAGTTTATGAGTCAAAATATTCAAGTGGGAGAAGGTGAAGTGAAAGTAGCAATGTCTTCCGAGTCTTCAGGTAAGGTAACCTTTAAAGAATTAGGAATTCAAAAAGATCAAATTAGTGTTGATGGTGGGTTTCTCAGGTTAGTCTTTGATTTTGGACAGTTCAAGGAAGATGGGTTTTATTCAGTGCCGACTATCGAGGTTGCATACGATAAGAATGTTGCTGAAACACATTGGCAATGTGACTTCAATGGTGAGACTATATTGGACAAAATGGACAACCATGGAAACTCAACAGTAGTTTTGCTCAACAGAAACAAGATGATCGAGCAGTTGCACCACCATAATAACGTTCTTGTCGTGCATGGTGAATTTCCATCAAGTGTGAATATCGATTTAGAAAACAGTTATATTCATTTAGCAAAATAGAATTTTAAAATTCTTTACAATAGGGGGGTAAATCACAAAGTTGGTTTACCCTTTTTTATTATATCACAGATGCTTGTCCATCAGATTTTTATTAATTTGTCATCGCTAAGCTAAAACTGTGAAACATATAGTCATTATCGGAATTCTGGTTTTCTCAACTCTCTTTACATTCAGTCAGGAGTTTGGGGCAGATCAACCTGTTTTAGACTCCTTAGACCGCCTGATAAAAAGTAAAAAAGCACATGACACCACAAAGACTAACGCTATGAGTGAGCTTGCTGAGATACTTTACTTTTATAATCAAGATACAATTTTAACCCTGGCAGAACGAGAGCAAAAGTTTATAGATAGTATAATTCCAAAGCATAAAGATTCTACAGTCTTATCAACTCTCTTCAAAAACCTTGCAAATGCTCTCAATAATCAAGCAATTTATTATGGAGATCATGGTAATACGGAAGATGCACTTACCTTTTATTTTAAAAGCCTCGAAATTCACAAGAAAACACAGGACCCTGAGGGGAAAGGTTCTGTTTTGAACAACATAGCCATAACATTTGAGAACCAAGGGGATGTTACCCGTGCTTTAGATTATTACAATCAAAGTTTGTTGATCCGAGAACGTTCTGGAGATCTCCCTGGAGAAGCTATAACACTATATAATATTGCATACATATACAGTAATCAGAATGAGAATGATCAGGCGCTGAACTATTTCCATAAAAGTCTGGAAATAGAAAACGAACTTGATAGCGATGTAGGCCGAGCATACTGTTACAATAGTATAGCAGAGGTCTATATTAAACTAGAAGAGTTGGTTTTAGCCAAGTCATATTTAGACAGTGCTTTTGTCTTGAGGAAGAAAATTGAAGATGCTGTAGGTTTGGCTCAGACGTACGAAAACTATGCGGATATTAATCTAATAGAAAAAGAATATGCTTTAGCTCTTCAAAACTTTAAGAAAGCACTTGAGATTCGAAAAGACAATGGTGAAACACGAGATTATTGTTTTAATCTGTACAATACAGGTTTAACATACCTCAAAGTGAAGAAGGTGGATAGTGCTATTGCTTACGCTCAACGAACTGAAAAGCTGGCAAATGAACTTGGATATCCAGCTAGTTTAAGAAACACAGCCCACCTTTATAGTTTGATCTATGAGTATGATGATCAACCAGAGAAAGCTTTGAGATACTTCAAAAAATACATTTGGCTCCGTGATAGTCTTCAAAATGCTGAGACACAAAGAGCAGCAATTCAACGTGAGACCCAGTATAACTATGAGCGTAAACTTACAGAAGACAGTATCCGTTATGAAAACCAGGCGCTTATTCACGACGCAATGATCGATAAACAAAAAGCAGAATTGAAAGCACGAAGAAATGAACAGTATCTTCTTTTCGGAGGACTTTCCTTGTCTGTAGTTTTTGGATTGTTTGTGTTCAATCGATTTAGAGTTACGCGAAAGCAAAATAAGATCATTGATATGCAGAGGGAAACCTCAGAAATGCAGCGTAAAGTAGTTGAGGAAAAGAATAGAGAGATCACGGATAGTATAAATTACGCAAAGCGGATCCAGGAGGCTATTTTGCCCCCAAAACAAGTCCTTTCTGAGAACCTTGTTGATGGATTTGTTCTATTTCGACCAAAAGATGTTGTAAGTGGTGATTTTTATTGGTTGGAGAAAGCAAATGGATATATCTTTTTTGCAGCAGCTGATTGTACCGGACACGGTGTTCCAGGAGCAATGGTGAGTGTAATATGTTCAAACGCCCTTACAAAGTGTGTCGTAGAAGAAGGCCTCTATAAAACAGGCGAGATCCTTGATAGAACAAGGGAGATCGTGATCGAACAGTTAAATAAAAGCGGTGAAATGGTTAATGATGGTATGGATATATCACTAGTGGCCATGAAAGAAAAGGATCGTATGCTTGAAAAAACGGAGATCATGTGGTCTGGAGCAAACAATGGCATGTGGATCATTCGATCTAAGAATAATAGCCTGGATGTGATAAAACCAGACAAGCAACCAATAGGTTCTCATAGTCATGCCAAAAAGTTCACTACGCATATCGTAAGCATCGAAAGGGGTGATCAACTTTATCTTTTTTCCGATGGTTTTGCTGATCAGTTCGGAGGAGAACATTTCTCTCATATTCCTGAAGGAGGTAAGAAGTATAAAAGTAAAAGATTTAAAGACTTTTTACTCTCAGTAAAAGACATGCCGATGGATGAACAACGAGAAGAACTGAGCAGCGAATTTGATAACTGGAAGGGTGATTTGGAACAGATCGATGACGTTTGTGTAATTGGCGTACGGTTTTAACAAGACACAAAAAAGAGCAAGTATTCTCGCACTCATTCTCTTTCTCACTCTACTATGTGGTTCCACCTGGGCTTCCGACGATTCGCGAGTGCTTATGTAGGTACAGACTTCTCACCAACCTATCCTAAAAGAAAAAAATCCAGCAGTCAATTAAGAATGCCGGATTTTCCTTCTAGTGGGTAACCCATCCGAAATATCTAACTATTTAGAGGAGGATTTGAATGCAGTGGTTTATTTTGGGAACGCTTTTAATGTTAAAGAGTAAAACTTTTGTATGAAACTCTGTGGTTATTGAACACTCTTTTTTTAGCGTATATGAACTCTTGTAATGAGTTTTCTTGAATATTTAGGGCTTCTGATGGATCCATCACTGAAATTTCAGATTCTTTATTAACCCCTAAAGAGTTAAGAGATGTACCGATTCTTAATCCACTGCCTTTTGTTATTATCCACCGATCATGAAACGGAGATTTGGCCCCTCCTTCTTCAATCCAACAAAAAGTAATTTTTGTATATGGAGCCGACTCATCTGAAATTTTATTCCAATAGTTTGAATATTCTTTTTCTATACCGGGTTTATTACCACTTTTAGAACCTAACAAATTAACTTCGATATCATTATCACAATGAGTATTTACCATTTTTAAAATCTCTAAATCCTCTGATACAAGATAAGGGTCGGCAATAATGATAAATTCCTTTGCCTCTTCTTTCATCCATTCACCGATGAAATCCAAAGCTTCTTCTCTTGAGCCTGGTGATACCGTCTTGTTCTCGCTAAATTCTTGATCTATGAAAAAAGAATTAAAACCGTATGACTCAATTTTTTTTCTTTGATTTAGTAATTCAATAAGTCTAAAAGATTTTAATAACTCATTAAAGTTGTCTTCATGTAATGTTCTTACTGGGCCTGATAATGCTGTGGATTTATATAATTTGCCACAGTTAATTAAAAAATACATATAAGCAGGAAAAGCTTCTTTCAAAGGTAGTGTGGAGTTACCTATTGTTAAATAAGTTGTGAGATCAGCTATTTTTTTTGGGGAAATTCTATCAGCGTTTAGAGATTTAATAGAGTTTATTATAGCCATTATAACTTGTCTATAACTTTCTTTCTCACGATCTTCTAGTGATTTGTTGTTTTTAATCTTTGAGGATATTTCTAGGCTTTCAAAGTGTTCTTTAAGTAAACCGCTAACCTTTTTTGCATTGGAGTCGCGGTCCATACTCATTACCAAAGATTTAGCATAGTCTTTGTCTAATCTATACATTGAGTCTATTAAGTCTTTTTGCGAGTCAAAAACCTCACTTCCCTTGTCGAATTTGGAGGAAATGTTGAATGCTTCTTTAACGATTTTCTTCCACTTTTCTTGACTAACTTGATACATATATTCCGAGATATCTATAACTCGCTGTACATATTCGTAATGTATTTTTAAACCTTCAAGCTGGTCGATTATAATATCGAAAACTTCTCCTTTTTCCAAAATACCGATAGTTTTGTCAAAAGGTATTTCATCCAAGGTGATAGCTAGTATAAAAATTCTATCAGAACGATTATCAATCTTTTTAATATCATCTATTAAATCTAACCAGTGAGTTTTGTGGTTAATACCTCTATAACCGTTTGGCTTCTGAACTTTTAAATTGGCTAAGATTTTATATCCAGAATGAGTTATGTTATTACTGTCAGGTAGCTTGTCTTCAATTAATTCATTCAATTCTTGAATAACTTCAGATCTTTGAATTTGACTGATTTGCTTGTTTTTAGTAGTTATAACTTCACAAATGTGTTTAATTAAAATATAAACGCTTGAATCTGTTGAAACCTTCTTTAGAGTTGTAATCGATTTTTTGAGGTCGCTGAAGTCGCAAGGGTATTTATAAATGGAATCTTCATAAATATCGAAAGGACAACGTTTAGTAAGATAAAAATATGTTAATTCAAAAAACAACTGTTCTTTATTTGATTTGGATAAGTTGTTAGCGTATTCACAAGCCATTTCAGGATTAAATAAATGTAAAAACATAATGGCTTCTTGAACCCGAGATATATCTTCGTTTTCTGATAATAGGTCGGCTATACTAGGAAGTATATGGTCATCCAAAATAGTTTTACACAGTACCGTATCGTCATTCATGTAACATTGAAAGCCTAACTCACTCCATAATAACACTCTATCAACCTTTGATGGGATTCTTAAAATAACTTCCTTAATCGATTTAAACTCCTTAGCTGTATTGCTATTAGTGTTAAATAAATTTACAAAAGCTTTCATCAAAATCTTTAGTGTTAACCTAAACGTATTTGCTATTACAGGTGAATCAAATGTTGATTCCTTTTTGATTAACTCTGTTTCATTAAAGATTTTTTTTGCAAACTCTGGAGCAATTCCTGAAAGCTCAGAACAGATTAGAAAGCCACTGTCTATTTTGTCCCATTCAGTATCTATTTCGTGCCAAGTATTATAAACTAGTTCTTTTTGGCGAGCCAAAAGGCGAGTTTTCCATTCTTCATTCTTATTTATGATTTTTATCCCTAGAACGTAACAAAACAGGCGCTTAGATTTATTTTTGAAATCCGCAACACCTTTCGCGAAATAAAGTAGATCGGTTATAGACTTGGCCCTTAAGTGTTTTGATTTAGAATACCTTTCAAAAAGAGAAACTATAAATTCTTCCTTGAAATCTGAGCCTTCTAGAGATTTATATATTGTGTGTAAGCCTTTGTGATTGATATACTTTAAACTATTGCCTAAATAGGAATCCAACAAATTGATACGAGACTTGTCTCTTCGTCTCGATGTGTTTATTCTCTCAATAATCTTTATACCAAAAAAGGGGTCAACTTTTCCAATCGTTTTCAAGAAATACTCTGAAACCTTCATATGGCTTGCTGTTTCAGAATACAGTAACGCAGTGAGCTCATTTATTTTTGCATATACGAAACCGATTTTCTTTTTCTTATTATTAAATTTAAGAAAGTGAAGCTTGTTGTACACCTCTGAAAAAGATTCAAGCTTTATTAAAGTATCCCCTATTTCGTTTATTTCTGAAATTAATTTATTTAAATCTTTTTCCCAGTCATTCTGCTTCAACGAATACCTGGTATGAATAATATTTAATCGATAGATATATTTGTTTTTTGCTAGTCCAAGATCATTCATGTTTGGCTCTAGGTCCTCGAACCTTTTTAGCAGTTGCCTTTTAATTTTTTCATCTTTAATTTTTGATAAATTAGTGGATAACTCTTTTAATAGATCAATTGTTAAAGTTGAGTTAGAAGACTCTTCTATTAACAAATCTAAAGACTCATTCATAACTTTATCAACCCCAGAAATGTAACTTTTGTTATTATTTAACCAGAGTCGTAAAAACCTTAGCTTCTCAGATGCACTTTCCATCTTCTTCATCTCTAAGAGGACTTTTTCAGAGGTGTAATTACCCACCATGAAAGAAATTGCTTTATTAATTTTTTCAACCTTAGGGTTATTTAGTTTTTGAACGGCTTTGACTTTTTTCTCTTTAAGTTGTCCATCTTCTTTAAGACTTGAGTCGATGGCAGCAAAAGAGAGTTTAGTAATTATCCAATCATTAATGCTTTTTTCCGTGTCACTACTTGTTTTTGAGGATTTTTCGATCAACTCGATTGCCAAGTTGGGAATTGCATAAAGAAGATCTCCAACGATATCATAAATCTTTGTGCCTAAAGAGTGAAGATCAATTTCTGAATATAGATTTTTAATCAAGTCTATTAACTCTTCATCTACAAGCTTTTCTTTTTCCTTTTGCTTTCGTGCAATTAGCACCAGTAGCCTTAATCTGTCTATTTTTATAACTGCAGACTCAGCAATGTTAATCGCTCCTGAAAAATCATTTATTGAGATTCTTGCATCAATTTCAGACTCCCAAAAAAGAAAATTATCAAGTTCGTTTATCAAACCAGATTCAATCGAAAATCTCCATAGCTTAGAGTAGGCCTTTGTTTCTATTGAGGCTCTGACACCCATTCGCAAATTATCATTTGCTGTATTTAATGACCCTGTATTAGTAATAATCCTGGATAGAATGTCTGAACTTAACATATTTACTACTTTACCCCATTCACCAGATTTGGCTCTAAGCTTTGTCAATTCCAGAGTTGATTGAACCGAATCATCTGATGCGTAATACATGGTTAAAAGCTCATTCACTTTCTTTTGTTTACCTCTCAGCTGACTAACCAGATATTTTTTATGTCGATCTGAAGAAATAGATACGGAATTGTTTGATTTTTCAATTATTTCTATTGAATTAACTATTGAGTTTATAACTTCCGTTTTTTCTTTACAAATTTGAGCTAATTCATTAACTGTAAAAGTTCTATCACTAAAGACTATTACAGAGATAATACTTGTTGTAAGAGGATTTGTCAAATCAATCTTCTTACAATCCAACTCGAGCCACTTTGAATACTCATGTGATTTATTCAATATTTCACTAGTGTTTTCTTTGTTATCCTTTAATACTCGTTTTACCGTTTTAAGCCTTCCAGGTAAACCTTTTGTTATTGTTATTATCTCGTTTATATCTTCCTCCTCTAAATTTAGTTCACTTAAATATATTTGTATTTCCGACTTACTAAAACCGACTAGTCTAAGTGTATTGTGTTGATTTGAATCTAGTTGGGGTTTTATTTTAAAGTATTTATTTTTGTTTCCGGTCAATACTATATTAAAGATGTCTTCTCCAAAGGGTATTAAATCAAGAATTTGATTTATAAAGCTGTTTTGTTCATCTAGTTTGTTTTCTAATCCGTCGATTATAATATTTATTTTGTGCCTTTTATGTTTTAAATGTTTCCTTAGTTCAAATATGGTTCTCCTATAATTTTCTGGGTTAAAGATATCTACGTTTCTATCTTTGTCAGACCCAATTATATGACGAGCTTGAGGAATAAAATTGCTACAATAATAATCTACGTTGTAATCGATTTCGCTATTTGGGTTAAAAAAAACGCTTATAGTGTTGTTTAAATTAGAACGAACAAACTGTGCACATAAACTTGATTTACCAGAGTCCACATCCCCTTCAATGAAAACAATCTTGTTTCCATTTTCATGAAAACTCTTTATCTGTGAAAGGTAATTGTCACGAACAATAACTGATTCATCCTTTACAGGAAGACCTATAGAATAGTACTCAACACCGATCTTTTCTGAAGACATAATTTAGGTTTAATAGATTATGATGAAAAGTTAAGGAATTTATTATTTAATACTTCTAATCACTCCGAAAAATTCTGAAAAAATAAAGTCGTTAGCAACTCCTCTTTTCGCGTTGAACGGTTTTTCTGTTTAAAACAGCGCAGGGAAACTAATCGACCTAAATTGAATTTAGTTTCGAATTGATGAATAAAAGAAGTGGTGGCTAAATAATTCCCTTTAAGTGTAACTTTATTGGTGTTAATAATAAAATCGGGGTGTTGATATTGATGAGGTTCGTCAATTGAATTGACAATTAGATTTACATCTTGATTTTTGACAAAGCTTAAAAAAGAATGCTGGACAATTTCATTTGGTACGTTTTCTTTTCCAATTACTTTATTGACCTGATTTAATTGAAGCGTTTTATTTTTTAATGTTTGCACGGAATTTTGTGCTTCATTCTTTTTTTGCTCTAATTCGTCGTTCAACGCCAATTGATCAAGTGTAACACTAAATGCTCTTTTATAAGCAGCAGCCCCCAAAAGCACAATTATAATTAATAGAGCGACCTTCTTTTGACGATATGTGTACTTTTCGAAAAATGTCATCGTTCAACGATTTTTAATTCGAAAAAAGAAGTGTTTTTATCTTCATTTGTGGTAAAAGATAAAATAGCCACATTATCTACCCATTCTAATTGATTTAATTTCTCAATCCAATTGTCTACATATTCACTGGATTGAGTAGATCCGGCTATTTTAATTGATTTCCGTTTAAATTCCGGTTTTTCATTTCGTTTTAATTTCTTTTCTAATGGATAGACTTTTACTTCTTCCAATTTAATGGTAGATGGAACAGAAGATCCAATTTGATCGAGAGTGGTACTGAAATAATTATTACGAATGATACCGCTATTTGCAATTAATTGCTTTTTACGGAGCATTTCCTGGTCGATTTGATCAATCTTCTTTAGGTTGTCACTATAGACCATTATTTTGGCCTCTAAATCAGCATTAATGGAATTAATATGTCCCTGGTAGAAATAATTTCCAATTAGCGCAATTAGAAAAATAATAATAGCACCAATTCCAATCAGTTTGAATTGTCGTTTATCGCGGTAATTCGAAATCTTTTGTTTTCGTTCTTTTGAATCAAAAACACTAATGGATAATTGATTTTTTAAAAAAGCATATCCGACTGTAACAGCCCAAAAAGAATTAATTAATAATTCTCCATTGAATTTTGGGCGTTGACTTAATTCTTCTGAATTAAAAGAATAAACACCTTTAATAAATTCAATTGATCCGATCGGCGTTGAACGCGTTTTTTGTCGTAGATCGTCGATCAACGTATGAAAAGGACCAATAATTATATCCAGAATATTGTCATTAACGTCGTTCAACGGCGATAAAGCATCGTTAACCGCCGTTTTACGGGTGAATGAAACATATCTTTTCTCCTCCAGATCTAAATAATTAATATAAAATTCGTCTGGATCGGCATTCATTAATACGTTTTCAATATAATCTTCATTCGGATCAGTGATTTTATTTAAAACCCCTTTTCCAATTACGTGAATTAAAATGGGAATTGAACTAATTATTTGATCACAAATTAATTCGGCATTTAATTTATCCTTAGAATCAATTAATTGAACCTCTCCTTTTGATCGTTTTAATTGAACCCAATTATAAATAACACCTTGCTCAGTAAATTCGATAGAAACTACTTGAACCTTTCGAAAGTGCGTTATTTGTTTCCAATCAAATTCCATTAGTAAGTTACCGTTGGACGAATAAGAATGTGAAGCTTAGATTTCTCTTTTGATTTATTGCGGCTGGAAAGGAACCATTTTAATATTGGGATACGCGATAGAATTGGCACTCCAGACCCTGTATCTCGACTTGATTTCTTTTCAAGTCCACCCATCAATATAACTTCTCCGTTTTTAACACGAACGAATGATTTAAACGTTTGTGTTGTTTTATTTGGTGGAGCAGTAGGATCAACTTGTTCTCCGAAATCATTTTGACCTACCGCGATCTCTAGTGTCACATGTTCATCAGAAGAAACAAATGGTTTTATTTCGACCTCCAATGAAGCTTCAATTTGCTTCCAGACCCTACTGTTCTGAACATTCGCATTTCCTACAACATTTGATATCTGGACTCTTTCTTCCTGATAATAGCGCTGCTCACCAATTGAAATTGACGCTTCATGACCGTTCAACGTCGATATTTTTGGAGTTGAATTTGTTTCAACTACGTTATTAGATTCTAGCGCCTGAAGCGATAAAAAGAAATCAGAAGTTACTTTTCCTAAATTTAAATTTCCAAACCCATTTAATGCATCAATTATTGCGTTTACAGAGGTAGAATTATAGTTCATATCTAATTCAGGATAAATCTGACCGCTTGTTTGCTGATTATTGGCGTCCAACGCGGCTTTAATTCCGGTTGCCAAATCACTTCCTTTTTGGGAATAAAGGATAATAATGTCAATTTGAACCATTGGCACAACTTGATCAATAGAGTGGAGGAACGCCTTTAATTCTTCTAATCGCCTTGAAGACCCAGAAACAACTAATCCATTTAATTCAATGAATTCGTGAACCTCTAATCCATTAACCAATTCTTTAGGAACCAATTCAAGAATATTCTCTACTGTTCGGTATTCTAATTTTATTAACTCTGTAGCACGTAAACTTTCTGAAATTTGCTGACCAATTACGTAAACGCGATCTTTTTCTTTGTATGAAAAGTCAGTCCCCATTAGGCACTTGTTTAGCAATTGCTCAAACGTAATTTGGTTTGCCGAAAGAGTAATATTCCCTTCAGGCATTTCATACATGAAATAATGCTCATTCAACTCATTGGCCGATTGAGTAATAATGTCCTTAATCGACACATCATTAGCACTAATAGACAGTGTTCCATCGCTCAGTTTTTCCAATTGCAGGTTCTCATTGTTTCCATTTTGACCATTGTTTCGAGAATTAGAGTTACGATTATTCCTACGCACGTTGGAATTGTTGTTCTGAGTTGTTACAGCTGCTCTTTTGAAATAGAAACTGTTGTTTTTATTCTCTATTTCCAGATCGTTAGCGTCAGCGATCATCTTCATGATATCACCTATAGGTCGATTGACGAAGTAACCTGAAACACGTTCGTATTTGATGTTATTATCTACAATGATGTTCTTGCCTGAAAGCTTTGTGATTTCATGCGTTACATACTGTAGAGTATCATTATCTAAATCTACAGAAAGAAAAGTGTTTTGTGCATTATACTCTATTTCAGGAATGTCTCTTTCATAAGCTTTTGGCTGAGGCTTTGACTTTGGCCTATTCTTAAATGAAATAATAGAACCTACAAACTCTATATCAATGTCATAATTCGTGTAAAGAAATACAAAAACATCCTTCACCAATACGTCATAGAAGTTATAAGCAACGGGTTGAATCAAGTTTGGATCTACACTCAAGTTAAGGTTGTTTTCAACCCCAATCGTATTGAGTAAATCAGCCATTTCGATTCGGGTAACGTTAAGTTGTACCTCATTAGTCAATCCTTCTTGAACTTTTGCCATTGAATCCAACTCGGCATTTAGCTCTTCGATTGTCCAATCCTGCAGATGAGCAGAGAAGGGGAGGAGCATTAATAAAAATGCGAGAATAATCGTGGTATGTTGGTTTCGGTTTGGCATTAAATTAACTAATCAGGAAAGCATAGATTTCTTCAAGAGTTGTAGTTCCATTTTTCCATAGCTCAAGTGCTCGATCTGACAAACATACAACTCCTTTTTCTTTTAGCAATTGTTCGACCTTCAATTCTTCGTTTTTTATTTTGTCAGTCAGTTCTCCCTGAATCGGAATGATCTCGTAAAGCGCTTGTCTTCCTTTATATCCTGTAAAGTGGCATTCATCACAACCGACATTAACAAAGTGCTTTTTTGGGATTTTGTTTCGATCAAAAGAATTCGGTACATCTTCGAGATTAACCCCTTCCTCTATTTTACAATTATCGCACAGTTTTCTCACCAATCGTTGAGCTACACTACAGTTTAATGTATTCGCCAACAAAAACGAAGGAACACCCATATCTATTAGTCTAGAGATCGTTCCCCATGCAGAGTTAGTGTGTATTGTAGATAGCACCAGGTGACCTGTTAAAGCTGCTCTAATCGCCATTTGTGCGGTTTCTCCATCACGAATCTCACCGAGCATGATCACATCAGGATCCTGACGCAAGAATGAGCGAAGGGCAGATGTAAACGTTAAACCAATATCTTCTTTTAATTGTACTTGATTAATTCCATCGAGCGTATATTCAATAGGATCCTCAACGGTAACGATGTTGCGCTTTTCTTCATTGAGCAATTTCAATGTTGCATATAATGTCGTTGTTTTACCTGAACCCGTTGGTCCCGAAATTAAAATGATTCCATTTGGTTTTTTAATGCCTTCGAGGTAGTTGTATTTTTCTTCGGAGGTCATTCCCAACCCATCAATGTGAATGTTGGTAGCATCTTGACCGAGAATACGCAATACAATCTTTTCACCGTGCAACGTGGGTAAAATGGAAACACGAATATCGAAATCACCATACTGGATTCGTCCATCTTGTGGCAAACGCTTTTCTGAAATATCCAGATTTGCTTTGATCTTGATTTTATTCACCAATTCAGGATAGGTTTCTACAGGAATGGTATAGCGTTCCATCAAATGACCATCGATACGCATTCGCACCCGTCCTTTCTCCTCGAATTTCTCAATGTGGATATCAGAACTTCCTAATCCCTCTGCTTCTGTGATGATTTTGTCAACAAAATCTGTTTTACCATTAACGGAAAGCGCTTTTTTCTCCTGATTTTGAACTTTACGGTAATACGTTCCCAACAAACGTTGAATGGCGTCCTTTTCAAGAGGTTCAAAGTCAATAGAAACCCCTAGCATAACTTCCAGTTCTTCCTTTGCTGCATCTTTTGATTGATTTTCATCAATATAAAATTGAGCCACGTCACCTGAAATCTCTCTGGGAATTACTCGATAGTTCCAGGCTAAATCTGCCGGGATGAACTGTTGCTGTTCAGGAGTTAGTGCTATTTCGGTGGTTTTATTCAATCAGAAAAAAGTTTGATTCAAGATATAACAGTGCTTTGTCGTTAATGAACGTTGAAAATAATAAAAATCCGTTTAATAGCAGGGCAAAAAGACCCGCGTATGGTATGACTTCGAATGTAGGTGTCATTTTCATTAAAATCAGTGAGATAATTAACACCACGATTGTACATCCAATAAAAAAAAGCATAAAAACCTGATTTGAAAAAGCAGGTGTTATGGCTAATAAAAACAAGATATCACCCCAACCAAAATAGGATTCTGTTATGTTTTGATAGGATCGATGCTTAAAACTGACATAGACCGTTAGAAAAAATAGGATGACAAGTATGAATAAAAGGTTTTTAACCGTTTCGACTAGAGCAGAAATGGAAAAATCTTGCCACCACAATAAACTTAAGAACAGTAAAGGGATTGTGATCCAATGAATGGATCGATCTTTAAGATCTTGATATGAAATCACGACCATAATAATAGAGGCGAAGATAAGACCACCCATTTAGTCTTTTTGCGTCTCTTTTACCTCTCCAGTTTCATCCACTACCCAGGTGTTGAACGTGCCATTTCCGTTGAAGTCGACAACTGCCGTAGCTTTTGCTTTAAAACCTGAAGTAGAAGCCTCGACGATTTCAATTTTATAGTTGGCTCGCCCGCCTTCCGTAACTAATTTATTAGGTACGTAATCAATTTTGTCCAGATCTGATGAATACTTTGAATACTGTAAAAAGTGAGCATACTGCAAATTATGCAAGTTATTTAGAGCAGTCTGCGCTTCAATCGCTTTTGCTCTTGATGCAACAGCAGTTTGATTTGGAACCACTAACATGATCAAAATACCGATCACGGCTAATACAATAAGAATCTCTGCTAACGAGAACGCTTTTAATCTACCTGATTTATCTTTTTGAACAGATGGTCTTTGCATGTTAAATTTCATCAGTGGATGCATATAGTTTTCTATGGTTCAAACTTATGAGTTTTTATGGAGAAATGAAAGGGGGGTGTTAAGATATTGCTCCAGTTACCAAATATAGTTAAGTTGTTATATTTGTTGAGAAATAACTTAAAACCTAGTTGCATAGATATGAGATTTCCCTTCCTGTTTTTCGTCATTGTTCATTTAAGCTTTAGCGTTGTTGCTCAATTGGAAATTGATTCAAGTCTTATAAGAAAAGGATCAAAATGGCAAGTAACAAGATATAATAAAAGAGATAAGGCAAAAGGCTTAACAAGTTATGAGGTTTTAGAGATCAATAAAAAAGAAGGGGACATCACAAATATATTGCTTGAGGTTACTAGGCACTATAAAAACGGAGACACGGCATATCATTCGACCGACTCAATTAAAAGGGCTTCAGGAACTCTCAGGCTCAACATTCAGACGTTTTTCAATCATGGTTTTCGTACTGGAAGCGTTTACCGTAGTACCTATACAACGGTTTATGACCCAGGTATTGAGTTTCTGGAAAAAGCAAACATTGGAGACTCTCTTAGAAGTACCAAAACATTTAGTTTTAATGCGCTGATTTATGTTCAATCGCCCTCAGGATCGGGTTTGACAGGGGGGTGGACTGAATGGACAAGACGATGTTTTGATCGGAAAATCACGGGGTTAGATACACTATCAACTAAAGCGGGTAAATTTGAAACTTACGTTATTTCCCAAAAAATAAAATATGAAAAGACAGGAAAATTATCGGATGAAATTCATCCAAATAAATCTTGGTTCTTACCCGGGTTTGGTGTAATTAGATCTGAATTTTATAACAGAGGTAGAAAGCATAAATTATCAGGTTATTATGAATTGACTAGTTTTGAATATTAAAATCGAATATACAACGGATATATAGGCTGTGTGTATTTTTCATCTTTCTACCCCCTATGACATTCCGAAACACAATTCACACAACCATCAGCATTATAGCCCTTAGCCCTTGCAGATGTTACAGCATTGGTACAATTTGAAAATACTCCCAGCTCTTCAAAGTTTGTCAAAGAATTATTGTGTTGACAATTGTCTTTATGCAATTAATTGTGACCATTTAGGTTGGAGTATGTGTATTTGTTTACTCGGTAGTTGTAAGCTTTAGTTTTTCGCAATATTTTATAAGCTTTACTTTTTGTTTGTAATATGGTTCAAATAATATCAATTGAAAAACAATTAACTCTATTTCCAAAATACTATAATTGGTATATAATAAATTGACCCCCTACTCTGACTAGTTTTATTGTAGAGAAGTGCCTTCTTATTTTACGTTTTTTAGTCAAGACTTTTGACTTGGATGTTTCAACTTTATTAACCACCAAGTACGATTGTGATTCTGAATAATTTATTGAGGAAGCGTACCATTTTTCAATTAATTTACCATGTCTATATATTTCAAATATCCATTTTTTAGTTTCTGGTATAAACTTTTGGAATAATCCATTAATTTTCAAACCATGTAACCATTCTTTGGAATAAACAATTTGTTCACAACTCTCACTGTAATAGTGAAACAGAGATGTAGTTTTACCAAGATTAATGTCATAATAATAAACCGATCGTAAAGAACTGTCTTGATAATAAGACTTTTCAAATGATTTTAAAAAATAAGATGATTCTGTTAAGGGATTATTCTCTATTAAAGTCTTTTTGAAGCAATAACCCTCAAATGCAATATTCCCATTTTCATAATACCGCTTAACAGAGTCTTTACTATACGTTTCATTATAAAAAAACACTTCTTTAAGTTCTCCAGATTCATATGTTGAATTTGGACTTTTACGACCTGAATTAGTCATATGTAAAAATAACTCTTCATTAGTCTCAGTTTCGAAACTAATATTGACCTGAGTTAGAACGGACAGGTTAATAAATAAAATAAATATTGTAATTGAAAATTTCATAGTTATTGATTTACTGCGATTCCCTCACCTCCATTATTATTTCTTCTAGGTTGTACATCTGTACCATTAGTTATAACGGTAACATTAGGAGCCTGAGTAGGAGTTGAAGGAGTTGTTGTGGCAGAATTATCTGGACCAAAAGTTGAAACTCGTGTTGAAAATGTTCCACTTCCACCAGAAGTAACTGTTATTGTTAAAAATGAAGTGTTTGCAGGAACAGCAAAGGAATACTGTCTTGCACCACCTGCTGCCCCTCCTGTTGCAGTTGTGCCTGCGGGTATTGCAGTGGATGTACCAGTTGTAACTACTGTTCCTGTTGATATGTCAGTGAGAGGAATTACATTACCATTTTGGTCTGTAATTTGAAATGTTTGTGCACCTACACCACTTGGAGCTGTTGGATTAAAAGATACAAATCCTCCTGTAGCACCTCCTGCTATAGGGAAAGTGGAAGAGACGCCGGTAGAGCTGTTAGGACCGCTTATAGTGCTTTGCACTTGATTTGCGGGGTCTGTGAAAAAATTGTAAAGCCCGTTTTCATTGATTCTCCTTCCATTCTCTGGATTTGTTCGCATTAGCTCTGTAATTGCTAACAAAACATGAGAATCAGGTAATTCAACAAATTCCTTAGTTTGTCGAACTTGTACCGTTTCACCTGTAGTTGGTATGGTTGCGTCATTATTATTTCGACCAATTTTACTCAACCTCTGTATTAGGTTACTGTTCATCGTACTAGTAGATTCATTAAAAGAGAGGTTTCTGCGGATTAGTTTAGAATTAGTAATAAAAAGTAAATCTTTATTTTGGCCCGTGACTGAGTTGTAAAAAGCTCCCGCACCTGCAAGTCTTCCTGTCGTAAATAAAGTAAATTTCTCAAGACCCTCCAGTTCTATTGCATTTATAACTACGTTTTCACTAAATGCATAAGGTGAATTATGAGGATAACTTGCAGCTAACGGGTCCACCGCAAAGAACCGACCAATTCTAGGGTCGTGCATTCTGTACTTGTAATTGATGCTGTTTCCTTCACCCTTCACCTCGTCATCCTTCTCCTGTCCTTGGAACCCATATCTATAACCACTGTACATGAAAAATCCGGAAGAAACTTTTTC